>Ga0315907_10001496_pt1 | contig 31569 bp, 27 predicted proteins | sample LakEriMetagenome_3_FD_203525 | JGI IMG/M metagenome (GOLD analysis project Ga0315907, IMG submission 203525) | Freshwater fungal communities from buoy surface, Lake Erie, Ohio, United States - Buoy 12 MA123 | ecosystem: Environmental > Aquatic > Freshwater > Lake > Lake biofilm | place: USA...
CGTGCTGCGTGATGCCGATCACGCGGCCCGGCGGCAGAATGCCGAGCGCGTCGGTGCCGGAATCGACGGGAAAGTCGGCCGTCTCGATGTCCCAGCTTTCCTCGACGCGTTCGATGCCCATCCCCAAGCGCTCGGCCACCAATGCGATCGATTCCGGCATGCCCATGTGGCCGACGATGCGCCCCGAGGCGATTTTGGAGCGGAAATCTTCGGGCGTGAGGCCGTAGCCGACATGGTCGATGTCGTGCGCACCGGTGCCCGTCACGTCGATGCAGCGTTTGATGTCCACCTTCGTGGCCGCCGTCGTAATGCGCGCCAAGGTCAGCACAAGCGCATCGAACACGAAGCCCGGATTGATGCCGCAGCCCACGAGCGCAACACCGTTGCGTTTGGCGGCGGCATCGAGGCGGGAGGCGATCGCGGGATAGCGCAAGGCCGGATAGAACATCGCCTCGGAGGCCGAAATCACGTCGAGCCCGGCATCGAGGGCGGCCACAAGCTGGCCTTCGATCGCCTCGAGCACGGACTCGGTCATGTGGTAGACGACGTCGGCGGGCTCTTTGAGCGTCGCGAGGCACGCCTCGAGGGTCGGGCTCACGACGATGTCGAGGCCGAGCTGTTTGGCTTCCGCGCTGAGGTCGCTTGCACGCTTGCCGACGAGATGCGGCGCATGGTCGACAATGCCGACGATGCGGATGTCGGTCACGCCGGCCGCAAACGCTTTGACCATGAGCATGCCGAGCGAGCCGAAGCCCCAGATGATGGCGCGCAGTTTGCCGTCTTTGGCGGCCGGTCGGTGTTTTCTCAAAATACGTCTCCTTGGGATTTCGTCACGCGCCCGTGGCACTTGGGCGCAAGGTTCGGATGCCGACGGCATAGCGACGTTCGAGCCGGACCTGGACGAAGGTCCAGACCGTCGTCATCGCCAAAAAATAGAGCGCTGCGACCGCATAGAGTTCGACCGAACGGAAGGATTCGTTGATCGCCATGCTTGTCACGCGCAGCAGTTCCTCGACCGAGATGACCGATAGCAGCGAGGTCGTGCGCAGCATGCTGTTGAATTCGTTGCCGACGGGCGGCAGCATCAGGCGGATCGCTTGCGGCAGCAGAATGGCGCGCAGCGACGTGCCCGCCGGCATGCCGAGCGCGCGGGCCGCTTCATCCTGGCCCGGATCGATCGCGGCGAAGGCGGCGCGTGCGATCTCGGCCATATAAGCACCGGCGTAGAGCGAAAGGCCGATCAGGCCCGCCTCCCACACGCCGAGGCGCAGCCCGAATTGCGGCAGGCCGAAATAGATCAGCAGCAGTTGGGCCAACAACGGCGTGCCGCGCCACACAAGCACGTAAAGGCGGGCAAGTGCCGCGAGCGGGGCGGGCCCGCGGTCGCGGGCGAGGGCCGCCCCAAGGCCGATCGCCGTTCCTGCCAGCTGGGCAAGAACGGCGATCCAGACCGTGGTGAGAGCCGCGTTCGCGAAGCGCGGATCGACGAGATACGTCGAGAAAACCGTCCAGGAGAACTGCACGCGGACGTCGCTTGGGCCTAGGGCTGGATCGCGAATTCGGGCACGGCGGCGACCCCCCACTTGGCCACAATGCGCCCATAGCTGCCGTCAGCGCGCATCGACTCAAGCGCACCCTTGATCGAATCCGCAAGCGCGCGGTTGGGCTTCAACGTGGCGATCGCAAGGCGGTTCGGGTTGAAGCCGACAAACGCCATGCGGTATGCCGCCTGGTTCGCCGGCTCGCGATTGATGAAGAAGGCACCTTGCGGATCGTTCACGTACACGGCCGCCGCCTGGCCCGCCACGAGCGCTTGGATCGCGTCGCCGTTCGTATCGAAGGCGCGGATCGTCATCTCGGGCTTGCCGGCGGCTTTGAGCCGGTCGTTCTGGGCGCGCAGATTCTGGTGCGTGGTGCCGGCCGACGCGACGGCCACCGCACGGCCCGCGAGCTGGTCGAAGCAGGCCGAGTAGCTCGCCGCATCGCCGCTGGTCGGCGTGCAGCGCGCGATCTGCGGGTCGTTCGCGCGCATCATCATGCCTTCGCCCCACTGCACGTAGGACACCATGTTCATGATCTCGAGGCGCTGCGGATTCACGAAAATTGCCGTGCACAGCGCATCGAAGCGGTTTGCCTGCAAGCCCGGCACGAGGCCCGGAAAAGCGAGATTGGTCCAGCGGATCCGCAGATTGAGGCGCTTGGCGATCTCGCCGCAAAGATCGACATTGAGCCCGTCCATGCGGCCTTGCGCGTCGATGAACTGGTTCGGCGGGGCCGCGAAGTCGGCGGCAAAATGTATCTCGCCCGCAGACTGAAGGGCCGAGGCCGGGACCGACTGCGCTTTGGCGCCGCCGGCTAGCGCGATAAACAAGGCAGCCGCAAAACCGGCTGCAAGACGGGCAAATTTCATGTCGTCCCCCTTTGGAAGTGCGCCGCACGGCGGATGCGGTGGCGGCGTCGTTCAAACATTGCGTTCGTCGGGCCGAGCAGTGCAAATTATATGCCCTATCATAAAGACATTTCGTCGGGGATGGGAAGGGGCATAGCGGTGCGCGAGGCAGACGAGGGGCACGGCTACGCGCGCACGCTGTGGTATGCCGCACACCAAGCGCCCGCCGCAGCGCCGAGCCTTGCGATGGACGTTTCATGCGATGTCGCGATCGTCGGTGCCGGCATCGTCGGTCTTTCGACGGCACTGCATTTGGCCGAACGCGGCATCGCTTGCGCGGTTGTCGAGACGGGGGCCGTCGGCAGCGGCGCTTCGGGGCGCAACACAGGCTTTGTGGTGCCCGCCCTCAACGCAAGTCTCGGCCCCGAAGAGATCGCGGCGCGGCTTGGGCCCGAACGCGGCGCACGCTTGGTCGATCTCGTCGCCAAAGCCGCCGATACGCTTTTCGACATTGTGCGCCGGCACGCGATTGCCTGCGATGCCGATCAGCGCGGCTTTGTCCAGGCTGCACCGTGGGCGCGCCAAGTGCCGGGCATCGCCGCACGCGTCGCTTCCTGGCGCCGCGCTGGTGCAGCCGTCGAACTGCTTGATGGGACGGCCGCCGCTTCGCGCATGGGAACCGCATTCTATCGTGGTGCGATCGACTATACGCGCGGCGGCACCATCAATCCTTTGGCTTATGCGCGCGGACTTGCAGCACGCTTCGAAGCGCTGGGCGGCAAGTTGTTCGCGCATTCGCCGGTCGTGGCACTCACGCGCATGCCGGACGGGTGGACGCTTGACGCGCCTTCGGGAAGCATTTCGGCGCGCCGCGTACTGTTCGCCACCAACGCGCTTGCAGGCACCTTATCGCCCGAGGTTGCGCGCAGCCAGATCCCGGTCGAGGTCCACCAGATCGCCACGGCACCGCTGCCGCCCGCAATCCGCGCGCGAATTCTGCCGCACGGCGGCTGCGTGACCGACATGCGGCGCGATCCGGTCGCGTTCCGGCTGTCGGCCGATGGGCGCCTCCTCGGCGGCGGCATGGCGGCTTTCGCACCCTGTGCCGATACGCGCCTGCCGCCGTTTTTCATGCGTCGTTTTGCGCGCCTGTTTCCCGATCTCGGCAGCCTTCCTGTCGATTATGTGTGGCGCGGCACGGTGGCGGTCACGCGCGGGCTGATGCCGAAGCTGTTTGCTCTGGGGCCAGGCTGCCACGCGCTGATCGCGTGCAACGGCCGCGGCAATGCGCTTGGCACGGCTCTTGGTGCGGCGCTCGCCCACGCGCTTGCGGCCGACGATTTCGCCGAATTTCCGCTCTCCCCCGAACCGCCTGCCCCAATGGCGCTGCACGGGTTCGCGACGTTGAGCCCGCGCCTGTGGCTGCCTTGGGCGCGGCTGCGCGACCGCATCGACAACGCCATCAACCCGCACGCTTGAGAAAGGAAAGTCGCCATGGGCGAGAAGATCATGTGGAGCCGCCAGGAAGACGTCGAACGCGTCTGGATCCACGAGGGCAAGGAGTTCAGCCATCGGCTGATCGCGAAGTATCTGCAAGGGTCGAGCTTCTCGTTCCACATCACGACCTACATGCCGCATTTCGACACGGTCGTTAAAGGCGACGGCATCCACGAGGTGGTGCTCTATTGCATGCATGGCTGGTCGGAGCAGACCGACCTGTCGGATGGGCGCAAGCGCATCTTTAAGCCGGGCGATGCGATGTATCTGCCGCTGAACTACGAATACCGCCACGTCATCGGCGATGCCGGGCTCGTCGTCGCGGTTTCCTGCACGCCGTCGCGTACGCCGGGCGAGGTCTAGGGCGATGCCAAGTTATGCCTGTATTGATCTGCTGCGGAAAATAAACCGATACATATCTTTTTGTCGGAGTTTAGCCGAAGATGTGCTAATCACAGCGCATCGCTGTCGTGGTTGTGCGGCGGCGTGCGCTGTTTGAAATGTGAAGAAAGACAAGGCTGGAAAGCGGTTTCCAGGTACCCCTCGCAACGTGTAACCTGAAATCCGCATTTTGGTTACAATGTTTTAAAATCAATATGATAAATAGGTAACCGTAACCTATTGTCGCAGGATGTTGCGTATGGCGGGCGACCGGGCGGCACTTCAATTCGCAAGCGAGCCCTGCGTCATGCCTTTGACGAGGAATGGTTCGAGCAGGAAAAAAAGAATAAGCATCGGCAGTAGCGAGATTGTCGCCGCCGCCATCAGTGCTGACCATTCGACCAGATACTCGCCCATAAAAGACTGCAGCCCGACCGTCATCAGCCAGTTCTCGGGCTTGCTCATCAGCGTGCGTGCGAAGACGAGATCGGCCCAAGTCACGATCGCGACATACGTGGCCGAGGCCGCAAGCCCCGGCCGCGCCAAGGGCAGCACGATATGGCGGAAGGCTTGCCACTCGTTGCAGCCGTCGATCATCGCGGCCTGTTCGAGCTCGCGCGGGATTGCGTCGAAAAACCCTTTGAGCAGCCACGTGGCGAAGGGCACGGCGATGGCGGCGTTGGCCAGGATCACGCCGGTCTTGGTCTCGATGAGGCCGACCTTCGAGAACAGGATGAAAAACGGGATGATGATCAGCGAGCCCGGCAGCATCTTGCTGGCGAGCAGGCCGAAGCCCATCGCCTGCTGCGCCTTGGTGCGGTAGCGCGACAGGCTGTAGCCCGCCATCGCGGCTGCGACGATCGCGACCGCCAGCGTTCCGACGGCCACGATCACGCTATTGGCGAGCCACGTGAGGATGGGCTTGCGCGCGAATATCTCGGGATAGGCCGCAAGGCTCACGCGGTCGAGCGGGGGCAGGAGCGGCGGATTGCGCGAGAGCATGATCTCGGTCGGCAGGATCGCCGTCATCGCAATCCAGTAGATCGGGAACAGCACCACGATTGCGATGGCGCAGCACGCGGCAAGCGTGGCAAGGCCATGGAGGCGGTTGCGGGTCATTGGCCGTCCTGCTGCCGGCCCCAGCGCATGGCCACGAAGGCGAGGCCTGCGCATACGAACAGCATCAAGACGCCGACCGCCGAGGCGTAGCCCATGCGGAAGAACTGGAAGGCTTCTTCGTAGACGAACATCGACAGCGTCTGCGTGGCGCGCGAAGGGCCGCCGCCGGTCGTGGCGAACACGAGGTCGAAATCTTTGACGACCCACAGTGTTTGCAGGATCACGGCGAGCACGGCTGCGGTGCGGATGCCGGGCCAGGTCACGTAGCGGAATTCGGCGGTCGTTCCGGCACCGTCGATGCGGGCGGCTTCGTACAAAGCCTGCGGCACCGATTGGAGGGCGGCGAGCAGCGTGAGCGTAAAAAACGGGAAGCATTTCCAAATCGTCGGCAGCAGCACGGCGTAGAGGGCGGTGTCGCCGTCGACGAACCAGGCGATGTCGCTCGTGATGAGGCCCAAACGGCGTAAGACCGAATTCACGACGCCGTAGGACGCATCGAACATCCACAGAAACGCGATCGCCGCAACCACACCGGGTACGGCCCAGGGCAGCAGCATCAAGCTGCGTACATAGCGCCGTCCGGGGAAGTCGCGGTTCAGCAGCAAGGCGATGCCGAGGCCGATCGCGAAGGACGGCACGATCGTACCGGCGGCGTAGAACAGGGTCACGGCGGCGGAATGCCAGACCTGTTCGTCGCCGAGTGCCCGAAGGAAATTGCCGAAGCCGAGCGGCAAGCGGTCGAGCCGAGCGATGTTGGGTGCTCGGCCCTCGCGCAGGCTGGTCGCGAACACCGTGTAGAGCGGATACACGATGAGGCCCGCGACCATCAGAAAGGCGGGGCTGAGCAGACCGTAGGCGATGAAGGTCTGCCGCCGCCGTCGCAAGTACGCTCGCATCAACGCAGCGGAACGGCGCGTTCGAGTTCGCGCTGCAGGCCGGCCATCACGGTCGGCGTGGGTTCTTCTGTCGAGATCAGCCGCATCATCGCACGGCCGAAGATCGAGGCGTATTCGTTGTAGCCCTCCATCAAGGCGGGATTGGTCGGGAAGACCGATACCGCACTCGCGGCCGCATCCATCACGAGCTTCAGATGGGGCAGGCGTGCCGCAGCGTCGGCTCCGAGTGAACCGCGGCGCGGGGCTGGCGAGGCCGACTGGAGCACGTACTCGGCCTGCCATTTCGGGCTCGCGGCGAGCTCGAAGAATTTCCACACGAGCTCGCGCTTGTTGGCCGCAAGGTTCGCTGGCATGTGCAGGCTGTTGGAGGTGCCGCCGGTTTCCTTCGGGAAGGGCACGCGGGCGACTTTGAGATGCGGGCGCACGGCTTCGGGGGCGCGGGCCACGAACGCCCACACCCACGGCCCGTCGCGCAGGAACGTCGCCTTGCCGTCGATGAAGAGCTGGCGGCCGGTCGTCGAGTTCATGCCGGGCGGGGCAAAGCGCATCGAGCGGCGATACTGGTCGACCGCCGCCACGACCTGGGCGTTGGCGAAATCGTAGCGCCCCTGGCGCAGCCAATCGAGGCCTTGGCCCATGACCCAGGTGCCCGCTTCGACCACGAGATTGGGATGCTCGATCGAGGTCGCCACGAGGCCAAACTGGCCCTGGTCGCGCTTCGTGGTTTTTTCGATCGCCTCGAGCCATTGGGCGGGCGTGGTGGGCACCGAAAGCCCGGCATCGGCCAGCAGCTTTTCGTTGTAGTAGAGCAGGCTGCCGTAACCCATCAGCAGCAGGCCTTGGGTTTTGCCCTCCCACTTCATCTCCGACTGCAAGGGCGTCCAGCTCTGCAGGATGTCGGTGCGCGCGAGCCGGTCGTCGAGCGGGGCAAGCCAGCCTTGCGAAGCGAAGGCCGCGAAATTCCGGGTCGGCAGATGCACGATGTCCGGCGCGTTGTTGCCGGCAAAACGCACGGTCAGCTGCTGCACATATTGTGTGAACGGGATCGAGTAGAGATTCACTTTGGCGCCGGGATTGGCCGATTCGAACTCGGCGATCATGGCCTTCCACCAGCCTGATACGCCGGGCTCTTCGGCCTGCCAGCTCGGGAAATCGAGCACGAGGGCGGGCGTTTGTGCGGCAGCCGAATGTGCTGCGGCAGCGGCGGCGAGTGCGCCCGTCAAAAAGGTCCGGCGTTCCATGGTTTCCTCCGTTGGTTTTTCTTAGAGCGTTTTTTCGGTAGCGTAGGCGGCGTCGAGCTGTCGTTCCATTTCGGCCATGCCGAAATCCGTCGGCGTCAAAGCGGGCGCGCGGTCCACGATTCTGGAAAGCCCAAGCCGCCGCGCCATCAGTCGCTTGCCGTAGCATAGGATGCCCGGTACGCCGCGCGTCATGAAAACGATCAGCGGAAGTACTGCTTCATGCAGGCGTTGGGCGCGGGCCAGCGAAGCTTGCGTGCCTTCGCGAAAGGCGCGGAAGATTTCGACCTGGATCGCCACGCAGTCCGGGGCTGGGATCAAGCCCGCCCCGCCGCTGCGCAGCAGGGAAAGAAACTCGAGCCCGCCATGCCCGCCGAACGCATCGACCTTGCCGTCGAGGGCTGCAAGCGTTGTGGCGATATCGACCGACCAACCTTCGGCCTTCAGCAAGCCGATATTGGCGTGCTTCGACACGAGATCGGCAAGCTCGAGCGGCTTCATCGAACTGTCGAGATTCACCGGGTTGTTCTGGATCGCCACGGGAAAATCGAGCGCATCGGCAATGCTGCCGAAATGGCGCTGCAAGGCGGACACATCGAGGCCTTTGCCGGGCGGGGGCTGCAGGATCGCCCAAGCCGCTCCGTTGGCGCGGGCCATGCGCGCGAATTCGATCTGGCCCTCGACCGTCGGTTCGCCGACCGTCACCGCGTAGGGCACGCGCCCGCCGATCGCCGCACCCACGGTCTCAACAAGAAGGCGCCGTTCGGCCGTGTCGAGTTTATGGACCTCGGTCACGAGGCCGAGCACGGCAATGCCGTGGGCACCTGCGGCGATGCAATGATCGACTTGAGCGCGCATGGCACCAGCGTCGAGGGCGCCGTCGCTGCCGTAGAAGCAGTAGAGGATCGGGTAGATGCCCTCGAAGCGGTGCATCGGGTTCAGCCTTTGACGATATGGTCGAACACGGCAGGGGCGGGCTCCACGCCGTGCCCGGGGCCGCTCGGCAACGTGTAGGCGCCCGCCTTGCACGCCATGTCGCCGGTCACGTAGGCGAGGTTTTTATCGAAGATCGAGTGCTGATATTCGTGGTACGGCACGCGCTTCAAGGCGGCCGTCGCGTGCAGGCTCGCCGCCATGAACACGCCGATGCCGATCGAAGCGTGCGGGATCGTCTGCACGTGGAACGCATGCGCCATGCGGCCAATGTGCAAAAATTCGGTCACGCCGGTATGGCCCATCTCGGGCTGGATGATGCCCATGGCGCGCGCCACGAAGCGCGGCCGGTATTCGAACACGGTGCGCCACTCTTCACCCAGCGCCAGTGCAGTACCGATGCCGCGCGCCACGGCCACCTGACCTTCCATGTCTTCGGGCTCGCACGGCGCTTCGGCGAAATAGAGGTCGTAGGCTTCGAGCTTGCGGATGAGGCGGATCGCCTCGGCAGCCTCGAACTTCCAATGCAGATCGACCATCAGGCGCACGTTCGGGCCGACCGCCTCGCGCAAGGCGGCCATCTCTTTGACAATACCGTCGTCAGACATGGCGGCCGCGAACTTGATCGCGTCGTACCCCTTGCCCACCCATTCGACCGCAAGATCGCAGCGCTCGCGCAATGTCGCTTTCGGTAAGCCCGACACGTAGGCCGGAAGGGTGCGCGTGCGCGCGCCGCCAAGCAGATTGGCGAGCGGCAGGCCCGCAAGCTTGCCGTAGAGATCCCATACGGCGATGTCGACGCCGGCAAGGCTGTCGACATAGTAGCCGCCGAAAAAGCCGCGCACGCGCATGAGGTCGTAGAGATCCTCGTGCAGCACTACGGGATCCGAAGGGTCGCGGCCGCGCATCACAGGGCCGAGCACGTCGTCGATGATGGCTTTGACCGCATGTGGGGCCACAATGCCGTAGGTCTCGCCCCAGCCGACCTTGCCGCTCTCGCCGGTGATTTTCACGAGCACCGACATGTCGGACGACGGATAGATCGACCGATTGCCCTTGCGGACGAGATAGCCCTTCTCGTTGATGCTCTCGCCTTCGCGCAGCGGCCCGAGATAGGGCACATCGCGCGGGATGGAAACGATGAAGCTTTCGACTTTGGCAATGGCGTCGAGCGGCGGCATGTCAGGCGCTTTCCTTGAGCTTGTGGACCGAGAACAGGTCGGCGGCTTCGGCGGCGAGGATGGCGAATTCCGCGCTGTCGTGCGCATCGAAGAGGGGGCCGGCGGCGCGGGCTGCTGTGCAGTCCAGAAGCCCGCGCATCTGCAGCAAGGTTTTCGTCGCGCGCACGCGGAAGATCGCCTGGAACAGCAAAAGCGGCAGCGTGCGCGAATAGATGGTCCTTGCGCGTCCACGGTCGCCGCCCTTCCAGGCGCGCATCATGGCCACGTGCACGTCGGCAAGTTCGCTCGCGGGCATGGTGCCGCTGGCCCCGCGCGCAAGTTCGTCGAGCACATAGCGCGCGCCCGCACCGCCGAATACGCCGGCAAGACTGCCCTTGGTCGCAGCCAGAATCTTGGTCACGTGCTGGCCGCAAGGCAGGGTCTCTTCTTTGACGTAGCGAATGGCGGGCACTTGCGTCGCGATCTCTGCCACCAATTCGGGTGCGAGGCCTGCACCCATCGGCGAGGGCGCGTTCTGCAGCATCAAGGCCAGTGGCGTGCGTTCGGAAACGGCGCGGTAGAATGCCACGTGTGCAGCCACATCCTGGCCGCAGGCGGAGGGCGCCATGATCATCGCGGCAACCGCACCCGCCTTGCGGCCTGCCTCCGCGAAGCCGGCAGCCGCTTCGGGGGTCGCGGCACTCGCACCGACAATGAACGGGATGCGGCCCGCGAGGCGTTCGCCCAGAAACGCCACGAGATCGGCGCGCTCGTCGGCGGTTAGTTTTTCGACCTCGCTCGCCATGCCGGGAAACACGATGCCGTCTGCACCGCTTGCGAGCACGAAATCGAAGATGCGCGCAAACGCCGCACGGTCGACCGCACCCTGGGGCGTGAATGGAGTGGGGAGGACCGGAAACACGCCCGAAAGTTCGCTCATTTGACTGATCCTGCTGTGACGCCTTGGATGAACCACCGTTGCAGAAAACCGAACGCGATCACGATCGGCAGCGACGCCACCAGCGAGGCCGCCATCGCACCGCCCCAATCGGCATTAACTTCGTTGAGATAGCTCAGCAGCAGGCCGGGGCCGACCGTGCGCTTGTCTTCCGACACGATCAGCGTCATCGCGTAGAGCAGATCGTTCCACGACCACATGAAGCCGTAGAGAAAAACGGTGACGACGGCCGGGATCGAAACCGGCAGCACGATCGTGTGGAAGATGCGCAGCTCGCTCGCCCCGTCGGCGCGGGCTGCCTCGATGAGCTCGCTCGGCACCTGGCTGAAATAGCTGTAGAGCATGTAGGTCGATACCGGCAGCGCGAAGACGATGTAGGAGAGAACGAGCCCCGGCCGGGTATCGATGAGGCCCAAATCGGTCATCATCGGATAGAGGCTGATCAGCAGCAGCCCGAACGGGAAGACCTGCGCCGACAGCAGCAGCAGCATGATCGCACGCCGCCCCGGATACTGGAATTTGGCGAAGGAATAGCCCGCATACATCGCAAGCAGCGAGTTGATCGCCGCCGCACTGCCCGAAACGATCAGGCTGTTTTTGAGATGCAGCAAAAGCTTGCCGCGCGTGATCGCGGTCTCGAAATTGTCGAGCGTGGGCGCATGCGGCCACAAAGTGGGCACGATGCGGTAGAGCTCGGCATTGCCTTTGAAGGCGGAAATCGCAAGCCAGTAGATCGGGAAGAACAGGAAGAAGCCGATCGCGACGGCGCAGAGTGCAAAGATCGTGCGGGCGGTGAGCGAGGAGAGATCGAACATTGCCTAGACCCCCCGCAGCAGATGGCGAAGATAGAAATAGGCTGCCGGCATGATCGTTGCGACCCATAGGAGGCCAACCGCCGAGGCGAGGCCCAAATCCCACTGGTCGAAGGCGCGGCGGAAGACTTCGATCGACAGCACGGTCGTGGCGCGCACCGGGCCGCCGCTCGTGAGCGCATAGATCGTGTCGAAATGCTGCAGATTGCCGATGAGACCGAGCACGATCACGACAAGCACGACGGGGCGCAGATGCGGCAGAATATGGTCGCGAAGGATCGCGAAATTGCCCGCTCCATCGACGCGCGCCGCATCGACCTGCTCGCGGTCGAGGCTCTGCAGCCCTGCGAGAAAAAACGACATAAAAAGCGGGATCGACAGCCAGACCTTTGTGACGACGACGGCGACCATGGCACCGGTCGCGTCCGACAGCCAGGCCTGCTGGCGGTCGATGAGGCCAAGTTCGATGAGGCCGGCATTCAAAACGCCGTAGCGGCTGTTGAAGATCCAGCCCCACACAAACGCCGTGACTGTGCTTGGCAACACCCACGGGATCAGCGAAGCCGCGCGCAAGGCCGTGCGGCCGCGAAAAGGTTGGTTCAAGATCAGCGCCCAGGCGAGGCCCAACACGAGCGTGAAGGCGGTCGCCGCCGTCACATAGATCGCGGTCGTGACGAACGAGCCCATGATTTCGGGCGAGGCAAGGATCGTCTTGAAATTGTCGAAGCCGATGAAACGCGGGATCGGCGTGCGCAGATCGTTGCGCGTGAATGCGATGCCGAGCGCGCGCACGAAGGGCAGTGCGATCACGCCCGCAAAGGCGAGCAGGGCAGGGATCAGAAAAAGCCAGCCGATGCGCCGCTCGTTGGCCTTCAATCCCCCCCGCCGTGCGGCGGGGGAGACGCGAAGGGTCGGACTTGCAAGGGTGGCGGTCGATGCCATCGTCAGCCGCGCTTGGCCATCGAGGCCTTCATGCGCGACTGCATCGAATCGGCAGCCGCACTTGCGGTCTTCTGGCCGAGCAAGGCGGCTTGGGTTTCTTCGCTGAGGATCGTCGAGAGTTCGGGCGAGTTGTCCCAGATGCCGATCTCGTGTTTGCCCGTGGCGACGGTGGCTTCGCCCCAGGCTTTGAGGAACGGGTCGTTCTGTACGACAGGTGCGGCGCGACCGGATTTGGTAACGGGCAGTCCGCCCACTTGCAGCGGAAATGTCGTCTGCACGCCATCGGACAGAATGTGCGAAATCCACTTCGCGCCCGGGCCGTTGCGGTCGCGATTGGCCGGGCTGTTGAACAGAGTCACAATGTGGCCCCATTCGACCGAGCGCGGGACGTCGCCTGCTTTGAGCACCGGCGTTTTCATCGGTACGACAAACGCGTCGGCCGCAGGCCCGCGGCCCGAGAAGCTGCGCGCGAACGTGCGTGCGACCGGCGGGTCGAAATAGAAAGCCGCGTTGCCTTGCGCAAACAGGCGCCGCGAGTCTGGCCGGTCGATCTCGGGTGCGACGAGCCGGTCTTTCATGAGGCCGGCGATGAAATCCATCGCGGCTTTGCCTTCGGCGGAGGCGACATGCACTTCGCCCGCCTCGTCGATCATCCGCGCGCCGAACGCCCAATAGATCAGCAGCACGTCAAGCGGGATCGATGAGGGGTTCTTCGTCGCCATCGCGAACGGCACCGAGTTCGGGACCTTGTCGCGCACGGCAATCAAAGCCGTGCGGAATTCGGCCAGCGTTTCGGGAATTTTGGCAACGCCCGCTTTGGCGAGCACTTCGGAATTGGCGACCATACCGACCGAGCCCGAAATCAGCGGAATGCCGATCTGTTTGCCGCCAACGCGACCCAGGCCCAAGGCCGTCGGCGCCAAAGCCGCTTCGATGGCAGGCCGGCCGAGCAGCGCGTCGAGATCGACGATTTCGGGCAGTGCCGCCATCGAGGGCAGCCAGCGATCCTGCAACTGCACGCTGTCGGGCAGCGTCTTTGAGCGCTGGCGCAGCATGACATTGCGCTGCGTGTCGCCCCACGCGGTCGCAATCGGTTCGACGGTCACGCCGCTTGCGGTCTTGAAACTGTCGAGCAGGCTTACGACAAAGGGTTTGTTGGGTTCTTCGGCGTAGCTGAAGCTCATGAAGTTCAGCTGGCCGGACTGTGCAGCAGCCGGACGAACGGCGAGGCTGGCCGCACCGGCGGCAGCCAAAGCGCCGAATTGGCGACGGTTGAATTGGGCCATTGTCGTTTCTCCCCTCTAGATTTCGGACCTCGCGGAAGGTCCGTTGTTCTTTTTGCTGCGCGCCGCGACCGCGCAGTTGTTGCGAAGGCGTCTAGACCACGCCGGCGTCGAGCACGAAAGTCTGGCCGGTGCAGCGTTGCGATTCCGCCGACGACAGCCACAAAGCGAGCTTGGCGACGTCCGCGGGTTCGAGATGTTCCTTGAGGCATTGGCGGTCGAGATAGGCTTTGAACTTCGCCGGATCCTCGGTATTGGCGCGCGCGATCTGTTTTTCGGTCAACACCCAACCGGGGGCGATCGAATTCACGCGGATACGCAAACCGCCGAGCTCGCGCGCGAGCGATTTTGTCAGACCCATGATCGCGGATTTGGCGGTCGTGTAGGCGATGAGGCCGGCGGCCCCGAACATCCACGAGATCGAACCGAGATTGACGATCGCTCCGCCGCCCGCTTCGCCCATCGCGGGCGCAACCGCTTGGGCGGCGAAAAATTGGTGGCGCGCATTCACGGCAAAGCGCTCGTCCCACAATTCGGGCGTCATGTCGCGCCACGGATGGCGCGCGTCGTCGCCGGCATTGTTGACGAGGGCGCGAAAGGTTCCTGTCTTCGCGGCAAGCTCGGCCGCGGCCGCGCGCAAGGCCGGCACGTCGCGCAGATCCACACAGGCGGTTTCGATTTTCGTACCCGTTTGTGCTGCAATCGCATCGGCGGTATGGCGCAGGTGCTCGGCATTGATGTCGATCGCCGCAACGCGCGCCTTCTGAGCGGCAAAGGCCGCAACGAGGGCTTCGCCGATGCCCGAGGCACCGCCCGTTATCAGAACCGGCATTCCGGCGAGATCGGGATAGATCGCACTCATGCGGCCACCTTCGCTTCGGTCGATGTTTGGCAACGCATACCGTCGGCGGCAAAAACATGCGCTTGAGTCCAATCGACGGCGAGGCGAACGGGTGCGCCGACCCCAAGCGCGCTGTCGCCGACCTGGCGCACGATCAGCGTTGCGTTTGCGCGCGCAAGGCGCACATGCGCAAAGAGATCGGCCCCGTGATGCTCGACCGCGACTGCGGTTCCTTCGAAATCGGCGGCTTCGCCGTCCGCGCAGAGCCGCATATGTTCGGCGCGCAGGCCGATTTCGGCGGCGTTTGCCGCGCGAAGCGGTGTAGGCGTGCCGTCGGCCAAGCGAACGAGGCCGTCGGCGTCGCTCGTGGCGGGAACCAGATTCATGCGCGGCGAACCGATGAAGGTCGCAACGAAGCGGTTGGCGGGCCGCCGGTAGAGATCGAGCGGTGCCCCCACTTGTTCCACGCGGCCCGCATGCATCACGACGATCTTGTCGGCGAGCGTCATTGCCTCGATCTGGTCGTGCGTGACATAGACCATCGTCGTGCCGAGGCGCTGCTTGAGGCTCGCGATCTCGGTGCGCATGTCGATGCGCAAGGCGGCGTCGAGATTGGAGAGCGGTTCGTCGAACAGGAACACGCGCGGCTCGCGTACGATCGCGCGCCCGATCGCTACACGCTGGCGCTGGCCGCCGGAGAGTTGGCGCGGCTTGCGCGTCAGCAGGGCGTCGAGGCGCAGCACGGCGGCGGCGGCACCGACACGGCGCGCGATTTCGTCTTTCGGCGTGCCGGCAAGACGCAGCGCATAGCCCATGTTTTCGGCCACGCTCATGTGCGGATAGAGCGCGTAGGACTGGAACACCATTGCAATGCCGCGCTTGGCGGGCGGCACGTCGTTGACGATCTCGCCGTCGATCGCGATGTTCCCCGACGTGACTTCGTCGAGACCGCAGATGAGGCGCAGCAAGGTCGATTTGCCGCAGCCCGAGGGACCCACGAACACGACGAACTCGCCATCGTCGATCTGCAGATCGATACCGTGCAGCACATGCGTGCCGGCGAAATTCTTGCGGACGTTTTCGAGGCGGACGCTGGCCATTTTCTTTGCGTGCTCCTTAGCCTGCGAACGGGGATTCCGCCAAACCGCGGAAGCCGGATTTGAGGGCGAACACGCTACCCGAGAGCGGTGCTTCGGCGAGCTGCTGGGCCGACAGACGAATGCGCGCACTCGTGATGTAGAGCGTAGAAAGGTCCGGCCCGCCGAACGCGCAGCTCGTCGGGCGCGGGACGGGTAGGTTGATCACCCGGTCGACTTTGCCGTCGGGGTCGTAGCGCGTGACGCACCAGCCGTCCCAATGCGCCGACCACACGAAGCCTTCTGCATCGACAGCAAGCCCGTCGGGCGTGCCCACGCCGTCGGGTAATTGCACGAATACGCGCCGATTGGCGATCGCGCCGGTTTCGATGTCGTAATCGTAGGCGTAGATGCGCTTGGGGCCTGAGTCCGTGAAATAGAAGGTACGGTCGTCCGCACTCCAACCGAGCCCGTTCGACACGTGGAAGCCGCTGTCCATTTTTGTGCAGCGCCCGTCCGGGTCGAGGCGATAGAGCGCACCGTGGCCCGGCGTGGTGTCGATCGCGAGCGTGCCGGCCCACAGGCGGCCGCGCCGATCGCATTTGCCGTCGTTGAAACGGTTGCCCGGGCGGTCGGCCTCGGGGGCGGCGATGGCGGAGATGCCGCCGCCGTCGAGATCGATGGTCTTGAAGCCGCTCTGCATGGCCGCGACAAAACCGCCGCGACGGCGCGGCACGATGGCGCTGATGAGTTCCGGCATCGGGTGCGAGATGAAGGCCCCGCTTTCGGGATCGGCGACGATCGCGGCCGGGGCGAGGATATCGACCATGAGCAGGCGATTGGCCTCGGGAAGCCACACCGGCCCCTCGCCAAGGAACGCTGTGGTCGGCACGGCGGAGACTAGATCGTCGCGATCCGATCCAAGCGGGCGCGGGCTTATTTGGATCGACATTGCGACTTGTCCTGCATTGCCGGAAATACGTCGGGCGGCTTCCATGACGTCGCGCCCAAGCGCGTGCAGCTTGTCGACGGGCAGCCGGTAGGAGGGGCCGACGATCGCGATGGCGCCGATCGAGCGTGCGCGCGGATCAAGGATCGGGGCGCCGACCGAGTTGATGCCCAGATGCTGCTCTTCGAGCGATACGGCATAGCCGCGTGCTTTGGTGAGATCGAGTTCGCGGTCGAGCGGATCGCGCTCGGCGATGGTGTTGGGCGTGAAGCGTCGCAGACCCAAGGCGTTCAACAGCCGGTCGCGCGTGAGCGGATCAAGATGGGCGAGGATCGCCTTGCCCGCACCGCTCGCATGGCACGCCGTGCGCGAACCGACACCGTTGCCCAAGCGCACCGCCTGGGCCGCTTCGCGCTGGTCGATATAGAGGATGCTGTCGCCGTCGAGGATGCCGAGGCGGATCGTCTCGCCCGTCAAATCGCGCAGCCGCTCGAGTTCGGGCTCTGCGGCACTGCGCAGATCGAACTGGTCCCACACGCGATGGGCCATTTCGAACAGGCGGAAGCCGAGGCTGTAGGTCTGGTCGCGCTCGTCGATGCGCAGCAGGCCGGCTTCGACGAGGGTTGCGAGCATGCGGTGGGCAGTGGCGCGGGTGAGGCCAGCTTTGTCGGCAATTTCGCTGAAGCGTAGGCGGCTCGGGTTTTCGGCAACGATATCGAGCAGCGACAGACCGCGCCGCAAGGCTTGGGCGCCGGGGATTTCGCGCCCCTGGTCGTTTGGCACTTCGCTGTCGGCAACAACCGCCAGTTTTTTCACGTTTCCCCCTGATGCCCAGCGCTTCGTCTGGTTCGAGTTTCATATTATGAACGCCTGTTTCATGTCAACGTAGAATATTCTTTCACGCTCGTAGATATAACGGATATTTAATGTCACGAAAGGTTTGTAGTTCATTGTTTTCAAGAATTGCCTACGGGGACTGCGAGAATGGGGCCTAAAATTCAAATCGGCAATTCGGCGATCGCGGCGCGGTTTGCGTTGCGCGGTGCCGAACTTGTGAGCCTCGAATGGCAGGGTGTGCAGACGCTGTGGCAGCGCGACCCGGCCTGGTGGGACGCATGCGCGCCGCTGCTGTTTCCGGTGATCGGCCGCTCGAAGGGCGGGGCCGTTTCGATCGCCGGCAAAACCTATCCGATGCCGCCGCACGGCTTCTTCCGCGATCGCGACTGCACACTTGTTGCGCACGACGCGCAGTCCGCGATCTTCGAGCAGAAGGACGACGCGCATACGCGGCTGCATTATCCGTTTGCCTTCAATCTGCGCGTCGAAGTGCAGGTCACGGCGACGGGATTGTCGTTTGCGGCAAAGGTGCGCAACGACAGCGACGAAACGATGCCCTATTGCTTTGGTTACCATCCCGGTTTCGTGTGGCCGCAGGAAGCGGCCTTGCGCAGCCGCTATGTCTGTCTGTTCGATCAGCCCGAGACCGCACCCATTCGCCGAGCCGATGTCGCGACGGGCCTGTTGAAACCGCAATCTTTTCCGACGCCGGTGGTCGGACGACGTTTGGCGCCCGTTGATTCGATGTTCGCGGCAGGTGCCCTCCATTTCGAATCCGTGGCCTCACGCCGCGTTTGGTTCGGGCCGGAGGGCGCAGCGGGGATCGCCGTACGCTTCCCCGATTCGCCGCAGCTCGGCATCTGGACGAAGCCCGGTGCTCCGTTTTTATGTATCGAGCCGTGGCAAGGACTTGCCGAGATCGAAACGAGTGAAGGCAGCTTGGAGCGGCGACCCGGTGTACGGTTTCTGGCACCGGGTGCGCATGCGCGCTATCGCCTGTTCATCGACTTCGAAACTGCTGCTTGAGGGCTGATTTCAAAAGAAAAAGAGGTTTGTATACATTCATCTTGCATACAAACGCCATTTGATATTGCATGTGCGCACCTGGACTGGAGCAAGACACGATGTTTCGAATTGGCGTTGACGTTGGCGGGACCTTTACGGACTTCACGATTCTGGACGAGCGAAACGACGCCATTCGCTTTTTCAAAGTGCCCTCGACGCCCAAGGATCCTTCGCAGGCGATCGAAGACGGGCTGCGGCAGATCATCGCGACGTTTTCGATCGATCCGGCCGCGATAGGCTATTTGGGGCACGGCACGACGGTCGCTACGAACATCGTGATCGAGCGGCGCGGCGCGCGCACTGGTCTTTTGACCACGCGCGGCTTTCGCGACGTGCTCGAACTCGGCCGCCAGGCGCGGCCGTCGATCTACGATTATCGCATACAGAAGCCGCCGGTCCTCGTGCCGCGCGAACGACGCGTGGAAGTGACCGAGCGCGTTGGGCCCGACGGCACGGTGCTCACACCGCTCGACGAAAAGTCGCTGACCGAGGCCGTCGAAGCGTTGCGCGCGGCCAATGTCGAGAGTGTCGCGATCTGCTTTTTGCACAGCTATCGGCGCGCCGACCACGAGCAGGCTGCCAAGCGCGCGGTCGAGAAGCTGATGCCGAAGGCTTATGTCAGCGTCTCGAGCGAGATTCTGCCGGAGTTCCGCGAGTTCGAGCGCGTTTCGACGACGGTCGTGAACGCGTTTGTGGGCCCACGTATGGGCAATTATCTCGAACGCTTCCAAGCGCGCGTGCGCAGCGTGGGCATCGACGTGCAGCCTTATACGATCCATTCGAACGGCGGCCTCATGTCGATCGAAACCGTGCGCGCCTGCCCGGTGCGCTCGTGCGTTTCGGGGCCTGCGGCGGGTGTGGTAGGGGCCGCCGAAATCGGCCGCGTTTCTGGCTTCCCCGATCTGATTACGTTCGACGTCGGCGGTACGTCGACCGACGTGTCGCTGATCCGCGATTCCAATCCGAGCTACACGGCCAATCGGCTTGTCGCGGGCTATCCCGTGAAAACGCCGATGATCGACATCCATGTGATCGGGGCGGGCGGCGGTTCGATCGCGCGCATCGACGATGCGGGTGCGATGAAAGTGGGGCCTGAATCCGCCGGTGCCGATCCGGGGCCGGTCGCCTATGGGCGCGGTGGGACGGCGCCGACGATTACGGACGCCAATCTGTGCTTGGGCCGTCTTGACGCAACGAGCCTGCTCGGCGGCCGCATGACGATCGATCTCGACGCCGCCAAGCGCGCGATCCACGACACGATCGCCAAGCCGCTTGGTCTGTCGATCGAAGCTGCGGCTCATGGCATCGTGCAGATCGCCAACGCCAATATGAGCCGTGCCATCCGCTCTGTCTCGATCGAGAAGGGCTACGATCTGTCGGAGTTTGCATTGTGCGCGTTCGGCGGGGCAGGGCCGCTGCATGCGGCCGAAGTGGCGGTCGAATGCGGCATTCCGCGCGCCCTCATTCCGCGCGAGCCGGGCACGCTGTGCGCGCGCGGCATGCTGCTGACCGATCTGTCGTCTGACTATGTGCGCAGCCATTTCTGCGACGCGAGCCCCGAAAACTGGCGCGCGGTGCTGGCCCTTTTCGACGCGATGATCGCGGACGGCAATGCGTGGCTTGCCCGCGAGGCCATCGCCGAGCCGCGGCGGCGCTTCAAACGCGTGCTCGACGCGCGCTATCGCGGCCAGAATTTCGAAGTGAAAGTCGGCTGCGACGGCTTGGGCGCCGACGCGCTCCACACGCTTGTCGAACGTTTCCACGCAGCACATCTGCTTGCCTACGGCTATTCGATCCCAGGGCGCGAAATCGAGTTCGTGTCGGCTCGCATCCAGGCGATCGGCGAAGTGCCCAAAGCGCCGCAGGCCAAGGTCGCGGGCGGCACCACGCTTGTCGCCGCCGCGATCGGGGCACGAAAGGTCTATATCGATGCGCGCCACGGCTGGCAGGAAGCGCCCGTCTACCAGCGCGAGAAGCTGCCGATCAGCATCGACATTATGGGGCCTGCGATCGTGAACGAGATGAGTGCGACCACGCTCATCCTGTCCGGCCAGACCGCGCGCGTCGATCTTTGGGGAAACATCGTTCTGCAGGTTGCACCATGACCAAGCGCATCGCCGACCCGATCCAGATGGAAGTGTTTTCCAATCGCGTGCTCGCGATCGCCGAAGACATGGGCTCGATCCTGATCCGCTCGTCTTTCTCGACGAACATCAAAGAGCGGCGCGACTGCTCGACTGCGATCATCGACGCCAACGGGCGCTTGATCGCCCAGGCCGAGCACATCCCGATCCATCTCGGCGCCATGATGGGCGCTGTCGAGACGATCCTCAAACGCTACAAGCTTGAAGATCTCGCGCCCGGCGACGCGTTCATCTGCAACGATCCGTATCTGGCGGGCGGCAGCCATCTGCCCGATATTTCGATCATCACGCCCGTCCATATCGGCGGGCGCGTGCGCTTTTTCGCGGGCAACATCGCGCACCATGCCGATGTCGGCGGCCGCAATCCGGGTTCGACTTCGGGCACGTCGCGCACGATTTTCGAGGAGGGCATTCGGCTGCCGGTCATCCGCATTGCGCGCGGCGGCACCATCGACGAAGACCTCATCGAACTCATCGCCTCCAACACGCGCGACCCCGAAGAACGTCGCCTCGATTTGCGAACGCAGATCGGCACGAACGTGCGCGCAGGCGCCATGCTGTTGCAGCTGTGCGACCGCATGGGCTGGGACGCGGTCGCCCAAGCCATCGACGACGTGCTGCTCTACACGAGCCAGCGCCTCAAAAACCGCATCGCGGCCTTGCCCGACGGCGACTATCGCTTCGAGCGCGCGATGGACGACGACGGTTTCCCGGGGCCGCAAGTGCCGATCGTGTGCACGGCGCGCATTCGCGGCGAAACGCTGACCTTCGATTTTGCGGGCTCGGGACCGGAGGCGCGCGGGGCCATCAATCTGCCGGACAGTGCCTTGAAGGCATCGGTCTACTACTGCGTCAAAGCCGTGCTCGATCCGGGTCTCATGCCCAATCAAGGGGCGATCGATCCGATCCGCATCGAGGCGCCCGCAGGCAGCATCGTCAATCCGCGCCCGCCTGCGGCCGTAGCGGCGCGCGCCGTGACGTCGAACCGCCTGTGCGGGGCCGTTTTCGGCGCCTTGTTCCAAGCCTTGCCGATCGAGCGCGCTATGGCGTCGAGCAACGATTCGACGTCCGCCTCTTCGGTCTCAGGTTGGCATCCGCGGCGTAAAACGACCTACGTCTATCCCGAGAGCATGGGCGGGGGCATTGGCGCCTTCCAGGACCGCGACGGAATGGACGCTGTGCATGTGCACACGGTCAACTCGACCAATCTGCCGGTCGAAGCGCTCGAACTTGAATACCCGCTTCTGCTCGACGAATACTGCTTCGTGCCGGATTCCGGCGGGGCGGGGCGGCATCGCGGCGGGCTCGGCATGGCGCGACAGATCCGCATCCTCAACGACGGCTCGACGCTGTCGGTGCGCTCGGACGCGCATATCGTTTCGGCACCCGGCATGTTCGGCGGCCTGCCCTCGAGTGTCACGCGCATCGTGCGAAATCCGGGCACGGATCGCGAAGAAGTGCTGCATTCGAAGGCATCCGGCCTTTCGGTCGGGGCAGGGGAAACCGTGCGCGTCGAAACGCTCGGCGGCGGCGGGTTCGGCCCGCCGTCCGAACGGCCACTCGATCTGCTCGCGGCCGATCTGCGTCAGCAGAAAGTGTCGCTTGCAGCCGCCAATCGCGACTACGGTCCTGCGATGGTTGCAGCAGCGCTGGCTTTGCCCACGCCTTAGTGTGTCGGCGGCAATTGCAAACAGGAAAGACGACCAACGATGCGTAACGATGGCATGAAACTCGCAACGCAAGGACCGACGCAAATCGTCCGTGCAACGGCGCGGCGAATGCCACAGATGTATGACAAACGACTTGACCGTCCGTCGCGAGATTGCCTTATTGTAGGCAACAGCTTCGAAGATAAAACAGGAGGCGTCCCATGACCTTTCGGTATATCGCAGCGAAGCTTCAGGCGCTTGCCTTCGCTTCGTTGTTTGCAGCTTCGGCAGCATTTGCGCAAACGCCGGTCTCCGGCGGCAACCTCACCATCGCATTTCCGGCGAACCAGGAACCGGCCTCGTTGGACGGGCATATCGATCCGTTCCAGTCGACATGGCTGTTCAACTCCTTCATCGCCGATCCGCTCGTGATCCTCGACGCCGACGCGGTCTACAAGCCCGCCTTGGCGCTGTCGTGGGAGCTTTCGCCCGACAGCAAGATCTGGACGTTCAAGCTGCGGCCGGGCGTGCGCTTCCAGGACGGTACGCCGTTCAACGCCGCCGCCGTCAAGTTCAACGTCGAACGCATCGTCGATCCGCGCACGGCCTCCAAGCAACTCGCCAGCGAAATCGGCCCCGTCAAATCGGTCGAAGTCGTCGACGATATGACCGTGCGCTTCGTCTATGACCAAGCGTGGGTGACGCTGCTCGACGGTCTGCGCCGCACGCCGATCTGGTCGCCGACGGCAGCCCAGCGCTTCAGCCTCGCCGACTTCCAGCGCAACCTCGTTGGCACGGGTCCGTTCACCTTGGCGGAATGGATCACCAACGACCGCATGGTGTTCCGCCGTTGGGCTGATTACGGCGGCTGGAACAGCGCTTCGGCCCAGCAGGGCCCGGCCTATCTCGACAGCGTCACGATCCGCTTCATCGGCGAAAACGCCGTACTGAACGAAGCCGTGCGCGCCGGCACCACGCTCGTCGGCTTCACGCTGACGCCCGACGCGCGCGACATCTACAAGGACAAGCCGAACTTCGTGTTCCTGTCGCGCGGACAGTCGGGCACCGGGCTGCATCAGGTTATGAATATCCGCAATCCGCCGCTCAGCGACATTCGCGTTCGCCAAGCGCTGCTGTTTGCGCGCGATTCCGCTGCCCTTAACCGACTGCTCTACGACGGCACTTACATCCCGTCGGACGGGCCGCTCGACAACGTGCATCCTTGCTTCTGGCCGGGCGCTTCGGCCATGTACCAGCCCAATCTCGATCGCGCGCGCCAGCTTCTCGACGAGGCCGGTTGGCGTACGGTGCCGGGCCAGCCGATCCGCCAGGCGCGTGGCGTTCCCGGCGTTGCCGACGGCACGCCGCTGCGCGTGCGCTGGAGCACGATCCATCACCGCGAAATCGGCGAGGCGATGCAGCAGCAGCTGCGTCGCGTCGGCGTGGATCTTGCGGTCGAATTGCTGCCGGGCCCGATCCAGCTCGACCGCGTCAATCGCCGCGACTTCGATCTGATGTTCCTGCGCCAGCGCTCGCCCGATCCGGTCATTCTCGACCAAGTGTGGAACTCGCGCTGGGACCAGCCGGGCGGCTGGGCGTGGACCGGCTACAAGGGCGAAGAACTCGACCGCACGGTCGCTCAGCTTCGCGTGGTCTCCGACCAGGGCGCACGCTGCGAAGCGGCGCGCAACGCCCAGAAGATCATCATGGACAATGCGCTGGTCTTCCCGACGCTAAGCCAGCCCGTGTTCATCGCCATGTCGCCGCGCGTGCAAAATTTCCGCATGGGCTCGGAGGGCAACTGGTTCTTCCTGCATTCGACCTGGATCCAGAGATAGGCATGGTCGGCGGCGGCGCCTTCGCACAATGTCGGCGCAGCCGCCCACCTCTATCTTGACGCATCGGTCTCGATGAGCCGCTATATCGTCAGTCGGCTGCTGCAGCTCGTGCCCGTGCTGTTTCTGATTTCGTTGATCGTCTTCCTGGTGATGCACACCTTGCCGGGCGATCCAGCGGAGCTGATGCTGCAGGGTGCGGAGGGCGGTGCCGTGACGCCGGAACGCCTCGCGGAGCTGCGCACCGAAATGGGGCTCGACGATCCGCTTGTTGTTCAGTACATGCGCTTTGTGGCCGGCGCTTTGATCGGCGACCTCGGCGAGTCAATCCGCTTCCGCACGCCGGTCAGCGCGCTGATCGCCGAACGCTTCTACTACACGATGGAACTCGCGGTCGCCGGCCTTGTCTGCGCGCTCGCGATCGGCGTGCCACTCGGAATGATTGCGGCCGTGCGCGTAAACGGCATCTTCGACACGATCGCAATGGGCATCGCCTATGTCGGCGCTTCGGTGCCGATCTACTGGCTGGGGCTCGTACTCATTCTCGTGTTCGCGTTCAATCTCGGCTGGTTTCCAGCGGCAGGTGCGCAAGACTGGAACTCGCTGGTGCTGCCGGCCTTCACGCTCGGCTTTGCGTCGGCGGGTCTCATCTCGCGCCTCGTGCGCTCGAGCATGATCGAGGTGCTGCAGGAAGACTATATCCGCACCGGCCGCGCCAAGGGCCTCTCGGAACCGATCGTGCTGTGGCGCCACGGCCTCAAAAACGCGCTCATCCCGGTCGTTACGATGGTCGGGCTGCAGTTCGGCGGGCTACTCGCCGGTGCTGTCGTGACCGAGACGGTGTTCAGCCGTCCCGGCATCGGGCGCCTCATCGTCAGCGGCATCCTGTCGAAGGATTATCCGCTGGTGGAGGGCTGTGCTTTGTTCCTGGCGGTCGTCTATCTGTTGGTCAATCTGTTCGTCGACATTCTCTATGCTTGGCTCGATCCGCGTATTCGCTACGGGCGGGCCGCATGAGCAACAGTGCCGCAACCGCCGCCGAAGCCGAAGACGCGGCCCGCCTGCGCGCCGGGCGCAAGCGGGCCTGGCAGCGCTTCATGCGCAATCGTGGCGCTGTAGGCGGGGCGCTCGTGCTGATTGCCTGGAGCATTGTGGCCTTGCTCGGCGTGCATATCGTGGCGCACGATCCGACTGAAATGCTGGGTCTGCCGCGCCAGCCGCCCTCGGCCGAATTCTGGTTTGGCACCGATCTTCTGGGGCGCGACATTTTTAGCCGCGTGCTGGTGGGCTCGCAAGTGTCGCTGCAGTTGGGACTGATCAGCGTCGGCCTCGGTGCAATCCCCGGCGTGGCGTTGGGGCTCGTGGCCGGCTATTTCGGTGGGTGGACCGATACGCTCGTGTCGCGCCTCACCGATGCGATGCTGGCGTTTCCGTCGATCCTGCTTGCCCTTGTGATTATCGCCGCACTTGGCCCCAGCCTCAAAAACGTGATGATCGCGGTCGGGATCGGCACGGTGCCGCTTTATGCGCGCCTCGTGCGCGGCAGCGTGCTGTCGGTCAAGACGCTGCCCTATGTCGAGGCGGCACGTGTCGTCGGCAATCCGACCCATCGTATCCTGCTGCGCTACGTGCTCGTCAATTGCTACGCGCCGATCGTGGTGCTGTCCACGCTGCAGGTCGGCAACGCCATTCTGATCGGTTCGGGCCTGTCGTTCCTGGGTTTGGGTGCGCAGCCGCCGACGCCCGAATGGGGCCTCATGTCGGCCGAAGGGCGCGACGTACTGCGGCGCGCCTGGTGGATCTCGACCTTTCCTGGCCTTGCGATCCTGACCGTCGTCGTCGCCTGCAATCTGGTCGGCGACGGTCTGCGCGCGGCCCTCGATCCGAGGATGCGCGTCGATGGCTGAACCGCTCGTCGGCATCCAGATAAGCCCGATCAGCTTCGTCGACGAGGGTGTGGAAGGCTGCCTCGATACGCTGCAGAGTCGCGCCCGCGTCAACGCGCTGATGATCGGTACGGTGTCGTGGCTCGGTCTCAAGGTCGGACGGCGGATCAGCGCCGAGCTTGATGGCTGGCCCGACCACGGCGTGCCGGCACCTTACACGATGCGCGGTGGTTCCTACATTCGCGTGCGTCCCGAATTCTATTGCCGTACCGCAATCGGCGATTTTCGCGCGCACGATCCCGAGTTCGGCGACCGCGACGTGCTCGATATGGTGATCCCGGAAGCGCGCAAGCGCGGCATGAAAGTGATCCCCGAGTTCATGGAGCCGCTGTTCAAATATGCGGGCCACGGCTCGGCGGCGAGCGTCGAGATCCCCGGCATGGCGCAATGCATGGAGATCGACGTGCTGGGCCGCATCGGCGGCGAGCCGTGCACGTCGAACCCCGACTATCGCGCCTGGTGGCACGGCATCGTGGAAGAGCACTGCCGCAGCTACGACATCGACGGCATCATGTGGTGCAACGAGCGCAATTCGCCGCTCGACCGCATGATGCAGGGTCAGGCACCTGGCTGCTTCTGCCCGCATTGCCGCAGCGAAGCAGGTGCACGCGGCATCGACGTCGAGCGCGTGCGGCTCGCGTTCCGCGAGGTTTGGCGCTTCTTCCAGGAGGCGCGCGCGGGAGCATCGTTCGTAGACGGCAGCTTCGTCGAGTTTCTGCGCGTGTTGCTGCGCAATCCCGAAGTGCTGCTGTGGGAGCGCTTCTGGCTCGAACGCTCGAAGGATCTCGACCGCGAGCTCTACGGCATCGTCAAATGGTGCAATCCGAAGCTTTCCTTCGGCCTCAATGTCTGGAACCGGAACCATTTCAATCCGATCCGCAAAGCCCAATGGGCGTGGGCGGAGCAGACGGACTATGCTGATTGGGTGAAGCCCATCGTCTATCAGCATCAGGCGGGCGAAGTGTTCGCCAAGGAAATGGGTTTCTTCGCGTCGTCGCTGTTGCGCGACTTCGAAGCCGACGAGTTCGTGCCCGCGATGTACAAGCTCTTGGGCTTGCGCGAGGCGCCGTGGAAAGAGATCGTCGCGGCCGGCATGGATCCCGACACCTACGTGTTCGGCCAATGCGAAGATGCGGTGCGCGGCTGTGCCGGCAAGGCCAAGGTCTATATGGGGATCGGTGTGGATGCGCCGCGCACGCTGGCGCATCAGGCCGTATGCACGCCCGACATCGTTTATCGCAGCGTGCACGCGACGTTCCGCGCAGGCGGCGAGGGGATCGTCTATTCGCCCAATTACGCGGGCATGAATCTTTCCAATCTCGACGGCGGTGCGCGCGCCCTCGACGAGCTTGGATTCGGCGGAGGGACGGCATGACGCGGTTGCTGGCATCGCTTTCGGGGCGCATGCATGAAGAAGACGTTTCGGTGCGCACGCGGCTCCTCGAGATCGCCGCGAAACTGCCCGACGTGATCGCGCTCGGGCGCGGCGATCCGGACTTCCACACGCCCGCCCATATTGTCGAAGCCGCCAAGCGTGCGATCGACGCAAACGAGCACCATTACACGCACCCGACCGGCTTGCCGCAACTGCGCGAGGCTATCGGCGCGCATCTGAATGGCCAGTACGGTCTCGATTACGGCGTCGACGAGATCGTGGTGACCGCGGGCACGCAAGAGGCCGTCATGCTGTGCATGCTGGCCCTCGTCGATGCGGGCGACGAGGTGCTGATCCCGTCGCCGCGCTTCACGTCCTACGACTCGGCCGTCGAAATGTGCGGCGGTGTGGTGGTCGATATTCCGACCGAGCAGGCCAGCGACTACGCGCTGCGCCCGGAAGAGATCGAGCGACGCATCACGCCGCGCACGAAGGCGATCATTCTGATCTCGCCGAACAATCCGACCGGTGCCGTAACGCCGCCCGAGAACGTGCGCGCGATCGCCGAAATCGCCGAGCGGCGCAACGTGGTCGTGATCGCCGACGAAATCTACGCGCGCATCATCTTCGCCGGCTCCACGCATCTGTCGATCGCGACCCTGCCAGGCATGAAGGCGCGCACGATCACGCTCAATGGTTTTTCGAAGTCACATGCGATGACGGGCTGGCGCGTGGGCTATCTCGCGGCCCCGCGCGAATTCGTGCGCCGAATCACCGAGGCGCGCCACACGCTGTCGATCAACGCGGCAACGCCCTCGCAATGGGCCGCCCTTGCGGCGTTGCAGGGACCGCAAGAGCCTGTCGAGGCGATGGTGCGGGCCTATGGCGAGCGGCGCACGCAAACGATGGCGGCCCTCGATGCGCTCGGCTTTACCTACGGCCACCCGGGCGGGGCGTTCTACGTCTACACGAACGTGTCGCATACGGGCCTGAAAGCTGGCGCCTTCTGCGAGGCGTTGCTGCGCGAGGCGCGCGTTCTCGTATTCCCCGGCACTTTGTTCGGCGATCCGGGCGACAGCCATATTCGCATCAGCTTGCTGCAGCCGGCCCTCCGCATCGGCGAAGCGTTCGAGCGTATTGCCGTGGCCAAGCAGCGTCTGTTCGCGTCGTGAGTGTGCGATGAGCCTCGGCTTTCTTCTCGTCGGGCTCGGCAATCGCGGGGGCCAGTGGGCTGCCATTCTCGCGCAGCACGCGGCCGCACATCTCGTGGCGGCCGTCGATACGGATCCCGCACGCCGCGATGCGTTCGCAGCGCGCTTCCCGGGCGTGCCGACCTACGCTTCGTTGGCCGAAGGGCTTGCTCGGTCGAAGGCACAGGCGGTGCTGCTGGTCACGCCGCCCGTCGATCGTCTCGCCCAAGCCGAAGCAATTTTTGCGGCCGGTCTGCCGCTTCTGGCCGAGAAGCCGCTTGCCGACACGATGGAGGAAGCCGCCGCCATCGTACGTGCAGCCGAGCGGTCGGGTAGCACGCTCAGCGTCGGGCTCAATTTCCGCTATCTCGCGGTCACGCAAGCGATCCGCGATCTGGTGGCACGCGAAGCGTTCGGCAAGCCCGGGTTTGCGCAGTTCATCTACCAGCGCAATCGCGACGGCATGCGGCCAGGGCTCAACCGCTATCCGCTGACGATGCGCCATCCGATGATGCTCGAACAGTCGATCCACCATCTCGATCTTATCCGCTTTGCCTATGGGCGTGAGGTTGCGAGCATCCAATGCCGCACCTGGAACCCGGCCTGGAGCATGTATGCGCACGACGCCAATGTGAGCTGCCTGCTGACGCTCGAAGACGGCATGGCCGTCGATTATTTGGGGACATGGACCGGCGGCTGGGACGCGCTCAGATTCCAGTGGCGCACGGATTGCGCCGACGGAGTAATCGTCCAGCGCGAATTGTTCGACGATCTTGCGACCGCGCGCACGCGCGACGAAGCGCTTTCGCCGGTAGCACTTGCGCAATGTCTACCGTTCGTGGACGACAGCAAGGCATTGCTGGCCGCGTTCGCGGCAGCCGTCGCCGCCGGAACGCCGCCGCCCTGCGGCGGGCGCGATCATCTGCGCACGCTCGCCCTCTGCTGGGCCGGGCTTGAGTCGGCAGCGTCGGGTGCACGCGTCGTGCTTACGGAATTCTACGCGCGCCATCGCCTGGAGGACGCGCTGTGAGCGCCATACTCGAAGTTTCGGGCCTCACGGTTCGCTTCGCTTCGCAAGGGCAGACCGTGCATGCGGTCGAAGACGTGTCCTTCTCGCTCGAAGCTGGGCAGACGCTCGGCATCGTGGGCGAGTCCGGCTCCGGCAAGTCGGTCACGGCACTTGCCTTGATGCGTCTTGTGCCGTCGCCGCCGGGACGCATTATCTCGGGCAGCGTGCGTTTCGCCGGGCGCGATCTGCTCGCGCTGAACCCGGCGGAGCTGCGAAAGATCCGCGGTCGCGAGATCGCGATGATCTTCCAGGATCCGATGAGTTCGCTCAATCCGGTGCTGACCGTCGGCCGCCAATTGACGGAAGTGATGGAAACCCATCTGGGGCTCGATGCACGGCAGGCGCGCATTCAAGCGATCGACCTCATGAAGCTCGTCGGCATCCCGTCGCCCGAGCGACGGCTGGACGAATATCCACATCGTTTCTCGGGCGGCATGCGCCAGCGCGTGATGATCGCGATGGCGGTCGCGTGCCGGCCCAAGCTTTTGATCGCCGACGAGCCCACGACCGCACTCGACGTGACGATCCAAGCCCAGATTCTCGAGATCATCCGCAATTTGCAGCGCGAGCTCGGCATGGCGGTCATCATGATCACGCACGATCTGGGCGTCGTCGCCGGCATGGCGGACCGCATCTGCGTGATGTATGGCGGGCGCGTGGTTGAGGCGGGGTCCGCGCGCGACGTGTTCGCCGATCCGCGCATGCCCTATACGGCAGGCTTGCTCGGCTCGGTGCCGCGCCTCGACCGGCCGTCGGAGCGACGCCTCGTGCCGATCACTGGTACGCCGCCGGATTCAGTCGGCGCTGCCACGAGTTGCCGTTTTGCGCCGCGCTGCGGCTTGACGGCGGATATCTGCCGCAGTTCCGTTCCGGCCTTGCGGACCGTCGCACCCGACCATCTTTCCGCGTGCCATTTCGATCCGGTGCTTGCATCGGGAGGTGCGCGATGAAGCCACTCGTTTCGGTCGAGAAGTTGCAGGTCCATTTCCCGGTCTATCGCGGGATCGTGTTCGAGCGTCAAGTCGGCACCGTCCAGGCTGTGGACGGCGTCGATCTGCAGATACGGCGCGGCGAGACGCTAGGCCTTGTCGGCGAATCCGGCTGCGGCAAATCGACGGTTGGGCGCGCCATTTTGCGGCTGCAGCAGCCCACCGGCGGGCGCATCCTGTTCGACGGCGCTGATCTTGCCACGCTTGAAGGCGAGGCAATGCGCACGTTCCGCCGTCGCGTGCAGCTGATCTTCCAGGATCCTTACGCGAGCCTCAATCCGCGCATGAGCGTGGGCGAGGTGCTGGCCGAACCGATTCTACTCTATGGGTTGCGGCAGGGTGCGGCTGTGGGTGAGCGCGTGCGCGAATTGCTGTCGCTTGTCGGCTTGAGCCCCAGCCATGCCGGCCGCTATCCACACGAATTCTCGGGCGGTCAGCGCCAGCGCATCGGCATCGCGCGCGCATTGGCGTGCGAACCCGATCTCATCGTGTGCGACGAGCCGGTGTCGGCTCTCGACGTGTCGATCCAAGCGCAGATCGTCAATTTGCTGCAGGATCTGCAGGAGCGGCTGTCGCTCGCCTATCTGTTCATCGCGCACAGCCTCAACGTGATCAAACACATCTCGAGCCGCGTCGCGGTGATGTATCTGGGGCAGGTGGTTGAGATCGGCGAGACGGCCGATGTCTACGGGGCCGCACGCCATCCCTATACGCGCGCGCTGTTGTCGGCGGTCCCTGTTCCCGATCCCGAAATCGAGCGGCGGCGCACGCGTATCATCCTGCAGGGCGACGTGCCGAGCCCGATGGACCCGCCGCCCGGTTGCCGGTTTGCAAGCCGTTGCCCGATCGTCGAAGATCGCTGCCGTACGAGTGCACCTTCACTCGCACAGGCCGGGGCGAATACGAGCCTTGCTGCCTGCTGGCGCACGGCTGAGTCGCAGACCCTGATGCCCGATTTGTTTTCGCCCCAAACTGGAGAAACGATCCGATGAAATT
>Ga0315907_10001498_pt1 | contig 31559 bp, 21 predicted proteins | sample LakEriMetagenome_3_FD_203525 | JGI IMG/M metagenome (GOLD analysis project Ga0315907, IMG submission 203525) | Freshwater fungal communities from buoy surface, Lake Erie, Ohio, United States - Buoy 12 MA123 | ecosystem: Environmental > Aquatic > Freshwater > Lake > Lake biofilm | place: USA...
GTAACCTCATCAAAAATGCTTTCGTGAATGATCAACCGGCGTGTTGTCGTGCATCGCTGACCCGCCGTTCCGCAAGCGCCAAAGACAGCGCCAATTATTGTCATTTTCAGGTCAGCGTTCGGTGTTACAATAATGGCATTATTTCCGCCCAACTCCAACAGGCTCTTGCCGAAACGCTCCGCCACTTTAGCTCCAACAATACGGCCCATGCGAGTACTTCCGGTTGCTGAAACGAGTGGAACACGTCTATCTTCCGTCATCAACGAGCCAACCTTCACGTCACCGGTAACTATGCTGGAAATTCCTTCCGGAAGTCCGTTTTCTTTGGCAACTTCGTTCCAAATGTTCTGACAAGCTACAGCACAAAGTGGTGTTTTTTCACTGCCCTTCCATACACAAACATTTCCGCAAACCCACGCCAGCGCGCTATTCCAGCTCCAAACAGCTACCGGAAAATTAAATGCTGAAATAATTCCTACAACCCCAAGCGGATGCCATTGCTCATACATACGATGGCCTGGGCGTTCACTATGCATTGTCAATCCGTACAACTGACGTGACAAGCCTACCGCAAAATCACAGATATCAATCATCTCTTGAACTTCGCCAAGACCCTCTTGAAGGGACTTACCCATTTCGTATGATACCAGTTGTCCAAGCTCTTGCTTCTTTGCGCGTAACTTATCTCCATATTGACGAACAATCTCTCCACGCTTAGGAGACGGCATTAATCTCCACGTCAAATAAGCCTCTTGGGCTGTTTCAATCACTCGATTGTACTCATCGGTTGTCGTGGTTGTGATAGTACCAATCAACTTACCATCAGCCGGCGAGTAGGAAGATATCACTTCTCCGCTGCCGAAAAAATTCTGTCCTGTGCTGGTGCCGTGATTTTTCTCCTGAAGACCGAGGGTCTTTAACATGTGGTCGATGTTCATCTCGTAGATTTTGAACGCAAAGATAGTCGCCTCCCGTGTTATCATAATCACAGCAACTGCATTAATTCCAACAGAGCGCCCGATCTAAGTCTGCGAGAGTTATTGGCTCCATATTTCGCACCACACATTTGCGGCTCGATGTGTTCAACTTTGTCTCTTCCATCCGCGGGTTTCCATTGGGATTATCAAGTGTGATAATGCGGACACTCCTATTGGCGGGAACCCGGCTAAATACGAATTGATTGCCCTGTTTAATGCCTGAGACAATACTTCTATCTTTGTCAAATACCATAGAAACGCTGGCGTTCTCGCATGATGGGGTCTCTACAACAACATCAACCATAGGACCTTCATTTGGCAAAAAGCGATCGCAATTTATCCAACCTAATTCCGTGCTGGAGAACACATAGTAATTCAAATCCTCTGTAGCAACATTCATCATTTTCTTATCCCTATCAGCATAATCATATCGCTTTTTAAAGCGATCAACAAACTGCTTTGAACTCGTCTCTTGCTGACGACCAAACGATAGAATACATGCGTGATCTTCCGTGTATCGAGGCATAAACTTATTCATGTCGAGCGGCGGCATTGACTGCAGTGTTCCTGCTAACAAGCGATCATATTGCTCGAGCGAACTATGCGAAACGTAATAATCCTTGAAAGTGCCATCCTCGTTCAAATGAAAGGTTATTTGCGAGTACATGCGACGTGCGCAAAAATCATCGAGCATACTCGGATCGGGATTGAAATTTGAAACGAACCATTGATTCAAATTCTGTCCATTCATCAATGGCCAATTGAAGTAATCCATCTCTTGGATGCGGGTTCCGCAACGAAACTGACTAGCGCTGATTTGAACAAAACAATCGTTAACTATTGGTTCAGACACCGCCGCAGATTCATTGATGGGCTGAGCATTTTCTTCTAGCCTCCAATCCATGATTCCATCGTCGTTGCGATAACCATAAAACAATTGAAAATCTTCCCTTCTTGGACCTTCCAGCGGAAAGTAAATATTGTAGCGGGAGTTGTCCGCCAAGCGGAGCTCGGTGTTTCCTGAATAGGCGCGAATTCGAATCATGCCGGCCGTTTCGAGCCTTCGATCACCTGATGTAGTGCTCAACTTAGCAGCTAGCATTTCATCCACGTCATAACATTCCTCAATAACCAGCTTAATCTCACCCTCCGCTTTTTTCCCTGATGGATAAGCGAAAGAACCCGCCGGAAAAAACAGTTTTGTCCCACGCTTGCACTCCACTGTTTGAGCCTTGTCATTCGAGATTCTTCGTGTAGTGCTTTTCGTCTTGAGGGTTGCGAGATCCCGGGCAATTGGTTGCGCGTCCTCCTCAACACCCACCGGCAAAGTAGCCGGTGAAATAGTTCCTGAGGCGCTGGTTGCAAGCTCATTTTCAGCCGCGCTCGTAAGGCGTGAAAAATACAAACAACACAAAACAGAGATAGCAGCAGCAGAGATGATGATTCGATTGTTCATGTGTGTATGGGATTGGTTTCTGTCAACTAACCCTGAAGACATCCACGATATTGCATAACTATCAACAAAATGTTGCTGATTTGTTTTCTGACGGCTCGACTGCGCTGCGCTGAATAGCCGCAATTTTGATTAATGGCATTTGCACGGGCTCTTATACTATTCACAATTTCATTTGTTGTTGCCGGGTGCCAGCAACAGCCGTCAACCATTTCGGCAGAAACCATCCTACAACCTTCCAAGGGTGGTGATTTCCGCGGTGTCCGCTTAGGCGATAAGCCTAAATTCATCAAACGGAAAGAAGAGTCGAGCTCTGTGTATAGCATGCCTGACGAACTTATCTATCGATTTGAACCCAACGAAGCAGATTCCACCTGGTATGAGATTTCCTACAACTTTAACGAAGACGGTTTGAACCATATCAGCCTTGATGTATTTCCCCAAAGCGAAGAATTAAAAGAACACCTTCTGGCGGATTTCGAATCCTATTACATCGAACGATATGGCTCTAGCAAAAGAAGTTCCTCGCAACAAGAGTGGCGTGGCCTTACGGTTCATGGCCATTACGTAACTGTTACGTTGCTGAACGACACTTCGCAGCGCAACGGAAGTCATCTTCGTCTTGTGTTCAACGAAAGCAATCCATGACCGAGAACCGTCTCATAAGCGTACACAACCTGACTATCGGTTTTCAGCAAGAACAACAGGTTCATTTTGCCGTAACAGGAAGTCACTTTGAGGTATGGGCCGGAAAGACTTTGGCAATTGTTGGAGAGTCAGGAAGCGGAAAGTCTGTTTCCTCGCTGAGCTTGATGCAGCTTTTGAACAAAGAAAAAACCGTTTTCCAATCAGGACGATTTACACTTGATGCATCCCTGCTGAAGAACCATGAAGGTGAAGCGGAAATAACCCCTACAGACGCCATTCTTGCGCAGCTAAGAGGGAGGAGTGTTGCAATGATATTTCAAGAGCCCATGACCTCGTTGAATCCCGTCATGACGTGTGGGGCTCAGGTGGAGGAAGTTTTAAAAAAACATCTGGGTGTTTCACATGAAAAAGCCCGAAAGCGAACTTTAGAATTATTCGAAGAGGTTAAATTACCTCGACCCTCCATTCTGCTCGAATCATATCCGCACCAACTCAGCGGTGGTCAAAGACAACGTGTGATGATTGCGATGGCGATTGCTTGCGAACCGAAACTACTCATTGCCGATGAGCCAACGACCGCGCTCGATGTGACAGTTCAAAAAGAGATTCTTCACTTGTTAAAACAACTGCAGACGACCCGTGGTATGGGGATGATCTTCATTACGCATGACCTCGGGGTTGTGGAAGAAATAGCGGACCAAATACTAGTCATGAAAAAAGGGTGTGTGGTCGAATATGGTGGTGCTGCAGAGGTTCTCAATAACCCCAAGCACGAGTATACGCGCGGCCTTCTTCAATGCCGGCCTAAGGCGAACGACAAACACAAGCGTTTGCTTACCGTGCGTGATTTCGAAGAACATCACCATCCGATTGCGTCCATTCGCGCAGAGAAACCGATAGAAGATGTTATTTTCCTAAACGCTTCGAACCTGAGCAAAACGTATACAACGTCGTCGCTTTTCGGAAAAAACAAACGCGAGGTACACGCTGTCGATCACGTTTCTTTTCACATCAGAAAAGGTGAAACCCTTGGGTTGGTAGGCGAAAGCGGTTGCGGAAAAACTACCCTGAGCCGGATGCTTCTTGGACTCATTCCCGCTACTTCCGGAAAAATTGAATACACTCTTGACAACCACCTGTATGATTTGGTTTCAATGAATGATCATAATCTGCGAAACATTCGCAAAGAAATTCAAATCATTTTTCAGGACCCCTACAGTGCGTTAAACCCCAAACAGACCATTGGTAAAGCACTCACCGAGCCCATGTTGGTTCACAACATTGGTGTCAATTATTCGGAGCGCAGGCTGTTGGCCATTGAATTATTGGAGAAGGTTGGATTATCGGCAGCGCACATCGACCGCTATCCACATGAATTCAGTGGTGGGCAGCGTCAGCGGATTGTGATTGCGCGCGCGCTGGCATGCAAACCCTCATTCATTATTTGTGATGAAAGTGTTTCGGCGCTCGATGTATCGGTTCAAGCGCAGGTTCTCAATCTTCTGAATGATCTGAAATACGAGTTTGGACTGACCTATCTTTTCATTTCACACGACCTGCGAGTAGTGCACTACATGAGCGATCGCATCATGGTTATGAATAGGGGGAAAATCGAACAAATAGGCGAGGCCGGTGACGTCTTCAACAATCCTCATTCAGACTACACGCGAAAGCTTCTAAGCGCCATTCCGGGCAGCGACGCATAGCGGTCAATATTGCCGCTGCAGCCCTACATTTGCGCGCACATATTCTGCATTATGTCTGACAAGCTTTCTATTCTTTCCGAAAAAATGGCTGCCGCACAATTAGGTGGCGGAGAAAAACGCATCGAGTCGCAGCATAAAAAGGGGAAACTTACCGCGCGTGAGCGCTTGCATTTTCTGCTGGATGAAAACTCATTTGAAGAGCTTGGTATGCTGGTTACACACCGCTCTACCAACTTTGGACTTGACAAAGAGATCTACCTTGGAGATGGGGTGGTGACCGGTTTCGGAACAATACATGGCCGCCTGGTTTACGTGTTTTCTCAAGACTTCACCGTAATGGGGGGTTCACTTGCCGAAGCACATGCAGAAAAGATTTGCCGTATCATGGATTTGGCTATGCAAAATGGCGCGCCGGTTATCGGATTAAATGATAGTGGTGGAGCCCGAATTCAGGAAGGTGTTGTGTCGCTTGGCGCCTATGCTGATATATTCTACCGAAATACACGGGCAAGCGGTGTTGTTCCGCAAATCAGCGCCATTATGGGCCCCTGCGCAGGAGGCGCTGTTTATTCACCTGCGCTAACCGATTTCATTCTCATGGTAGAGAATACCAGTTACATGTTTGTGACAGGACCTAACGTGGTTAAGACGGTTACCCACGAAGAGGTAACGAGCGAAGAACTCGGTGGGGCAAGCACACACGCAAGTAAAAGTGGTGTAACACATTTCAAGGCCGACAATGATGTAGCGTGTTTACGCATGATTCGCGAGCTACTTCAATACATGCCTCAGAATTGTGAAGACAAGGCGCCTTCATCCGAATACAGCGCATCCAATGAAGCACGTCCGAAACTCGATTCTATAATACCCGAAAACCCCAATCAACCATACGACATGCATGAGGTCATTGCGGAAGTGATTGATGAAGGCTCATGGATGGAGGTACATAAAGACTATGCTGAAAATATAATTGTCGGTTTTGGGCGCATTGCCGGAAGAAGTGTTGGTGTAGTCGCTAATCAACCTGCTTTTCTCGCGGGTGTGCTCGACATTAAATCGTCCACGAAAGGCGCGCGCTTTGTGCGATTCTGTGATTCCTTCAATATTCCGCTCTTAGTTTTCGAAGATGTACCCGGATTCTTGCCCGGTACTGACCAAGAGTGGAACGGTATTATTTCTAACGGAGCCAAACTGCTTTATGCATTTAGCGAGGCCACGGTTCCACGTGTAACTGTAATCACTCGCAAAGCCTATGGTGGCGCCTATGATGTGATGAACTCCAAGCACATAGGAGCTGATATGAACTACGCTTGGCCAACCGCCGAAATTGCGGTGATGGGGGCAAAGGGGGCTGCCGAAATCATCTTCAAGAAAGAAATCTCAGAAGCCTCCAACCCCGAGCAAAAATGGAAAGAAAAGGAAGCGGAGTACGCTGAGCTATTTGCCAATCCATATAGTGCCGCGCAACGCGGTTATGTGGATGAGGTTATCCTTCCTTCTCAAACACGCGAAAAACTCATTCGTGCCTTTTCTATGCTCGAAAACAAAGTCGATACGATGCCTCGCAAGAAGCACAGCAATATGCCCCTTTAAACACACAACCATGCTTCGATCCATGACCGGCTTCGGAAAAGCCGAAGGAACAATAGGAAACAAAAAATTCACTGTCGAGTTGCGTTCACTGAACAGCAAACAGCTTGATTTGAATATGCGTATGCCCAGCACCTATCGCGAAAAAGAACTTGAGCTTCGTTCGTGGCTGAGCGAAAACATCCAGCGGGGGAAGGCGGACCTGTTGGTGTACTATGAAAGCCTTGAGGCTGAAAAAAGAATGGCCATAAACAAGCCGCTTATGTTGGCTTACTACGCGGATTTAAAATCGTTTGCTGATGACGCAAACATCGATGGGGGTGATTACATCAATGCCCTCATGCGCATTCCGGACGTTCTGAAACCGGAGTCGACAGACCTTGACGAAGAGGAGTGGGCGGCTCTTTTCTCGATGATCAAAGACGCCTATCACAAGTTTGACACCTACCGGAAACTGGAGGGGGAGAAGCTCGCTGCCGATTTCCATCAACGCATCACCACGATTCTCGACAATCGTTTGTCGCTCAATGAACCCATCGCCGCTCGGAATCAGCGTGTACGGGAAAAATTGCGCAATAATCTGGAAGAACTCATACCCATTGACAAGATTGACCCGAACCGATTTGAGCAAGAGTTGATTTACTATTTGGAGCGCCTCGACATCAGCGAAGAATATCAGCGATTAGAGACCAATTGCGCGCACTTCAGTGATGAGTTGAGTGGAGAGTCGCAAGGTAAAAAACTTGGCTTTATTGCGCAGGAAATAGGCCGAGAGGTAAATACGATTGGCAGCAAGGCAAATGATGCCGACATGCAACGCCTCGTTGTTGTAATGAAAGACGAGCTCGAAAAAATCAAAGAACAGATTAACAACGTTCTCTAGCAATATTTTTGCACTCGTCCGTCACCCAGCACCATGACACAAGGCAAAGCAATTATTTTTTCAGCACCCAGCGGCGCAGGCAAAACAACCCTTGTGCGTCACCTCATGGGGTTGAGCGACTTGCGTCTATCTTTTTCTGTTTCCGCCACCACCCGTGAAAAACGTGACTATGAGGTGGATGGGAAAGACTATCACTTCATTGCACCGGAAGAATTCCTGAAGCGCGCCAAAAACGGCGAATTCATTGAATGGGAAGAGGTTTACACCAACCAGTATTACGGAACCCTCTACAGCGAAGTTGAGCGCATCTGGAACAATGGTGGTCATGTTATTTTCGATCTCGATGTTATTGGGGGCTTGAATCTCAAAAAAATATTGGGCGAAAGGGCGCTTTCCATATTTGTAAAAGCACCCAGTGTTGCTGTTTTGGAAGAACGCCTTCGAAAAAGAAGCACCGAGTCGTCGGAGAAAATTGAACAACGCGTCGCCAAAGCCCAGCAGGAAATGGCGTTTGAACCACGCTTTGATTGTGTGATTGTGAACGACAATTTGGATCAAGCGCTTCTGGAAGCAGAGGCTAGTGTTCGTCAATTTCTGATTACGCAATGAACATAGGTTTGTATTTCGGATCATTCAACCCAATTCACCATGGTCACTTGCACGTGGCGCGACAAACTTTACAACAACAAAATCTAGATGAAGTCTGGTTTGTGGTTAGCCCGCAAAACCCATTCAAAGAAAATAGCGAACTCGCTCCTGAACAACACCGATTGCAGATGGCACGACTAGCGTGCGAAGAAGAAAAGAAGTTCGGTGTTTGCGACATAGAATTCAATTTGCCCAGACCCTCCTACACCATTGATACTATTCTAGCCCTGAGCGAAAAACACCCTGAATACACCTTCCAACTCATCATAGGAGAAGACAATCTTCCGGCGTTTGACCGGTGGAAAAAGTTTGACGATCTTCTTACCCTGGTTGGGTTAATCGTTTATCCACGAACACATGTAACACCTGCAATTCCTTCTTCACTCGAATCATTTACAGACCGCATTTATTTCTTGCGTGGCGAACTTATCGAAATATCCGCTACTGAAATTCGGAACAAGGTTTATCATGGAGAATCTATATCGGGATTAACGCCTCCCGTCGTAACGGACTACATCACGAAAAACGGACTTTATCGCTGATCCAACTCTGCTTTTTTCATTTGTCGCCGTTTCAGCCAAGTGTCCAAGAAAAGTGTGGAAATAATAACGGCTCCTCCGGCATAAAACTGTGGGCTCATCCACTCATCACTTCCATACAAAAGCAGAGCTAGAATGATGGTATAGACCGGCTCCATGTTGATAGCAAGTGCACATGTAAAAGGGCTCAACACACGCATTACCCGTATGCTCACAATGAACGCTACGCCCGTGCATAACACCCCAAGCAATAGGAGCAAACGAAAGTCGTAATAAGAGGGAAACGCCACCAGGTGTTGCCCACCGCCATTTATAATCAGGTAAACTGACAAGCCAAGAAAGGCAAACAGCATTTCCCAAAAAGCCATTTTGGTTGGTCGATGATTAGCTACCAGGCGGGCATTAAGGGTGGAAAAAAGAGCCGCCAAGAAAGCCGCTGTAAGCGATAGGATTATTCCCAGTGTATACTCAGACTCGAACTTAAAGATTAGGAAAATACCAACAACAACAACCAAACCCAAAACCATTTCATAGCGCTTAGGCGCCTCTCTTTTGAGAAGGGGGTGGATAAGCGACACAAAAAAGGCCGATGTACTCAACACAACAAGAGCAACCGAAATCTTGGAGTATTTGATGCTCGCAAAAAAACAAACCCAATGAGCTGCGGTGAGCAAACCCACACCGGCGAAGCGCGCCAGATCGCGGGTTCCGGTCATTAACTGTTCCCTAGAAATAGCAACGATGATTGCTATAGTTAGAACAGCAATCAATACCCTCCACCATACCAGCAAAAACGGCTCAAGCGAAATTTCTCTTCCCAGAATTCCCGTCAAGCCCCACACCAAGACGATAAGGTGAAGAAGAAGAAGATTAGTGGTGTATTTTCCCTTCATGTTCCGGATCGAGCTCTACGATGCCACCACTCATTGTATATTTCAAGATATCGACTGAGTTGCGCTCTATTCGAGTCAGATTCTTGACGGGCACAATCATCATGTGGCCCGAAAAACTATAACTCATCGGGAAATAAACCGCCACCTTTCCTTGAATATTGTGGCCCAGCTCCGAGAGATCGGTGTCTGTAATGAAACCAATCATTTCCAGTTCCATTTGATCGCTTACTCGAACTAAAACCGGCTGATTAAACTTCTTCTCTTTGCCAACGAAAGCCCCGAGCACATCCGAAATCGCTTTGTACAGGTTATTCACTCCCGGAATTTTATCTAACAATCGCTGGAACATTTCCTTAATTCGGTCATTGATGAACATACTACCAAACCAACCCATCACGAACAAGACCATCACAAGCATTAAAATGCCCCAACCGGAAAAGTGATCCCCTTTTGTAAGCATTTCATCTTCTGTGTAGATAATACGCGGAACGATGCTATCCAGAAAACTGAACAACTGAAATACAATATATCCTGTTCCGAACACCGGAAGAGATATGAGAAGGCCATTCAGCACATAATTGACAAACTTCCTGAAATAACGATTTTTCATTGCCTCTGAATTATGGGACAAAGTTAGCCTCACACAAGGTTTGCGTAACCTTTCTGAAAAAACGCGGTATAAAGTCATCGAACAGACACCCGGTGTCGAACCATGACGAGTCACTTTCAAACATATTTCCTTGCACTTCTTCTCATGATTGGGTGCGCCTTTTCTGCTCACTCACAGTTGCTTTCGCTCACTTGTTTAGAGCCTTCAGGTTGTGCTCCGCATGGTATCATCATTGAGGCCGTTGACAACAATGGTGTTTCGCTTCCCAACGCTGAATGGATAATTACAACTCCGACAGGAAACACGCTTCAATCGGTTGCCAATCCTTATGTGGCAATCTTTAATCAGCCCGGTAATTATGACGTAGCGGTAATATTCAATGGGCAAACAACCCATTTCGATGACTACATTTCTGTTTTTTCGAAACCCCAGGCAGCCATTTCTACTGCGGATGGACAGGGTTGTCTGCCTTTTTGCACCTCTCTGATGGATGTTTCGACGCCAGGGTCAGGAATAATCGTTTCGAGAAGTTGGGATTTCGGAGATGGCACAACCTCATCAGATGTAAATCCCGTCCATTGTTATGATCAGATCGGAACGTTTACACCCGTATTAGCGGTTGAAGACGAAAATGGGTGCTTCGCCTCTGTAATAGCATCTCAATTAATCACTGTAAACGACAATTATCCGCAGGCATCCTTCATGTCGGCGGGGCAAAACTCCTGTTCTTTGCCCACTTCCTTATTATTCGACGCCCAACTATCAAGTGACATTACATCCTTCTCTTGGTCGGCACAAGGTGTAACGCTCTCGGCGGCAGACACCTTATTATCGCTAACCGCCGCTAACTCCGGAGATTATTCTGTGTGCCTTACTGTGGAAAACAACATCGGCTGCCGTGATACCGCGTGCAATAGCGTAATAGTTTCAGACACACCCATCGCGTCATTTTCGCTCGACAACGATACGATTTGCTCTGGGCAAACAGTGGAGTTCACCAACACTTCGCTACCCCTTCCAACTGAAACCAACTGGGACTTCAATGGTGATTCATCGATTGATGGAAGCCAGCATACCGGGAGTTTCGCGTATTCTCCGCCCGGAACCTACGCGGTAACGATGACGGCCCACTACGGCAGCACGTGCTCTATGACGGTGGTAGACACGGTGGTGGTTAGACCTAATCCCACATTCAATTTCACGGGAAACCAATTAAGCTCATGCGTTCCACCCCTCACAACAACATTCACAAACAACGAAGCTTTCAACCCCGCTTTTCAATATTTCTGGTTAGTGAACGGAGAGATCGTTGGCAACTCCCATCACCTCACGTACACTTTTGATGACTTTGGTGTTTACGATCTTCGTCTGCGCAGAATTACTGACACCGGCTGCGATCGCGCCAGAAACAAATTTGACTATGTGACTATTGCCGGTCCTGAAATTTCCTTTGATTACGAAGAATACTATTGTGTTGGGGAACCGGTTGAGGTTTCGAATATAACCATGGCCGGTAATGAAGAAATTATCGATTACATGTGGGACTTTAATGGAGATGGCGAGGTCGACGCCCTTGGCCCAGAGCCGGACTATGTATTTGAAACAGCGGGTGAGTTTTTCGCCGTTCTTACTGCCACCAACGCAGACGGTTGTGTTTCAGTTGATACTTCCGACACCCCATTGACAGTGCTTGAACCACAGGTACCATCCTTCTCCTCTTCGCTTGTTGAGAGCTGTGCCGGTGAAACTTTTGGTTTTTGCACAGAATACAATGCAGACAACCTATACACCTGGGATTTTCATGACGGAACATCACCGCAGGAAATGCTCGCAATCGATAGTTGCATCACGCACATCTATGAAGACACCGGTTACTTTGATGTTACGCTCACTGTATTCAACGGCGCCTGTAACACCTATCACACCATAGAAGATTACATTCATGTAGTACCACCGTTGGCGCTCTTTGAATTTGAGGTTATTTGTGATAACTACTCCGTTGAGTTTCACGATATGTCGATTGAGGGCGACTCCCTGATTTGGGATTTCGGCGATGAAACACCTTTTGTGATTAACGATAACAATCCTACTCACCAATACGCCTCGCCGGGTCAATATACCGTAACACTAACAGCTTATAAGGAGGGTTCGTTATGCTATGACACGAAAGTTCTTTCCGTTTCTGTGGCCATGCCATCGGCAGATTTACTTCTTTCGCCGACTGTTGGTTGTGCGCCCCTAACAGTTGCGATTGACAACGAAAACTCAAACGACTATTGGGACGTTACAATTGAAAACGGTGATCGCATTACCGTGCAACGCAACGAAAATCCCCTTGCTTCTGCGTGGACAATTATACACGAACACAATGGTGAGGCTACAGAAACCACATCAAACGACCCAACAACATTCGATTGGCCATCGTTGGTTTTCGAAAACGGAGGAACCCACGATGTTCATGTGGCTGTTGTAGATGAGTTCGGATGCGAGGCAGAAACTACCTACACCGACGCCATCGTAGTTTGGCCCGGTGGAGATTTTGCCTCCATTCAATCAGCTGTGCTGAATGCCTGCGATAGCGGTGGTGTTTCAATTTCGGTCCGTGCCACAAACCCGAGTGCGCTTAACTGGTCGTGGTCATTCAGTGATGGCTCAACCTCCGATTTACAAGAAACCGAGCATCATTTCTCTCCGCCATTCGATTACAACAACGGCATTAGCTGCACGCTTACAGCAACTGATGGCGATGGTTGTACTTCAAGTCGAATCGTGAGTTTCGACGTCGTTCTTCCGGCTAGCCCCTCCTTTACTTGGCAGGCTCCGCCCGTTTGTCGTCATGAAGAGGTGCTCTTCACCAACAACTCTCTTTCGCCCGCGGGCACGCTTTATTCATGGAATTTTGGCGATGAGACAACCACCCAACAAACCGACTCTGTTATTCATGCTTATTCACAAAATGGCACCTATAACGCTTGCCTTACCGCCATCAACAGCGTCGGCTGCCAAACGGTGTACTGTAACGAAGACGCCATTCCTGTTTACAGCCCGGTAGCAAACGCAACGTTTGCTACCCAACTCAATACCTGCTTATTTGCCGTTCAGCTCGTGAACACTTCGTCTGACGACGTAGCATACGCCTGGTGGGATTTTGGCGACAATCAAACCGGTATTGGCGATACCGTTTTGCACACCTATCCAATTGGAGTATTCGATGTGAGATTATTGGTTGGAGCAGATAATGGATGCACTGATACGTTGGTCATTCAAGATATTCTGAATTATTCCTCAAGCGTAGGCCCGTTTTCGCAACTACTGGATACAGCTAATTGTGCTCCCTTTGGTGTGAGTTTCCAGGCTTTTAACCCCGATGACCAATTGTTTGATTATTTCTGGGACTTTAACGACGGAAATGGTGATCCCGTTGGCGGAACAACCACATCACACGCATACACCGCTCCAGGATCTTATTGTCCTTCTATCATGATGACGGATCCAAATGGCTGTGATGTTTATATTCCTTGTACCGACACGATTGTTGTTGAACACTACACGTCTACCGCTATCGTGCCGGAGCACATTTGCTCGACGCACGAGGCGGTTATTCCTGTTATGAACGCCGACTACTTTACCTGGGAACACCCTTGGGTTGAAGCCGGACCATCAGACGGTTCGTTGATTGTTCGCGCAGACAGCACCTTCGATTTTACGCTTACCTCTCGCTATTCAGATTGTGAGTTCACACAAATCATTCATGTCGATGTTCTTCCTCTGCCCGTGGTTTATCTAGCGCTCATTGACTCTGTTTGCTCTCATTCGGGCTTAGTTCCCTTGATGGGTGGGGTGCCGGAAGGTGGTGACTATTATTACAACAACTCGCTCAGCGAAGCCATTAATACCGACGCTTTTTCAGGTGAGTTCACATCATACTATTACAGCTACATAGGTCCGAATGGTTGCAGCAATGGTGCGAGTGATAGCGTCTACGTTGTAGCGCTTCCTTCTGTTGAACCACTCACCGAACAACACTTTTGCGATGGTGATAGCGCTGTGGTTTTTGCACCGGATTCTTTTTCGTACTTCACGGGTGATGGCGTTGAAATCAGTGCCTTCCTGCCTCACTACAGCGGAACCACCACGGTCATTACTCATCATGTATATAACGCGTTTGGTTGCTACAACTCGTCCTCTGCGGAATACATGGTTAACGCTAATCCACAAGGTGTAATACACACTCATGCTGCGTGCGCCGGAGACGACCTAACGATGATGCTAGAAGCAAACGTGCCAGGCTCTGAAATTAACCATGTTGAGTGGTCAATTGACAATTCCTTGCAGGGCAATGGCACAGCACCTCAAGGTGTTTCTTATACAACCGGTGGAGAGCACAGCATAAGCTTTGTTGCAGAAAGTGTTTTGGGTTGCAACGCTCAATTCGATACCACTTTCATGGTTTACGATAAACCTGTGGCCTTTTTCAACAGCAGTGTGGCGTGTGAAAAAGACACTACCATTCTTACTGATTTGAGCACATTTGGCAATGATAGTATTACCCACTGGTTGTGGAGTTACAATGATGTAGAGCTCGTTTCAGCCGGTGACACCGCGGTAATTTTCTCCAACCCGGGTAACACTTTGGTTGAGCTGGAAGTAACAACAGAACACGGTTGTGTCCACAACACATCGCGCGAGATTGTTGTTCGTTATGCTCCGGTTATTACGATTCATGCCGATGATCATTGCCTGGGTGAGCCCTCGATATTCGAAAGCAACTCGGTCATTCCTAGTGGTGGTATTGTTGGAACACAATGGGCTATTCAGGGCGCTCCATTTACGATGCAGGGAGCCCAAGCTCAAATGGTATTTGACAGCCCCGGTATCTACGCATACACATTCACCGCAAACAGTAACTTTGGCTGTGTGGGCACTGCTACCGACAGCCTGCGTGTGTTTGCGCTTCCGCAAATCATCCTTCCTGAAATAAACTACGAGTTTTGCGAAAACCAGCAGGTTGGTCTTGCCGCAAACGTTTCTGTAGAAAGCCCCTCGTCTGTTTCCGGTCTTACCTGGTTATTGGACGGCATTCCGGTTTCGCAAGAAAATCCGGCTAATTTCGAGCTCACTGATATTGGCGCATTTGCTCTGGAGGTTGAAGCACTGAGCAATCACGGTTGTCAAAGCCGCACCACCCTTAACGAGGCTGTAATTGTTTACCCAAACCCGACAGGGGGTTTCACTTGGACGATCGATCAAAGCACTGAGCTACCAACCGTTTTGGTTTCGGCATCCACAAGCGCTGATGTTGTAAACGCGGCATACAATTGGGGTGATGGTTCAAGCGATGAAATGGAGACGCACCAATATGATGCCGATGGTTCATTTGAGATAACACAAGTTGTAACAAACAGCTTTGGTTGCAGTGCTTATCACAGCGAAGTAATTGATGCCTACAACGGTATTCAGTTCTACATACCGAGTGCATTTACGCCGGACCAGAATAACTATAATGAATCCTTCTTTCCCGTTGTTAGCGGTTCTAACGTGACTTATTATGCATTCCGCATTTTCAATCGATGGGGGAATGAGGTGTTCAGCTCCACCATTCCCGGTGAAGGTTGGGATGGAACATTCCATGGGGAACCGGTACAAGACGGAGCTTACAACTGGTCTGTCGACATGATTGTGCGCGGCAGACCCGATCTTTTTATCAAAAAAGGAAGCGTTTTGCTTATGCGTTGATTATAGAATATTGATACGCTCACCGAACTCTTCGCGGTAGTTTCCACCCACCGGAATTTCCTTGTTGATGTCCGCTAGAATCACGTCGCCTCCTGAGATAGACGCAATCTTATCCATGTTCACAATGTATGAACGATGTAAGCGCTGAAAAACCGTCTTGGGCAGTTTGCGCTCTATATCCTTCATGGTTGCGTGAATTGTGTACTTCATGTCTGAAGTGACAATTTGCATATAGTCTTTCAGCGCTTCAACATAGTATATATCCGATGTATTGACTTTCACAAGCTTTGACTGATGCTTGATGAAGAGATAGTTCGCATTTGACTTGAAGCTTGTGAGAGAGCGCAGCAACTCATTTTCCACGCGCACCTCTTTCTCTTTGCCATGCTTATGAATGGCCATTTCGATCGTGGTGTGCAAATCAATTTCCTTGAAGGGCTTCAGAATATAGCCGTGCGGCTCGGTAATTTTCGCTTTGTTCAGTGTGGGTTCATCAGCAAAAGCGGTCAAATAGATGACCGGTATATCCATTTCCTGTTTAATGGCTTCTGCTGTGTCAATGCCCGTCATGTTGCCCTTAATCTGAATATCCATCAGTGCTACGTCAGGCTTCGTTGCTCGTGCCAATTCAATGGCGCGCTCGCCGTTATCGGCCTGCGCAATTACATGATATCCTAATTTTTCCAAGCTACGTTCGATGTCTTTGCGCACGATGCTTTCGTCTTCAACCACGAGAATATTGACAGCCATAAAAGGTAATTTTAGAGATTTGAAGGCAATATAAGTTCATATTTTCCTATTTGCGGTGAAAACGAATGAAAAATTCGGTACCATTTGACTGGTCAACCTTCATTGTAGCATCAATTTGTTCCAGTAGAGCATAAACCAATTGGATGCCCAGCGAATTGTTCTTTTCGAATGCAAAATCGCGCGGTAAACCAACACCATCGTCCTTTACAGCCAAGATAATATCATCGTTCTCTTCTTTCAAAACAACAATCAGTGTTCCTTTTTTCCGGCCCTTAAAAGCATATTTCAGGGCGTTGCTCACAAGCTCATTGATTATAAGACCGCAGGGTATCGCCTGATCAAGGTTCAATCCGACCGATTGCATATCGGGAATAAAATCAACGCGTGTTGCAGGTGTGCGATAGCTTTGAATAAGGTTGGAGGCAATTGTCTTGATGTAATCCATGAACTCCAAACGACTAAAATCGGCTGTTCGGTAGATGGTTTCATGAATGAACGACATACTCTTGATGCGTTGCTGGCTTTCCCTTAAAATCTCCAATGTTTTCGGGTCATTCACATAGGAGGACTGCAGATTCAAAATACTCGAAATGACCTGCAAATTATTTTTCACCCGGTGGTGTACTTCTTGCAACAACACTTCCTTTTCCTTGAGAGAGTCGCGTATTTTCCGATCAATTTCTTTGCGTTCGGTATTATCATAAACAAGACATGATAACTCTTCCAGCTTTCCATGAAGATACACCGGATTCAAAAAGCATTGCCACCAAACGGTTTCATTGTTCTCATTTCTCAGTGGTAATTCGAATTGTTGTGGACGGCCCTTGAAACCATTGGTAAAAGCCTGCAATTGTCCTTGATAAAAATTATGGTCCACGTGTCGCTGTAGCACCTCCATGAAGTTTTCCCCCTGCACAACCTCTTCGCTGAAAGTGGATCTCATGCTCTTCACGAAGTTAGCATTCAACTCTGTAATCTCAAAATCATGATTAAGCGTCCACATCATCAGGTTTTCCGTGCTGTTGAAGATGGATTCTATTTTAGCCGTTTGCTCTAGCGTTTGACGCTGCTGCTGTTCCAATTTCAATTGGGTTGCCCTGTGCTCATCAATTTCCGCCTTCAATGCTGCGTTTATCTCTTCAACAAACCGAACTCGAATTTGCTCTTGCATGAGCTTGTTGCGGTCTGTAATGTTGTCAATAGTTATCTGAATAGACGGCTTGTTTTCATATACCGTTAGCGTGGCTTTTATTTCAACGTCAATTAATTCATGAAGCACATTCACCATGCGTACCTCTTTGCTGCCAACATCAACACCCTCGCGAATGCTTTGCAAATCCTTCATTACAGAATCACGGAAAGGCTCTTCAATATAATTATCGAAAGCGTCACCAAACAACTCATCCTCATCGTCTATACTCAACAACCTGCACGCCGCCTGATTCAGATATTGGATTTTACCTTCCGTCAGAATTACAACTCCATTCGGCGAATCTTCCAACAATCGCTGGAAACTGACCAAACTCTGATGCAAAGCTTGCTCTGTGCGTTTGCGAATACTGATATCATTAAATACCAACGCCAGTGTACGTTTGCCCTTAAACTGCAAATAACTTCCTGTGATTTCCAGAAAAACAAGCCTTCCTGAGACATCTGTAGTGCGCACTTCATTTCGATTTATAGCCGAAATCTCCGCACTGGCCATGATGCGCTGAATGTCGCTTATAGCAAGCATTTCATTCAGTTTTCTTTTCACGAGGGTGGCGCCATTATCTATTCCAAAAATTCGTGCTAACTGCTCGTTGGCATCTACAATGGATCCTTCCTGAATAAAACACACTCCTTCTGAAGCGACATCGGATAATATCTTGAAACGAAGCTCACTTTCTTCTAACTCTCGCTCAATAAACTTGGAGTTAGCCGGAATATCTAACACTCGGACCAGTCCGAAAACGCCGCTATCATTTGCAATTCGTGTGATAGACATCCACTTCTCTTGGCTGCTCTCCATCACAGAAGAAAAACCAAAATCATTTACCTCTTTTTCGATTGTGGTCAGTTTTTCACGTGGCACATCTTTCCAAATCAGAGAATGAAAAACACGATCAAGTAATTCGTTCCTAGTGTATTTAAAATACTTACAAAACTCTTCGTTGGCATCCAGTATCAACATAGATGGCCATTCGATTAGTGCTAGCTTATCGACCGGGTTGTGGAGTATTTTGGTTAAATATGTATTCATTCTTCCTCACTTTGAGGTAAGCGTATTTTTTGTCCGTTGATGCGTATGACTTTTCCTTCCTCGTAATCCAATTGCATGGAAGGAAATCCACTCATATCAAAGTAATCCCAACGACCATTCATTTCACCGGCCTTGTATTTCCCGGTCATTTCAACCTGGCCATTGTCATACCAGTATCTGTGTTTGCCCATGGGTATACCGGATTGAAACTCCCCTTCAAACATTTTATTACCATTACCATAGAACCATAACCATAGACCATCCCGCTCACCATCCAAAAACTGCCCTTCTTCCCTATGATCATTTACTGTTAGTTTCCACTTTCCATTGCGTGCACCCGCAGAAAACTGACCCTCGTTTATCACGACACCTAACGTATCATATTCCAGCGAAGTACCATCTTCTTTGCCATTACGATACATCTCCTCTCTATGGATGGCGCCATTGACATAATACCACTTCCACATACCTGTGGGCCAATCCATTTTATAAACTCCTGTCTGCTCTTGTTTTCCGTTCGGATAAAAATAGATCCAATTTCCCTCTCGCAGACCGGACACATATTTTCCTTGCGCACGAACCTTCCCGTCTTGGTAAAATAATTTCCATTCACCGACTCGCCGTCCCAAACTATCAATCATTCCTTCACCTACCAAGGTATCGTTATCGAACAAAAAACCACCGATTTCCTTGCCACTCTCATCAAATGTCCTGAAATTACCTTGTTTCTTTCCTTCGCGATAAGTGCCCACTTCCTTGATAGAACCATTGCTATGGTACTCCTTTCTGATGTCTAAAATTGCTGTTGACGCTTCATCAATAATCAATACATCATTCTCATAGCGCTCTAATTTCTCTAATTCCCCTTTTTTGGTATAAAACTTAAAAACACCATTCTTCATACCCATGGCCCAATTTCCCTCCAACTGCAATTTTCCATCATCGTACAAGTCTCTCCAAACACCGACACGTTTGCCTTGATTATCATAGCGATTAATCTTTTCTTCTGTATAAATAAAACCGTTTCTGTATGTGAGTAGAGTGATTATCCTGCCATCTCGTTCGTATTCGGTAGCCTTTCCTTCCTCTTTGTTATTCTCGAAAACAACTGTCTTTTTCAATTCTCCCGTTGTGTAAAACCAATTAGCACGACCATTTCGTATGTTGTTTTGGTAGGTATATTCTTCCGTACAATGACCCTCTGTGTCGTAAATACGTTCCCATCCATTCTTTTGATCCTGTGCATAGCAAATGGATTTTTGTATCGTGCCTTCTGAGGAGTAGAAATTCCACGTGGAGTCCAGTTGATAATTCTTGCGATTCCCTTCGGACTTCATTTTGCCGCTTGGGTAGTAAGTTTTCCAGTATCCATCCGGTTTACCATCGCGCAAATAGCCCTCACTGCTGACCGTTCCATTTTCAAATCGATACTGCATAAACTGAGGCTGTGACCACATCCTGGCGAATGCAATGCAAAAAATCAATATGGTCAGCGCAACTCTGTTCATCGGTCGACAAAGCTATTCGTTCAATCACAACCTAAAACAAGTCTTTCTGTTTTCTTTTCACTTGTATTAATCATATTATTTCTTTAAATAGTTAGTTATAGATTATAGGGATGTTGGTACTGGGTATAAATAATTAGAGGGATGCTTGTTTTTAGCATTTATACAATCTGATGTTCTTTAATTAACATGATCTTAGAAGCGTTGTTTTTTAGTTTTCAATGATATATCCCGTTTATTCACTATTGGTGTATAACGTGCTTTGTTCTAAAAAGTGCTGTTGAAGAAAGTTGTGAATTGTGCATTTGACCGTGAATGAAATGGTCAGAGATAAGTAAAAGTTGTTGCTTGTTTTTTTGAATGTTGTCGTATGTCGAAGAACCAAGGCAAGTAGCAAATAAAGTTTCCACTACTTCTTCAACAGAAGTTGACAAAAAATCATGCGGATAGGTGATAACTGTCGGTTTATTTTTGACCTTTCTCATTATCAGTGTTTTCACAAACAATTATAGTTTCCTAGTATGCAATCAATACACATAGGCTCTGATCATGCGGGTTTCGCTTTGAAGGAACAGCTGAAGCAATTTTTAAAATCGAGTTATGAAGTAATTGATCATGGGCCCCATAGCGCTGAAAGCGTTGATTATCCGGATTATGCGCACCCGGTAGCGGAAGCTATAGAAAAGCATGGTGGTAAGGGAATATTGATTTGTGGTTCAGCCAATGGTGTTGCCATGGCCGCTAATAAACATACCTCCATTCGAGCAGCCATTTGTTGGTTGCCTGAAATAGCGGCTTTAGCTCGCCAGCATAATGATGCTAATATTGTGTGCATACCTGCTCGTTTTATCAATGAGATGATGGCGGAGCAAATAGTGGATGTTTTTCTGAATACTGAATTTGAAGGGGGAAGACACGCAAACAGAGTAAACAAAATAGCATGCAGATAAAAAAATTGATTTTGATAATCTTCGTTTTTCACGTGGATCATGTGTATGCTCAACTAAAAGATAGTGTTGCGACATATTATGCTAATTCTATACAGGCAGCTCATCTCAGGAAGCACGTATACACACTTGCATCTGATGAGTTTGAGGGAAGAGAGACAGGCACAATTGGTCAAGATAAGGCAGCGGCTTATATTTCAACGTACTATGAATCGTTGGGAATGAAACCGGTTCATAACGGTAGTTGGTATCAAACATATCCGTTAAAGCGTGAAACAAATTTAGGTTCGCGTGCAGAGGTACTGAATCAAACATTTATGTTTTTGGATCATTTCTATTTTTTCGGAATGGAGGCTAAGGAACTTCAATCTAAGCAAGTTGTCTTTGCCGGGTATGGAATTCGGGATAAACGCCATAACGATTATAAAAAAATAAAGAACCTGGAAAATGACTCTTGGGTGATGTGTCTGCAAGGTGAACCTATCAGTAAGAAAGGTAAAAGTAAAATAACAGGAAGCAATGAAACTTCTGATTGGAACGATGATGTTGCATTAAAGGCAGAGGCAGCTCGCAAGGCAGGTGCTACAGCTCTTTTGGTTGTTAATACCAACTACGAGATGTACATGCGCCGAGTGCGTTACTGGTTAGAGCAGCCCCGTATGTTGTTGGAACGTGATCAGAAAAAGACAGAGATAAAGGAGATACCGATTATTTATATCTCACCTGTTTTTGCAAATGCATTATTAAAAGAGACGGGCGTTACGGTTGAAGAAATGCAGGAAAAATTGAATAAGGGAAAGATGACGAAACCAGTCATAATGCAAGAGAGCGTGTTTTTTCATGTGGAACAAAAAGTGGAACGGATAGAGGCAGAGAATGTGTTAGCGTTTATTGAAGGTAGCGACCCGAAGTTGAAAGAGGAAGTGGTGGTGATATCAGCGCACTATGATCACGTCGGTATCATCAACGGACAAATACACAATGGTGCGGATGACGATGCGAGTGGAACATCGGCAGCAATGGAGATAGGAGAAGCATTTTACACAGCGGCGAAAGAGGGAAAGGGACCGCGAAGAAGCGTGCTTATTTTGCATGTAAGCGGAGAAGAGAAGGGTTTATTGGGAAGTGAATGGTACTCCGACCATCCGGTGTATCCACTACAATCAACCGTGTGCGACTTGAATATTGATATGATAGGACGCATAGATCCGGAGCACAAGGATTCGAATTATGTGTATTTGATTGGATCCGACAAACTCAGCACAGACCTGCACAAAATCTCGGAGCAAAGCAACCAAACGTATACGAATCTTGTTTTGGATTATACGTACAATCGGCCTGATGATCCTAACCGGTTTTATTACCGAAGCGACCACTATAATTTTGCAAAGCATAATATCCCTGTGATATTTTATTTTAGCGGTGTACATGAAGATTATCATAAACCCGGTGACGATGCGCCTAAGATCTTGTACAATAAAATGGAAACGATAACACGTCTGGTTTTCTTCACCGCCTGGGATGTTGCTAATCGTGACCAGCGCCTGAAAGTGGATGTAGTCAGTGATTTTAAAAATTAGAATTATGAAAAAAATTATTGGTGTAGTATTCTCTTTGTGTTTTTTGATGCAGGCCGCAAACATGCAGGCTCAGAAGACGACCGATGCTGGAACCGAACCCGTAAAGAAGAACTATTCAAAACACGGAATAGGCGCTGTGCTAAGTTCTTCAAATGGTAAGGGATTGGCTTACCGTTACTGGCCTAAAACGTTTGGTGTGCAGGTGTCATTTATTCCGGTGGCATCGAATAACGATGAATACTACAATGGTGGTATTACCGGGTATGCTCGTTTAAAGAAGTACAGCGTTGGTGAGCTGTTCTTGCACGCCGGGTTTGAATATCAGTATCAAACGTTCGAGCGTTATGATTACTATAGCTCGTCGACCTACTCATATGAGTATCCTTATACTATCATGTCAAGCGGATTTAATGTGGGTTTTGGTCCAGGCTATCATTTTGAGTTGAAGCCGGTTAGTTTCGATTTGTTTTTTGGTTATGGCGCTTACATGCGCGATGAATCAAGCGACAAGCCTAATGCGGATTTAAACGACAGCAGACTGATGACTGTGTCAGGTGGTTTTGCTGTCTTTTTGAATCTCTAATTACTCGCTGAGTAGATCTGCGACCAGCGTTTTTATTTCTCGGGAGTGTTTCTCGTACTCGTCGTGTGTACCCGGCCCGTAGTAGCCGGTATATACCCGTCGAATCACCCCTTCTTTATCAATGAAAATGGTGGTTGGGAATGAGTGAACCTCGGTTAGAAAACTGAGTGTTTTTTGAGCTTCTTCTTTGCTCGACTTACCACCGTAGTAAAACGGATAGGGTATATTCAGCTCATTGAACTGATTAGCGACACGAGTGCATGCGGCCGGTATGTTATCACCACGTTCGAAGGCGACCGGTATGATCTGAAGACCATCCTGTTTATGGGTAGAAAAAAGCTCTTGTAAAAATCGGCTTTCATCAGTGCAGTTAGGGCACCATGAACCCATGATCTGAATAATGCTGACGCGGTTTTTCCACGTGGAAGAATCAAATACAACGACAGATCCCTCGCTGTTGAGCGCGTTGAATTGGGGATTCTTGTTTACCTGTAATGTTGTTATGCTATATGGGTTTCGAAGCGTGTTGGTGTTGCTTTTTACTGCAACCCAAGACTCTTTCCAGTGTTTGCCACTCAGAAAGACACCGTTTGTGATGCTATCGCCCACCACTTCTCCGCTTAAATAAAAAAGGTGAGTGCCATCGAAAGCAGAAAGCCACATGCTATGTTCATTCCATTCACCTTGCAGGTAACGGTAGTCGCCGGTTTCGGTTAGTATGGTTCCGGTGACGATTGTACCGTGCTTTTGCAAAACCGCAACACCCTTGCTTGTTTCAGCTGAGTCGCTCGGAGAGAAAACGATGTTATAGGCGTGTTCTTCTAGTTGATTATTACATTTCGCTGTGTTGTGGATGCCCGCAGCAAAAGGAACGTGGTAGGCGCTTCTCGAGTGATCAGTCCATTCACCCCAAATGCTATCGTTGCGCCACGTGCCGCGCATGGAAGAGTCGAACAAGGGTAGTTTTACGAAAAATGAATCGCCACGTAGTACAACCGAATCCAACTGAATCACTTCTTCAGCATTCAGTATGTTCCACTGACCGCTGTCTGAAATGTGCAGACGGGTCGGAATGGCACCATTCTCAGTTTGAAAGCTCAAGACGTAATAACCGGGAATGGGCAAAGAATGCTTGTCGGAACATGCGCAAAGAACGAAGGTAATAACCAAAAGAAAGTAAAAACGCACAGCCAAGGTTTATTAAATGAGATACGAATCTACGTGTGTAGGAAGCACACTTAGTAACTTGTGCGCATATTTATTTTACGTTGAATCATCAAAAATCAAAACCGGGAATCGTTTTCGGAACTCCCGAACAGCAAGTGTTCTTTAAGGAGTTGCGTGCACGTGTGGATCATTACTTTGAATCTACCGGACAAAGCAAATATGCGAATGCGGCTATGGTGATTAAAACGATTGTTTTAGTGAGTGGTTATTTGGCTGGTATTGTTTTACAAATGGTATTCTTACCCTCTCCTTTGTTGAGTTTTCTTCTTTTTGCCATAACAGGTGTTTTCCTTGCGGGTATAGGCATGAGTGTTATGCATGATGCGAATCACGGGGCATATTCTGCGAACGAAACCATAAATCGATGGGTGGGTTATAGTTTGAACTTGTTGGGCGGCATGGTAATGAATTGGAAAATGCAGCATAATGTATTGCACCATACATATACCAACATCGCCGGGCTCGATGAAGACATTGACAATAAGTTGGCTCTGAAATTATCACCCCATGGCCCAACTAATAAGGCGCACCGTTACCAATGGTTTTATGCCTTTTTCCTCTACATGATTTTAACACTCTATTGGTGGGTGGCTAAGGATCTCGTCCAGTTCTTTCACTACAAGAAAGTAGGTCTCAACAAACAATCGAAGGCAAAGAATGCTATCTGGTTGTTCAAAACAAGCATTGTGAAGGCGTTGTATTTCTCAGCTTTTATAGGCGCGCCCGCCTACCTTGGAATGCCTTTATGGCAAGCGATTACAGGATTTCTTATTATGCACGCTGTTAGCGGTTGGATTTTGTCGGTAGTGTTTCAACTGGCGCACGTGGTGCCCGATGCTTACTTCCCTCAACCGGATGAAAAAGGGTTTATTCCATATTCATGGGCGGAGCACCAATTGCGTACGACGATGAATTTTTCTACGAAAAATAAATGGCTTTCGTGGTATGTGGGTGGATTGAACTTTCAGATAGAGCATCATTTGTTTACCAAGATTTGCCACGTTCATTATCCCGCCTTATCTGAGATTGTTAAAAAGACTGCCGCAGAATACGGTGTTCCGTATTACGAGAAACCGACGTTTGGCGAAGCATTGCGAGAGCACATTCTGTTTTTACAGATGCAAGGAGTGCCAAAACTGAACGAGATAGGCGGTTAGATTTATTCCGGCTTGATGCGATTGGCCTTATAGACCAAATGCTCTCCGCGCCCTTTTTTGAAGATGTTACGTCCGGGAGCTTTCCCTTTGCGCAATTCTTTCTGCGCTTCTTCCGGAAGTTGTGAAATCTCCTTGCACGAATCCGAGCAGCAGTTGCTCATTTTTTCCTTGCATGAATCACACTGAATGAACAGGATGTGGCATGCGAGGTTTGCGCAATTGGTGTGATGATCGAAGGGCGCGCCGCACTGGTGACACTGAGCAATTATGTCGTCTGAAATGCGCTCGGCTAGTCGCTCGTCGAATACAAAGTTTACTCCCAGAAAACGGTTTTCTAACCCGTGCGATTGAATGTCACGCGCGTATTTGATGATACCTCCCTCGAGTTGATGCACGTTCGGAAAACCCTTGTGTTTGAGATAAGCGGAGGCCTTTTCGCAACGAATACCCCCCGTACAATACATGACAATGTTTTTCTCTTCTTTTCCTTTCAACAGGTCTTCTACCATTTCGATTTCTTCCCGAAACGTGTCGGCATCAGGTAGAAGAGCGTTTTTGAAATGACCAACCTCGCTTTCGTAATGGTTGCGCATATCAATAAGGATTGTGTCGGGTCGCGACGTCAGCTCATTGAATGCTTGTGCAGAAAGGTGAGTTCCGGTATTGGAGGGGTTGAAGCTAGGGTCGTCAATACCGTCAGCAACAATTTTGTGTCGAAGCTTGATGATGAGCTTGTAGAATGATTTACTGTCGTCTTCTACCGCTGTGTTTAAGCGCACGCCGTTCAGAAAAGTAACATTGAACAGGTTTTCGCGAAAATCCTCGAAGCGATCGGCAGGCACACTGATTTGCGCGTTAATACCTTCAGACGCTATATAGGTTCTTCCCAACACACCCAATGATTCCCATTGTAAAAACAGAAAATCGCGAAAGAACTGGGGGTTAGCGATGGGGTGATACTTATAGAATGAAACCGTTGTTCTCGGCTCCTTACTTTGACCTATACGATCTTTCAAGACACGTCGGTCGACTGTGTTGTGTAGTTTTTTCATCGGTACAATTGCATGTTATACGTCTGATATAGGGTGTGGCGCGAGATTTCAATCCCGGCGCACGCGGTAAAGATAAGTTGTTACCTCGATTACGCGCTAAAATATCGGCGGCCACCCACTGTCGCGGAAGGCTGGAGGCGAAGAGAATTAGGGATTATGAGTTAACAGATGATTATGCACATCTGCTATCGAGTCGCCTGTGGTATAATCGAGAATCAATGTGGCCTCCGCGCTACAGCACGACCCCACCATTTAACACTATCCATAACCTGAAATGTTAATTTCCACACAACACTCTTAATTCCTTTCAGAATGCACGGTTTTTCATCTTGTTGAGACATCTACTTTTAGGACACTGAAAGCAGAATAACTTGAATAAACAACTCTATTTTTTCTCTACCACGCTCTTCTGCCTATTGGTTGCGGGCGATGTATTTGCGCAGATTCCATCGTATGTACCTGCAGACAACCTCCTAGCTTGGTATGGTTTCAATGGTAATACCAATGATGCTTCAGCTAATGGTTTTCACGGCAACGCGGTTTCTTTAACTTCTGCGGTTGATCGCACCGGAAATGTCGGAGGCGCATTTTTCTTCAATGGTGCAGAAAGTGAAATTGTCGTACCTTTTAACGAAGTGCTTAATGCGTTTCCTTTCAGTGTTTCGCTTTGGTGTAAACTCGAGGCTGACGATAATGGAAGCATGTTAATTCAGCGCTACACGAACTCTTCGTGGAGCGGTTGGGTGATGAGTGTAAGCAACACCGAGTCGACCACGCAAACAGTGTCACCGGGCTACATGGTGCAATCACCACCGAATTGTAACGGTGTAGTGTCGAGCCCACAATGTGATACGGGTATAAATTATTCCGGCGATATATATGATCACTTGTGGCACATGCTAACCTTCACCGTCGATGGCGATAGCGGTCGATTTTATGTAGATGGAACTCTTCAAACAACACAAGGGTGGACGGGGCCTTCCGGAGCGCCCGAAGGCGATTCGGACCTTCGCATTGGTGGCACTGATATGGGTTCATCATTTTATTTTCATGGTGGCCTCGATGATATTGGTTTATGGAATAGGGCTCTCACTCCGGAAGAGGTATCTGTTCTTTACAACGTGCTTCCCCCGATAGCCGGTTGTACCAATACAAACGCATGTAATTATGCTCCTGACGCGATTGTTAACGATGGATCGTGTGTGTTTGACTGCGCCGGTTGCATAGATCCGTGCGCATGTAATTATAACCAGAACGCAGCTATCAATGATGGCTCATGTGATTACAGCTGCAACACAAGCATGACGTTCATTACCGTTTTTCATGACGCCAATGAGAATGGAAGTTTTGACGGTGGTGAAAACCCACTGCAATATTGGCCGGTCCAAATTGTGGAGCTGCAGAAAACGGTGTATACCGATGAGGCAGGCATGATACTCGTGCCGTTGCCGGTGGGTGTAGTTCATTATCAACTTGTCAATATCGCGTCTGATTGGGCACCGACAACCCCATCGTTAGTAGAGCTCATGGTGCCGGGTAATACACAAGCATTTTTTGGGTTGAACCATATAACCGGAGAATCTTCCGCAGAGTCCGAAGAGATACCGGGTTACTACCCCTACATGCATTGTGAACACGGGTTAGAGAGTGGTGTGTATGTACGAAATACAGGTGGGCAAACCCTTCACGGATCGCTTACGCTTACGTGTGACCCACAGTTCACACCATTGATGCCCTGGTCTTTAAGCACACCACCAAATATATCGGGTCCCGGATTTGCACAATGGAATATTCAGGGTTTGGAACCCTGGGAAACCAGACTGCTTGCGTTTCATATTGCGGGTCCAGGAAGCGAGTGGGACGGATTGGCTACCAACTATATGCTGGAATTGGAATTGCGTGATGCGCTAGAAACAGTGGTTTATGCCAACACCTTTAGTGCACTGAAGGAGATTCAATGTGAGGAGCAACCCGCACGGCTGCAGTCGGACCCTATTGGTGTGGACGACGCCTTTCATTACGTGCCGCAAGGAACAAGTATTACCTTCAGATCCCAATTTCAAAACCACACCTCCGATTGGGCTGAAGATGTTCTTGTAATCCAGAACCTCAATTCACAGCAATTTGATATTTCATCGTTCGAGCTTTTATATGCCTCGGAATCGATAGTGGGATGTTTGCATGACGACGGAACGATCGATTTGCAGTTTTCGGATTTGGTTGTCGCACCGACAGATGCAGACGCAAGCCAATCGGGTGGTTATGCTGTGTACCGGGCACGACTGCGCGACGACATAATCCCGGATAGTACGTTTTACCACAACATGCATGTGGTTTATGATTTGGATAACCCGGGTGGAAGCGATATGGTTTACCACACTATTTATGATTGTTCAAGACTGGCGCATGTTGTCGGGGATGAGATTTTCTGTGAGGGTGACACGGTGTTATTGGAATCGAACGGCGCTTGGATTGACGAGTACCGCTGGTTGTTGGGTGATACGTTGCTAAGCACGGAACCCATGCTGAATGTAGCTTTTGATCCAGGGTTTTATAATGTTGTTTGTCAGTTTAGAAACCCCGTTTGCTACGTGTGCGAGCACAAACCCATCCATATTATGGAGGCTCCGCAGGGTAGCGTTGTTGTAGAAAATGACCAATTGATTTCCACGGATAGTTATTCGTTTCAATGGTATTGGGGTGGTGAGCCTATTGAGGGCGCAACTCAGAATAGTGTAACCGTGAATAATGATGGTATTTATCAAGTTCAGTGGACAAGCCTTGAGGGTTGCACAGCGACTAGTGAACAATATGTAATCAACTCTGTGATGGAGCATTCCACCGTACTGAATGTGTTCCCTAATCCTGCTGTGAATGAAGCGCGTGTGATGTTGCCGCCTGGTCTTTACGATTTAAGTATTTATGACACTAGCGGAAGAAACCTTGTGAGCCAAAAGAACTTCAATACGCTTAAGCCCATTGATGTGACGGGTTTTCCAAAGGGTGTTTATATGGTTGTGGTCTCGCAACCGGGCGGTGATTATCGTGGTTTGCTCACCATTCAGTAGTTTCTTTCCTTTTGATAATTCGGGGTGGTTTAATGAGAATTCGGACTGGTGTTTTCCGAAAAAAAACGATTTCTAGGCAATTCAGCCCGGCTACTCATTTCATCTGAAAAAGCCATAAAGACTAGCCAACCTTTGTCGCGGCTAAGGCACTAAGCCCAACCACATTTAACTAACCAAACAAAACAACGCATTATGAAAACCACCATGAAATTTTTTGCCGCCGTCGCTGTCATTGCTACCATTCTCTCATCTTGCAGCAGCACGAAGGGTACCGGCTATCAAAACCATCTCCGTAATAAGAATAACGGCTGCCTGCACAGTGATTTTGGTTGTGGCTGGGCTAATAAGGGAAACAGATAGTTAACGCCTATCGGAACACAACTCGTTGAATAGCGCTGTGTGTGCCCTTGGATAATACTACCGTATATAATCCCGCAGCTTGGTGTTGAATGGACAACAAGTTTTTGCCGGAAGGCAGCACCCCGTCGTGCAGAACCGCCACCAATTGACCTTGAGAGTTGAACATCTCAATACGCATGCTTTCATTACCTTGCTGGAAAACGTCGAGTGTCATGCTCTCGTCGGATGGGTTGGGATATACGTTGTAGTAGAATAGGGGGGTTGCTTCACGCACTCCGGAAGGGAATTGTCCGTATATATTGATATCATCAAGATACAGGTTGTTACCACCATAGCTCGTGAATTCAAACTTCACACGGAAACGATCTGTAAACCAATCTTCGTTGATTAACTGAATTTCCTCTTCGTCCCAATCGTCGATAGTGACCGGAACGAAAAAGGTGTTGGTTGGATCGGTGGTTGGCAAATTCGTGAGGCCTTTGTGCAGCTTGCGCTGGCTCCAGGTCAATCCGCAGTCGTATGAAGCACTGATGCGGAAGCGATCATCGGTTTCAGTGGTGCGGTTGGCCCAAGCCCACTTGTAAGTAATGAAGGCGGCTTCAGCTCCGGAAAGGTCAATGGTAGCTGTGTAGAATTCGTCGGTGTTTCCTTCATCAATGCTGAAATTTCGGAGGCGCAGCGCCTTGCTCCCGCTGTAGTATGCGTTGGGGGTAATTTCCCATGTTTCGTCTTCATTGATGTTGTTCGTTATCCAGTTCCCCGGCCAATCACCCTCAAAGCCTTCTTCTAGCGGTGATTGTACCATGGCATTTGTCAGCACACGCACAAAGGCTGTTTCTGTAGCCGAAAGGCTCTGGGCTCCGTTACTTACAGTCAGGGAAACGCTGTAAATACCCGGATTAGCATACGAGTGCGCGGGGTTTTTGTGTACAAGTGGATCGTTACCCGTGAGTGTTTGACCATCTCCAAAGTCCCATGTCCAAGAAACTACATTGTGATAAGAATTGTCGAAAAAGTCAACTGTATCGCCCGCGCAGACGGTGAACTGTGATGATGAAAACGAAACAATGCAGAGCGGCGGGTTGAGCACACCGGTTTCTTCCAGATTGGCTTGTGTCCAGAGTTGATTGCGCTGAGCCGTATTGCTTTGAAGAGCCGCCCGCATGCGTGTGGCTTGTCCTTGAGTAAACATTCGGCTGCAATAGGAGTATTCCATGTAGTTCTGCACATTGTCTTGCGCGCTTCCGCAGGATGCCCCATTCACATTACAGCTGGTATAACCTATTGTATTGGGCGTGTCGGTCACGTTATCGTCGAAGTCGCAGTTGCTTGCTTCGCCAGGTGAATTGGTCGGTCCCCAGGTATGGTATAGGTTAAGCCAATGGCCAATTTCATGTGTTAATGT
>Ga0315907_10001499_pt1 | contig 31543 bp, 32 predicted proteins | sample LakEriMetagenome_3_FD_203525 | JGI IMG/M metagenome (GOLD analysis project Ga0315907, IMG submission 203525) | Freshwater fungal communities from buoy surface, Lake Erie, Ohio, United States - Buoy 12 MA123 | ecosystem: Environmental > Aquatic > Freshwater > Lake > Lake biofilm | place: USA...
CCAAGTTTTTCTCCTGAGATTTTTAGAGAGGTTGTCAACAAAGATGCCATGAAAACCAAGCAATTGGAAAAAGGACTGAAGCAACTGATGGAAGAAGGGGTGGCCCAGTTGTTTACCTTTGATATGGGAGCAAGGAAAGTGGTGGGCACTGTAGGTCAACTTCAGTTTGAAGTCATTCAGTTTAGGTTGAAAAATGAATACAATGCCACCGTGGAATTCCACCCCATGAATTTGTACAAGGCCTGTTGGATTTCATGCAAGGATAAGAAGCAACTGGATGAGTTTGTCCGCTCAAAAAACCGTTACATCGCTAGAGACAAAGACGAAAAGTTGGTCTTTATGGCCGAATCCAAATCTTGGTTACAAATGGTTCAAGACAATTATCCAGAAATCGAATTCCATTTTACTTCAGAATTTTAACTAAAAGGGTCGCGCAAGCTGCTTATTTAGTTGGTCTGGGCTCAAGTATTTTTTGCTGACTTTGCTGGAGATCGGAAGAGCAAATAGAAGATCGGCGCCAAGGGTACCAAAACCATGATGGCTAATAGCAAAATTTTGGTACCAAAGGTCTGTTCACTTTTTGCTATGGCGATGAATACATAAATCACCAACACCAAGTAAAGGACAAGAAGCAGGGTGAAAATGGGTGCTGGGAGATTGAGTGTGAAAAGTAGCATAGTAGTTTAAGTTTTATTAATCACAACAATAAGCTTGGGTTGCAATGCAGAAATGGGATTCAAAGAAGCAAGAAACATCCACTCCTCCGATTTTGCTACAGCCCACGTTGTACACCCCGCTTTCTACTGCAGCGGACAATTCATCCGTTGTAGTCGCGCGAGTAGTATTGACAGCCGTGAGGTAATACGTTTTCCAAAAGGAGCATTGAATTCTATGATTTTCGAGAAGCGGTTTGGGATGGTACCTTTTTTCATTGGGTGCGGTGAGTTCCAAGAAACCTAAAAGAAGCAGGTCCACTTCGCTTGAGTTGGAGGAGGGTTCGTAATCCAGAAGATCGGTAGTCCTGCCTGAAGCAGTGATTTTTGTTTTTCCCTCGGATTGGAAAATAAAGTCCCTCTCATTTCCTTGGAGATAAAATTTTCCTCGTTCCACTTTGAAAATCAGGGATGAAATAGGAAAGTCTTTCGACTTCAACCGAAGGATGGATTCCCCTTTCAATCGGTACAAATTTGCATTGGGAGTTTTTTCAACGGTAAGTTCTTCTGCTTGAAACTTGTCGAATACCCCAAGGTATTGTGTCGTCTCCTTCACCGTAAAAAGTGAAAGTAGTTCCTCATTTTCGGAAATTGAGGGGACCTGCTGCTCTGGATTTTGACAGGAAAAAAAAGATAAGAGTATTAAAAAAGTGAAGCATCTAGTAAAAATTTTCATTGTTTTCAGAGTTAAATTAAAAAATAGGATCAAGTAAAAACCGCAATCTAGCTAGTTGAAAAAATAAAGCCGCGAATGTTTTATAAACCTAATTAAAAATAATTAAAATACAAAAAAATAGTTAAATATTTTAATTTTATTTAAAAATATCTGTAAACGCAAATTTTTCCCCGTCAAAAAGACCTTTATCGCTGAGTTTGAGATTTGGAATCACCAGCAATGCCATAAAACTTAAGGTCATGAAGGGAGAATGTAATTGGGAACCCATGGATTTGGCCAGTTGGTCCAATCGGGTGTAGGCCTCCGCCACTTGGTATCCGTCCTCTGTACTCATGATGCCTCCCACAGGAAGGGGGAGCACCTCTGTCTGTGTTCCACACACTGCAGAGATGCCACCTTTGGCTTGGATCACTAAGTTGACCGCACGACAGAGGGATTCGTCGTCTACGCCTACAGCAAGGATATTATGGGAATCATGACCTACAGAGGAGGCAATAGCTCCACGCTTCAAGCCAAAGTTTTTTATAAATGCGACTGCTGCTGGAGCATCTTGGTACCGATTGACTACGGTGATTTTGAGAATATCCTGCTTTATGTCAGGCAGGGCCATTCCTTGTTCCACTAGTATCTTTGCGCTAAGTGCTGGAGTAATCAACTGTCCATCTACTGCCTCTATGACCCTTACCTCGGCACCCTTAGCGGGTAGTTGAAAATCCATTGGCTTTTTAAGGGAGGTAGAGAAGCGATTGATGACTTCATTTTTGACGCTTGGAATCAGGCTTTTTCTATCTTCTGCTACCTTTTGACCTTGGATGTAGGTAGCGAGGACTTCAAAATTTTCTAGGTCTTTTACCAATATAAAATCTGCGCTATCTCCTTCGCGAACTTGTCCAAGGGGCAAAGAATAATGGAGAATGGGATTGATACAGGCTGCTCGAAGGACATCGTACAGGTCTTTGCCCAAGGCTATGGCCCTAGCCACGAGTTCGTTGATATGGCCTAGGGCCAGGCTGTCGGGATGCTTGTCGTCCGAGCAAAAGAAAATCATCTCGGGGTAGCTATCGATCAGGTCGATTAAGGCGTCGAAGTTTTTGGCAGCCGAGCCTTCTCGAATTGCAATTTTCATCCCTAACTTAATTTTTTCTAAGGCCTCTTCGTAGGTAAAGCATTCATGATCGGTACTTGGGCCAGCGCCTGCGTATTTTTCGGCAAGCTCCCCTCTAAGCCCTGGGGCATGACCATCTACAGGTTTTCCATGCTGTAGAGAGGCCTGAATTTTAGCCATAACTATAGGGTCACGCTGCACTGTACCTGGCCAATTCATCATTTCTGCTAGGTACCAAATATCAGGTCTAGCCATCAGCTCCTCAATTTCTGAAGTGGAAATCTCTGCGCCTGCTGTCTCAAAGGACGTTGCAGGCACACAAGAGGGCGCTCCAAAATAAAAATGAAAAGGTACCTGCTTTCCATTTGCTATCATGTAGTCTATGCCATCCATCCCGCAGACATTGGCAATCTCGTGGGGATCCGATACGGTGGCTACCGTACCATGCACTACGGCCAGGCGAGCAAATTCTGAGGGAACCAGCATGGAGGATTCCACATGCACATGAGCGTCGATAAAGCCTGGGAGCAGAAAGGGAAGATCCTCCTGAGAGACTATCTCTCGAATACGTACAATCTTTTGCTGAGAGACCTGCAATTCAATGGGATAAATTCGTCTCCGCTGCAGATCAATAAAATTGGCTTGGAGGTTCATATAATACTAATATGGACATAATTCGACAGAAAAAGAATTACTAAAGGAAGTACTTCCTTTCCATTAGATAACCATTAAAACTACTATCTTTGCTCAAATTTAGGCAGGGAATCAAGATAGGTTTTTGATGAATAAAATTGTCATCGCCATTGATGGGTACTCGGGATGTGGAAAAAGCTCTACGGCAAAGGAAGTAGCCAGACAATTGGGATACATCTATATTGATTCGGGAGCCATGTACCGAGCTGCAGCCTTACATTTTTTGAATGAAGGACTTTCCTTGAGTAGTACCAAGGATGTAGTCAAAGGCTTGAGCACCTTACAAATTACTTTTCAAACTAACCCTAGCACCTTGCGTCAAGAAACTTACCTCAACGGTATAAATGTTGAGGAAGAAATTAGAACCATGCGCGTTTCTGAACGTGTAAGTGAAGTAGCTAGTATCAAAGAGATTCGACAGGCGATGGTCGCGCAGCAACAAGAATTGGGAAAAAATAAGGGAGTTGTTATGGACGGCAGGGATATCGCGTCAGTAGTTTTCCCAGATGCGGCCTTAAAAATTTTTATGACTGCCGATGTTGATATTCGGGCGAAAAGACGGCAGGTGGAGTTACAACAAAAAGGACAAGAGGTGGATCTACAAGAAATAAAAGAAAATTTGATAGCTCGTGATAGGAAGGACTCTTCTCGTGTGGAAAGTCCTTTACTAAAGGTAACTGATGCCATAGAAATAGATACTACTTCTCTTTCTTTTGAACAGCAAGTCGGCAAGATTATTGCTCATGCACAAAAAGTAATTTTTAATTAAATCCCTATGCAGGTTACTATAGATAAAAATTCAGGCTATTGTTTTGGAGTTGAATTTGCCATCAAAATGGCAGAGGATGAGATGGAAAATCAGGAAACACTTTACTGCCTTGGAGATATAGTGCACAACGACATGGAAGTAAAGAGGTTGAGAGAAAAAGGACTTGTTGTTATAGATAGGGATAAACTTCAAGAACTGAGCAATTGTAAAGTCTTGATCCGAGCTCATGGGGAACCTCCAGAGACGTACAAACTAGCCATTGAAAATAACATTGAATTGATCGATGCTTCTTGTCCTGTGGTGTTAAAGCTTCAGCATAGAGTAAAGAACGCTTTTGATAAAATGGAAAGGGAAAATGGGCAGATTGTCATTTTTGGAAAAAAAGGACATGCAGAAGTAATTGGGTTGACTGGACAGACTTTGGAAAAGGCCATTGTTGTCATGGAAGATGCAGATTTGGAAAAGATTGATTACCAACGCCCCGTTACCCTATTCAGCCAAACCACCAAGAGCACTAAGGGATTTTATGCCCTATCTGAAAAAATTGAAAAAAGAATTAAAGAAACTAAAGGGGAATTAAACGAATTGGATTTCAATTCCAATGACTCTATATGCAGACAAGTGTCTAATCGCGAACCTCAATTGCAGCGGTTTGCTCAAGAAAATGACGTGGTCTTATTTGTATCTGGAAAGAAAAGTTCTAACGGAAAGGCACTGTATCAAGTGTGTCTAGCAGAAAACTCAAGAAGTTACTTTATCGAAAATGAATTGGAGGTAGAGCAAGATTGGTTTCATAAGGCTGATAAAGTGGGGATTTGTGGCGCTACATCAACGCCCATGTGGCTGATGGAGCAGGTACAATCTTATGTCCTAGGTTTGGAAATAGGGGAGCTTCAAGACTAAATTTTTTGACCTCCTCTCGGCAACAAAAATTTATTTAAAAAGACAGATGTTTTAATAGAAAAACTTCTGCTTTAAGAAAGGTTTTTTCTTAGCTTTGTGCCGTTTTTAAGGTTCATTGTAAATCACACCTATGTCAAAAATAGTGAAGCTAAAAAAGGGTTTTGATCTGAAGCTAGCCGGAAAGGCTCCTTTGGAACTACTTCAGGTAGCCTCAGCCTCCACCTTTGCCCTCAAACCCTCGGATTTTCCCGGGATACAGCGTCCAAAAGTACTTGTAAACGAGGGAGATACTGTAAAGGCAGGGACTCCTCTATTACTGGACAAGGCCATGGACCAAGTCCTATATGCGTCTCCTGTGTCCGGAGAAGTAGTAGAAATTAAGAGAGGGGAGAAGAGGAAATTGCTTGAAATAAAAATTCTTGCAGACAAAAAAATTACCCATGAAAAGGGAACCCCCATAGATCTTTCTCAGAATAGAGAATCTATTGTTGCCCAATTGGCTGCTTCAGGGACATGGCCCCATATCATCCAAAGACCTTACGGGATTGTAGCCAATCCTATGAATGTACCCAAAGCCATTTTTATTTCGGCTTTTGATACGCATCCTTTGGCAGCAGAGGTAAACTTCCTACTTCAAGGGGAAGAAAGATATTTTCAAGCTGGAATTGATGCCCTAGCGAAATTGACTGCAGGAAAGGTTCATTTGAATGTGGATGGATCCAAGGCAGTCTCTGAGCTTTTCTCTTCTGTAAGGCACGTACAACTCAATCAATTCTCTGGCCCCCATCCGGCTGGAAACGTAGGTGTACAAATTCATCATTTAGATCCTATCAATAAGGGAGAAATCGCATGGACTGTTTCCCCCTATGGCGTAGTACAAATTGGAAAATATGTACTTGAAGGGATTTACGACGCCTCCAAAATGGTTGCCTTGACTGGTTCTGAGTTGAAGCAAAGAGGGTATGTAAAGACCTACACGGGAGCCCAAGTGACTCCTTTTGTGAAAGAAAATACCCAGGCTACCCATGCTCGAGTGATTTCAGGCAATGTGCTTACTGGAGAAAGTGTGGGTGCTGAGGGATACCTTGGATTTTACCACAACCAAGTGACCGTGATTCCCGAAGGGGATTACGAAGAATTTTTAGGTTGGTTAAAGCCAAGTGCTTCCAAACTCAGCTTTCATAAGGCCATTGGTATGTTTTCCTTCCTTAACAGAGGGGAGTTTAAGGTAGATACCAATACCCATGGGGAAGAACGGCCATTTGTGGTGTCTGGGGTATTTGAAAAAGTCCTTCCTATGGATATTTTACCCACCTATTTATTTAAAGCTATCATCACAGAGGACTTTGATGAAATGGAGGAATTGGGATTGTATGAGGTGATTGAAGAAGATGTTGCCTTGTGTGAATTTGTAGATCCTTCTAAAAATGAACTACAGCAATTGGTGCGTCAAGGAATTGAATTATTAATGTATAGTTGACATATGAAGTTAATACAAAAACTCTTCGATGGGATCAAACCTAACTTCCAAAAGGGAGCGAAATGGGAAAAATTCCACACCCTATATGAGGGTCATAGGACTATTGTTTTTGCCCCTGACTTGGTTACCAAGTCAAAAGGTGCTCAAATTAAAGACGCGACAGATTTGAAGCGCGTGATGATCACGGTAGTGATTGCTATGATTCCAGCACTTTTGTTTGGTAGCTATAACATTGGACACCAGCATTTCATTGCCACTGGGGAAGGGAGTACTTTTCTTGATAAAGCCATTTTTGGAGCACTTTCCGTGTTACCAATTTTGCTTGTTTCTTATGCAGTTGGGTTGGCAACGGAATTTACCTTTTGCGTGATTCGTAACCACCCCATTTCGGAAGGATATTTGGTTACAGGAATGTTGATTGCCTTGGTTATGCCTCCTTACATCCCACTTTGGCAGGTAGCCTTGGCTACGGTATTTGCAGTGGTGATCGGTAAGGAAGTATTCGGGGGAACGGGAATGAATATTCTCAACGTAGCCATGACCGCTAGGGCTTTCTTGTATTTTGCTTATCCGGCTCAAATCTCGGGAGATTTGGTATGGACTTCTTCAGAATTATGGTCTTCTTTGGCCGATAAGCCTGCTGTAGACGGATTTTCTGGAGCTACCGCGCTGGCTGTTGCTTACAATTCAAGCATCGATGGAACACCTGTAGTGGAGGCATTGTCCAAGCACAATGCAGCATTTAACGCAGATTACAGCTTTATGAGCATGTTTATGGGTTGGATTCCTGGATCCATTGGAGAAACATCTACTTTGATGGCCTTGATAGGTGCTGTAATCCTAGTGGCTACAGGAGTGGCCAGCTGGAAAATCATTGTGGGAGGATTTGGTGGTGCGTACGCCATGGGATTGGTGATGAATGCCTTTGCAGGAAATGGAATGGATGTAAATCAATTCATGGCCATGCCAGCGCACTACCATCTGGTGATGGGAGGTCTTGCTTTTGGTGTGGTATTTATGGCTACTGACCCTGTATCTGCTGCTCAGACGGAGCTTGGTAAGTGGATTTATGGAATTCTCATTGGAGTATTTACAGTAATTATTCGAGTCACCAACCCAGCTTATCCTGAAGGGATTATGCTTGCGGTGCTCTTCATGAATGTCGTGGCTCCATTGATTGATCATTATGTAGTAAAAGCTAATAAAAAAAGGAGGTTACAACGTGCAACAGTCTAACACCTACATTATCGTCTATTCTGCAGTACTTACTATCATCTTGGGGCTATTGCTTTCAGGATCTGCACAAGTACTTGGCCCTTGGCAGCGGGATGCAATCGCCTTGGATAAGAAAAAGCAAATCTTGGGGGCGGTGATTTCTGCAGAGAAAATTGCTGGCATGACTCCTGAAGATGTTAAAGCATTTTATGCCTCCCGTATATCTCCTATCGTGGTAGATATTTCTGGAAAGGAAATTACTGAAGGGGGGATAACAGCTGAAAAAGTAGAAATAGCCAAAGATTATAAGAAGCCTGCAGAGGAGCGAGCCTATCCAGTATATATTTTTCATGCAGAGGGCAAACCCGATCAAATTGAATCTTATATCTTCCCTATGTATGGGGCAGGGCTTTGGGATGCCATTTGGGGATATGTGGCCCTTAAAACTGACTTGAATACTATTGCTGGAATTACCTTGGCTCATGCCTCTGAGACACCAGGTTTGGGTGCCAGAATTACGGAAGGAAAAGTTCAAGAACGCTATATCGATAAAAAGATTTTTGATGAATCTGGTGCGCTGATAGCGGTGATGATGCAAAAAGGAGAAGGTAAGAATTATGACTCCGATGCTCATAAAGTAGATGGTATGTCTGGAGCCACCATCACTGGAAATGGAGTAAATACCATGCTAAAATCTTATATGGGCTGCTACGAAGCCTACATCAAGTCCAAAACCGCTTCAAAAGCAGTAGCAATTCTCTAATCTATACCTCATTAAAAACAACCCACTATGAGTGCTGAAATAGCAGAAAAACCTTTGGTAGCAAAGCCAGCTGAGCCTTTACTTTCCAAAAGGAGAAAGAAATTAGTTACGGATCCTCTCATTGATGACAATCCGGTTACTGTACAGGTATTGGGGATTTGTTCTGCTTTGGCGGTAACTACTCAAATGAAGCCTACCCTAGTCATGGCCATTTCGGTAATATTTGTGGTAGCCTTATCCAACTTTGCCATTTCCTTGATGAGAAATACCATCCCTTCCAGGATTAGGATTATCGTACAATTGGCAGTGGTGGCGACCCTAGTTACCCTTGTAAGTGAATTTCTAAAGGCCTTCTCTTACGACATGTACAAAGAATTATCCGTGTTTATCGGTTTGATCATCACCAACTGTATTGTCATGGGTCGATTGGAGGCCTTTGCGATGGGAAATAAACCCTACGATTCCATGCTGGATGGATTAGGATCTGCCCTAGGATATTCTTGGATCATTTTGACAGTTGCGTTTTTCAGAGAGCTTTGGGGATCAGGTTCCGTATTTGGGGTGCCAGTATTTGAATATGTATCTAGCCTTTTTGGGCCAGATTTCAAGTTGGCCACCAATGGACTGATGGTTACTCCTGTGGGAGCATTTATCATTTTGGGATTGATTGTTTGGGTACAGCGTACCAAAACTGGATATGTAGAACACTAATTCTAAACAGAAAACACCATGGAATTATTTAATTTAGGTATTCGATCGATTTTCATTGACAACATGATTTTCGCTTACTTTTTGGGAATGTGTTCGTTTCTGGCAGTTTCCAAAAAAGTGAGTACTGCAGTAGGTCTTGGAGCAGCGGTAGTATTCGTTTTGGGTGTCACTGTCCCCTTCAATTGGATTTTAAATGAATTTGTATTGAAAGAAGGAGCGCTAACTTGGATTTCTGCGAGTATGGCTACTATAGATTTATCCTTTTTGAGATTCATCATGTTTATCGCCATCATTGCAGGCATTGTGCAACTGGTGGAAATGGTCGTAGAAAAATTCTCTCCTGCACTTTATGGACAGCTGGGTATTTTCCTTCCCCTCATCGCAGTAAACTGTGCTATCTTGGGAGGTTGTCTTTTCATGGCGCAAAGGGATTATACCTTAGCAGAATCGGCTGTGTTTGGCTTTGGCTCTGGCTTTGGTTTTATGTTGGCCATAGTGCTATTGGCCGCTATTCGTGAGCGACTTAAGTATTCTATGGTACCCAATGGATTGAAAGGACTTGGTATTACCATGCTCTTGACGGGCTTGATGGGTATTGCTTTCATGTCTTTTATGGGAATTGATTTGTAATCTTTTCTGTAGGATTCTAAGGCTCTAAAGAATTTCTTTAGAGCCTTTTTTATTTTTCGGTCATATGATTATGATATTTCTTTCTTAACTTAAACCTAGATCCTTACATATGTTATGAAAAAATTATTGGCACTACTAGTACTGTTTGCTGGAGTCTTTTTTACTCCAGCTAATGCTCAAGAATGGATAGAACTTTTGAACGGAAAGAATTTGGAAGGTTGGAGAATTTCTGAAAACCCAGCTTCATTTTCTTTGGAAGGGAATCTTCTAAAGGTAGCGGGTCCTAGGGCCCATGCATTTTATGAAGGCCCGGTAGGAAATGCGGATTTTAAAAACTTCGAACTCTTGGTAGAGGTAAAGACTATGCCTAAGGCTAATTCTGGAATATTTTTCCATACCAAATACCAAGAAACGGGCTGGCCAGACAAGGGTTATGAGGTCCAGGTAAACCAAAGCCATAGTGATTGGAGGAAATCTGGAAGTTTGTATTCATTTCAGGATGTCAGGGAGGTCTTTGTCCAAGATGGGGATTGGTATACCTATCTTATCAAAGTCAAGGGAGATCAATCAGAGGTATTTATAAATGGAAATTTGGTCATGGAATACGATGAATCTGAAGATAAGAATAGGCCTACCTCAGGGAGTGAAAAAAGATTTGATCGTGGGACCATAGCTCTTCAAGCACATGATCCCGAAAGTATCGTCTATTATCGAAGTGTGAAAATTAAAATCATAGAATAGAAATCCTTTTTGATAGTGCGGTTTCACTTTACCAGTAGTATACCTTTGCTCCATGTCTTTTACCTACCGTAAACTTCTTGCTTATTTCTTTCGCGGCCTGCTATTTCTTACGCCGCTGGCCATCACCGTATATATTATCTATCAACTTTTTTTGTTTCTGGATAATTTGATTCCTGTGCCTATTCCAGGCATAGGTATCCTGATGGTCTTGTGCGTCATTACTTTTGTAGGCTATTTAGCAAGTCTAATTTTCACCAAGCCCCTTTTCGAATGGTTTGAAAGAGGAATGTTTAAAATTCCTTTTGTCAACCTGCTCTACACCTCTATCAAAGATTTGATGGGGGCTTTTGTTGGGGAAAAGAAAAAATTCAATATTCCGGTTCTCGTAGAGGTATCTGCTTCCCTGAATCGTTTGGGTTTTGTGACGCAGGAACAAATGGATGCCATTGGAGAACCCAACCTAGTAGCCGTATATTTTCCGCATAGCTACAATGTATCAGGTAATGTTTTTTTGGTAAGCCGGGAAAAGGTCAAGTATTTGGATGGAGTTAAAAATTCCGATGTAATGAAATTTTTAGTTTCTGGGGGAGTTTCTCCTTTAGAAAAGGCTACAGACGAGGAAGAATAAAAAAAGCACTTAAATCCCAAACTGGGAAAAATGGTGTTCAATGTGCTTTGCATGGAATTTTTCCCATTCCTCAAACGTCAACTTACCAAATCTAGGATGCATGGTCTCCTTCTCTGGATGATCTATAAAAACTTGTTGGTAAGCTTTCCAACTATTTACAAGCGCCTCTGTTGCTTTTTCCAAATTCGGAAATCGGAGGTCCAATAGGGTATCTGGCAATCCTGGAGCTTTGATTCCTCGGGGAAATGGAAAGCCTCCATTCAAGAGGGCTTCTTTTTGGGACAGTTGTTTTTCTGAGGGTTCAAATTCAGGGATAGTGATTTTCCCCGAGGAAAGCTTCAAGGTAAGGATAAGATGCTCTACCATGTGCTGGGCGGTCATGATGCCAAATTGAGGAGGAGTTCCTTCCTGAAGGGCGTTCAAACGTGCAATTAGGATTTCAGTAGTCATGTTGAGTAAGATAATAAAAAAAGCGTTTGAAACTTTCAAACGCCTTTATTGATAAATGAACTCTAGAATATCGAATTAGCTTCCGCACATTTCGCAGCCCTCTGGGTCATCCAGGGAGCAGGCGATGGCATCTTGCTTTTGTGTCTTTAGGGCCTCTGCCTCGTTTGCTTTTTCCACCTTGGGTTGCTCAAGAGCCGATTTGTCCAAGGTAAACTTAATTGCCGCGGTGGCTGCCTGGGAGCGGAGGTAATACATTCCCGTCTTGAGTCCTTTTTTCCACGCATAGAAATGCATGGAAGTGAGCTTACCAAAGTTGGGATCTTGCATAAAGATATTCATGCTTTGGGATTGGCAAATGTAGGCACCTCGATCAGCCGACATGTCTATGATCACCTTTTGTGAAATTTCCCATACCGTTTTGTACAAGTCCTTGATGTTTTGAGGAATGCCGGGAACGTCTTGAACGGATCCGTTGGTAGCAATCAATCTATTTCTCATGGTATCGTTCCAGAGGCCTAGATCAATGAGGTCTTTCATGAGGTGTTTATTGACTATGATAAACTCTCCAGAAAGGGTTCTTCGGGTGTAAATATTGGAGGTATAGGGCTCAAAGCACTCGTTGTTTCCAAGTATTTGTGAAGTAGATGCCGTCGGCATAGGAGCAACCAAAAGTGAGTTTCTTAGACCAAATTTCCTTACTTGCTCTTTTAATGCCTCCCAATTGTATCTTCCAGATTTTGGAGTTACTCCCCACAAATCAAATTGTAGGATGCCTTTGGAAGAAGGACTTCCCTCGAAAGTTTCGTAGGGGCCCTGGGCTTTGGCCAACTCCATGGAGGTTTCTACTGCAGCGTAGTAGATGGTTTCGAAAATATCTTCATTTAAGCTTCTCGCTTCTGCAGAATCGAAAGGCATTCTCAACAGGATAAATGCATCAGCAAGACCTTGAACGCCAAGGCCGATAGGTCTATGTCGGAAATTAGACCTTCTTGCCTCTTCTACAGGATAGTAGTTGATGTCAATGACCTTGTTGAGGTTGCGGGTAGCGACCTTGGTAATCTCATAGAGTTTTTGATGGTCGAAGCGCAAGACCCCATCTTCTCCTGCTATCACATATTTAGGCAGGGCAATAGAGGCCAAATTACATACCGCAACTTCATCTGGAGCGGTGTATTCTATAATCTCTGTGCAGAGGTTAGAAGATTTGATGGTGCCGAGATTTTTTTGGTTGGATTTACTATTGGCGGCGTCCTTGTAGAGCATGTAGGGGGTACCCGTCTCAATTTGAGATTCCAATACTTCAAACCACAATTCTTGAGCTTTAACTGTTTCTCTGGCTCTGCCTTCTTTTTCGTATTTTTCATAGAGTTTTTCAAACTCTTCTCCATGGCAATCGGATAAGCCTGGGGCTTCATTGGGGCAGAACAAAGACCAATCTTCGTTGCTCTCCACTCGCTTCATAAATAAGTCTGGAATCCAGAGGGCATAGAAAAGGTCTCTGGCTCGCATTTCCTCTTTTCCATGATTTCTTCTCAACTCAAGAAAGTCCTTGATGTCTGCATGCCATGGTTCTAGGTAAATAGCAAAACTACCTTTACGCTTCCCACCGCCTTGATCCACGTAGCGAGCAGTCATGTCAAAGTTTCTCAACATGGGGACTATTCCATTGGAAACACCGTTGGTCCCCTTGATATAACTTCCTTTTGCTCGGATGTTGTGGATGGAGAGGCCGATTCCTCCCGCGGATTGAGAAATTTTAGCGCAGGATTTTAAGGTATCGTAAATCCCGTCTATGCTGTCTTCCTTCATGGTAAGCAAGAAGCAAGAGGATAGCTGAGGCTTGGGCGTACCGGCGTTAAATAGGGTAGGAGTGGCATGGGTAAACCACTTTTCTGACAACAGGTGATACGTCTCAATGGCGGCATCCAAATCCTCTCTGTGCATCCCCACGGCCACACGCATGAGCATGTGCTGAGGCCTTTCTATCACCTTGCCGTCCAAACGGATAAGGTAGCTTTTCTCTAAGGTCTTGTATCCAAAGTAATCGTAGCTAAAATCCCTTTTGTAATCTATTGCTTCGTCTAATTTTGCAGCATGCTTTTTTACTATTCCATAGACCTCGGTGTCAATCAATTGCGCATTTCCCCCTGTTATTGGATTGACATAGGTATAGAGCCTTTTCATGGTATTTGAAAAGGACTGGCTAGTAGTTTTGTGTAAGTTGGAAATGGCGATCCTGGCGGCCAAAATCGCATAGTCAGGATGTCTGACTGTAAGAGAGGCACATACCTCTGCAGCGAGATTGTCTAGTTCTGCAGTGGTGACACCATCGTAGAGGCCATCAATTACCTTTTTGGCTACCTCGATGGGTTGGATAAATTTTGGGTCTAATTCATAGCAAAGATTTTCTATCCTTGCTGTGATTTTGTCAAATCGTACGGATTCTCTTCTTCCGTCTCTTTTAATTACTAGCATACTGAAGCATTTTTTTAAAGGGGTGGTTTAGAGCATTGGGCTGGGGTAGTTGGTTGTAGGGTTTAGAAGTCTTCTTCTATGGAAAACCGGGCCGTACTTTCTGCCGGTTCTGTGGATTTCATTACTCCTGCTTTTTGGTAATCACCAACTCGTTTTTCAAAGAAATTGGTTTTTCCTTGCAAGGAAATCATATCCATAAAATCAAAAGGATTGCTGCTATTCCAAACTTTTGCACAGCCCAATTCCATGAGCAGACGATCCGCTACAAACTCTATGTACTGACACATCAAATCGGCATTCATGCCTATGAGGCGTACGGGCAGCGCGTCCGTCACAAACTCTTTTTCTATGGCTACAGCGTCCATGATGATTTCCCTCACCGTATCTTTAGGTAGGGGATTAACCACGTGTTTGGTATATAAGTGACATGCAAAATCACAGTGCAATCCCTCGTCTCGGGAAATTAATTCATTGGAAAACGTCAACCCAGGCATCAGCCCTCTTTTCTTCAACCAAAAAATAGAGCAGAAGGAGCCAGAAAAGAAAATTCCTTCTACTGCAGCAAAAGCGATTAACCTCTCTTGGAAATTGCCCCCATCGATCCATCTCAAGGCCCAATCAGCCTTACGCTTAACGCAGTCAATGTGCTCAATGGCATTGAGCAGACGATCCCTCTCCTGCGTGTCTTTGATGTAGGTGTCGATCAGTAAGGAATAGGTTTCCGAATGGATATTTTCCATGGCAATCTGGAAACCGTAAAAGAATTTCGCTTCCGTATACTGTACTTCTGCGACGAAATGCTCCGCCAGATTCTCGTTGACAATCCCGTCAGAAGCGGCAAAAAATGCCAAGACGTGAGAGATGAAATGCCTCTCTCCATCGTTTAAGTTTTTCCAATCCGTGAGGTCTTGACTTAGGTCAATCTCCTCTGCTGTCCAAAAGCTTGCCTCCGCTTTTTTGTAGTACTGCCAAATATCGGCATGCTGTATGGGAAATAGGACAAAACGGTTTTTGTTTTCTTGTAAAATGGGCTCTTGCTGCATCTCGCTCTCTCTAGGATTAATCGTAATTTGAATGTTTGGAAATAAATCGGCAGTAAAAAGGGCCTACCGATGCAAAAAGCTGTCTTTTCAGAACAGCTTTCCAACAAATATGCGCATCTAAAAGCTAAAAAAAAACTTCCCAAACGAAGGAAAATTATGTTTTTGAATTTAATTCAAAAATAAATTAAATTGTTTAAAATCAATAAGTTAAGCATACTATAATCAACTAATAAATCAATTCATTTTGTTAAATTGAAGGGATAAAGATTTTTTCAAATTGTAAAAAAAGTTTTTCTAAGAAGTTGCTGACTACAGTTTTGAATTATAGTCAAATTATTTTCCAAAGGATTTTTTTAGGGTAAACTATTGAAAATGAAGTCATTAATTTAATTATTTAAAAACAGTTGGTTCGCGACCGCTTCAGTTGTTGGCCCACCTATCGATCCACTTTTTACTTCCTTGGGTAAGTCCCATCTTCCCTCCACCTTGAGTCTCTAAAAGAAGAGAAAGTTTTTTTAGTTTAAATTCATTTTCTATATTTGCAGTCCGATTTCGAAAAATCAAAGTCATGTACGCAATTGTTAACATCGCAGGTAAGCAGTTCAAAGTAACAAAAGATCAGTTTGTCTATGCCCCCAAATTGGCAGGAGAAGCTGGCGCTTCCGTGGAATTTGATCAGGTCCTTTTGGCAGAAGCCAATGGAACTGTATCAGTTGGTGCTCCCCTAGTGGCAGGAGCCAAGGTATCTGGAAAAATTCTAGATCATGTCAAAGGTGATAAAGTGATTGTCTTCAAAAAGAAGCGAAGAAAAGGCTACAAAAAGAAGAATGGTCACCGTCAAGATTTCACCAAAGTTAAAATTGAATCCATCACACTCTGAGTTTTTCCATTGCAGGAACTCTTAAACGAATAAAACCATGGCACACAAAAAAGGTGTAGGTAGCTCCAAAAACGGTCGTGAATCTCATTCCAAAAGATTGGGTGTTAAAAAATTCGGCGGCGAGGCGGTTATCGCAGGAAATATCTTGGTAAGACAGAGAGGAACGAAGCATCACCCTGGCTTAAATGTGGGTTTAGGAAAAGACCATACTCTGTTTGCATTGACTGACGGAGTGGTTGCTTTCAAAACCAAAGCAGATGGCAGATCTTACGTGAGCATAGTCCCTGTGCAAGAATAACGTTTTTTAAAACGATTTAAGCCCCGTTAATCACGGGGCTTTTTTTTGTCCTTACCTCAAGATGTTGCCATTGGTCATTTTTTTGTCTAAACTAGAGTTCCACATGGTAAATTTGAATTCTAATCAATCCCTAGCTCTCTATGAATCATTGGTATACTTCTTTTCGTTTTTGTTTTTTACTTCTTCTATTATGTTGCAGCCACTTCGTGGCAGCACAGCAGGTTCCTGATCCTTCCCTTTACGACGCTGTCAAATGGAGGTTGGTGGGCCCGTTTAGAGGTGGCAGATCAGATGCAGTCACTGGAGTAAAGGGAAGTGACAAGACGTATTATTTTGCTTCCACAGGAGGGGGAATTTGGAAAACGACCAACTCAGGACAAACCTGGAAATCCGTTTCCGATGGATTTTTTGGCGGGTCCATGGGTGCGGTAGCGGTTTCTGAAAGCGATACCTCTGTTGTCTATGCAGGAGGGGGAGAAAAAACGGTTCGAGGCAATGTTTCTTTTGGAGATGGCATATGGAAAAGCACCGATGCAGGAAAGACCTGGAGCAGGGCAGGATTGGATAAAAGCAGATTTGTTTCTCGGCTCCGTATTCACCCTAGCCAACCCCAAGTAGTTTATGCTGCTGTTTTGGGAGATATTTTTGCTCCAAGTCCTACCCGTGGGGTATATAAAACAACCGATGGGGGACAATCTTGGAAGCAGGTGCTTTTTGTCAATGAAGGTTCTGGAGCAGTTGATTTGATTTTAGATCCTAATAATCCAGAAATTATTTACGCCAGCACCTGGGAATTGAAGCGTACTCCTTACAGCCTAGAGAGCGGAGGCCCTGGATCCAAAATGTTTAGATCTTCAGACGGTGGAGCTACCTGGGAAGAATTGTCTGCAAAGGAGACCTTTCCAAAAGGAGTTTTAGGAATCATGGGCATTGCTGTTTCTCCAAAAAATTCCAATCGCCTCTATGCCATCATAGAAAATGAGCAAGGGGGTGTATTTACTTCTGCCGATGCGGGACAGACTTGGGAAAGAGTAAACGAGGATAGAAATCTTCGACAAAGGGCATGGTACTATTCTCGCATCTATGCAGATCCAAAGGATGAGCAAACGCTCTACGTACTCAACGTGGATTACCACAAATCTACCGATGGAGGCAAGACCTTTAAAGATTTCAATGCACCTCACGGAGATCACCACGATCTCTGGATAGATCCTTCCAATTCCCAGCGGATGATCATTGCAGATGATGGAGGAGCTCAAGTGACAGAAGATGGGGGGGGCACCTGGTCAAGCATGATGAATCAGCCCACCTCTCAGTTTTATCGGGTGACTACCGACAATAGTTTCCCTTACCGAATTTACGGTGCTCAGCAGGACAACTCTACCGTTCGTATCCGTCACCGTAACGATGGAGCCTCCATCACTGAAGCGGACTGGGAGCCTACTGCCGGTGGAGAATCGGGTTGGATAGCCCCAGACCCTAAAGACAGTGAGATCGTGTATGGAGGATCCTATGGGGGTTTGCTGACACGAGAAAACCATAGAAATGGAACTTCCCGTACGGTAAATGTATGGCCCGACAATCCTATGGGTCATGGAGCTGAAGGCATGAAATACCGATTCCAGTGGAATTTTCCTATTTTCTTTTCACCTCATCAATCCAATTTACTTTACACAACCAGCAACCAATTTCACCGCTCTACCAATGAGGGACAAACTTGGGAAGTATTTTCTCCAGACTTGACCCGCAACGACAAAAGTAAGCTTGGTCCATCCGGGGGCCCCATCACCAAAGACAATACCTCTGTAGAATATTATGCCACCATTTTTACTGCAGCAGAGTCTCCTATGAAGCAAGGAGTTATCTGGGCGGGATCTGACGATGGGTTAGTTCACGTAACCAGCGATAATGGAAAGACTTGGCAAAATGTAACCCCCAAAGACATGCCCGAGTGGCTGCAAATCAACTCCATTGAGGCTAGTCCTTTTGAGGCAGGAGAAGCATTTTTTGCTGCCACAGGCTACAAAACTGGAAATTATGCCCCCTACCTTTACCACACCAATGACTATGGAAAGACCTGGAAGAAAATCATCCAAGGAATAGGGGAAGATCATTTTACCCGGGTGATTCGCGCCGATCCCACAAAAAAGGGGATGCTTTACGCAGGAACAGAAAAGGGCATGTACTACTCCAAAGATGCAGGTGCAAGCTGGCATTCCTTACAACTCAACCTTCCCATCGTGCCCATTACGGATTTGGCAATCAAGGAAAACAACTTGATTGCAGCTACCCAAGGGCGTTCTTTTTGGATCATCGATGATTTGACGGTATTGCACCAAGCAGAACCCGAATTGAAGAGTAAACCTTTCCATCTGTATGATCCGCAGGACTCTTACCGAATCGATGGAGTAAGACGCTCTAGCCTTACTGCAGGTACCAATAGACCTGGAGGAGTTTTGGTTTACTATTACCTACAGGCTGCTCCCAAAGAGGAATTGAAAATTGAATTTTTCGATGCCAAGAAGCAAAGAATACGATGGTTTTCTACCAAAGGGGTCAATGGAGATACCCTCAAGGTTAAGCCGGGTGCAGGGGAGTTTAATTGGAATCTTCGGGTGGAAAACTCCCTAGGATTTGATGGCATGATCTTATGGGCGGCAAGTCTGCGTGGTCCCAAGGTAGTACCAGGTACCTACACCGTGCGTATGACCGTAGATGGACAATCCCAAGAGCAAAATTTCCAAGTCTTGGCCGATCCTCGCTACCCTTCTACCCAGGAAGAATTGGAAAAGCAGTACGCCTATCTCTTAGATATACGCAACAAATTGACCGAAACGCATCAGACGATTCGGCTTATCCGAGCTTACAGAACAGCCCTAGATTCTTTGGAAAGCCAACCTGAAAATTTGGGACAAATCAAGGAAGAGATGAAAGCGATAGAGGAAACCCTCTACCAAACCCAAAACCGAAGTGGACAAGATCCCCTCAACTACCCCATACGCCTCAACAATAAATTGGCGCATTTGAGTAGCGTGGTCGGTAATGGAGATTACCCTCCTACAGATTCCGCAGAGGAAGTGAGAAAAGAACTTACCCAGCAGATAGACGTGCAGTTGGCTAGATTTCAAAAACTGGAACGGGAACAAATCTCCAGAATTCTCAACATTGAGGAAATGAAAACCAAACTAGATCAGAAAAAGTAAAAAAAGAGCCTCTCCAATGAGGCTCTTTTTTTGATCAAAAAAATCTATAGGAAAGTATTTCCTGCAAAAAGTTGGAGGCACTTGATGGGGAAAGCAGTATAATAAAAGCAATTCCAAAAATTGCCCCAAACAGGTGAGCATCGTGATTGATTCCGTCTTCCCCCTGCTTCCCTTTGTTATAGGAATAAATTAAAAATAAGCCCCCTAAAAGAAAGCCAGGTAAGCATAGTATTCCAAATAGACAGATATCCCTTAGGGGCATGATGATGATACTGGCAAAAACGGTTGCTGAGGTTCCTCCTGAAGCTCCTAAGGCACGGTAATAGCCATGTTGCTGGTGCTTGAGATAGGTTGGAAAATCTGAAATTATAATGGCGAGAAGATAAAATGCAATAAAAATTGTCCCTCCCAAGACTAGGCCATACTTGGCTCTGAAAAATTGTTCGATAACCTCCCCAAAAAAGAAAAAGGTAAACATGTTGAATAGGAGGTGCATGTAGTCTTTGTGGATAAATCCGGAGAGTACAAATCGATCCCATTGCCGTCTCTTTTTTATCAGGTAGGGAACAAACATCCATCGCTCCAACATCTTGGGAGAATTGAATGCCAGGATGCTAAAAAGTACGGTTAATCCTAAAAGAAGATTCGTGAAGGTGAATTCTATCAATGGCTATTTTTCTCGGTGAATAAGTTCTTGGGTGATCCCTAGTAAAGCCTGGTAATACGCCTCATTTTTGATTTCTAATCCTTGTAGCTGCATAAAGGCCTCTTCAAAATAGGATTGCATTTTATGTTCAGCAATGGCTTGAATTCCTAGCTTTTCGTAGATGGCTTTTACAGTTTCCACCTTTTTTTCTTTATCAAATTCTTTCAAAGCCAATTGCTGCTGTAGGATTTTCAATTCTTCCCCTTTGGCAAGTTCTAAGGCTTTTATCAATAGGAAAGTTTTTTTATTTGAAATGATATCACCGCCCACTTGCTTTCCAAATTTTGCTTGGTCTGCATAGACATCTAGCAAGTCGTCTTTGAGTTGAAAGCCTATTCCAATATTGACTCCAAAAGCATAGAGATGATCTACCTCTTCTTTTTTTGCACCTGCGAGCAATGCTCCCAGCTGCAGAGAAAATCCAAGAAGAACAGCGGTCTTCAGGCGAATCATATGGAGATAATCTTCTTCTCTCACTGCTGCAAGGCTTTCAAAATTCATGTCTAGCTGCTGGCCTTCACAGACCTCTGCTGCAGTTTTATTGAATAATCGGACGACTTCTGGTAAGAGGGAAGGAGGGGTGGAAAGAAGCAAATCGTAGGCTTTTACTAGCATTACATCTCCGGAAAGGATAGCAATATTGGCATTCCATTTTTCATGCACCGTGGCTTTTCCTCTTCTTAAGGGGGCCTCGTCCATGATATCGTCATGCAATAAGGTGAAGTTGTGAAAAACCTCTATGGCAATGGAGGGATTCAGGATTTCCTTTGGATCCTTACCATACATCCCATAGGCCAAAAGGCTGAGCAAGGGGCGAATGCGTTTTCCTCCCAAACTTAGGATGTAGCGGATGGGATCGTACAATTCGGAGGGAGCATCTCCAAAGGAATGAGCACCCATGTGCTGCTCAAGCTTAGTTAAAAGCTCTTGGACGATATGTTTTTCGGTCATTAGTTGCAAATTCCAAATCTATGGTTCTTCGGTCGATGTCTGTATTAACTACACGAACCAGTACTTTGTCTCCCAAAGTGATCATTTTTTTCGTTCTCGACCCTATAAGCCTCATGTTTCTTTCATCAAATTCGTAGTAATCCTCTTTCATGTCCTGTACCCTAATCATTCCTTCGCACTTGGTCTCGGTGATTTCTACAAATACTCCCCATTCGGTTACTCCACTGACAATCCCTTCGTAATCTTTTTCTTCTGCCAAAGACATGTATTCTACTTGTTTGTATTTGATAGAAGCTCTTTCGGCATCCGCCGCACGTTTTTCCCTTTCGGAGGAGTGCAGGCATTTTTGTTCCCAAGAAGTAGCCTCCGGAGATTTTCCTCCTTCCAAATAATGTTCTAATAGTCGGTGTACCATCATATCGGGATACCTTCGGATGGGAGAGGTGAAGTGGGTATAGTGGGCAAAGGCTAAACCGAAATGTCCCTTGGGTTCGGTGGTATATTTGGCTTTAGCCATGCTTCGAATCGCCAATTGCTCCAATACATTTTGCTCTGGCTTCCCCTGGATTTCGTCCATCAATTTATTGAGGGCTGCAGAGATTTTTTGAGCACTTCCTACCTCTAGTTGATGCCCAAATCGTTTTGCAAAACCAGAAAAGGTTTCCAATCGATCGAGGTCAGGACTGTCATGGGTACGGTACACGAAGGTGTCCATCCCTTGATTTCGACGATAAATAAATTCTGCCACGTATTTATTGGCCAGCAACATAAACTCTTCGATGAGTTTGTGGATGTCCTTCCGTTCTTTGACAAAAAGCCCAAGCGGAGTGCCTTTTTCATCGAGTTTAAATTTGACCTCTACGGTTTCAAAATTGACAGCTCCTTGGTCAAAGCGTCTTTTTCTTATTTTTTTTGCCAGTTCGTTCAATTCGGTCAGTTCCTGAAAATAATCTCCAGATTGTGCATCGATACAGGCTTGTGCTTCCTCGTAAGCAAATCGCCGATTGGAATGAATTAGGGTGCGACCTATCCAATGGTGGATGACTTTGGCCTCCTGATCCACTTCAAAGACACAGGCGAAGGTCAATTTATCCTCGTGGGGTCGAAGGGAACAAAGCCCATTGCTGAGCCGCTCTGGCAGCATGGGAATAGTTCGGTCCACCAAATACACCGAAGTTGCCCGCTGGAATGCTTCTTTTTCCAGTGCCGTTTTGGGTTTGACGTAGTGGGTAACGTCTGCGATATGCACCCCTATTTCCACATGGCCATTTGGCAATTTCCTGTAGGAAATGGCATCATCAAAATCTTTGGCATCTACAGGATCTATGGTAAATGTAAGGACCTCTCTGAAGTCTTTTCTGGCCTTGATCTCCTTAGCAGAAATTTGATCTGAAATTGCATTGGCTTCTGCTTCTGCTTCTTTATCGTATTCAAAGGGAAGACCAAATTCGGCCATGATGGAATGAATTTCCACCTCATGAAGGCCAGCTTTTCCCAAAACGCGAATGACCTTCCCTGTTGGATTTTTGTCCTCCTCCCTCCATTCGGTCAATTTGACAATGACTTTTTCGTTGTGCTCTGCCCCCATCAATTCCCCTCTGTGCACAAAAATATCTTTGTGCATTTTTTTAAAATCTGGGACCACAAAAGCATAGCGAGGAGAGATTTCTACCCTACCTACAAACTCATCCCGATCTCTCTCCAAAATTTCCAATACCCTTCCCTCTGTCCTGCCTGTCTTTCCTTTGACTGGAAATACCATTACCCGCACCTTATCTCCATCCAGGGCATGCTTGAGGTCAGATTCTTTGACCAAAATATCCCCCTGAACAAGCTCGGGTTGGTCTGGGATGATAAAAGCAAATCGGGGATTTACAAAGTCTACGGTTCCGACAATAAAGTCGGGGTCTTGGGTGGAAGAGAAAAAATTTCTAGAATTTCTCGAAATCTTTCCCTCTGAAACCAGTTGATAAAGGGTAGACTCCAGGGCATTTTTTGTGGAGGCATCTCGAAGTTCTAAGCCCTTGATTAGGTGTTTGACGTTGAACTCTTGACCATAGCGGGAATCTAAAAAATGTAGGATGCGCTGGGCAAGGGAAGATGAGCCATGGCCTCCTTTACGTTCTTCATGCTTTTTTTTGGAATGTTTTTTATCGGATTTTCTTCCCATGTGGGCATAAGTTATTCAATGGTGTATGAAGCAAAGAAATCGCACTTCATTGGATTTTTAGGCATCTACTAGGACTACCTCAAAGGGATCTTGTTGAGGGTGCAGGGCCAGGTAAATCCTAGCGGTAACTTCCACGTCCCTCAAGCAATAGGCTTTTATTTTTTCTATATTTTTTTCCTGGTAATAGCTTGCATTCACCTCGCTTCCATCTATGGATTCTTTTGAACTCGTGATGCCAAAAACTCCTGCCAACAGCTCCAAGCGGGTGTAATGCTTGTAGTCCCCAAATTTCCACAAGTCCATGGTGTCTACGTGCCGCAGTTCCCAAGGCTTTTTTCCAGCGAGCTGTAAAGGTTCTGGAAGTGAAATACCATGAATCAACATCCGTCTACAAAGGTAAGGAAAGTCAAACTCTTTCCCATTATGAGCACAGAGGATCCATTTTTTTCGCTCAAGTAGCGCTTTCATTTCCATAAGTATCTCTTTTTCCTCCTCTGAAGCAAAGATTTTTGAGCGAAAGAGTAATTTTTTATCTCTCTTTTTGACTTGAAAATACCCCACTCCAATACAAATGATTTTTCCAAATTCTGCATGAATGCCCGCCCTATCAAAAAAGAATGAGCCAGGCTCTGGATCGGGGTTTTCGCTTCGCATGTATTTTTCTTTTCTGATCCATTCTTGCTGAAGTCTTGGGTCCAAGGATTCAAAGGATTCAGTGGTAGAGGCAGTTTCAATGTCTAAAAATAAAAGGCTTCCTAACTGGTCAAAAAATTCCGCCATGATGTCAATAAATTAGCTGTGTAAGATCCCTTTCAGGCCTAATTCTGGAATGAGTTGGAGGTTTACTTGGTCAAAACTTCCAGGAGTAAATATAAACTTTTTGTCAAAGATTTGGTCCAAAATATAATAGCTTACCCAAAATTCATTGGTAAGCGTAAATACTTGTGGATCAATGGCTTCTACTTTAGCAAAAGTGGAGGCCTCTAGGGTTGGGATCAGGTGACGAAGGATGGATGTTTTTCTTAATTCCCCTTCCAAGTAACCATACCCTTTGGAAGTAACCATCACCGTAGACAGCTCAATAAGATTCAAATTGATGAGGTACACGGCCCAAGCATCTCCCGAGTTAGATTCTTCTTTTGCTATGGCCAACTTGACCCCAGTCACAGGAGAAAAGTCTATGTCCTTTTTCATTCTTTCTCCATTAGGTTCATTTCAAAAAGTTGAGATAAGTGGATTTTTACTTTCTCTTTCACCTCTTCTATTTCCACGGGATGACCTAATTCCAGGTGCATAGAGGTGACCGCCTTATCTTCTATGCCGCATGGGACAATATGCCCAAAATAAGATAGGTCCACATTCACGTTGAAGGCGAAGCCATGCATGGTCACCCAGCGACTAGACTTGACCCCTAGAGCACAAATTTTTCGAGGATTTTTCTGTTCGACATGATCCAACCAAACCCCAGTAAGTCCTGGGATTCGACCCGAAGGAATCCCATAATCTTGAAGGGTGAGAATAATGGCTTCTTCCAGCAAGCGTAGGTATTTGTGGATGTCGGAAAAAAAATTGTCTAAATCGAGAATGGGGTAGCCTACCAGCTGCCCAGGCCCGTGGTAGGTAATGTCTCCTCCTCGATTGATTTTGTAGTAGCTGGCACGGAATTCCTGCAAGCCTTGATCGTCAAGCAATAAATGTTCTGCTTTTCCACTTTTTCCCAAGGTGTAGACATGGGGATGTTCTACGAAAAGCAAGTAATTGGGAGTAGAAGTCTGTTGGGAAGGTAGCAGCCCTCTATTCTCAATTTTCTTGGCTACAATAGCTGCAAAAAGCTTTTCCTGATAATCCCAAGCTTCCTGGTAATCCATCCTCCCTAGGTCTCGAAATTCTACTGTTTTATTCTTAAATTCATTCATTTTACTTCCTAGTGGAGCGTAGCCTTTGCCCCAAACTCGGGGCTAACTATTTTTTTCAAAATTAACCAATAATTCCCATGGCAGCACATAATGAGGCAGGGACACTTGCAGAAACCATGACTTCGACTTGGTTAGAAGCCAAAGGATATCTTTTATTAGCACGTAATTTTCGATACCGAAAGGCGGAGATTGACTTGATCATGGTTGAAGAAGAGACCCTACTTTTTATTGAGGTAAAATTTAGATCTGGAATTGGGTTTGGCTTTGCCGAAGGGTTTGTGGATCGCCAGAAAAAAAAATTGCTTATCCAAGCAGCTGATCACTTCATCCATTCAAGAAATTGGAAAAAAGATATCCGTTTCGATATTGTATCGGTATACAAAGACCAGGCGGGAGTATTTCATTTTCACCAGTTTAAAGACGCATTTTATTGATTTCTCAGTTCCTTTGATTTCTGCTTATTGGACTTTTTGATAGATTAATTTTCCTTCCTTATTCCATTCCGCTTTGATGTAGGGCCTAAAATTGGTGGTATATGGCTTTTCTTGGTACTGAATTTCCCGTTTGCGAATCAACGGACTGGAAGACGTATCCCAGTATTCTGTCCATAAGCCCACTTTTTGTCCGAACTTGTATTCTCCGGTCACAGCCAACTGACGATTTTCGTGAAAATGATAAAAATTTCCTTCTTCAAGTCCGTATTGCACAGGGGTAATCTTTTCAATGGCACCGGTGGAAGGGTTGAAGTACGAGATTTTTGATTCTTTGGGCCAGCCCTCATAGAAGTGCGCTTTGTCCTGAAGAATTCCTTGCCTATCAAAAATCATCCAGGTTTTATGCTTGGTTCCATAATAAAACATTCCACTTTCTACTACAGCTCCGTTGACAGTTCTTTGGTAGGGACCATGAAGCAAATAGCCCAACCCTTTTTCAAAGCCGGTGGATTGAACGGTCTTCTCCTTGGGATCGTACCAATACACATCTCGGATGTAGGGATTGATTTTTCTATCAATGTCCGTGTAGGAGAATAGCTCCACGTACTCTAGATCTCTTAAATTTCGACGGGTAATTCCTTTGGTGGTTTTGACTCCATACCAGGTGTTTTTCCGTAAATTTTTCTTCTTGGTTTTTCTTTCTTCTTTTTCCTTTTCTTCATCGAAAAGAAGAAGAGGTGCTACCAAAGGCAATAAGCTGGAATTGACCACTCCGGAAGAGTCGCTCTCAATTTTTTTTGGAAGCTCAATTTCTTGACCCCTGAGGGGTTTAATGCAAAAAAGAAAAAAGAAAATGAGGAAAAGGTAGGATTTCATCTGATATGCTAACGCCGAAGCAAAAAACCTAGTACATCCAAAATTAACATTTAGAGTTCAAATCCAGAGGGATGTTTCGAATTAATAATCTTCTACCTACTTTTGAGCTTACGCTACTCAACCTGCATACCCCATGAATACACTACTTTCCGATCGCGTTTTACAGATGGAGGAATCTGCCACCTTAGCCATGGCAAAAAAAGCTAGGGAACTCAAGGCCCAAGGCAGGGACATTATCAGTCTGAGCTTGGGGGAACCCGATTTTAAAACGCCCAAACACATACAACAAGCAGCCAAAGATGCCATCGATGAGGGCAAGTACTTTGCCTATCCTCCCGTAGCGGGGTACCAGGATTTGCGGGAAGCCATTGCAAAAAAATTGAGAGAGGAAAATCAAATTGTTGAAGCCAAAGCGGAGCATATTGTCGTTTCGGTAGGAGCCAAACATTCCATTGCCAATACCTTCATGTGTATTCTCAATCCTGGGGACGAGGTGGTGATCTTTTCTCCGTATTGGGTGAGTTATGCAGATATTATCAAGCTCTGCGGAGGAGTACCTGTATTAATTGAAGGCACTCTAGAAAGTAATTTTAAAGCTACTGCAGCCCAATTGGAAGCTGCTATAAGCCCCAAAACCAAGGCCGTGATCTATTCCTCTCCATGCAATCCCACTGGCTCGGTGTTTTCCCAACGGGAACTTGAAGCGATGGCCGCGGTGGTGAAAAAGCATCCTCAGGTATTGGTTGTTGCAGACGAAATCTATGAATTAATCAATTTTACGGGCAAAAACTTTAGTATTGCCTCCCTGCCAGGGATGTTTGAACGAACCATTACGGTCAATGGATTTTCCAAAGGCTATGCCATGACAGGTTGGAGAGTGGGCTACATCTGCGCTCCTTTGGAAATTTCCAAGGCCGTAGAAAAAATGCAGGGTCAGTTTACCTCAGGCAACACCGGAATCGCCCAGCGTGCCGCTTTAGCAGGTATATCTGGAGATCAAACCCCCTCCAAGGAAATGGCCATACAGTACTTAAAACGCCGAGATTTGGTATTGGGATTGCTTCGAGATATTCCTGGGATCAAAACCCATGTGCCTGAAGGAGCATTTTATTTCTTTCCTGATGTCACGGCCTTCTTTGGTAAGTCGGCACACGGGCATAAGGTAGACAATGCGGATGACCTGTGCATGTACTTGCTTGCTGCAGCCAATGTATCCTTGGTTACTGGTTCTGCGTTTGGTGCGGACAATTGCGTACGCATCTCCTATGCTGCTTCCGAGTCTGACCTGATCGAGGCGATGAAAAGAATCAAAAAAGCACTAGCAGAACTGGCCTAGGTCGGGAAAACCAGCATTAAAAATTTCCTTGTATTCTTATGGTTCAGGCATTAGTGATCACTCCCGTAAAAAATGCGATCGAGACTACCCTTGATACCGCAAGAGCGATTGCCTCCTCTACCGTACCTGTAAAGCACATCATCTTTAATGATTTCAGTACCTCGGACACCAAGGCCAGCTTGGAAAAGCACCGAGCTGAAATCGGCTATGAATTGGTTCATATCGAGGATTTGACGGATCATCCCTCCCCCAACTATAAGTTGGTGCTGCAATTGGCCCAACAACAGGCCTTGGAAGCGGGGATCCCACTTTTGGTGGTGGAGTCGGATGTGGTGGTGACCCCGACTACCATCGAAACTCTTTTGAAGCAATTGTCCGAAGATCCTTCCTCAGGCTTGGTTGGATCGGTGACGGTAGATGAGCAGGGCAAGGTCAATTTTCCTTACCTCAAATTCAAAAAAGTCAAGGAGGCCGTCATCTCTACTCAGCGCAGCCTGAGTTTTTGCTGCACCCTATTTTCGCCTAACTTTCTGAAAGCCTACGATTTCAAAGGCTTGGATGAGGCCAAGGATTGGTACGATACCTTCATTTCCAAAAAAGCGCTGGAACTGGGTTTCAAAAATACGGTACTGATGCATGCGCCGGTGTGGCATAGACCCCATGCCAGCCGTCCTTGGAAGCAACTCAAGTACAGCAATCCGCTGAAGTACTATTTTTTAAAATTTTGGAAGGGCTTGGATAAAATTTAGTCAACTGTTGACGGTCCACGGTCGACAGCAGATTTTAGTTTGAGGGAGCTACAATTTCCCGAATAGTTTCAGCAGGGTGTTGTAGGGTTTGGACCAGGTACGCTGCATTCGAAGGGGCCCATTGAGCTCCCTTTCAAAAAAATCCATATGTTTGGCGTTCAAATAGTTGATTCGAGCCCGCTTAAATGTTGCTCCCCCAGTTTTTTTCCTTTTGCTTGTGGGGGTAAGCCGATAAAAAAATCCTATCTCAGAAAGGCGGATAACCTCACCTCCGTTTTTGAGCATTTTTATCCAAAATTCCCAATCTTCCCTTCCCATGTGCATGTCTTCTGAATACCCTCCCACTTCTAGCGCATCGGATTTTCTGTACAATGCAGATACAAAAATCATATTGTCTTTGGCAAGTTGAGATAGGCTGAAGGGCTTCAATTTCCAGGGCTTGCGCATCGACTCGTTAAATTTTTCCGCCTGGCAATACACTACCTTGACCTCAGGGTGTTGACTTAGTAAAGTAAGGCCTCCTTGGATATAGTTTGGAGAAATGAGATCGTCTGCATCAAGGGGCAAAATATAGGTTCCCTGCGCTGCTTTCAACCCGGTGTTTCGTGCTTTGGTTACTCCGGCATTAGCCTGATCAATTACCCTTACTTCGGGAGTTCTTTCCTCCAAGACCTTTGCGACGCTCAAGGAGTCGTCGGTGGAGCCGTCATTGATGACAATAATTTCCAAGGGGCGGTACGTTGAGGCTAGGACAGATTGCACCGTCTCTTCCAGATACCTTCCCTGATTGAAGCAGGGGACGATAACCGATACCAGGTCCTTGCTCATCAGGAAAAAAAAGACTCGAATTCTCCTGCGGGACTTTTAAAGGCCAAGGTATTGGGGCCAAATTTTCGAGTGAGGTACCCCAAGGCTTTCAATTCTTGAAGACAGGTAGCATAGTCCTCCGCTTCTAAGCCAACATTTTCAAAAACAATGGCTTGCGGTTGATTTTTTTTAAGATCAAAAATCCGAATAACTTCTAGATCGTAGCCTTCGGCATCTATTTGAAGTAAATCTATCTTCTTTAGCCCATAGGTAGAGAGTAGCGTTTGGGGAGAAATCACTTTTACCTCTTCTTGGCTGATCCACTGCTCTGGGTTTTTGGGAATTTCTAATCCAAAGCGTTTGCAATTGGAAGCAACAATCCCATCTTCAAAAGCTCTTTCTATTTTTTCTTTGGAAAAAGAGGCCAAGCCCGTAGCCCATCGCATGCTAGAAAATCCAATTTTGTAGATGGGCTGGGAACCGTCTTTTTCTCCAATAGCAGCACAAAGCGGATGAATCTCCGGATTTTTAGCATAGAGCTTGGTAAGAAATTCATGGAAAACATCTGGCTGGGGTTCCAAAAGTACCCCTTTCCAGCGGTCTCTCTTGATAAACTTATGGATGGGATCGTGTGTAATCCCATCGTTTGCCCCAATCTGAATCACCGTAAAATTTCCTTTTTTTGACTTAGAATAGGCATCCAAAAAAGCACTTAAACTTCCCTTTTTTGGGGAATAGAAGTAGGTGTAAAACCCTATAAAAATGGGATTATTAGAGGCACTTAGGTTGAAACGAAACATTTTCCAGCGCTGCTGAAGGTTTCTTTTCAAGGAGTGAAGAGGAGAGGAGGGAGTAGCCATGGTGCAATGGTGTGGAGGTGCTAAAGCCTCGGATCAAATTTACCATTATTTTGTGAAATTTGAGGGAAATACGAGCTCCTGCATTTTGGTTACCTTTGGGGCTATAAATAAATTACCAGGCATGGGCAGAAGCCTTCTCATCTTCTTTCTCTTTTTTTTACTACATACAGGGAAGCTCAACGCCCAAAGTCGATGGGATAGCAGCTATGTATCGGAGGAACCTGAGGTAATGGTGCTCCGGACCTACTTATCCCAGAAGTATACCGAGCTTTACTTTCCCAAGGAAGACCTTCGCTACCTCCCCAACAGTGGGCTGAATATGGGTATTGGCTTTACTTATCAAAAATTTACGCTCAATCTTGCCTTCCCTCCTGGCTTTTTGAATCGAAGTAGAGAATCCGATTTTCCTCGATTCCTCGATCTTCAAGGGCATGTCTATCCCAGAAAATGGGTTATTGATTTTTTTGGACAGTTTTACAAGGGGTACCGAATTCCAGATGGAATAGGAAATGGACAACCCTACCTACGTCCAGACTTGGAAGTGCTCAAAGTAGGTGTTCATGCCAACTATATTTTTAAGGGAGATAAAATCTCTTTACCTGCAGCAGTACATCAGTCTGGAATTCAAAAAAAGTCCGCGATTTCACCACTTCTAGGTTTTGAGATCTACCGAGTCCAAGTGGCAGCGGATTCGTTGATTTTTCCCACCAAGCTCGACCCAAAGCAGAATTATCAACAAGCCGATTTTCTCCATTTGGGTCCCAATGCAGGCTTTATCGGTACTTTGGTATTTGGGAAAGGCTTTTTCGCTACCGGGAGTTTTACAGGAAATCTAGGGGTAGGCTCTACCTGGAATTCGGGTGCTTCTGAAGGAAAGTGGAACCTGAATTTGGGAACCCATGCCCGTGTCTATCTAGGATACAATGGTCCACGGTTTGGGGTAAATGTGAACTATGTGTACAAGACCTTGGCCCTGCAGCCTTTGGAGGATTGGACCCAAGAAGTACAAACGGGCAACTACCGTTTCATTCTAGTTTATAAAATCCGCCCCTCCCAAAAGTTTGCCTCCACTTTTTCAACATACAATCCGACTAGAATATTTTCAAAGTAGGGCAGGAGAGTGGCGCGCAAAATTTTAACTTTGGGCTTTCACCAGACAACTCCCCCATGAACGATCTTTTTGGCATCCAGCAATCTCTTAAGAACCTCGGCATTCAAGAATCCAATTTAGGTTCCTCTACGGGCTTGAATTGGATCGATTCTGGCGCCGCTTCCCTGGCATCTTTTTCTCCTGCCGACGGAAAAAAAATTGCCTCTGTGCAGCTGGCAACTGAGGAAACCTACGAGGCTGTAATTGTCCAA
>Ga0315907_10001506_pt1 | contig 31429 bp, 29 predicted proteins | sample LakEriMetagenome_3_FD_203525 | JGI IMG/M metagenome (GOLD analysis project Ga0315907, IMG submission 203525) | Freshwater fungal communities from buoy surface, Lake Erie, Ohio, United States - Buoy 12 MA123 | ecosystem: Environmental > Aquatic > Freshwater > Lake > Lake biofilm | place: USA...
ATTCAGGATGCTATCTGCAGGGTTTGCGGTCAAGCGGAATTAAAAAGGTGCGTTTTTGCCCGCAAGTCGGTAAAATGGTGCTTTCCAACGCCCTCTTTTCCCATGACGCGTTTAATCTTCGTTACCGGCGGTGTCGTCTCCTCCCTGGGCAAAGGCATCGCTGCCGCGTCCCTGGCCGCCATCCTCGAGGCCCGCGGCCTCAATATCACCATGATGAAGCTGGATCCTTACCTGAATGTGGATCCGGGCACCATGTCGCCGTTCCAGCACGGCGAGGTGTACGTCACCGATGACGGTGCCGAGACCGATCTTGACCTCGGCCATTACGAGCGCTTCGTGCGCACGCACCTGACCCGCAAGAACTCGATCACCACCGGCCGCATCTACGACAACGTGATCCGCAAGGAGCGCCGTGGCGATTACCTTGGCGGCACCGTGCAGGTCATTCCGCACGTCACCGATGAAATCAAGCAGGCCATTTATGCCGCGACCGAAGGTTTCGACGTCGGTCTGGTCGAAATCGGCGGCACCGTCGGTGATATCGAGTCGCTGCCATTCCTGGAAGCCATCCGCCAGATCCGCAGTGAGCGCGGACCGGAAAAGGCAATCTTCCTGCATTTGACCCTGGTGCCCTACATCGCAGCCGCCGGTGAATTGAAAACCAAGCCGACCCAGCATTCGGTCAAGGAACTGCGTTCGATCGGTATCCAGCCGGACATCCTGCTCTGCCGCAGCGAGCAGCCCCTGCCGGAAAGCGACCGCCGCAAGATTGCCCTGTTCACCAACGTGCCGGAAGAGGCGGTCATCAGCTGTCTGGACGTCGATACCATCTACAAGCTGCCGCTCTGGCTGCACGAGCAGGGTCTGGACACCATCGCCATCCGTCGACTGCGCCTTGAAGACATGGTCGGTCCGGCCGATCTCAGCGAATGGCGTGATGTGGTTGATGCGATCGAGCATCCGGTCGACGAAGTCACCATCGCCGTGGTCGGCAAATACGTCGACCATCAGGACGCCTACAAATCCATCGGCGAAGCACTGCGCCACGGTGGCCTGCGCCAGCGCACGCGCGTGCGCCTGAAATGGTTGGAATCCGAGCAGATCGAAACCGATGGTACCGCGATGCTGGCCGATGTCGATGGCATTCTGGTGCCCGGCGGCTTCGGTGACCGTGGCTTCGAAGGCAAAGTCGCTACCTCGAAATACGCCCGCGACCACAAGATTCCGTATTTCGGCATCTGTTACGGCATGCAGGCCGCGGTGGTCGATGTTCTGCGCGACAAGGGCGGTTTGCCCGGCGCCAACACCACCGAAATCGACCGCCAGTGCGCAGATCCGGCCATTGCCCTGATTACCGAATGGCGAACCGCCAGTGGTGAAATCGAGCGCCGCAGCGCCGACTCCGATATGGGCGGCACCATGCGCCTCGGTCTTCAGGAGTGCCGTTTGAAGCCCGGCACGCTGGCGCATCGTCTGTATGGCAAAGACGTCGTTTCCGAACGCCATCGCCACCGCTATGAATTCAACAACACCTACCGAGAAGCGGTCGAGAAAGCCGGCATGACCATCTCGGCGCAATCGATGGATGGCCTATTGGTGGAAATGGTCGAAATCCCCGACCATCCCTGGTTCCTGGCCTGCCAGGCGCATCCGGAATTTCTGTCGACCCCGCGTTACGGCCACCCCCTGTTCAGCGGCTTCATCAAGGCTGCACGCCAGAAGAAATCCGGCGCCACCGATTAAGGACACTGCTCATGAAACTGTGCGGCTTCGATGTAGGTTTGGATCAACGTTTCTTCCTGATTGCTGGCCCATGCGTGATCGAGTCCATGCAGCTGCAGCTGGATGTGGCCGGTCAGCTGAAGGAAATCACCGATTCGCTCGGCATTCCCTTCATCTTCAAATCGAGTTTCGATAAAGCCAACCGCACTTCCGGCACCAGCTTCCGCGGTCCGGGACTGGAAGAAGGCTTGAAGGTTCTGTCCGAAGTGAAACGCCAGATCGGCGTGCCGGTGCTCACCGACGTGCATGAATACACCCCGATGGACGAAGTGGCGGCCGTGGTCGATGTACTGCAGACCCCGGCCTTCCTGTGCCGTCAGACCGATTTCATCCAGAAAGTCGCCAGTGCCGGCCGGCCGGTCAACATCAAGAAAGGCCAGTTCCTCTCGCCCTGGGAAATGAAGCATGTGGCCGCCAAGGCGAAAGCCACCGGCAACGAGCAGATTATGGTCTGCGAGCGCGGCGTCAGCTTCGGCTATAACAACCTGGTGTCCGACATGCGCTCGCTGAGCGTCATGCGCGATACCGGCTGCCCGGTGGTGTTCGATGCCACGCATTCGGTGCAACTGCCCGGCGGCATGGATGGCAAATCCGGTGGCCAGCGCCAGTTCGTGCCGGTGCTGTCGCGCGCGGCGATGGCGGTCGGCATCGCCGGCATCTTCATGGAAACCCATCCGAATCCGGAGGTGGCATTAAGCGATGGTCCGAACGCCTGGCCGCTGCCGAAAATGAAAGCGCTGCTGGAAAACCTGATTGCGTTCGACGAAGCGGCCAAGCGCGGCGGCTTCATTGAAGACCACATTTAACCTCGACATTCATTTATAGAAGATCCGCCATGAGCCAAATCAGCCACATCCTCGCCCGCGAAATTCTCGACAGCCGCGGCAATCCGACCCTTGAAGCGGAAGTGACGCTGAGTAGCGGGCAGACCGGCCGCGCTGCCGTACCCTCGGGCGCATCCACCGGATCGAAGGAAGCCATCGAACTGCGTGACGGTGACAAGACCCGTTACCAGGGAAAAGGTGTGAAAAAAGCCGTTGAGCACGTTAACGGCGAAATCGCCAAAGCGCTGCACGGCTTTGACGTATTCGACCAAGCCGGTCTGGACCAGCGCCTGATCAATCTCGACGGCACTGAAAACAAAGCCCGCCTTGGTGCCAATGCGTTGCTCGGCGTGTCGCTAGCTGCCGCGCATGCCGCCGCTGCCGCCAAAGGCCAGGCGCTCTGGCAGTATCTGGCCAATGGCCGCCAGGTGACGCTGCCGGTGCCGATGATGAACATCATCAACGGCGGCGCTCACGCCGATAACAACGTCGACATGCAGGAGTTCATGGTGCTCCCGGTCGGTTTTGATTCGTTCTCGGAAGCCCTGCGCGCCGGGACTGAAATTTTCCATAGCCTGAAGTCGGTACTTAAAGGCCGTGGCCTGAGCACCTCGGTGGGTGATGAGGGTGGCTTCGCGCCCGATCTGCGCTCGAACGAAGAAGCCCTGGAAACCATTCTGGAAGCGATCGCCAAAGCGGGCTACCACGCCGGCGACGATGTACTGCTGGGCTTGGATGTGGCCAGTACCGAATTTTTCGAGAACGGAAAATACAATCTGATGGGCGAGGGCAAACGTCTGGGCTCCGAGCAGTTCTGCGATTTCCTGGCCGATTGGTCACGCAAGTACCCGATCATCACCATTGAAGACGGCATGGCCGAGAATGACTGGGCCGGCTGGAAACTGTTGACCGATGCCGTCGGCAAGGATGTGCAGTTGGTCGGTGACGATCTGTTCGTGACCAACCCGGACATCTTCCAGGACGGCATTGACCAGAAGGTGGCCAACGCCATCCTGATCAAGGTCAACCAGATCGGCACACTGAGCGAAACCCTCAAGGCCATCGCCATGGCCGATGCCAACCGCTATGCGGCCATCGTCTCGCACCGCTCGGGCGAAACCGAGGACACTACCATCGCCGACATCGCCGTGGCCACCACCGCGACCCAGATCAAAACCGGTTCGCTGTGCCGTTCCGACCGCGTGGCCAAATACAACCAGCTGCTGCGCATCGAGCAGGCGTTGGGCACCAAGGCCCGTTATGCCGGCCGCGACGCGTTCGTGAGCCTCAAGCGCTGACGTGGACGCACTGACCCGGAATATCTGGACGTATGTCGTGCTGGTGCTTGCACTGGTGCTGCTGCAGTACAAATTCTGGTTCGGGCAGGGCAATTGGCGTCAAGTGGAACAACTGCGCGCCCAGGTGCAGGCGCAGCAGGCCGAAAACCGCGAATTGCTGCGTCGCAACAAGGCGCTGGCCGCCGAAGTGAAAGACCTCAAGTCCGGTGTGGACGCGGTCGAAGAGCGAGCGCGCAACGAGATGGGCATGATCAAATCCGGTGAAACCTTTTACCGCGTGGTCGATCCCGAGAAGAAACTGGATGCACCCCCGCCGCCGGATGCGCCAAAGCCATGATCTGGGCCATCATTCCGGCAGCCGGTAGCGGTTCCCGCTCGGGCTCCGACATTCCCAAACAGTACCGGCCGTTGCTGGGCAAGCCGATGATTGAACATGTGCTGGATGTGCTGGCGCAGCATCCGGATATCGACGGGTTCATGCTCGCCCTGGCTCCCGACGATGCGCGTTGGCAGGGGATCAAAATGTGGCGCAACAAACCACTGCGCACCTGCACCGGCGGCATGCGCCGAAGTGACAGTGTATTGGCCGGCATCGCGGCTTTGTCCGACGATCTGAGCAATGACAGCTGGGCGCTGGTCCATGACGCCGCACGTCCCTGCCTGCGCCTTGAGGATCTGAACCGACTGATCGAAGCAGCCTGCGTACATCCGGTCGGCGGCCTGCTGGCCGGACGCATGAAAGATACGGTCAAGCGTGGCGATGCCGATGATCAGGTCGAGGGCACGCTCGACCGCAGTGCACTCTGGCGTGCCTACACGCCACAACTGTTTCCCGCGCGCAGCCTGAAACGCGCCCTGCAACACGCCCATCAGGAAAATGCCGACATCACTGACGAAAGCAGTGCCATGGAACGTCTGGGTCTGTCGCCGCTGCTGGTGCCCGGCGCCGATGACAACATCAAAGTCACCGGACCGGAAGATTTCGCATTGGCCGAAGCCATACTGACAGCGAGGAATGCACCATGATGCGGATCGGCTCGGGTTTTGACGTGCATGCTTTCGGCGATGGCGACCATGTGGTGCTCGGCGGCGTGCGAATTGCCCATACCCGCGGGTTGTTGGCGCATTCCGATGGCGATGTATTGATTCATGCCCTGTGCGATGCGCTGCTCGGCGCGCTGGCACTCGGTGATATCGGCGTACATTTTCCGCCCTCCAATCCACGTTGGAAGGATGCCGACAGTACCCTGCTGCTGGCGCAGTGCATGACGATAGTGCGTGACCGCGGTTTCGCGCTTGCCAATCTCGATGCCACCCTCATCTGCGAATTTCCGAAGATCAACCCCCATGTGGCCGCCATGCGGGCGCGTTTGGCGGAAGTCATGCAGTGCGATATTGCACGCATTTCGGTGAAAGCGACAACAACCGAAACGCTTGGCTTTACCGGACGCGGCGAGGGTATTGCCGCGCAGGCCGTTGTTCTGTTGGAATCCCGGTGATTCTTCCACGGGCACTGGTCAGTGCCCCGATCAGCGGGCGCATCCGCTGCAGTCCCGAAGACTTCGTGGTTGAAGAGTTGCCGAGTTTTGAAGCCACGGGCGAGGGTGAACATCTTCTGCTGACGGTCCGCAAGCGTGGCATGAATACCGTATTCTGCGCCGAGCGTATCGCGCGTTGGGCCGGCATCGAGCTCTGCGATGTATCCTACGCTGGTATGAAAGATCGTAATGCCGTGACCACTCAACGTTTTTCAGTCCGCCTTCCCAAGAAAACAGCACCGGATGTGGCCTTGCTTAACGATGATGAGTGTCAGGTTCTGGAAGCGAATTGGCATAACCGGAAACTGGCGCGCGGTGCTTTGGCCGGCAACCGTTTCACCTTGGTTTTGCGAGAACTGCAGGGTGATAGCGAAACGTTGACGTCCGGATTGCAGATTCTGGTCCGGCAGGGTGTCCCCAATTACTTCGGCGAACAGCGTTTCGGTGCCGAGCAGGCCAATGTCGGCAAAGCCTTGGGTATGTTCGAAGGCCGGCGTGTTGACCGTGCCAAGCGCTCGATCTACCTCTCGGCGGCCCGATCCTATCTGTTCAACCAGGTGCTGGCGATGCGGGTCGAACAGGGCAGCTGGAATACCGCGCTGGACGGCGAAGTCTGGATGCTGGAAGGCACCAAAAGCATCTTCGGTCCCGAGCCGATGAGTGACGAGATTGCCGCGCGCTGCGCGGCATTGGATATCCATCCGACCGGACCGTTATGGGGCGCGGGTGAGCTCCGCAGCAGTTCGGCCGTTCTTGAACTGGAATCCCAGCTGCCGGTTTTGCAACCGGCCTTATGCCAAGGGCTGGAGAAGGCCGATCTGCGGCAGGAGCGGCGGGCATTGCGATTGCTTCCGAAAGATCTGTCGTGGCAATTCGTTGATGAGAAAAGCTTGGAGCTGCGCTTCGAGTTACCGCCCGGCGCCTATGCCACATCGGTTTTGGCCGAGCTCGGCCAGTTCGATTAAGCGGTTCTGACCCCGAACAGGCTGCCGATGCCCCAGGTGGCGGCCATTGCCAGAGCGCCCCAGAACAGTACACGCACCGCAGCTTTCAGCACGGGAGCACCGCCGGTACGGGCAGCCAGTGCACCCAGTGCGCCGAGGGAGAGCAATGTACTGAGTGCCACGGCCCACATCATGCCTGCTGCAGGCATCAGCCATGCCACTGCCAATGGCAGGACGGCACCGGCAGCGAAACTGGCCGCCGATGACAAGGCTGCCTGCACCGGACGGGCACTGAAATTCGCGGAAATGCCGAGCTCGTCGCGGGCATGTGCACCCAATGCATCATGTGCAGTCAATTGCAGGGCAACCTGCTTGGCCAGATCAGGCGTCAGGCCGCGATGCACGTAAATGGCCGTGAGTTCTTTCAACTCGCCATCGGGGTCGGTTTCCAGCTCGCGCGTTTCCTTGGCGATATCGGCTTTTTCGATATCGGCCTGCGAGTGCACCGAGACGTATTCACCGGCCGCCATGGACATCGCGCCGGCAACCAAGCCGGCCACACCGGCCACCAGCACGGCTTCCTTCCCGCCATTGGCTGCGGCAACGCCGATAATCAGGCTGGCCGTGGAGACAATGCCGTCATTGGCGCCCAGGACGGCGGCGCGCAACCAGCCGATATGTTCGGTTTTATGACGTTCGGTATGGCGATGGGGCATGGCAGGATTCCTTGTGATCAGGGTCATTCAATCAGCACCAAAGCGGCGCCGCCGCCGCCCTGATTCTGGGGCGCGGTGCAGAAGGCAAGCACGCGTCCTTGATGGCGCAAGACCTTGTCGACGACATTCATCAGTACCGGCCCGGCTTCCGAACGCGAACCTTTGCCGTGGATGATCCGGATACAGTGTAAACCCTCTTTATAGGCCTCGCTGAGGAATTGCTTCAGCCAGCGCTCGGCATCCATCGCCGTCATTCCGTGTAGATCGAATTCGCCATCGATCCGGATACCGCCGGATTTGAGCTTGCGCATCAGCCGGCCATCGACTTTTGGTCCTTGGAAGAGCAGGGGTTCGCTGCCTAACAGCAGGGCCTCGGCATCATTCATGCGCCGTGATTGAAGCAGGGCCTCGTGTTCGTCGCGTTCGAACATGCGAGCGAGCGGTTTCGGTTTGGCTTTCTGCAGGCGGCTTTCAGTATGCTGGTGCACGATGACCGGGCCGATGGCCTCGCGGAACAGTTCGCTGTCCTCGGGAGCAATTGACGGCGGCGGTTTTTTACTCATCCTGCAATCATAGCAAAGCCCTGTTGCCCCGCGCCGGCCTATTGCGGGCAGCGGTAAAAAAAGGGAGGAGCTTGAAAGGGAGCAGGCTTTCGGCGTGTTTATCCCGTTTCCGGAGTGAATACGGGTATCATATTTGCATGCGTATCCTCATCAGCAACGACGACGGCATCGAAGCCCCGGGCATCAACGCGCTGGCCGAAGGCCTGGCCGCCGCCGGACACCAGCTTTTCATCGTCGCCCCCGACCGTGACCGCTCCGGCGCCTCCAATTCACTGACGCTAGGCTCGCCCATCCGCGCTCGGCATCTGGCCGAAAACCGCATCAGCGTCACCGGCACTCCCACTGACTGCGTGCATCTGGCCTTGGCCGGTCTGCTGCCGGAAGATCCGGATATCGTACTGTCGGGCATCAACAATACGGCGAACCTCGGCGATGACGTGATCTACTCCGGAACCGTGGCTGCCGCCATGGAAGGCCGCTGCCTCGGCTTGCCGGCCATTGCGCTCAGCTGTGCCAGCCCCGACCACAAGCCCCGGCATTACGCCAGCAGCGTGCGTGTCGCTCAGTTGTTGATCGAACGTCTGCTCAGCGACCCCCTGCCGGCCGATACGATTTTGAATGTCAATATTCCCGATCTGCCCTGGGCAGAAATCAAAGGCTTCGAGGTGACCCGTCTGGGTCATCGCCATCGTGCTGAACCCTGCGTTCAGCAGATCGATCCGCGCGGGCGCCCGATGTGGTGGATTGGCCCGGCCGGCCCCGAGCAGGATGGCGGCCCGGGCACCGATTTCCATGCGGTCAAAACCGGCTTCGTATCCATCACTCCGATCCATGTCGATCTGACCCGTTATCAGGCGCTGGAGAAAGTTTCCGGCTGGGCGCAGGACCTGTCGAAAGCGCTGCCGGCATGAACCGAATCGAACTCCGCTCCGAAAGCAAGGGTCTGGGCATGACGTCCCAAAGGGCCCGCGACCGGCTGGTCGAGCGTCTGCGTGAACAGGGAATCCGCGACGAACGCGTGTTGAATGTCATGCGCGCGCTTCCGCGGCATGTATTCATCGATGAAGGCCTGGCATCCCGTGCCTATGAAGACACGGCGCTGCCTATCGGCAACGGACAGACCATTTCCCAGCCCTGGGTCGTGGCGCGGATGACCGAGGCACTGATTGAAACCGGGATGCCGGCCAAGGTGCTGGAAATCGGTACCGGTTCAGGCTACCAGACCGCGGTACTGGCCGCGCTCGGGCTTCAGGTCTATACGGTCGAGCGCATTGACGAGCTGTTGCGCAGCGCGCGCCCACGCTTCCGCAGCCTGAAATTCCACGAACAGATCCGCTCCAAGCATGATGACGGCAATTTGGGTTGGCCCGAGAACGGTCCTTTCGATGCCATCCTGCTGACCTGCGCCGCACCGGCATTGGTCACGCCGCTGTTGGCGCAGCTCGGCGATCCCGGCGTCCTGGTATCACCGGTCGGCACCGATGCCGGAAAACAGAAACTACTGCGTGTGATTAAAGCCGACGGTGCGGTCAGCGAGCAGGACCTGGGTCCGGTCAGTTTCGTACCGCTGCTTCCGGGGGTGCTCTGATGGCACTGTTCAAAGGCCTGTACGAACGCGCTATTCTCTGGGCAGCCCATCCGAAAGCACCCTGGTATCTCGGCTTCCTGAGCTTCATCGAAGCGATTTTCTTTCCGGTGATGCCGGAAGTGATGATGGCGCCGATGTCTCTGGCAAAGCCGAAGCAGGCTTATCGTTATGCCACCATCAGTCTGCTCAGCGGCCTGCTCGGATCCCTGCTCGGTTATGCCTTGGGGCATTACGCCTATGAGGTTTTCAGCCCGTTGCTGAGTGAGGGCATGCGTGCCGGAATCGATGGCTGGGTGCAGACGCTGCGGGTGCAGATGAATGAGCACTGGCTGACCTTGCTGGGTGTGCTGGTGGTAGCGGCCTTGCAACCGGTGATACCCATGAAGGTGGTGGCCTGGGCGTCCGGCATCGTCGGCATTCCGATCGGTCCTTACCTCGCCTGCATGGCAGTCGGTCGCGGCAAGCGTCTGTACCTTCTGGCTGCAGCGATTCGTTGGGGCGGCGAACGCGCCGAATCCGCGCTACGCCGCAATATCGAACGTCTGGGCTGGGTGGTCGTGGCCTTGGTCGTCGTGGGCGTCCTTGTCTACTTGGTGTGGAGATGAACGATGATTGACCGACGCCTGCTTGCCGGACTGTTCATCCTCGTGCTCGCCGCTTGCCAATCCGGTTATCAAACCACGCAGAACCGACAGCGGTCGTCCGTTAAACCGGCCCAAAAACCGGTTCAATCGGCTCCCAAAACGGATGAAGCCGGCAGCGTCACCGTGCAGGCCGGCGATACGGTCTTTGGCATTGCCTTCCGCGCCGGTCTGAACTACCGGGATGTCGCGGCCTGGAACGGCATCGAAGAACCCTATACTATTCAGGTCGGTCAGAAACTGCGTCTGACTCCACCTTCAGCCATGACGGCGGCGAAAGCACCCCAAACGGTTCCCGCACTGCCGAACCAGAAAACGGTGTTGAGCAAGACCGTTCCGGTCGGTGAGCCGGTGCCGGTCAAACCGGCTACGCCCGTGCTGTCCAACATCGTCTGGCAATGGCCGGCCAAAGGTGAAATCATCGGCCGATACATCGCCGGTGATAAAACCAATCAAGGCATCAATATCGCCGGCAGCAATGGCCATGACATCGTCGCCGCTGCCGATGGCACCGTGGTCTATTCCGGTGCGGGCCTAATCGGGTACGGCGAACTGCTGATCATCAAACACAGCAACGAGTGGATCTCTGCCTACGCGCATAACAGTAAGCGTCTGGTCGCCGAAGGTGTCAGGGTTAAAGCCGGCCAGCATATCGCCGAAATGGGCCAGACCGGTTCGGTCAGGGCCATGCTGCATTTCGAGATCCGCCGCAACGGCAAACCAGTCGACCCGCTGCTGTATCTGCCCAAACCCTGAATTCAGAAATCGTAGCCCAGGTGGCGGATGTCGCGCGCGAAGTGGTGCGCGATGATGTCACGGCTCTGCGCCGAATAATAATCACGGTAGTGCCCGTGCGTTGAAGACTTCAGGTGCGGCAATGATACGCTGCTCCGGCCGATGCGGCGGCAGACCTCATCGAAATCACCCTGCAGGTTTTCAAAGCGCCCGACGTAATCGACCAGAATGCGGTCCTCGGCATCGCCGATCCAATCCATCTGCACCGCGAACATCAGCGGCTGATCGTGATACAGCGGATGTTTTTCCGCATAAGCCAGACGGACCCAGTCATCGAAGCCCGGTGTTCCTTCGCGGAACCCTGCCTGTCCAGTCTTCAACCGGTAATGGTAGTGCGATACCACTTTGTCCCAGGGATTGCGCACGAAACTGAAACTGAATTTGCGTTCCCAGACGTCGCTGCCGATGGCCGCTATTTTCTCGCGTGCACTGCGGTGATCGAAGGGCAGGCCGAGTGCTTTCTCGATGCTGCTGCCGCCGGTTTTGTTGATGTGAATGAAAATCCAGTCCAGCAGGAAACGGCTTTCCAGGTCGGCTAGGGTCCTGCGGGCGGAACGCCGCAGCGCGCGGATCGCTTCCCTCATGTGGATCTGTCTCCGTTCAGGCGTGGGCGTTGCGGTGCAGCTGTTCGGCATGTTCATGGCCGAGATACCAGTGGATCAGTTTCCGGACGGCATACAGGGCCGGTATCATCAGGACGGCGGCAAGCATCTTGTAACCGTAGTTCAGGCTCGCGACCGCGAAAAAAAGATCATAACTCCATTGCTGCGGCCCGAGTACGAAGGCGATGTAAAGCACGACGAAGCTGTCGATCAGCTGGGAAACAGCGGTGGAGCCGGTGGCACGAAGCCAGACCTTGCGTGGGCCGGTGAGGCGCCGGATGCGTGCAAACACCGAAACATCGATCAGTTGTCCGAGGCCGAAGGCGATGACCGAGCCTGCGATGGTCCACAGGCCCTGGCCGAAGATGGCGGCGAAGGCCGCCTGCAGATCGGGGACGCCCTGATCGGCGTTGGCGCCGACCCACCATGATGCCGGCGCCAGGTGGATGGCAGCGTAGGCGAAACCGAAGCCATACAGAATCAGGGCGACGGCGGTCCAGCTGATGAAACGCACACCACGCTTGCCGAAGTATTCATTGACGATATCGGTCATCACGAACACGATCGGCCACAGCAAGGTTCCGGCGGTGAAATTCAACGAACCGGTCTGGCCGAATAGATTCCACTCGAAAGGCGCGATGCCGAGCGTGGCTTCCAACGCGAAAATTTTGACCCCGATGAACTCGGCCAGTACCGCGGTGACGCAGAAGAACGCCGCGAGAAAAACATAAAGGCGTTGCGGCTTGTCGAGCTGCACCGGTCAGGCCTTCGAGAACGGTATCTTGTCCGGCGAAACCGCGCCGCCGGAGATGATGAAGGACATGGCCTGGTCGGCGGTCCAATCGGTCGGAATCAGCTGGCTGACCGGCACGATTTCCAGATAGCCCGAGGTCGGATTGGGCGTGGTCGGCACATACACTGCGGCCAGTTCTTCGCCGGTGTTTTCATCAGTGAGAATGCGGGTGACGAAACCGACCGACTTCATGTTCTCATGCGGGAAGTTGATCAGCACCACGCGCTGGGTGCCGTCCGGTTTAGTCTGCAGCATGTCGAGAAGCTTGCGTGCGCTGCCGTAAACGGTCTTGGCCAGCGGGACCCTGTTCACCAGCGCCTCGAACCAGCCGATGAATCGCTGGCCGATGACACGCCGGGTCATGAATCCCACCGCGAGAATAAAGCCGATGGTCACGCCGATGGCGATGGCCGTTTGCACCCAGGGCTCATCGAGCCAGCCGAACACGGTCGGATTACCGGCGGAAAGATGCGCGCTGAGCGGGCCAATGACCGGTTGGCTGATGTCGGACAGCAGTCCGAAAACGAATTTGAACACGATGATGACCAGCCAGATCGGGGTCAGCGTCAGTAAGCCGGTAAGGAAATAGGCCTGGAGTCGGTTCATGCCGACAGTATAAACGCTTAATTCAGCAAGCTGGCCATTTTACGGCGGTACTGCCGGACCAGATCCTCGTCATCGACCGTATTGAAGGCCTCGATCAGCAGTTTGCGCGGTAGTCCGTCCTGGTAATCCCGGTTCAGGCGGAATAGTTCCAGCAGCTGGGCCAGGCCGGCTTCGGCTTGGCCCTGTACCAGATACTGCAGCCCGAGTAGACGACGTGCTTCGTAATCCTCGGTTTTGGCGGCGATGGCGGCGAGCAGGACATCAATCGGCGGCGCCTCCTTGACCCGCTCGGCCAGATCGATGCGGGCACGTGCTTTCGACACGCGCTCGTCCATGGCCAGATTGGCTGGAAGCGCATCAAACAGCGCCAAGGCCTCGGCATAGGTTTGCGTTGCCGCCAGCGCCAGACCGAGTTCCAGTTTCAAGGCATCGTCCTCCGGAGCTTCGGCTACGGCATGGCGCAGACGGACCACTTCCTGATGCGGATCCACGGGTTGCGGCGCTTCTGCTTCAAGCGGAGCCTCGGGCAGTTGCGGTTTGGCCGTGATCTGGTGATGGCTGAGGAATTCCCGCAGTTGCGCTTCCGACAGCGCGGCTGAAAAACCATCCACGATTTTTCCGTCCTTGAGCAGCATGAGAGTCGGAATTGACTTGATCTGGAAATAACCGGCCAGCTGCTGTTCCTTGTCGACATCCACCTTGGCCAGCAGAAAGCCGCCGTTGAACTCCAGTGCCAGCTTTTCCAGCAGCGGACCTATCTGTTTACAGGGACCGCACCATTCGGCCCAGAAATCGACCAGAACCGGCGTTTCTTTGGAGGCGTTGATGACATCCTGTTCAAAGCTGTCGAGTTTGGCGTCGAAGACGAAAGCGTTCATAGCGGTTTCCGGTGGAGCTCAGGCTTTGATGTGCGGCAGCAGGTTGGCCATTTCAAGGGCGGTCATTGCGGCATCCCAGCCCTTGTTGCCGGATTTGCCGCCGGCACGGTTGATGGTCTGCTGGACCACGCCGAAATGGTACAGTAGCGGGCTTGTCACGTCGGTTCCAGCGCGCGGCCCATGAACCCGGCATGGTCCATCAGGGTTGTTTGTAAATCACCCCGTCCTTCATCACGAAGGCGATGCGCTCGGTGACCTTGATATCATCGTTCGGATCGCCCGGCATGGCCACGATGTCGGCGTAATAGCCGGCCTTGATCTGACCAACATCATCCACACCCAGAACCTTGGCGGCGTTGTAGGTCGCGGTCTGCAATGCGATGTTTGCGGGCATGCCAGCCTCGACCATAAAGCTGAATTCACGGGCATTATCGCCGTGATAGCTGACGCCGGAATCGGTGCCGAAGGCAATGGGAACGCCGGCTTTGTAGGCCTTGCCGAAGGTATTTTGAATCTGCGACCCGATACGGGCCGCTTTCGGGCGCACCACATCCGGATAAAAACCATCGATCTTGGCCTTATCGGCGACGAACTTGCCGGCGGTGACGGTCGGTACGTACCAGGTCCCGCTCTGCTTCATCAATTTGAAGATTTCATCATCCATATAGGTGCCGTGCTCGATTGAGGTGACACCACCCAGAATGGCGCGTTTCATGCCTTCCTTGCCATGGGCATGGGCGGCCACGCGGAAGCCGTAATCCTTGGCGGTTTCCACCACCGCGCGCACTTCATCCACGGTGAATTGCGGCGCATCGCCGCTTTTGGCATAGCTGAGCACTCCGCCGGTGGCGGTGATCTTGATGACGTCCGAGCCGTCCTTGTAACGCTGGCGCACGGCGGCACGGCCTTCTTCCGGACTGTTAATGACGCCTTCGGCCGGACCGGGGGTACCGAGCGCATCGGCCAGAATGTGGTTCAGGCCATTGGTCGGATCGGCATGGCCACCGGTGGTGGCGATGGATTTGCCGGCAGCCCAGATGCGCGGCCCATCAACCAAGCCCTGGTTGATGCCGTCGCGCAAGGCCAGTGAATTCTCGCCACCCAGATCGCGCACACTAGTGAAGCCGGCAAGCAGGGTTTTTTTGGCATAACCAACCGAGCGCAGAATAGTGTATTCGGGATTGAGGCGGAAGCCCTCGGAATAACTCTGCGGGCTGGACTGCTGGCCCAGATGCACGTGCAGGTCGATGAAGCCCGGGCTGCAGGTCTGGCTGCGCAGGTCGATCACCGAGGCGCCCGGCACGCTGACCGCGCCCGGCAGGATCTGGCTGATCTTGTTGTTTTCAACCACGACGGTGCTGGCGCCGTTCATCCGGCCCGAGGCCGAATCGAACAGTTTTCCGCATTGCAGGGCTTGCGTTGCGGCCATGCCGGCCGGCGTCACGCACAATGTCCCGAGGGTCAATGCAATGCAGGCCTTGATTTTCATAGTTTTGCCTTAAGATTGTGTGAGAATGAAAAAAGTGTACCGTTTTTATTCCACAAGGTCGAATTCTTGGAGAATTGCATGTCCGCCACTTTGTTCGATGCCCTGCGCATCGGTCCGCATACCCTGAAAAACCGCGTGTTGATGGCGCCTTTGACGCGCATGCGTGCCGGCCAGCCCGGTGACGTTCCGACCGCACTGATGGCCGAATACTATCGCCAGCGTGCCAGTGCGGGCCTGGTCATTACCGAAGCCACCCAGATTTCGCCGGAAGGTAAGGGTTATGCCGATACCCCAGGGCTTTACAATGCCGCGCAGACTGAAGGCTGGAAGCAGTGTACGGCAGCCGTGCATGCCGAAGGCGGACTGATCTGCATGCAGCTCTGGCATGTCGGCCGCGTGTCGCACACCAGTCTTCAGATCGACGGCCAGGTGCCGGTGTCGGCTTCCGATAAACCTTACGAGAACCGCACCTCCATCAAGGATGCTGATGGCAAACTGATCCGCGCTGCCTGTAGCACGCCGCGTGCTTTGCGCACCGATGAAATTCCGCGCCTGCTCGAGGAATACCGTGTGGCCACCCGTAACGCCCGTGAGGCCGGTTTCGACATGGTCGAGATCCACGCCGCGCACGGCTACCTGTTGCATCAGTTCATGTCGGAGGAAAGCAATTTCCGCACCGACCAATACGGCGGCAGCCTGGAAAACCGCGCCCGCCTGTGTCTGGAAGTGGTCGATGCCGTCATCGGCGAATGGGATGCGGCGTATGTCGGCATCCGTATTTCGCCGCTGGGCATCTTCAACGGTTTGGATGATCGGGCCGGACAGGCCATGGGCCTGTATCTGGCAGCCGAGTTCACCAAGCGCGGCCTGGGCTATCTGCATCTGTCGGAACCGGATTGGGCCGGCGGACCGGCCTTGAGCGAGGAGTTCCGCAACGCACTGCGTACGGCCTTTTCGGGTGTGATCATCGCGGCCGGCAATTACACCCTGGAGAAAGCACAGCCGCTGCTGGAGGCCAGGCTGATTGATGCGGTTGCGTTCGGGCGTCCGTTCATCGCCAATCCGGATCTGCCGGAACGTCTTCGCACCGGACACTCGCTCAACCCCGGTCGTCCGGAACTGTATTACGGCGGCGGTGCGGAAGGGTATACGGATTATCCGAGCATGTCGCGCTAAGATTTGGATTGTTTTCCGGTATCCATGTCGTCGGATACCGGAATTTCAGAGGACTTCGGAATACAGGATTTACTGTCTAAAATCAGGCGCATAAGGTAATCTATAGGGCAATAATCCCAAGATCCTCGCGCCCATGTCCGTCTCTGCCGAAAACGCCGAATATCCGCCGCAAACCATTGAAAAACAAGCCCAGGATTTCTGGAAGGCGCAGCGTGCCTTCGAAGTCAACGAGCAGTCGGCGCTTCCGAAGTACTACTGCCTGTCGATGTTGCCGTATCCATCCGGCGCCCTGCATATGGGCCACGTGCGTAATTACACCATCGGCGATGTGATTTCCCGGTTCAAGCGCATGCAGGGCTTCAATGTGCTGCAGCCGATGGGCTGGGACGCTTTCGGTCTGCCGGCCGAGAACGCCGCGATCAAGAACAAGACCGCGCCGGCCAAATGGACCTACGCCAACATCGATCACATGCGCAGCCAGCTGCAGAGCCTGGGCTATGCCATCGATTGGTCGCGCGAACTGGCGACCTGCACGCCCGAGTATTACCGCTGGGAACAATTGATGTTCACCCGCTTGTACAAAAAAGGCATCGTTTACCGCAAAAATTCGGTGGTGAACTGGGACCCGGTCGACCAGACCGTGCTCGCCAACGAACAGGTCATCGACGGCCGCGGCTGGCGCTCCGGCGCGCTGGTGGAGAAACGCGAAATTCCGCAGTGGTTCCTGAAGATCACCGATTACGCGCAGGAATTGCTGGACGGTCTGGATACCCTCAGCGGCTGGCCGGATTCGGTCAAGACCATGCAGCGCAACTGGATTGGCCGCAGCGAGGGTCTGGAAATCCGCTTCGCGGTTGAAAACGGCGAGGCGCTGACGGTATTCACCACGCGCCCCGACACCCTGATGGGCGTGACCTATGTCGCTGTGGCGGCCGAGCATCCCTTGGCACAGAAAGCGGCGGCATCCAATTCGGAATTGGCCGAATTCATCACCGCCTGCAAGCAGGGCGGCGTGTCCGAGGCCGAGCTGGAAACCCAGGAAAAGAAAGGCATGGCCACCAGCGTGTTTGCCGTGCATCCGTTGTCAGGTGAAAAAGTACCGGTCTGGGTCGCCAATTTCGTGCTGATGGGTTACGGCACCGGTGCGGTGATGGCGGTGCCGGGCCATGATGCCCGCGATTTTGAATTCGCCAAAAAATACGCACTGCCGATCAAGCAGGTCATCGCCGTCCCCGGCCAGGAATATAGCACCGAGGCCTGGCAGGATTGGTATGGCGACAAAGCCGCCACGGGCATGCATGTCATCGCCTCCGGCGCGCTCGATGGTATGAATTACGCCGAGGCCTTTGCCCACCTGAAACAGCACCTGGTCGATGCCGGGCAGGGCGCACACCGTGTGAACTTCCGTCTGCGCGATTGGGGCGTTTCGCGCCAGCGCTATTGGGGTTGCCCGATTCCAATGATTTACTGCAGTAGCTGTGGCGCGGTGCCGGTTCCCGAAAATCAGCTGCCGGTGCGCCTGCCCGAAAACGTCGCTTTCGCCGGTACCGGTTCGCCAATCAAAACCAATCCCGAATGGCGCAAAACCAGTTGCACGCAATGCGGCGGTGCCGCCGAACGCGAAACCGATACCTTCGACACCTTCATGGAGTCGAGCTGGTATTACGCACGCTATACCTCGCCGGGCGCGCAGGATCTGGTCGATCAACGCGCTGATTACTGGCTGCCGGTCGATCATTACATCGGCGGCATCGAACACGCCATCATGCATCTGATGTATTTCCGTTTCTATCACAAGCTGATGCGCGATGCGGGTCTGGTGCACAGCGACGAGCCTGCCACGCATCTGCTGTGCCAGGGCATGGTCATCGCCGATACGTTTTACCGCACCGAATCCGATGGCTCGAAGACCTGGTACAACCCGGCCGAGGTCGCCATCGATACCGATGAGCGCGGCAAGATCACCGGCGCCACGCTTCTGGCCGACGGTCAGCCGGTGTCGATCGGCGGTACCGAAAAGATGTCGAAATCGAGGAACAACGGCGTCGATCCGCAGATCATGGTCGACAAGTTCGGCGCCGATACTGTCCGTCTGTTCTCGATGTTCGCAGCACCGCCGGAACAAAGTCTGGATTGGAGCGAGTCGGGCGTCGAAGGCATGTACCGGTTCCTGCGCCGGCTCTGGAACCAAGTGCAGAAACATGTGGCGGCCGGACCGGCAGGCGTTCCTGAGCTTGCCGCCTTGTCCGGCGAAGCCAAAACGCTGCGCCGACAGCTGCACGAAACCATCCAGAAAGTTGGTGACGATTATGGGCGACGGCTGACCTTCAATACCGCCATTGCTGCCGTCATGGAGCTACTGAATGCGGCGTCACGGTTCACACCCAAAGACGCCAACGATCGCGCGCTGCTTCAGGAACTGTTCGAAGCGGTCGTGCTGCTGCTCAATCCGATTACGCCGCATGTGGCGCATGCGCTCTGGCAGCAACTCGGTCGGCCGGAAACCGTGCTGGAAACGCTCGCCTTTCCAAAAGCCGATCCGGCGGCATTGGTGCGTGACAGCATCGCGCTGGCGGTTCAGGTCAACGGCAAGCTCCGTGCTACCATTGAAGTGCCCTCCGGCGCCGGCAAGGATCAGATTGAAGCGCAGGCACTGGCGGAACCCAACGTCGTCAAATTCCTGGAAGGCCTGTCGGTGAAGAAAATCATCATTGTGCCGAATAAAATCGTCAACATCGTCGGTGCCGCCTGATGCGCGCACTGCTTCTGCTCCCGGTTCTGCTGCTCGCCGCCTGCGGGTTCAAGCCCAGCAATGTCGTGTCGATGGCAGCCATCGATGCGCCGTTCACGGTCAATGCCAAAAATCCGTACAGCCCCTTGGCCGACAATATCGAGCGCGCGCTGAGCGCCTCGGGCGTGGCCTTGGCCAAGGCCGGGGAGAGCGGTTACACCATCACCATCGCCGATGAAACCAATGAAACCAAGCCGCTGTCTTTAGATCAGTTCGCGCAGGTGCGCGAGTACGTGTCCCGCTACCGGGTCGAATATTCGCTCACCGATGCCGCAGGCACGACCCTGATCGACAAGCAGGTGATCGAACTGCGCCGTGAATTCACCTACGATGTGAACACGTCCGCCGGCAGCCCGGCCGAGCAGGAACTTCTGCAGCGTGAAATGCAGCAGGAGATGATTAGGTCCATCCTGCGCCGCACCAATCTCGTACTGCAATCCCGGCCCAAATGAGCATCACGGTCGATTCCTTCCTCAACACTCTGCCGAAAGCGCCGATCAAACCGGTCTACCTGATTGCCGGTGCCGAAGCCCTGCTGGTGCAGGAGGCCGCTGATGCCCTGCGTTTGCGTCTGCGCGAGCAGGGCTATTCCGAACGCATCGTGATCGATGCCGATGCTGGCGGGTTTGACTGGAATGACCTGCATCAGCATGGCGCAAGCATGAGTCTGTTTGCCAGCTTGCGCCTGTTGGATTTGCGTCTGCCGACCGGGAAACCCGGCAAAGAAGGCGCGCAGGCTCTGCTGGAATACTGTCAGGCGGCGCCACCGGATACGGTATTGCTGATCACTTGCCAGGATTGGAGCAACAAACACGGCGGCAAATGGTCGGAAGCTATCGAACACAGTGGCGAACTGGTGGTGGCTTGGCCGATCAAGCCCGGTGAAATCGGTTATTGGATCAGTCGCCGTTTATCGGCAAAAGGCATCAAGGCCGATGCCGAAGCCTTGCAGATTTTGACGGCCCGCGTGGAAGGCAACCTTCTCGCCGCCAATCAGGAAATCGACAAGCTGGCGATGCAGGGCGTGCAGGGTGCGGTCACTGCCGCGCAGATGCAACAGTGGGTTGCCGACAGCAGCCGTTTCGATGTGTTCAAGCTCATCGATGCCTGTTATGACCATGACTTTCCGCGAGCCAGCCGCATTCTGCGCGGTTTGCGCGCCGAGGGCGAGCAGGTGCCGGCACTGATACCGATGATTGGCAAGGAACTGCTCAATCTGGCCTACTATGCCCGCATTCAGGAAGAAAGCCGGCGTGCGCAGTCGGCCATGCAAGCCGACAAGCTCTGGCAGACCAAGCAGGCGCAGATGCTGCGCATGCTGGATCACGGCAGTTGCCGCTTGTACGAAGATCTGTGCCGGCAGCTGGCTGATGTCGATCGCATGTCGAAAGGCCGTCTGGGCGGTGATGCCTGGGTGTCCCTGGAACGCGTTCTGGTGCAATGGGCCGAAATCAAATCCCGTTCGTGCGTGTCGGTGTGCGCCTGAGTATTTACTACGGCGGGACCTTCGATCCGGTCCATAACGGCCATCTGGCCATCGCCGCCGCCGCGCAGTCCGCATTCGATACCGAGGTGATTCTGCTGCCCAGCGCCGATCCACCGCATCGTCCGCCTGCTTCGGCCTCTGCGGAACAACGGGCGATGATGGTGGAACTGGCCATTGCCGGGCATCCTGGACTACATTGTGACCGCCGTGAACTGCTTCGGTCAGGCAAGTCCTACAGCGTGCTGACGCTGCGCGAATTGCGCGAAGAGTACGGCCCGGATATGCCCTTGGCGTGGCTGATCGGGATCGATTCCTTTCTGGGTTTGCCGACCTGGCACCACTGGCAGGATCTGTTCGCGCTTTGCCATTTCATCGTGGTCGGGCGTCCGGGGCTGGACATGGATGCTGCCGACAGCGTCTTGTCTACCGCCTGTCAGGGACGCTGGCAGATGGCGCCGGAAGCCTTGGCCGATCGTCCTTCCGGCCGGATTTACCGATTGCCGATGGCTTTGCGGCCCGAGTCGGCAACGGCCGTCCGTGACGGTCTGCAGACCGGACGGAACATGAATGCGGTGCTGGCGCCTTCGGTTTCCGACTACATCCGCCGGCATGGGCTATATACTTCAAGGGTATAATAGTCAGCCATATTCCCGAGGACAGCCTCTTGACCCAAGCCCATATCATCAAAACGCAGTTGCCCAATCCGCTTCCCGCTCCCGAGGACCTGCTAAATCAGGTGCATCTGGCGTTGGAGGAAATGAAGGCCAAGGACGCGGTCGAGATTGATGTGCGCGGCAAGACCAGCATCGCCGATTATCTGGTGGTCGCCTCCGGCACCTCGTCACGGCATGTCAAATCGGTCGCCGATGAAGTGGTCAAGTTCGCCAAGAAATGCGGGGTGATGCCGCTCGGCGTCGAAGGCGCTTCCGAAGCCGAATGGGTTCTGGTCGATCTGGGCGACGTCATCGTGCATGTCATGCTGCCGCGCGTCCGCGAGTATTACGCCATCGAACGTCTGTGGACGGTAGGCGATCAACCGCCCGAGAGCGATTCGCTGAACTGAGCCATGAAAGCGCGTCTGATCGCCGTCGGCGAACGCGCGCCCAGCTGGGTGGCCGAGGGTTTCGGTGAATACCAGAAACGCCTGTCGCACTGGCTTCCCTTTGAATTGGTTGAAATCACTTCCGGCATCCGCGGCAAGGGCCGCGATGCAGTGCGTGCGCAGGCCGATGAAGGGCAGCGTGTCATTGCCGCGCTTCCCAAAAATGCCTATGTGGTGCTGCTGGATGGCCGCGGAAGGAATCATTCCTCCGAAGCCTTGGCGCAGCGTCTGGAATCCTGGCGGCAGCAGGGCCGGGATCTGGCGTTCCTGATCGGCGGTCCCGAGGGCCACAGCCCTGAGGTTGCAGCCAAAGCCGATGAAAGCTGGTCCATCGGTGCACTGACGCTTCCGCACATGCTGGTTCGGTTGATCGTCGCTGAGCAGTTGTATCGGGCGGCCAGTTTACTGGCCAATCACCCTTATCACCGCGCATGAAAAACGGGCCGTCGAAACGGCCCGTTTTTCATGGAACAACAACCGGGAATCAGGCTAGATCGAAACGATCGGCGTTCATGACCTTGGTCCAGGCCGCAACGAAATCCTTGACGAATTTGCCGGCATTGTCGTTCTGGGCATACGCCTCGGCGATGGCACGCAGCTGCGAGTTGGAACCGAAGGCCAGATCGACGCGGGTAGCGGTCCACTTCACGGCGCCGGTTTTGCGGTCGCGGCCTTCATAGGCGTTGTCGCCGACCGGTGTCCAAGCCGTCGACATATCCACCAGGTTGGCGAAGAAGTCGGTGCTCAGCTGGCCGGGGCGCGTGGTGAACGCACCGTGTTTCGATCCGCCGGCATTGGCGCCGAGAACGCGCAGACCACCGACCAGCACCGTCATTTCCGGCGCGCTCAGACCCAGCAGCTGGGCCTTGTCGATCAGCATTTCTTCCGGAGAAACGCTGAAGGCTTTCTTGCGGAAGTTGCGGAAACCATCGGCCACCGGTTCCAACACGGCGAACGATTCGGCATCGGTCTGCTCCTGGCTGGCATCGGTCCGGCCCGGGCTGAACGGCACGTCGATGGCATTGCCAGCGGCCTTGGCGGCTGCTTCAACACCGGCATTACCGGCCAGCACGATCAGATCGGCCAGAGACACTTTCTTGCCACCGGACGCACTGCCATTGAACGCGGATTGAATGGCTTCCAGCGCTGCCAGTACTTTGGCCAGCTGTGTCGGCTGATTGACTTCCCAATCCTTCTGCGGCGCCAAGCGGATGCGGGCACCATTGGCGCCGCCGCGACGGTCGGAACCACGGAACGTAGAGGCCGAAGCCCAGGCGGTGCTGACCAGTTCGCTGACCGACAGGCCCGAAGCCAGAATCTTCGCTTTCAGCTCAGCGGCGTCTTTGGCGTCGATGAGGGCATGGTTCACCGCGGGAATCGGATCTTGCCAGATCAGGTCTTCAGCCGGCACTTCCGGTCCGAGGTAGAGACGCTTCGGTCCCATGTCGCGGTGGGTCAGCTTGAACCAGGCGCGGGCATAGGCGTCGGCGAACTCTTCCGGATTGGCCAGGAAGTGACGCGAGACTTTTTCGTAGGCCGGATCGAAACGCAGCGACAGATCGGCGGTGGTCATGTGCGGCGGGTGTTTGATGCTCGGATCGTGCGCGTCCGGAATCATGTCTTCCGGAGCGACATCCTTGGCACGCCACTGGATGGCGCCAGCCGGGCTGTTGACCTGTTCCCATTCGTACTTGAACAGGACTTTGAAGTAACCCATGTCCCAGGTGGTCGGGTTCGGTTTCCAGGCACCTTCAAAGCCGCTGGTGGTGGTGTGCACGCCATGGCCGCTACCGAATTTATTGATCCAGCCGAAGCCCATTTCTTCGATCGGCGCGCCTTCCGGCTCCGCACCGACCAGGGCCGGATCGCCGGCACCGTGCATTTTACCGAAGGTGTGGCCGCCGGCCACCAGGGCCACGGTTTCGTAATCGTTCATTGCCATGCGCGCGAAGGTTTCCCGCACGTCACGGCCGGAAGCGACCGGGTCGGGTTTGCCGTCCGGGCCTTGCGGGTTGACGTAGATAAGACCCATCTGCACGGCGGCAAGCGGGTTTTCCAGATCGCGTTCACCGCTGTAGCGCTTATTGGTCAACCATTCCGTCTCGGTGCCCCAGTAAATATCTTCTTCCGGCGCCCAGATGTCGGCGCGGCCGCCACCGAACCCGAAGGTCTTGAAGCCCATGGTTTCCATGGCGACGTTGCCGGCCAGAACGAACAGGTCAGCCCAGGAAATGGCGTTGCCGTATTTCTGTTTCAGCGGCCACAGCAGGCGGCGGGCTTTGTCCAAGTTGCCGTTGTCCGGCCAGGAATTGAGCGGGGCGAAACGTTGGTTGCCGGTGTTGGCGCCACCGCGGCCATCGGCCGTGCGGTAGGTGCCGGCAGCGTGCCAGGTCATGCGGATGAACAGACCGCCGTAGTGGCCCCAGTCGGCCGGCCACCAGTCCTGCGATTCGGTCATCAGCGCCGCCATGTCTTTCTTGAGCGCCGCGTAATCCAGCTTCTTGAAGGCTTCGGCATAATCGAAGTCCGGATCCATCGGGTTGGACACCGGCTGGTGCTGATGCAGGATGGACAGATTCAGCTGATTGGGCCACCAATCCGCGTTGGATTGGGCGCCATGCGTGGCACGTGCGCCACCGGCGGCGTGGAAGGGGCATTTCGATTCAGTAGACATGGTGCTCTCCTGGCGGGTTGATGGGATGGTGTGATAATGCGCTTGCTTTACCCATTTATCCAATTAATTAAATTGATAAAATCAATAGGTAAAGACTATTAATATAGTGTTCAATCCACCTTGGGTAATTTGACCGGCACATTTTTATCGCAATATCCCTTTGCACACAGATACTTGCGAATCATTGGTTGCGGCTGGGTGAGCAAATGGAAAATCACATTCTGTTCGAGGGTGCCGCGGACCGCTTCGCTACCCGGACCGCTGGCCCAGATGCCGACATCATCGCCGCCGTGTGTTTCGGAATTGCTGGGAACCAAGGCTTCCTGCATGAAATTCGGATGTTCGGTGTCGACCTCGGTCAAATCGGGACGACCGGTCGCGGGTTCGAAATAGCCGCCGGGATTGTGCGGAAAGTTTTTACTGCCGGCCGGCTGTAGACTACTCTCGCCGGTATAGCCTGGGCCGTTGGCATAAACCAAAGTCGTGAAGGGTTTGCCCAGCAAATCCTTGACCAAGCTCGGTGGATCGTCTTCGCCAGCTTTGCCAAAGACTTTGCCGAGAATCGGATTGCCACGCTGCGGATAGCCGACGAAACTCATGGTGTGGGCATGATCGGCGGTGACCAGGATCAGCGTATCGCTGTCCGAGGTCAGTTCCGTGGCGGCGCGGATGGCGTCACTGAAGGCAACGGTATCGGTCAAGGCGCGGTAGGCATTCCCGGAATGGTGTGCATGGTCGATGCGGCCGCCTTCGACCATCAGAAAGAAACCGTTCGGGTTTTTCTTCAACACGCTGATGGCCGAACGGGTCATCTCGGCCAGACTCGGTTCGTCTTCCTTGTCGGCAACGCGGTCGTACTCATAGTTCAGGTGGTCGCCATTGAACACACCGACCAGACGACCTGTCTTGCCGAGGTCGAGTTTGGCCAGCGCGCTGGCGCTGTAAACGAAGGCGGTGGCCGGCTGGCGTTTCTGCCATTCGGCCATCAGGTTGCGGCCGTCCTTGCGCGAACCCTTGGCATTGCGGTAATCCTTGGCCGTGGGCGGCAGGAATTTGTTCAGGCCGCCGCCCATCACCACATCGATGCCGGTGTTGTTGGCATAGTCGAACAGCTGCGTGGCGATGTCCTTGCAGCCTGCGGCTCTGGCGCCATCTGGCATATCGGCATCGCTTTCCCAGTTGCGCTCCGGCGTGTGCGCATAAGTGGCGCCCGGCGTGGCATGGGTGATGCGGGTGGTGGTGACCACACCGGTGGCCAGACCGGCGGCTTTGGCCAGGGTCATGGCACTGGTCAGCGGTTGTTTCAGTCCAGCCGCACAATCCCCGCGCGCCGGAATCTGGCCGACACTCAGAAAGCCCATGCGGGTTTTGGCGCCGGTGATCATTGCGGTCATGGTGCCGGCCGAGTCCGGGGTCTGGCTGTCGGTGTTGTAGGTTTTACTGAAAGCGGTATTCGGAAAATGCTCGAAGCTGAGCTGGTTTTCCTCGCCGGGTTGCTGCCGCAGTTGGCCCTCGTAAATGCGCGCTGCCGAAACCGTAGTCAGGCTCATGCCGTCGCCGACGAACAGGATGACGTTTTTGGCTTTCGCCTTGCCCGCGCCGAGTTGGTGCGCCCGTTCCGCGCCTTGCTGGAACCAGCGTTCGGCCGATTCACTATCCTCCGTGGCCGGTGCCGGAACCGACAACAGCAACGCGCCAAAGCAAAGTAGAATACGGGGAGAATGGGACATCGGGGTTCCTTGGGCCTTTTTCGCAAGGCGGTGGCATTTTCAGCCTTCCATATTACAACTTAATGGCATCGGCATGATTTATCTGGCTTCACAATCTCCGCGACGACAGGAACTGCTGACCCAGTTGGGCGTGCGTTTCGAAATCCTCGATGCGCCGGTGCACGAGCAGGCCCAGCCCGGCGAGCATCCGGAACAGTACGTCAAGCGCGTGGCCCGGGAAAAAGCCGGGGCCGGTCTGTTGCAATTGGGCGGCCATTCCCAGGCCATCGTGCTCGGTGCCGATACCGATGTGGTCATCGACGGCCAGGTGCTCGGCAAACCGGCCGACGCCGCCCAGGCCGCCGCCCTGTTGCGGCAGCTGTCCGGCCGCACGCATCAGGTGCATACCGCCGTCTGGTTGCTTTCCGCCGGAAGAGAGCAGTCCGCACTGGTCAGCACCGAGGTGCGTTTTTCGGCATTGAGCGAAGCCGAGATTGCTGCTTACATCGCCACCGGAGAGCCGTTCGGTAAAGCCGGTGCCTACGCCGTTCAGGGTCGGGCTGCGGCTTTCATCGCGGGCATCACCGGCAGCTATTCCGGGGTCATGGGTCTGCCGCTGCACGAAACCGCGGTCTTGCTGCGGAACTTCGGCGTTCCGCTGTGGTCGGTCTGAGATGACGCCCAATGAAGAACTGCTGATCAACGTCACGCCGCGCGAGACCCGCGTGGCGGTGATCGAGAACGGCCTGCTGCAGGAGCTGCACATCGAGCGCAGCTCGCGCCGGGGCGTTCTGGGCAATCTGTACAAGGGCCGGGTGCAAAGGGTCATGCCGGGCATGCAGGCGGCCTTCGTCGATATCGGTCTGGAGCGCGCGGCTTTCCTGCATGCGTCCGATATCGTATCGCCGGCCCGTCCGGCCTTCGCCGGCGAATCGGTGGTTCCCGAATCGCGCCCCCAGCCGCTGATTACTTCGCTGGTGCACGAAGGCCAGGAAATCGTGGTGCAGGTCATCAAGGATCCGATCGGCAGCAAAGGCGCGCGTCTGACCACCGAAATCTCGATACCCTCGCGCTATCTGGTGCTGTTGCCGGATTCGCAGGTGATCGGCATTTCCAGCCGGATCGACGACGATACCGAGCGCCAGCGTCTGAAGCAGCTGGTGCAGATCCATGCCGATGCCACCGGTTTCGGTTACATCGTGCGTACCAACGCCGAAGGCATCGATGCCGCTTTCATCGAACAGGACATCGCCTATCTCAGCCGCGCCATCGCGGTGCTGCGCCAGCGCGCCAAGAGCCAGAAGGTCGGTGAATGCATCTATGAGGATCTGTCCTTGCCGATGCGTGCCGTGCGCGATCTGCTGCAGGCGCGTACCGCCACCGTGCTGATCGACTCCCATGAAACCTTCGACAAGGTCCAGCGTTTCGCCCAGCAGTTGATGCCGGGCCTGTCCGACCGCATCCAGCATTATTCCGGGGAACGTCCGATCTTCGATATTTATGGCATCGAAGACGAAATCAGCCGTGCGCTCGACAAACAGGTGCCCTTGAAATCCGGCGGCTATCTGGTGTTCGACCAGACCGAGGCGATGACCTCGGTCGACATCAACACCGGTTCCTTCCTCGGCCAGAAGAATCTCGAGGAAACCGCGTACCGCACCAATCTCGAAGCCGCACAATCGGTCGCGCGCCAGCTGCGCCTGCGTAACCTCGGCGGCATCATCATCATCGATTTCATCGACATGCACGATCCCGAGCACAAACGCCAGGTGCTGCGAACGCTCGAGAAGGGACTGGCCAACGATCATGTCAAGACCACGGTTTACGATTTCTCGCCCCTGGGCCTGGTCGAGATGACCCGCAAGCGCACCATCGAGAGCCTGCAGCGACAGCTGTGCGAGCCCTGTCCGGCCTGTAACGGGCGGGGTTACATCAAAACCGCGGAAACGGTCATTTATGAAATATTCCGGGAAGTCACCCGCGCCGTGCGCCAGTTCCAGGCCGAGAAGGTCATGGTGATGGCGGCGCCCAAAGTGGTTTCCAAGATCACCGAAGAAGAATCGGCGGCGGTGGCCGAGCTGGAAGTGTTCATCGGCAAAGACATCCGCTTCCAGCCCGACGAACAATACGCACAGGACCAATTCGACGTGGTTCTGTCCTGACCGATGCCCAGCCCGCTGCGCCGCACTCTGCGTATTACCCGCCGCACCGCCGGATACGGATTCCTGGTGCTGTTGATTCTTGCTGCGCTCGCGGTCAGCGTCGCCAATCTGCTGCTGCCGTTCATCGAGAACAATCCGCAGCGTGTGCAGGCCTGGCTCAGCGAACGCGTCGGACAGCCGGTCCGATTCCAACACAGCACGACCGAATGGACCCGTCGCGGTCCGCGCATCGGTCTCACCGGTCTCCGGGTCGGCGAGGGCAGCGGTGCGGTCGAAATCGCCCGTGCCGAACTGCTGGTGGCCGTCTATTCCGGTTTGCTTCCCGGTCATCCGCTGACCGAACTCAAAGCCAAGGATCTGCATCTGCGTCTGGAACAGCTGCCCGATGACAGCTGGCAGCTGCTCGGCGTACCGCGCCAGCAGAACAGCAAGACCGATGCGCTGGATGTGTTGTCGGGTTTCGGTGAACTGCAGCTCGAACGTTCAGATCTGGTGATCCGGCCGAACCGACATCCGGCCATCCGCATTCCGCGCATCGATATGCGCATGCGCGTCCAGAATCGCCAGCTGCGCATTGGTCTGCGCGCCGAAGCCCGTCGCGGCGATGCGCCCTTGCAGCTGGTCGCCGATCTTGACCGGCGCGACATGAGTGGGCGGGTGTGGATCGGCGGTGAAAAGCTGGATGCCGGGCAGTGGCTGGCGCTTTTCCCGGGGCTCAAGGTGCCGGCTGTCGATTCCGAAAGCGATCTCGATGTTTGGGCACAGATCGAACGGCGCCGCATCATGCGCGTGCATGGCCGGCTGCAGGTTGCCGATCTGGCGCTGGCGCAGACGAAACCGAATCCGGCGCGATTGCGCTTTCGCAAAGACACGCTGTTTGATGACATCCGCGGCCAATGGTTCTGGCAACGCACCGCGCAGGGCTGGCAGGCGTCCGTGCCGGAGATTCGTTTCGACAAGGGCGGCGGCAGTGAACGCATCAGCGATGTACGCGTGACCGCGGATGCAGGGCGTTGGGCGGCTCAGGCGCAGGCCGTGGCCTTGAATCCGTTTACGGTCATCATGCCGCTGGCCAAAGGCCAGTTGCCGGATCTGGATGCCTGGCTCAACCGTGCCGGAATCCAGGGTCAAATCAGTGCCGTCAAAGCCGGTGGCCGCAACGACTTCAGCCGCTGGCGCGGTGCAGGCTATGGCGATGCCATCGGCTTCAAACCGATCGGCAAGGCGCCGGGCTTTCAGGGCATCTCCGGCGTATTGAATGCCGATGAGCGCGGCGGGGTATTGCGCTTCGCCGACAAACCCGTAGTGCTGGATTGGCCGGTGTCGTTCGGCCGCAAAGTGCCGGGCCGTTTTGCGGGATCGCTGGCCTGGTGGCAATCCGGCCCGGATTGGGTACTCGGTGCCCGCGATCTCGGCTGGCAGGGCGACGGCATGGCCTTGAAGCTCGATACCGAAATGCATTTCATGGCCGGCCGCAAAGCGCCCCTGTTGAATCTGGCGGCGCATCTGGAGACCTTCGATTTTGCCACCGCTAAACGCTTCTGGCTGCGTCATCTGATGCCGGAAGCGAGTATCCGTTGGCTCGACATTGCGCTGGTCAAAGGTACGGTGCGGGACGGTTCGGTACTCATCAGCGGCGATCTGGCTGAATGGCCATTCGCCAACAAGGCCGGACGTTTCAGTGCCACGGCGACCGTGCTCGCCGAGCAGCTGAAATTCGCCGTCGATTGGCCGGCGGCCGACAACGCAGTGCTTGCCGTCGACTTCAACGGCCCGGGATTCAGTGCCATAGGTACAGCTGATTTCCTTGGCAGCCGCGTGCAGGTCAAACCGAGTGGCATCGCACGATTCCATGATTCGGAACTGGTCATCGATGTGCACAGCGATTCGGATTTCGCCCGGCTGATGCCGGTATTGCAGCAGACGCCCCTGAAAGCGAAAGTCGGCAGTGCGGTCACCGCGCTGGTCGGCAAAGGCCCGGTCAGTGCCGATGTGCGCATGCTGTTTCCGCTTAAGAAGGGCCTCGCCTTCAACCGCATCGACGGCGACATCGATTTGCGCGGCGTTGCCGTGCGTTCCCCGGATTGGAATCTGGCCATGGCTGAGGCCCGCGGCCGCGCCCGTTTCGACAACGACGGGTTCAGTGCTGCCGGCATCCGCGGTCGCATGGATAAAAACCCGGTGTCGCTTGACCTCCGCGTCGGACGAAATCATGTCAAAGACGCCGGTAACCGCGTTGAAGCAGCAATTGCCGGTCCGTTCCATACCGACACCCTGCTGCGTTACGATCCCTCTTTGGCTGATTTGAAAGGGGTGTTGAACGGCCAAAGCCAATGGCAATTCGGCATCAGCATGCCGGAAGTCCGTAGTAGCGTTGAAGCCCCGGTGCTGCTGGACGCGCAATCGAACATGGTCGGTACCGAAATCCGGTTACCGGTGCCGTTGAACAAACCGGCCGCAACGGCACAGGCCTTCCAATTGCGCACCAATCTTCCGGCCGATAAGGGTGTAATTGAATTCCGGCTTGGTCCGGCCTTCCGTCTGCTGCTGAAAAAACCGAAAGACAAGCCGATGACCGGCATCGCCCTGTTCGGCGCACAGACCCAGGGCAGCATTCCCGTCAGCGGCTTCTCTGTTCGTGGCAGCAGCGACGAATTCGATGCGCCGGCTTGGCTGGCGCTGGCTAAAAAGGCCGAGGATGGCACCGGCCTGCAGAGTTTCGATCTGAGCGTCAATCATCTGCGCCTGATGGGTGAGGATTTCGGCCTGACCCGCCTGCAACTGGCGCCAGCACCCGAGGCCATGGGTGTACGCGCCAGTGGCGCACGACTGGATGGACAGCTGACGCTGTCCAAAGCCGCCAACGCGCCGATTACTGCCAAATTCAGCCGCGTGCATTTTGCCCAGGCCGGCGTGCCGGCACAGAAGCTGCCTTCGGCCATGCAGCCGCTGGATGTCGGCAACCCGGCGTTCTTGCCTGCCATCAATCTGGTTATTGATGATCTGCGCTTCGGCGCCGTGCCGCTCGGGCGCTGCGAAGTGCAGACCGTTCCTTCCAAACAGGGTCTGCTGATCCAGAAGTTCAGTACCCAATCGTCCATGCTCAGCACCAGTGCCAGCGGTCTCTGGCAGGGCGAAGGCGTGCAGGCGCGCACAACGTTGCAGGCCAACGTCAACAGCCCGGATCTGGGCAAACTGTTGACCGCTGCACAATACGGTGGTGCCATCCGGCGTGGAAAAACCACAGCCAAACTGAGCGGCGCATGGAATGG
>Ga0315907_10001516_pt1 | contig 31373 bp, 29 predicted proteins | sample LakEriMetagenome_3_FD_203525 | JGI IMG/M metagenome (GOLD analysis project Ga0315907, IMG submission 203525) | Freshwater fungal communities from buoy surface, Lake Erie, Ohio, United States - Buoy 12 MA123 | ecosystem: Environmental > Aquatic > Freshwater > Lake > Lake biofilm | place: USA...
CCCATCGGCTGACCGGTCAAATCGGCGAAATCAGAGGGATTCAGGGCCAAGCCGGCCTTTTTCAGCGGTCCGGCGATTTCGCCCAGCTGCTGTGGTACCCACATGCCCTCGTCGGCCTGCACCGACACACCCGCCAACAGCATCAATGACAACAGTTTCATACGCATACCGACAAGCCTCGCTTTGGATTAAACCTCAATTATCCGACAAATCTCGGTTAAAGGGGCGTCAATTGGCGGTCCGGCGCGTATAATATCTGCCTGAACCGGGAGCCCCTTATGACCGCTATGATGAAAGCATTAGTCAAACGCCACGCCGAGAAGGGAATCTGGATGGAACAGGTTCCGGTTCCGGAGGCCGGGCCGAATGAAGTCCTGATCAAGCTTGAAAAAACCGCCATCTGCGGCACCGACCTGCATATTTACAAATGGGATGAATGGAGCCAGCGCACCATCAAACCCGGCCTGGTCATCGGCCATGAATTCGTCGGTCGCATCGCGGCCATCGGTCCGGGTGTGACCGGCTACCAGTTGGGCGATCGGGTCTCGGCCGAGGGGCATATCGTCTGCGGTCATTGCCGCAACTGCCGCGCCGGCCGCCAGCATCTGTGTCCGAACACCGTCGGCATCGGAGTCAACCGCCACGGCGCCTTCGCCGAATACATGGCGATGCCGGCTTCCAATCTCTGGCCGATTCCCGACCAGATCCCGAGCGAACTGGCTGCATTTTTCGACCCCTACGGCAATGCCGCCCACTGCGCGCTGGAATTCGACGTGATCGGCGAAGACGTTCTGATTACAGGTGCCGGCCCGATCGGCATCATCGCCGCCGGCATCTGCAAGCACATCGGGGCCCGCAACGTGGTGGTGACCGACGTCAACGATTACCGTCTGAAGCTGGCGGCGGACATGGGTGCGACCCGTGTGGTCAATGTTTCCAAGCAGAGCCTGAAGGACGTAATGGCCGAACTGCAGATGGAAGGCTTCGATGTCGGCCTTGAAATGAGCGGCGTGCCGCAGGCCTTCAATGACATGCTCGACTGCATGTACCACGGCGGCAAGGTCGCCCTGCTCGGCATTCTGCCCAAAGGCGCCGGCATTGACTGGGACCGCATCATCTTCAAGGGCCTGACCGTACAGGGCATTTACGGCCGTAAGATGTACGAAACCTGGTACAAGATGACCCAGATGGTACTGACCGGATTTCCGCTGCAGAAAGTGCTGACCCATCAGGTCCACATCGACGACTTCCAGAAGGGCTTCGACCTGATGGAAGCGGGCGTCTGCGGCAAGGTCGTCTGCAGCTGGTAATTGCCTGCGGAAATTCCATAGATAAAAAAAGGGGCGCCGAAGCGCCCCTTTTCATGCTATCTCGGCTGGAATTAGCCGCCGATCTTGACGCTCAGCACGACGGAGTCGGAAGCGTTGAAGTTCAGGTTGGTGTCGTAGTAGTTCAGGCCGAATTCGAGGGCACCGAAGGTCTTGCTGACGCCGACGTTCCAGTCGTTGTAATCACCCAAATCGGCGAAGGTGCGGCCGAAACCGGCATTCAGGCTGTACTCATTGCCCAGATCCCAGCTGTTGCCGAGGTTCACGTAGGTCACGTTTTCGCCGGTGTTGCTGTAGTCGTTGGTGTAACCGACGGTCAGGGTAGCGATATCATTCATGGCAAGCTTGGTGATCAGTTCATTGTAATCACCGTTACCGATATTCGAACCGTGGTAGGTGTAACGGGTCAGCATGAGATCAATGTTGAATTTGTCACCCAGATCGGCGTTATAACCAACGTAGGCATCCAGTTCGATATTCGGGCCACCGGTGATGTCGAAATCAACATTGGAACCCCAGGCGCCGGCATAAAAGCCGCTATCGCCGAAGGCATAATCCACGCCGGCCTGGAAGGCCATGTCTTTGCTGGATTGGGAAACGCCGCGGAACACGTAATCGGAAACGATACCGGCGTTCCAGCTGAAGTTGGATTCTTCGGCTTCTTGAGCGAAGGAAACAGCCGGGGCTGCAAGCAGAGCGCCCAAAATGGCGGCTTTCAGATTCTTTTGCATTGAGAAATCTCCAATGATTTAGTTAAACAACAAGGCGGTAAATGCCCCCTGCACACCAGTTTTAAACCAGTTAGCTGGCAATGATGTTAACGTATTTTTAGCAATTTGGGTAGCATGTTGCTGTTTATTCAACAGTATTCAAGCTCTGTTCATAATTCAACATCACGTCTAAGTTGGCAATACAATAATATAAATATATATTTCAATATGTTATGGAATTTGATGGCCATTCGGTTGTAAAATAGAGTTTCCTTTGATGAGTCTCGACCATGAACAAAAGCGCCCTTGAATTCTACCAATCCGAGCTGAAGAGCATTGAAAAGCAGGGCTTGCTGAAGCAGGAGCGCATCATCACCGGCGCCCAATCCGCCGAAATCCAACTCGCCGACGGCCGGAAGGTTCTGAATTTCTGTGCCAACAACTACCTCGGCTTGGCCGACAATGCCGAAATCATCCAATCCGCCAAGGATGCCCTCGACTCACATGGCTTCGGCATGGCCTCGGTCCGCTTTATCTGCGGCACCCAGGATCTGCACAAGACCCTGGAGGCGAAGATTGCCGCGTTCTTCGGAACCGAGGACGCCATTCTTTATGCCGCCTGCTTCGATGCCAATGGCGGCCTGTTCGAACCGCTGCTCGGCGAGGACGATGCCGTCATTTCCGACGCGCTCAACCATGCTTCGATCATCGACGGTGTAAGGCTGTGCAAGGCCAAGCGCTTCCGCTATGACAACTGCGACATGGCCGGGTTGGAAGCGCAGCTGCAGGCCGCCGATGCCGCCGGCTGCCGCATCAAACTGATCACCACTGACGGCGTATTTTCGATGGACGGTTCGATTGCGCCGCTTGGCGAGCTGACCGCACTTGCGGAGAAGTACAAGGCCCTGGTGCACATCGATGAATGCCATGCCACGGGCTTTCTGGGCGCAACCGGACGGGGTTCGGCGGAAGTGCACGGGGTCATGGGTAAAATCGACATCTTTACCGGCACGCTGGGCAAATCACTTGGCGGCGCGCTGGGCGGCTTCACCACCGGGTCGAAAGCGGTCATCGAACTTCTGCGCCAGCGTTCGCGGCCCTACCTTTTTTCGAATTCGCTGCCGCCGCCGGTGGTTGCCGCCGGCATCCGGGTTTTCGACATGCTGGCCGGTGCCGAGACCCTGCGCCGCAAGCTTGAGGAAAATACCCGGTTGTTCCGTGAAGAAATGACGAAAGCGGGCTTCACCATCAAACCCGGAAACCATCCGATCGTCCCGGTCATGCTTTTCGATGCGGTCCTGGCGCAGGAGTTCGCCCGCCGCCTGCTCGATGAAGGCATCTATGCCGTCGGCTTCTTCTTTCCGGTGGTGGCCAAAGGTCAGGCACGTATCCGCACCCAGATGAGCGCCGCGCACAGCCGGGAACATCTCGAACGTGCGGTTGCCGCGTTCACCAAGGTCGGTCGCGAACTAGGCGTGATTTAGTAAAGCCAGCTCATCCTCGGCCAGTTGCCGCCACTGCCCTTTCGGCAGATCGCCCAGCGGCAGGCCGCCGATGGCGGTACGGATCAGACGCAGCACACCGATGTCGAAGCCCTCCAGCAACCGCCGTATCTGGCGGTTGCGGCCTTCATCAAGCACGACTTCCAGCCAGGCATGCTTATCGCCGTGGCGAATCAGAGCAATGCGTTTGGCGGAGAGGTAGCCGGTATCGGTCAGGACACCCGAACGCAGACGCCGGAGCAGCGCGTCATCGGGAATGCAGTCGATCTGAACATGATAGGTTTTGTCCGGACCGGTTTCCGGGCTGGCAATGCCCGCTGCCCAAGCCGGATCATTGCAAAACAACAGCAGGCCCTCGCTGGCCTTATCGAGCCTGCCCACCGGCGACAGCCAAGGCATGTCAGCGGGAAGACAATCATAGACCGTTGCCCGTTGGCGTTCGTCCGAGCGCGTTGTCACTAGACCCCGGGGCTTGTTCAGCATGATGGCCATGAACGGACGGGGTTTGGCGGCGCCTTCCCCGGTTTCGATACGGTCCAGCCCCATGCGCACCGGATACTCCGGATCCTGAATGGTTTTTCCATTGACCCGAACGACACCGGCAAGAATCTGACGGGCCGCCTCGGTTCGGGAAGCCAGGCCCATTTTCGAGAGCGCCCGGGCAAGTCCGTGGCGTTTGCCGGAGTTGGATATGCGGTTCATCCGTGTAGAATAAGTCAATCCTCAGGAGGCCGCCATGGCAGAACATTCCGCTGAAATCCGCTGGACCGCAGCCGCACATCCCGACCAGCCCGATACGTTCTCCCGCGACCACATTGTGCGGCTGGAAAACGGCCATGAATTCCAGAACTCCTCGGCGCCCGCCTACTTGGGTAATCCGGCAGCAGCCAATCCGGAAACCCTGCTGTTGGCGTCGCTGGCCTCCTGCCACATGCTGACTTTTCTCGCCATCCTCAGCAAACGGGGATATTCGGTCGCTCATTATTCCGACAGAGCGGTCGGCACACTGGGCAAGAATGCCGAAGGCCGCATGGCCATCACCCATTGCCGCTTGAATCCGGTGGTCGGATTTTACGGAGATATGCAGCCGGATGCCGCAGAGTTGCGGAAATTCCATGAAAGCGCCCACCGCAACTGCTTCATCGCCAACACCCTCAACTGCGTTGTCGAAATCACCGGGTGAACCTTCACGGCGGTATCACCGCCCCGAAACCACAATGCCGCCATGATTCTGAAATCCGACCGCACCGCGTCCATCCTCGCTTGGTTCGACAGTGAAGCCGAAAAATCCTCGCATCGGCAGGGGATTGCCTGGTTGCGGGTGCTGCCGTTCATCGCCCTGCATATTGCCTGCCTTGCCGTGTTCTGGGTGGGGTATTCAGATGCCGCCCTGATTGCGCTGGTGGTGACGTACGCCGTACGCATGTTCGCCATCACCGGGTTCTACCACCGGTATTTTTCCCATAAAACCTTCAAGACTCACCCCTGGGTCGAAACCGTCTTCGCTTTCATCGGCGCCAGCAGTTCCCAGCGGGGCGCCCTGTGGTGGGCCGCGCATCACCGCAAACATCACCGTCACTCCGATACTGAAGAAGATCTGCACAGCCCACGGCATGGTTTCTGGCAGAGCCATATGGCCTGGTTCCTCAGGCACGAAGCCTTCGCTACGGATTACACCGTCATCCAGGATTTCGCGAAACGGCCGGCACTGCGCTGGCTGAACCGTTTCGACATCGTGGCGCCATTCACCCTAGCCGTTCTGCTGTTCAGCCTCGGCACGCTGCTCGAACGCTTTGCGCCCGGACTCGGCACCACCGGCCCGCAACTCCTGGTCTGGGGGTTCGTACTCTCGACCGTGCTTCTATTCCATGTCACGGTCAGCATCAATTCCATCGCCCACGTCTGGGGAAGGCGCCGCTACAATACCGGCGATGACAGCCGCAACAACGCCCTGCTGGCACTGCTGACTTTCGGCGAAGGCTGGCACAACAATCATCACCATTACCCGAATAGCGCCCGCCAGGGTTTTTTCTGGTGGGAAATCGATCTGACCTACCTCGCACTGCGCACAATGCAGGCGCTCGGCTTGGCTTGGGATCTCAAACCTGTACCTGCCCACGTCAAACGGCTGACAACATGAAAATCGCGGTCATCGGCAGCGGCATCGCCGGTATCAGCGCGGCTTGGGGCTTATGTAGGCAGCATGAGGTCGTGCTGTTCGAGAAAGAAAGCCGTCTCGGGGGCCACACCCACACGCATGACATTGCCATGGGTGGAAGAAATTACCGCATCGACTCTGGCTTCATCGTCCATAATCCGGAAAACTATCCGCTGTTCAGCGGTTTCCTGAAGGAACTGGGCGTTCCGACCAAAGCCACCGAAATGAGTTTCGCGGTTCACAACCGCGCGCTCGGTATGTTCTATAACGCGCACGATCTGGGCGGCCTGTTCTGCCAGAAACGCAATCTGCTGTCACCGGCGTTCTGGCGCATGCTGAGTGAAATCCGCCGCTTCTATGCCGAATGCCCCGCGCTCCTGGCTTCGGATCAGGAAGGTCCGGCTTTGGGCGAGTATCTCGACGCCAACGGATACAGCGCCTACTTCATCGACAATCACCTGATTCCCATGGCAAGCGCCCTGTGGTCGTCACCCAGCCAGCGTATCCTGGACTTTCCGGCCAAATATCTGGTGGCTTTCATGGCCAACCATCATATGCTGCAGATTAGCGGCCGGCCGCTCTGGCGGGTTCTGGAAAACGGCTCCCGCAGTTACATCGAGAAGCTTTCCGGATCTTGGCCGGTGTCCGTCCACCTCAATGCGCCGGTCCAACATGTGCTCCGAAATGATGATGGCGTCACCATCACCACACCGCTCGGTACTGAACAATTCGATCAAGTCATATTCGCCTGCCACAGTGACCAGACCCTGATGATGCTGGGCGATGCCGATAACAGCGAACAGTCCATCCTCGGTATGATCCGCTATCAAGCCAACGAAACCATACTGCACTGCGATGCTTCGGTTTTGCCGCTGAACCGCCGCGCCTGGGCGGCCTGGAATGCGGACATCCCCGGTGACCCCGGGACACCATGCACGGTCAGTTACTGCATGAATATCCTGCAGGGCATCGACAGCCCCGAACCGTTCATCGTCAGCCTGAATCAGCGCAGCCAGATCGACCCGTCGAAAATTTTCGCGGTCATGCAATACCACCACCCGGTCTATGACCATGCTATGGTCCGTGCGCAGTCCCGACGCCACGAAATCCAGGGCAAGCGCCGGAGCTGGTTCTGCGGCGCCTACTGGGGCTTCGGATTCCATGAAGACGGATTCCGTAGCGGCCATGAGGTTGCCGAAGGCATTCTCGCCTTATGATCCAGGTGCAGACCGATGCGATTTACGTCGGACATATCGGTCACCGCCGTTTCACTCCGAAACCGCATGCCTTCCGCTACCGGATTTTCCAGCTCTATCTCGACATCAGTCGCATCGAACAGACGCTGAAGCCCTTCTGGTTCTGCTCTACGGATAGATTCAACTGGCTCAGCTACCGGCGTAAGGACTATTTCGGAGATTGCTCGCTGCCGCTGGATACCGCCGTTCGGCGGCATGTGCAGAATGAAAGCGGAACCGCGCATGAAGGGCCGATTTACCTACTCACCCATCTGCGGGTGTTCGGCTATGTGATCAATCCGGTCAGTTTCTATTACGGCTTTGCCCCGGACGGGAAGACCCTGCAATGGATTCTGGCGGAAATCACCAATACCCCCTGGGGCGAACGGCACAGCTATTTTCTGCCCATGCGCTCCGCGGGTACTGATGACAGCACCAGTCACTGGAATTTTCCGAAGCAGTTCCATGTCTCCCCGTTTTTGCCGATGGATCTCGACTATGACTGGCGGTTCGGTCGTCCTGATCAGCGCCTGGATGTCTACATGCGGGTCGAAAAGGCCGGCGATAAGCAATTTGACGCCACCTTGACCCTGCAACAGCGACAATTGACATACCAGAATCTGCTGCGCGAGCTCTTCTTACAGCCCTGGATGAGCGCCACGGTGGCATTCGGCATTTACTGGAATGCGCTCCGGCTCTGGCTCAAGCGTGTTCCGTTCCATCCCAATCCCAAGGCCAATCATGATCCGAACTGACCCCGATACCCTCACCAGCGGCCACCGGCTGAGCGGTATCGATGCTATGGCACGTAGCCAGGTGCTCGCAAAACTCGGCAAACTCCGGCATGGCCATATCCAGATCGATGAGGATGGCACATACCGGCCGTACGGCGATACAGGCCTGCCCGGTTTCGGTACGCTGGCCATCGGCGATGGTCGCTTTTACGGCAAGCTCGCCTTGGGCGGCTCGGTCGGTGCCGCTGAATCGTATATGGATGGGGACTGGCAGACGGATGATCTTGTCGGCCTGATGCGTCTCCTGATTCGTAACCGAAACCTGTTGGATGCCATGGAGGGCGGTGGCGCCCGTTTCGCCGGATGGCTGATGAAAGCCGCGCATGCCCTGCGGCGCAATACCCGCAGCGGCAGCCGGAAAAACATCGCCGCGCATTACGATCTGGGCAATGCACTGTTCGAACTGTTCCTCGATCCCAGTCTGATGTATTCCTCGGCGGTTTTCGACCGGGACGGCATGACGCTCGAACAGGCTTCCCTACGCAAACTTCAATTGATCTGCGAAAAACTGGCGCTCGGCGCCGGGGATCATTTGGTGGAAATCGGTACCGGCTGGGGCGGCATGGCGATTTATGCCGCCAAGCATACCGGATGCCGTGTCACCACCACCACGATTTCCCAGGAACAATACGATCTGGCCAAAGCACGGATCGCGGCCGAGGGCCTGCAGGACCGCATCAACCTGCTGTTCCGTGATTACCGCGACCTCGATGGCCACTACGATAAACTCGTGTCGATCGAAATGATCGAAGCCATCGGCCACCAGTACCAGGACACCTACTTCGCCAAATGCGCCAGCCTACTCAAGCCCGGTGGTAAAGCACTGATCCAGGCCATCACCATCGAAGACCACCGCTACCAGCAGGCACTCGATAGCGTCGACTTCATCAAACGCTATATCTTCCCGGGCAGCTACATTCCCTGCGTCAGCAGCATGGTCGCTTCCGCGGCACAGGCCGGTAATCTGCGCCTGCTCAATCTGCAGGATATCGGTGACAGCTACGCCAAGACCATCCATGCCTGGCGTGAGCGTTTCCTGTCCCGTGAAGCCGATGTTTTGGCGCTGGGCTATGACCGGCGTTTCCTGCGCATGTGGGATTTCTATCTGGCCTATTGCGAGGCCGGTTTCTTGGAAGAATCCATCAGCGACGTGCACTTGCTGCTGGGTAAGGAAAGATATCCCGGATGAACATGGCCAAAATGCCTGCCTGGTCATGGACCGTGCTGAACGTCCTCGGTTTCCAGGCTGTCTGGCTGGTGAGCGTCATCGGTGCCGGGCGTAGCCTCTGGTGGCCGGGTCTGGTCGTCGCGGTTCTGTTTGCAGCGCTTACGCTGGCATTCACCCCGGAACGCAACAGGGATCTGCGTACCCTGAGCATTGCACTTCCGCTGGGTTTCCTCATGGACAGCATTCTCGTGCAGTCCCAGAGCCTGCAGTTCGCCTGTCCATATCCCCTACCCGGTCTGGCACCGGTTTGGATTATGGCGCTCTGGCTGGGCTTCGCGCTGACCCTGAACCACTCGCTCCGCAGCATCTACGCCAAAGCACTGCCCACCTTCCTGTTCGGTTTGCTCGGCGGCCCGGTTGCCTATGGCATCGCCACCATGCGCTTTGAGGCGATGTCCGTCCAAGGCAGCACCCTTGAATGCGCACTCTGGATCGGTTTGGTCTGGGGCATCGGACTCAGCGTGATCCGCTGGCTTGATCTGCGCAGTACCTCCACAGAAAAAGGACAGACCGCATGAGCCTGCTTACGACCGTCGCCATCATTTTCGGATTCAGCGCCGCTGCCATGGCCTTGGTCTGGATGCTTGCTCTGAAAATCCGCAATATCGGCATCGTGGATGTGGCGTGGGCCGGCCTGATGGTGATTGCCGGTGGTTTCTGCGCGGATGTGGCCGAGGGCTCGACACTGGCACGCTTTTCTGTAGCGCTCTTTGCAGGACTGTGGGGGCTGCGCCTCTTCCTTTCCCTGCTCATCAGGGTTCGCCATGAGCCCGAAGACGGCCGCTATCAGGCCTTGCGCGCGGCCTGGAACGGCAGTCCGACGAAACTGTTCGTATTCTTCCAGGGGCAGGCGGTCATCGTGGCCCTGTTCAGTCTGCCGTTCATAGCAGCCGCGAACAATACAAACGTGTCGCTTGATTTCTGGTTTTTCGCCGCAGTAGCTGTTTTTATCCTCAGTGTTGCCGGTGAATCACTGGCGGATCGGCAACTGGCCGCGTTCCGGAATAATCCTGCGAACCGCGGTAAAACCTGCCGAAACGGATTGTGGGCCTGGTCGCGGCATCCGAATTACTTTTTCGAATGGCTGCACTGGTTTGCCTACCTGTTCCTTGCAATCGGCAGTCCGCAGTTCTGGTTGAGCCTGGTCGGGCCGGTGGTCATGCTGGCCTTCCTGTACCGCGTCAGCGGCATCCCGTGGACCGAAGCCCAGGCGCTGCGCTCGCGCGGCGATGACTACCGGCGCTATCAGAGTGAGGTCAGCGCCTTCTTTCCTCTGCCCCCGAAGCCATCCAAAAACGGAGTCTTATGAGCCTCATCGATTTCGCCGAACGCGGCCTATTGCCGGATGCGCTCATCCGCCATGGCATCCGGCAACTCTGCCGCCAACGATTGCAGGACGAGGGCATTGCCGATGCCGGAAGCGCGGACGCAAGGTTCAACCAGCTGATTGCCGAGCTGAAATCGAGTCCGATTGCCATCGAGACCCAGGCGGCCAACGAACAGCACTACGAACTTCCGACGGAGTTTTTCCAGCTTTGTCTGGGTAAACGCCTGAAATATTCATCGGCATTTTATCCCGAGGGCAACGAGTCGCTCGATGCCGCCGAGGAGCACATGCTGCGGATGTATGGCGAACGCGCGGAATTAGCCGATGGCCAGGACATCCTGGAGCTCGGTTGCGGCTGGGGTTCGCTGACGCTGTGGATGGCCGAACAGTATCCGAATGCACGCATTACCGCAGTCTCGAATTCGGCCACGCAGCGGGCCCATATCGAGGCACGCTGTTTCGAGCGCGGATTCGGCAATGTCACGGTGCTGACCCGCGACGTCAACGTGCTGGATTTCGAAAGCGACCGGTTCGACCGTTGCGTTTCGGTGGAGATGTTCGAGCACATGCGCAACTACCGCAGCCTATTGAACGGCATCAGCCGTTGGCTGAAACCGGACGGCAAGCTGTTCGTGCATATCTTCGTGCACCGCTACCTGATGTACCCATTCGAAACCGGCGGCGATGACAACTGGATGGGTCGCTACTTCTTCACCGGGGGTCTGATGCCCTCGGCCGATACCCTGCTGCATTTCGCCGAGGATCTTTCCATCGAACGGCGCTGGCTGGTTCCGGGCCGCCATTACGCCCGCACCAGCAACCAATGGCTGGAAAACCAGGATCGCAACTGCGCGCGGATTCTGGAAATCCTCTCGGAAACCTATGGCGCCGACCAGGCCGCGGTCTGGTCGCAGCGCTGGCGTATGTTCTGGATGGCATGCGCCGAGCTGTTCGCATTCAACGACGGCAATGAATGGATGGTGGCGCACTACCGCTTCACCAATAAAAAACCCGGCTAAGCCGGGTTTTTCATCTACGTTCTGGTAAAGCTCAGCCACCGCTTTTTTTGGTATCGGTTTTTGGCGGCTCGGCCGGCTTGGCCGGGACGATGCGGATGCCCTGCGCCTTCATCCAGGCATCGAAATCCTCCGGCGTCATCTTCTTGCCGTCCTGGGTCATGTTGAAACGCACCTCTTTCGGCTTCGGTGCTTCTTCCGCAGCCGCAGTTTCAACGGCCACAGGTTTCGATGCCAGCGGTTTCTTTTCATTGGAACGTTTGGCCTGTTGCTTGGCTGCCGTCGGTGCAGCAGCCGGCTTCGGCTTGGATTCAGTATTGGCTTTCTTGGCAGCGATCTCTACTTTTTTGGCGGCATCGATTGCGCGCTGCTCTTCGATTTTCGCAAGATTCGCCTGTTCCTGCGCGAGGGCTGCATTCAAATCGAGAGACGGGAGCATTGACAAGTTTTTCGGCGCATCTGTGATCAATTTACCGCCGGCAAAAGCCTGCGTAATCTGGATTGTCGAAAGTGGTCCAGAAGTTACTTTAAGGGGGTTTTTATCCAACAACATGAAGTCCGCGGATTGACCGGGCTGCAACCCAATGGACCCCGGCTGCATTGCCCCCTTCAACACCATGTAGGTATCCAATGGGAAGCGTTTTTTGGCAGCACTGTTGCTCAGAATTACATTTCCTCCAGTTTGAACCAAAACCACTGGACTGTCGGGAAACGCTTCATTCAAATCGGTCTCGGTCAATATGGGTGAGTTTCCAAAAGCGCTTGGATCGAATCCGGCGCAATAAAGACCGTCAACATCGGATGTCTTTCGACTCTTCAACGCGACAGTAAGTGCTTCAATGAGCTCTTTGGATGAAGCAGGCGCGGCATCACGCCAGCAATTCGGGGTGCTAGGCATATTCTCAGGAGTCATCGCCATCGGCATGCCGGAGGACACAATGACAGGAATGACCGTAGATCCCTGCAGATTGACCTCTACGGTTGCTTTGCCGATCAATTTGTCAGCATCGACCTTGCTACCGGCAAAGCTGATTTTCCCGTCCTTGACCGTAAATGCCTCCACGTACTGGGGCTGGTCACCGGCCATGGTCAGGATATCGCCCCCGGAATAAACCGAATCGGCGGCGTTTTCAGGTTCACGCGCACAACCCGAAAGCACCGCGACGGCAAGCAACGCCGGTAGACGGAGTTTATTCAGGGCATTGAGACTTGGAATGGACATGATCGTTTCCTTGCGTCGACAAGATTCGGGAGGCCTGTAACAGCCGGTACCCAACAATATACCGAGTCGGTCGCGTGTAAACAATAAAAAAGCCCGGCCGAAGCCGGGCTTTTTCGTGACGCTTTGAACCGCTTAGTTCTGAACGTTCAGTTCGGTACGGCGGTTGGTTTCGCTCTTACAAGCCGGCGAGGTTTGCTCGGTGGCTTCCAGCGGACGGCTTTCGCCATAACCGTTCGGACCCGCCAGACGGCCGGCATCAATGCCTTTGCTGGTCAGGTAGTCATACACGGTTTGCGAACGACGCTGCGACAGACCTTGGTTGTAGGTGTCTTTGCCGCAAAGGTCGGTGTGACCAGCGACTTCAACACGCAGTTCCGGGTACTTGGCAAGCACGGCAACGGCTTCATCAAGAATCGCGACTGCGTCAGGACGCAGGGTGGCTTTGTCGAAGTCGAAGTTCACGCCTTTCAGGTCGATGCTCAGCTTGACCGGGCAACCGTCGGCGCCGATGGTCTGACCAGCTTCCGAGTTCGGGCATTTGTCGTTGCAATCGTTGACGCCATCATTGTCACCGTCGAGGGTGTCGCAGGTCGGAGCGGCAACCACCGGAGCGGCCAGGTCACCCAGCTTCACGAGAATCGAAGCAGCGGCATACAGATCAACGAAACCGCCGATGTCACCAACAATATTGTCGTTTTCGGTGTGGCTGTCATAACGGGCACCACCTTCAACACGGAAATCAACGCGCTTGCGACGATCGGTTTCGATACCGACACCGAGCTTAGCGGCCCATTCGGCGCCTTCATACAAGCCATCGACCACATTGTGATCGGTTGCACCCAGACCACCAACGATGTAGGGATCCCATGCGCGGCCGTCTTTGGTGAAGTAGTAACGGGCGTTCAGGAAGATCGAGTTCAGATCCCAGTTCACATCCCCGTCGACCGGATTGATGTCGAGGGTCGGGCTGGCTTGATCATAGGACAGCTCCAGACCGAAGTTTTCGGACAGACGCTTGCCGATGCCGACGCCGTAAAGTTCGGAATTGGACACGCCGAGACGATCGTCGTCGGTGCCGAGAACGCCGAGGGTGCCGGAAATGTACCAGCGATCATCGAATTCCTGGGCAGCAGCAGCTTGCGAGAAGCCGACGGCGCTGAGAAGAGCAAGGCCAAGTAGATTTTTCTTCATTTTTACATCTCCATTTTACATGTGGAAAATAGCTACAAATCGATACAGGCGAGACGCCCGCAGTGTCAACGACCGTAAACCCTGTTCGAATCGTTAACGCCAAAATAACACTTTTGGGAGAAATTGCAAGCCTTTGGGGTGAAAAGTTCCATAAATTTTCACCTCATTTCACTTTGAATTTCTGAGCAGTTTCTGATACATACGGGGATAAACTTGAGACCCGCCCCCCACTGGTCAAGGGAGATTGTCTGCTGAACACCGACCGGCGGAGCCGCCGTTCAGGTTACCGAAACACCTTAAAACGGATCTGAAAACCTGTTTTCAGTCATTTTTTGACTATACTCTGGGGTATGGTTTGCGGAATCCGCGCCTCCATCATACTAAAATGCATATCCCATGAGCCCTCCCGAATTTCCGAACCTGTTTCGTCCGCTCGACCTCGGCTTCTGCACCCTGCCCAACCGCATCCTCATGGGGTCCATGCATACCGGCCTGGAAGACAAGCGTGCCGACTATCCCAAACTGGCAGCCTACTTCAGGGAGCGTGCCGAAGGCGGAGCCGGACTGATGGTCACCGGCGGCATCGCCCCCAATATCCGCGGTTGGCTCAAACCCTTCGGCGGCAAACTGAGCTGGCGGCTTGAAGTGGCCCCGCACCGACAGGTCACCGATGCAGTGCACGGCGCAGGAGGGCGGATTGCCATGCAGATTCTGCATGCCGGGCGCTACGGCTACCACCCGCTCTCCGTATCATCAATGGCCAAAAAGGCGCCCATCAACCCGTTCACACCCCAAGCCCTCAGCGCACGTGGCATCGAAAGAACCATCCGCGATTACGTGCGCAGCGCCGAACTGGCGCGTGAGGCCGGTTATGACGGCGTCGAAGTCATGGGCTCTGAGGGGTACCTGATCAACCAGTTCGTCTCGCCGCAGGTGAACAGCCGCGCTGATGACTGGGGCGGTGATGCCGCAAAGCGCCGGCGTTTCGCGGTCGAAATCGTTTCCCGGATGCGGAAGGCCGTCGGACCGGATTTCATCATCATTTACCGCCTCTCCATGCTGGAGCTGGTACCCGAAGGTCTGGCCTGGCCAGAAATCGTGGAACAGGCCAAAGCCATCGAGGCAGCCGGTGCAACCATCATCAACACCGGCATTGGCTGGCATGAAGCCCGGGTACCGACCATCGCCACGTCGGTGCCGCGCGCGGCCTTTGCCGGAGTGACCGGAAAGCTGAAGCCTCACGTTAAACTGCCCCTAATCGCCACCAACCGCATCAATATGCCCGATGTCGCCGAGCAGATTCTCGCCAACGGCCAGGCTGACATGATTTCGATGGCGCGCCCGCTGTTGGCAGACGCCCAGTGGCCGAACAAGGCCAAAGCCGGCAAGACGCACCTGATCAACACCTGCATTGCCTGCAATCAGGCCTGCTTGGACCACGTGTTCGAAAACAAAAAAGCCTCCTGCCTGGTCAATCCACGTGCCTGCCGCGAAACTGAACTCAACTACGCGCCGACCACAGTGAAGAAGCGCATCGCGGTCGTGGGTTCTGGACCAGCAGGACTGAGTTTCGCCACCGTCGCCGCCGGACGCGGCCATGACGTCACCCTGTTTGATGCAGCATCGGAAATCGGCGGGCAGTTCAATTACGCCAAGCGCATTCCCGGCAAAGAGGAGTTCCACGAGACCCTGCGCTATTACGGCAATCTGCTGGCAGAAACCGGCGTTAGCGTGAAACTCGGGCACACCGTGGATGCGACCCAGCTGCAGCAGGCCAGATTCGACGAGATCGTCATTGCCACCGGTATTACTCCGCGTGGCCTGCGCCTGCCGGGCAGCGATCACCCGAAGGTGCTCGGCTACCTTGACGTGCTGCGCGATGACGCGCCGATCGGCAAATCGGTCGCCATCATCGGTGCCGGTGGCATCGGCTTCGATGTGGCCGAGTTTCTTCTGCATATGCAATCGGCAGGCCTTGATCCGCGTCGCTGGATGCAGGAATGGGGCGTCGATCCCACCTTCGAAACCAAAGGCGGTCTGTGCAAGCCAGAGCCGCATACCCCGGCACGGCAGATCTGGCTGCTGCAGCGCAGCGCGGGAAAACCAGGGGCACGATTGGGCAAAACCACCGGGTGGATCCACCGCGCGGCGCTCAAGATGGGTGGCGTACAGGCTTGGAGCGGCATTGAATACGTGGCTGTCGATGATGCCGGCCTGCATATCAAAAAAGATGGCGAGGCCATGGTGTTGCCGGTCGATCATGTCATCGTGTGCGCGGGCCAGGAACCCCAGCGGACGCTCCATGACGCATTGCAAGGCCTTGGTCTGAGCTCGCACCTCATCGGTGGTGCCGAGCAGGCGGGAGAACTGGATGCCAAGCGCGCGATTACGCAAGGCGCTGAGCTGGCGGCACGCCTCTGAACGGAATCACTTCCTCCAGTATCGCTCCATCTCCAAGTAGGTGAACGACGCCGACCAGGTGATCAGTACAAAGCCGGTCAATGACATGGTGCCGGCAATGAAGCGGATGGGCCCGACCGGGACCAGATCGCCAAATCCGAGCGTATTGAAGGTCACCGCTGAAAGATAGACCGCATCCAGCAGATGCAAGGGATCAGCACCTTTGATGAATCCGGTCTCGGGGTAATGCAGTGTCAGCCAGAGTGTGATGCCGAAAATCCAGATTTCGGTCACATGCAATGCCAGAACAGAGAAAATCGAATACAGCACCTTCCGCCGCGAATGCAGTTCACGGCGCTTGGCCAGCCAGTTCGAAATCAGCGCCAGCCCCTCATAGTGCACCAGAACGGCAAGACTGACCGCCAGAGTGGTCGCACAGACCACCACGGTATTGGCTTGCCAGTCCTCGTAAAGGGTAATCATGGGGTTCCGTCCGGAGCGCTGTAGGCAGGATCTTGCGGAACCCTCAACAGTCCTTCCATCAGTACGCGCGCACTACGGCTCATGATGGCTTTGCGCACCGTCCATCGACCATTGTCCTGAACGACCTCAGCACCCACGCGCAAGGTGCCGCTGGGGTGTCCAAAGCGAACAGACGGATGCACGTCGCCGCCGGCCGCCCGGTTCACCACGGTACCGGGAATGGCCGCAGCCGTGGCTATGGCCACGGCACAGGTGCCCATCATCGCATGATGCAGTTTCCCCATCGAGAGAGCGCGGACCTGCAGATCGATGTCGATGGCACGGATGTGCTTGCCGCTGCTGCTAGTGTAGTCCGCCGACGGAGCGACGAAAGCCACCTTTGGCGTGTGCTGACGCGAAACCGCATCCGCCACGTTTTGAATCAAACCCATACGCACAGCACCAGTGGCGCGGATGCTTTCGAACATGGCCAATGCTTTGGCGTCGCTATTGATGGCATCCTGCAGTTCGGAGCCGGTATAACCGATATCGGCGGCATTGACGAACACGGTCGGGATGCCGGCATTGATCAGGGTCGCTTCAAGAACGCCGATGCCGGGGACATCCAGCGGATCGGTCAAATTGCCGGTCGGAAACATGGAGCTACCGCTCTGGTCTTCACCCTCATCGGCCGGGTCGATGAACTCGAGCACGATTTCAGAGGCTGGGAAGGCAACGCCGTCGAGTTCAAAATCACCGGTCTCCTGCACTTCACCGCCGCGCATCGGAACATGCGCCAGGATGGTTTTGCCGATGTTGGCTTGCCAGATGCGCACGGTACAGAACCCATCGTGCGGTACACGCGCCGGATCAACCATGCCATGAGCAATGGCAAATGGTCCGACTGCTGCAGACAGATTGCCGCAATTGCCGCTCCAGTCGACGAAAGCGGTGTCGATGGCGACCTGGCCGTAAAGATAGTCGACATCATGATCGGGCATGCTGGCTTCGGAAATGATCACGCACTTGCTGGTGCTGGACGTCGCCCCGCCCATGCCATCGGTATGCTTGCCGTAAGGATCGGGCGAGCCTATGATCCGCATCAGCAAGGCATCGCGGGCCACGCCGTGCTGCTGCGCGGCCTTGGGCAGATCCTGCAAACGGAAGAACACACCTTTGGACGTCCCGCCACGCATGTAGGTGGCCGGAATACGGAGCTGAGGCGCAGCGTTCATGTCAGCTTTCCTTTGTCGCATCGAGGAAGTCCTGCGCGAATCGCTGTAGCACGCCACCGGCTTCGTAGATGGACACCTCTTCATCCGAATCCAGGCGGCAGATCACGGAAACCTCGCTGGCTTCACCGTTGTTTCGACGTATGGTCAGTTTGAGACGCGCGCCCGGCTGGCGTTCGCCCGTGACATCATAGGTCTCGCTGCCGTCAATGCCATGGGTGACTCTGGACTCGCCCGGGAGAAACTCCAGCGGCAGCACACCCATGCCGATCAGATTGGTCCGGTGGATACGTTCGAAGCCTTCGGCCACGATGGCTTCCACGCCGGCCAGCCGGACGCCTTTCGCTGCCCAATCGCGCGAACTGCCCTGCCCGTAATCGGCGCCGGCGATGATGATCAGCGGCTGCTTGCGCGTCATATAGGTTTCGATGGCTTCCCACATGCGGCTCATCCGTCCTTCCGGCTCGATACGGGCCAGAGAACCTTGGATGATGATGCCCTGCGCATCACGCACCATCTCGTTGAGCAGTTTCGGATTGGCGAAAGTCGCGCGCTGTGCGGTCAGATGATCACCGCGATGGGTGGCATAGGAGTTGAAATCCTCTTCAGGCACGCCCATGCTCGCTAGGTATTCACCGGCGGCACTGTCCAACATGATGGCGTTGGACGGCGACAGGTGGTCGGTAGTGATGTTGTCGCCGAGCACCGCCAAGGGCCGCATGCCCTGCAGCGTGCGCTCACCGGCCAATGCCCCTTCCCAATAGGGCGGACGGCGGATGTAGGTGCTCATCGGTCGCCAATCATACAGCGGCTCTACCGTCTTGCCGTTTTCGAGCCGCGCCATGAACATCGGCTCGTACACTCGCCGGAACTGCTCCGGCTTGACGCTGGCTTTGACCACCGTATCGATTTCCTCATCGCTCGGCCAGATATCGCGTAGCAATACTGGCCTGCCCTGTGCATCGATGCCCAGTAGATCCTTTTCGATATCAAAACGCACCGTACCGGCAATCGCATAGGCGATGACCAGCGGCGGCGAGGCCAGGAAGGCCTGCTTGGCGTAAGGGTGGATACGCCCGTCGAAATTGCGGTTGCCCGACAGCACTGCGGTCGCATACAGATCCCGCTCGATGATTTCCTGCTGGATTGCCGGGTCCAGAGCGCCGCTCATGCCGTTGCAGGTGGTGCAGGCGAAAGCGACGATGCCGAAACCGAGCCGCTCGAGATCATCGAGCAGGCCGGCTTCCTTGAGATACAGTTCGACGACTTTAGAACCGGGAGCCAATGACGATTTCACCCAGGGTTTCCGCAACAGACCCCTGGCATTGGCATTGCGCGCCAGCAGAGCGGCAGCGATGACGTTGCGCGGATTTGAGGTATTGGTACAGGAGGTGATGGCGGCGATGATGACCGCACCGTCCGGCATCAAACCACTTTTCTCGTCGGATCTGCCCGCTTCCAGCTTGATGGAATCCGCGATGCCATGCTCGGCCAAGGCATGGGTCGGCAGACGTTTGTGCGGATTGGAAGGGCCGGCCATATTGCGCACGACCGAGGACAGATCGAAGTGCAGTGTGCGCTCGTAGCGTGCGTCCGCCAGCATGTCGGTCCACAGGCCGGCCGCCTTCGCATAGGTCTCGACCAAGGCCACTTGTTCATTGCTACGGCCAGTAAGCCGCAGGTACTCCAGGGTATTGCCGTCGATGAAGAACATCGCGGCGGTGGCACCGTATTCCGGAGCCATGTTGGAAATCGTGGCGCGGTCGCCAATGGTCAGCGCCGATGCGCCTTCACCGCGGAATTCGAGATAGGCACCGACGACTTTGGATTCCCGGAGGAACTCGGTCAGCGCCAGTACAACATCGGTGGCAGTGATGCCGGGTTGCGGTCTTCCCGTCAGTTCAACGCCGATGATTTCGGGCGTACGCATCCAAGAGGCACGGCCTAGCATGACGTTTTCAGCTTCCAGACCACCCACACCGACGGCGATGACGCCGAGGGCATCCACGTGCGGCGTGTGGCTGTCGGTACCCACACAGGTATCCGGGAACGCCACGCCATCCTGAACTTGGACCACCGGTGACATTTTTTCCAGATTGATCTGGTGCATGATTCCGTTGCCCGGCGGAATGACCTCGACGTTGCGGAAGGCAAGCTTGGTCCAGTCGATGAAATGGAACCGGTCTTCGTTGCGGCGGTCTTCGATGGCGCGGTTCTTGGCGAACGCATCCGGATCATAACCGCCGCACTCCACCGCGAGCGAATGGTCGACAATCAGCTGGACCGGCACCACCGGATTGACCTGCGCCGGATCGCCGCCCATGTCGGCGATGGCATCGCGCAGGCCTGCCAGATCAACCAAGGCGGTCTGGCCGAGAATGTCATGGCAGACCACACGCGCGGGAAACCAGGGAAAGTCGAGTTCGCGGCGGTTGTCGATCAGCTGCCCGAGAAAATTATCGCGACGGGATGGCTCAGCGCATCGCACAATGTTTTCCGCATGCACGCGCGCGGTATAAGGCATGCGCGCATATGCACCTGGCTGCATGGCTTCAACGGCCGCCTGCGCATCGAAATAATCAAGCGTGGTATTCGGCAGGCGCTTGCGGTAGTCGGTATTCATCGTTTCTCGATTGAAACATACTCGCGGTCTGCTTCACCGATATAATTCGCGCTCGGGCGGATGATTTTTCCGTCAATGCGCTGCTCGATGACATGTGCGGACCAGCCGGAGGTACGTGCTATGACGAACAATGGCGTGAACATGGCTGTTGGAATGCCCATCATGTGATAGGCCGAAGCAGAATACCAGTCGAGATTCGGGAACATCTTTTTCATGTCCCACATCAGTGTCTCGATTCGTTCGGAGATATCGAAAAGATTCCGGTTCCCGCCCTCGGTGCAGAGTGTCCGTGAAATTTCCTTGATGATCGGATTGCGCGGGTCACCGATGGTGTAGACCGGATGTCCGAAACCGATGACGATTTCCTTGCGCTCGACCCGGGCCCGGATATCGGATTCGGCATCATCTGGCGAATCATAACGCGCGATGATTTCCATCGCCACTTCATTGGCGCCGCCGTGTTTCGGGCCGCGCAAGGCACCGATGGCGCCGGTGATACAGCTGAACATGTCGGAACCGGTTCCGGCGATGACGCGGCCGGTGAAAGTCGAGGCATTGAATTCGTGTTCAGCATACAGAATCAGTGATCGGTCCAATGCCCTTGCATGGGATTCACCGGGCACCGCGTCATGCAGCAGGTGCAGGAAGTGCGCAGCGATGGAATCGTCATCGGTTTCAACGTTTATCCTGCGGCCGGTGCGGGTGAATTGCCACCAATAGATCAGCATCGAGCCAAAAGAAGCCATCAAACGATCCGCGATGTCCCTGGCTTCCGTTTCCGGGTGGCTGTCGCTTTCAGGCAGCACGTTGCCAAGCATGGAACAACCGGTTCGCATTACATCCATTGGATGGGAGTTGGCCGGAATAAGCTCCAAAGCATCCACCACCAACTTCGGCAGACCGCGCATGCCTTTTAATTTTTTTTTATACGCGGCCAACTGAGCTACATTAGGCAATTCGCCATGCACCAGCAGATGCGCCACTTCCTCGAAGCTGGCGTTATCGGCCAGATCCTTGATGTCGTAACCGCGGTAATGCAAGTCATTGCCGCTGCGGCCGACAGTGCATAAAGCGGTGTTGCCGGCGGCCGTGCCACTGAGTGCTACGGATTTTTTGGCTTTCGGGAGCACTTGTTCACTCATGGGAATTCCTTATTTCTTATCGGCGAATAACGCATCGAGTTTGTCTTCGTAGCTGTGGTAATTCAGGAAATCATACAACTCGGCGCGCGTCTGCAGCGTATCGAGGATGTTTTTCTGGGTGCCATCACGACGGACGGTTTCGTAGAAATTAAGCGCGGCCTTGTTCATGGCGCGGTAGGCACCACAGCAGTAAAGCGCAATATCCACCCCGGCTTCGCGAAGCTCCTCGGTGGTGTAGAACGGCGTCGAGCCGAATTCGGTCAGATTGGCCAGAATCGGCACCTTCACCGCCGCCTTGAATTTGCGGTAATCCTCAAGCGAGCTCATCGCTTCCGGGAAAATCATATCGGCTCCGGCCTCGACATAAGCCACAGCACGTTCTATCGCGGCATCCAGACCTTCAACGGCTATGGCGTCGGTGCGCGCCATCAATACGAAGCCCGAATCGGTGCGAGCGTCGACGGCGGCTTTGACGCGGTCGGTCATTTCCTGCAGGCTGACCACTTCTTTGCCCGGGCGGTGACCGCAACGTTTCTGGCCGACCTGATCTTCCATATGCACGGCAGCTACACCGATGCGCTCGAAACTGCGGATAGTACGGGCGATGTTGAATGCCCCGCCCCATCCGGTGTCGATATCAACCAGCAACGGCATGCCGGTGGCATCCACGATGCGGCGGGCATCAGTAAGCACATCTTCCATGGTACTGATGCCCAAATCAGGCATGCCCAGCGAATTGGCGGCGACACCGCCGCCGGAAAGATACAAGGCCCGGTAGCCGGTGCGTTTGGCCATCAAGCCGGCATAGGCGGTAATGGCACCCATGACCTGCAAGGGTGATTCTTCGGTGACTGCAAGACGGAATAATTGGCCGGGTGTTTGCATCGAATGCCCCTAAAGTATGAAAGGGCGGCCGAAGCCGCCTTTCGGAATTACAGCAGATCGGCGACGCCGGCGCGTTCCTCTTCCAGCTCGGCCAGAGTTTTTTCCATTGCGGCGCGGCTGAATGCATCGACCGGCAGTCCTTCGATGCGGGTGTATTCACCGTTGGCACAGGTCACCGGCACGCCGTACATGACGCCCTCGGGAATGCCATAACTGCCATCGGACGGAACGCCCATGGTGACCCATTTTCCGTTGGTGCCGAGCACCCAGTCACGGATATGATCGATGGCGGCGTTGGCGGCGGAAGCCGCCGAGGACAGGCCGCGTGCCTCGATGATGGCAGCACCGCGTTTGCCCACCTGCGGAATGAAGGTGTTGGCATTCCAGTCGGCATCGTTGATCTTGTCTTTCAGCGAAACGCCGCCGGTAGTGGCGAAACGGTAGTCCGGATACATGGTCGGGCTGTGGTTGCCCCAGACCACCATTTTTTCGATATCGCCGACGGCGACACCGGCTTTGCCCGCCAGCTGGCTGAGCGCGCGGTTGTGATCAAGACGCAGCATGGCGGTGAAGTTCTTGGCCGGCAGGTCCGGCGCCGACTTCATCGCGATGTAGGCATTGGTATTGGCTGGGTTGCCGACCACCAGAACTTTGACCTTGCGCGAGGCAACGGCATTCAGGGCCTTGCCCTGCACGGTGAAGATCTTGGCGTTTTCCAGCAGCAGATCCTTGCGTTCCATGCCCGGTCCGCGCGGACGGGCACCAACCAGCAAGGCGACATCGACGTCTTTGAACGCCACCATCGGGTCATCGGTGCCGACCATGCCCGCCAGCAGCGGGAACGCGCAGTCTTCCAGCTCCATCATCACGCCCTTGAGCGCGGCCTGGGCTTTTTCCATCGGCAGTTCCAGCATCTGCAGGATGACCGGCTGGTCTTTGCCCAGCATTTCGCCGGAGGCGATGCGGAACAGCAGGGAATAACCGATTTGGCCGGCGGCGCCGGTTACTGCTACACGGATGGGGGCTTTCATGGGGATCTCTCCGGGATCAGGTCAATTCAGTGAAAAAATCAACGAAACGCTTCAGGCCTTCCGGCAGCTGCGCGCTCGGGCAGGTATAGGAAATACGCAGCGACTTCGGTTCGCCGAAAGCGGAGCCGGGAACGCAGGCCACGCCTTTGGCATCCAGCAGTGCGTTGCAGAAGTCGACATCGGTACCGATGACTTTGCCGCCATGTGATTTTCCGAAGGCACATGAAATATCGGGAAACACATAGAACGCGCCCTGCGGACGCGGACAGACCAGACCCGGAATCGAATTCATGGCAGTCATTACCATGTCGCGCTTGTGCTGGAATTCGGCATTCTTCTCGGTCGGTACGTCCTGCGGGCCGGTCAAGGCGGCCACGGCGGCGGCTGTGACCACTTCCGGAATATTGGTGATGTGGTTCGAGTTCAGGGTGGTGATGGCCTTGGCGACGCTTTCCGGACCGGCGATGAAACCGACGCGCCAGCCGGGCATGCCGTAGGTCTTGGACAGTGAATCGACGAAAATCACGCGGTCACGCAATTGCGGGTGGAACTGAATGAAGTTGTGGTACCCCAGACCATCGAACACCATGCGGTGATAGATGTCATCGGCAATGATCCACGTATCGGGATACTTGACCAGCACCTCGGCTAGGGCGGCGATTTCATCCTTGCTGTAAACCATGCCGGTCGGATTGTTCGGGTTGTTGAACAGAAATACTTTCGGTTTCTGCTGCAAGGCCGCATCCAGCTGTTCCGGTGTGATCTTGTAATTCTGGCTAGCCGGGCACTTCAGATGCAGGGTTTTCGCGTTCAGGATATCGGCGATGTCTTGGTAAGTGGTCCAGTACGGTACCGCGAAGGCGATGGTATCGCCTTCATCCAACAAGGCCTCGGCCAAGTTGTAGAGAATATGCTTGGCACCGATGCCGGTAGCGATATTGGCGCGCGTGTAGCCACTCAGCCCGGCGCGTACGATATGGCCCAGAAAGGCATCGAGCAGAACATCGGCGCCGCGGTTGGATCCGTATTGGCCTGAATCCTTGACCAAGGCTTCGGCCGCCGCCGCATAGATGTGCGGGCCGGGAAGGAAGTTGGGGACGCCGATGGAGAAGCTGATGATGTCGCGGCCTGCGGCTTTCAGGGCTTTCGCTTTTTCGGCGACCGCCATGATGGCGGAGGGTTTGGCGCGGCCGATGCGCTGGGCGAGTACAGGCATGATGCGGCTCCGGAATTTGTTGTGGAAAATCGGTGACATATCATATCATGACGGTAGACCGCACATGGCTGGCTGTCGCTGTCCGGCGGCTGTCGGTCCGGCCCCACGGTAAAAGAGGTATTTGCCGGCAATCCCATAAAACGAATCGGGCGCCCAAGGCGCCCGATTCGTTAATCATGCTGTATTTCGAACTCAGGCATTCAGGATGGCATTCCACTGACTGATGCGCTCGGCCTGCGAGGCCAGAAGCGCCGATACCTCGCCTTCCACCACGGCGGACTGGATGACATCACCCTGACGGATGGCATCGACCACCGCCTGATCGGCATCGGAAACCACTTCACCGAAAACCGTATGCTTGCCGTCCAGCCAATCGGTCGCGGTGTGGGTAATGAAGAACTGGCTGCCGTTGGTGCCGGGGCCGGCGTTCGCCATCGACAGCATGCCGGCTTTGCCATGGCGCGCCTTAGGGCTGCATTCATCTTCGAAACGGTAGCCCGGGCCGCCATTGCCGACGCCATTCGGGCAACCGCCCTGAATCATGAAATCCGGAATCACCCGATGGAATTTCAGGCCGTTGTAATAGCCGCGCTGGATCAGGTTGACAAAATTGGCCACGGTCAGCGGCGCGATGTCTGCGAACAGCTTCAGGCGAATGGTGCCTTGGTCGGTGGTCAGAACGGCGGTTAAATCGGACATGGCACACTCCGGAATCAATGAATAAGGGTTGAATAGGATGCCATAAATCGCCTTAACATGCCCTAACAGGGTATAATAATCGGCTTACTTACTTACCGTATATGCCGACTCCAGGCAGCCCTTCCCTATGTCCATTGAAAACCTCCGCAATATCGCCATCGTCGCCCACGTCGATCACGGCAAGACCACTCTCGTCGATTGCCTGCTGAAGCAGTCGGGTACCTTCAGCGAACGTACGGTCACCACCGAGCGGATGATGGACAGCAACGATCAGGAAAAAGAACGCGGCATCACCATCCTGTCGAAGAATACCGCGATCAACTGGAACGGCAACCGCATCAATATCGTCGACACCCCCGGCCACGCCGACTTCGGCGGCGAGGTCGAGCGCGTGCTGTCGATGGTCGATTCGGTACTTATTCTGGTCGACGCCATGGACGGCCCGATGCCGCAGACCCGCTTCGTGACCCAGAAGGCATTCGCGATGGGCTTCAACCCGATCGTGGTCATCAACAAGATCGACCGCCCGGGCGCACGTCCGGACTGGGTCATCGACCAGGTGTTCGATCTGTTCGACAAACTCGGTGCCACCAACGAACAGCTCGACTTCCCAATCGTTTATGCCTCGGCCCTGCACGGCTATGCCAGCCTGGATGATTCGGCCCGCGACGGCGACATGACTCCGTTGTACGAAGCGATCATGAAGCATGTGCCCGCCCCGAAAGTCGATCTGGATGGTCCGTTCCAGATGCGCGTCAGCCAGCTTGATTACAACAACTTCGTCGGCCTGATCGGTGTCGGCCGCATCCAGCGCGGCAAGGTGCGCACCAACATGCCGGTCAGCGTGGTCGACCGCCAGGGCAAGAAGCGCCAGGGCAAGGTGCTGCAGGTGCTCGGCTTCCTCGGTCTGGAACGCGTTGAAGTGGCCGAAGCCGAAGCCGGCGATATCGTCGCCATCTCCGGTGTCGCCGACCTGAGCATCTCCGATACCATCTGCGCCCTGGATGTGCCGGAAGCGTTGCCGGCATTGACCGTGGACGAACCGACCATCTCGATGACCTTCCAGGTCAACAACTCCCCGTTCGCCGGCAGCAAGGAACACAGCGGCGGCAAATTCATCACCAGCCGCCAGATCCGCGAACGTCTGGAGCGCGAAACCCTGCATAACGTGGCCTTGAAGGTCGAAGAAGGCTCGGATCCGGATAAATTCCTGGTGTCCGGCCGCGGCGAACTGCATCTGTCCGTCCTCATCGAAACCATGCGCCGCGAAGGCTTCGAGCTCGCCGTGTCGCGTCCGGAAGTCATCATCAAGGAAATCGACGGCCAGCAGATGGAGCCGGTCGAACAGCTGGTGGTCGACATCGAAGAGGTGCATCAGGGTGGCGTCATGGAAAAGCTCGGCATCCGCAAGGCCCAGCTGAAGAACATGGAATCCGACGGCAAGGGACGCGTGCGCCTTGACTATATGATTCCGGCCCGTGGCCTGATCGGCTTCCAGAACGAGTTCCGCACCCTGACCCAGGGCTCGGGCCTGCTGTTCCACGTTTTCGACCACTACGGTCCGAAAGAACAAGGCGCCATCGCCAAACGCACCAACGGCGTGATGATTGCCAATGCCCCGGGCACTACCCCCGCCTACTCGCTGGGTCCGCTGCAGGAGCGCGGCAAGCTGTTTGCAGCCGAAGGCGACAACGTCTATGAAGGCCAGCTCATCGGCATCCACTCCAAGGACAACGACCTGACCGTCAACGCCATCAAGCCCAAACCGCTGACCAACATGCGCGCGTCCGGCAAGGACGATGCCATCAAACTCAGCCCTGCCATCAAGTACACGCTGGAACAGGCGCTGGACTTCATCGAAGACGATGAGCTGGTGGAAGTCACGCCGAAGGAAATCCGTCTGCGTAAGAAGCATCTGACCGAAAACGAGCGCAAACGCGCCAGCCGCAGCTGATTGAAAGCCCCGCGCAAGCGGGATTTTTGTTTATGCTGTAAAGCAAATCCGCCGGAGTACCCATGGAAATCGATGCCACCCTCTGGTTGCTGACCGCCCTCGCCGGCTTGGCCGCTGGGCTCATCGACAGCATCGTCGGCGGTGGGGGCCTGGTCCTGACCCCGGCCATGCTGAATCTTCATCCCGGGCTCAACATCCTGCAGGCTATCGGTACCCAGCGCACCAGTTCAATCATGGGAACCTCAGTCGCAGCCTGGAACTACCTGCGGAAAATCCACATCGAACGGCGTATCCTGCTGCCGGCCTGCGTCGCGGCCATGGCGGCATCCGCCATCGGCGTGCAGTTCGCCAAACGCCTCGACCCGGAGCTGCTGAAATGGACGGTCCTGGCGATCTGCGTGATTCTTGCCGTGTATACGGTCTTCCGCAAGGACCTCGGGTTGAAAGAGGAGCGCCGTTTTCACCCGAAGCATGAATCGCTGGCGGCACTGTCGATCGGCACTGCGAGCGGTTTCTACAACGGACTGATCGGCCCCGGCACCGGCACCATCATGGTGTTCGCCTTCGTCAGCTTTCTTGGACTCGACTTCCTGAAATCCTCAGCGGTTTCGAAAGCAGCGAATGTTTCTGCCGACATCAGCTCCTGGACGGTGTTGATGTTGAGCGGCTTCGTACTTTGGGTTTTGGCGGTGCCATTAATCATCGGCAATATGCTGGGCAGCTACATCGGCAGCCATATGGCTATCCGCAAGGGACAGACCTTTGTTCGCGCAGTGTTTCTGGTGATCGTGCTGGCACTGATTGCGCGTCAGGCTTGGCAGCTGCTCACGGCCTGACTGGTCAAGGCCGACTGACTACGTATGCAAAGGCTTGTATGCCGCCCTGCAGATTGCCTACATTAGTGTATCCCTTACAGCCGATGGATTGCCCATGATGCGTGTCCTCATTTTCCCCTTGATCCTGATGTTGTCCGGCCTCTGCGAGGCCAAACTCTCGGTCGGCGACCCTGCCCCCTTCCGGCTCGGCAAGAACGCCAAAGGCGGAGAGGAAGTCATCCTACAGGACTACAGCGGCAAGATCACCGTGGTGCACTTCTGGGCGACCTGGTGCGACTACTGCTTCAAGAGCCTGCCGGCCATGGAGTACATGCAGGAACAGCTCGGCCTGGCCAATCTTCAGGTAGTGTCCATCGCGGTGAAGGACGACCCGAAATCCGTCAACAAAATCACCGCCGAACTCAAGGAAATGTCGATGGTGTCCGCGGTCGATAAAACCGGCAAGGTCGGGGAAACCTTCGGCGATGATTACATGCCTAATGTCTGGATTATCGGACGCGACGGGAAAATCGCTGCACAGACCCAGATCAAGAACGACGAAGACCTGAAGAAGGCCATCAAACTGGTCGAAGCCGCCCTAAGGGCGAAGTGATGGGCGGTGTTAAGGGACGGCATCGGCCTTTACTATCTCGAGAGTGTTGAATCTATCCCCGTTCAGGCCATCTGTAAAATAACAATCGCTAAACCGTTTATAAGCGCTTTTTATATGAGCAATGGCTTTTTCGTATCAGCGCAGACTGCCATGTTTGTGAACGATTGACATGGCGATTTCGAGTGACTGTTCGTAATTCAAACGCGGATCTACCGAGGACAGATACGCCCTTTCCAGATCGGCTTCGATCAGATCACGCGCGCCGCCGAGGCACTCGGTCACGTTCTCGCCGGTCAGCTCCAGGTGCACACCGCCCAGATGCGAACCCTCGGCGGCATGCACATCGAAACTGCGTTCAAGTTCGGCTTTGATATTGTTGAAGCGCCGGGTTTTGTAGCCGTTCGAGGTGGATTCGGTGTTGCCATGCATCGGATCGCAGACCCAAAGCACGCGTGCACCGGCGGATTTGACGGCGCGGATCAGACGCGGAAGCTCCTTGTCGACATTGTCGGCACCGAGGCGGTGGATTAGCGTAAGACGGCCCGGTTCATTATCCGGGTTGAGTGTTTCGCACAGGCATGCAATCTGCGCGTCGGTGACACCCGCTGAAATTTTGATGCCGATCGGATTGGCGATGCCGCGGAAATAGGCGACATGGGCGCCATCCAGCTGCGCGGTGCGCATGCCGATCCAAGGGAAATGGGTTGACAGGTTGAACCAACTATCCTGGCGCGGCACACGACGGGTCAAGGCTTCCTCGTAGGGCAGCAACAGTGCTTCATGCGAGGTGTAGAAATCAGTGCGGTTGACGTTGTGTGCGGGCTCGCCGGAAATAGTTTCCATGAAACGGATGGCGTCGCCGACCGACTGCACGAGCTTGTTGTAATGCTCCGCCTGCGGCGACTGCGACACCCAACCCAGATTCCAGTACTCCGGATGATGCAGATCCGCAAAACCGCCATCAATCAGCGCACGCACGAAATTCATGGTCATCGCCGAGCGTGCATGGCCTTTGACCATGCGGCGTGGGTCCGGAACACGAGCGGATTCGGTGAATTCGGGGCCATTGATGAAATCGCCCCGGTAACTGGGCAGAGTGATGCCCTCTTTGGTCTCCAGATCAGCCGAACGCGGTTTGGCGTATTGCCCGGCGAAACGTCCGACACGCACCACCGGCTTGCGCAGGCCATGCACCAGAACCAAGCTCATCTGCAGCAGAACCTTCAAACGGTTGGAAATGAGCCCGGATTCGCAATCGGTGAAACTCTCGGCACAGTCTCCGCCCTGAAGCAGAAAACTGCGGCCTTCTTGGGCGTCGGCGATACGCTGCTTGAGCGTGAGGATTTCCGCGGACGTCACCAGCGGCGGCAGCAGCGAAAGCTCGGCCTGTACCGCTGCAAGCGCGCCTGCATCGGGATAATTCGGCTGCTGAAGCGCGGTGAAATTCCGCCAGCTGGCGGGTTGCCAGGCGTGATTGTTCGGCATTCGATTTCTCAGGATTTACGAAAGGCGGGATAAATGGCTAGCGCTAATACACCGATGTATAGAACGAGTGTCCACATCGGCATGCTGAACCCGAGAAAAGTCCAGTCGATTTTGGCGCATTCGCCGGAGCCCTTGAATACGGTTGTCAGCGCCTCGCGCAAGGGCATGGCATCGAGCATGTAACCGAGATCCATGCCGCCGCAGAAGGCTCCCGGATCCGAGGGGGTAAGCTGGATGGCGACATGACGGCCGGCAATCAACAGACCGCCCAATGCGCTCAGTGAGACCAAACTGGCGAGGAAGCGCCGCCAAGCGCGTGATTTCGGATTGTGCAAGGCGCCGATGAGGAAAAACACACCTGCGGCAATGAAAGCGAGGCGTTGCAGGATACACAGCGGACACGGCTGCATCAGCATGTCAGGGTGGTACTGCACGTACAGGGCATAGCCGATGGCACCGAAACAACCGATGGCGCCAAGGAAGTAGTAGGTACGGAAAGACCAGCTCAGGGGATTCATCAGGGACTTCATTTCAGCGGATTTCTCCATTTACACTACCGTTTTTACCCGCAATTGGCAAAGACTTTTGCAAAAAAAACCCCGGAAACCGGGGCTTTTTCGACATGGCTGACGCTTATTCAGCGACTGCGGCCGAAGCCTGCGGACGATCGACCAGCTCGACGTACGCCATCGGAGCATTGTCGCCTGGACGGAATCCGCATTTCATGATGCGCAGATAACCACCCGGACGCTCCTTATAACGCGGGCCGAGTTCGACGAACAGCTTTCCGACGGCTTCTTTGTCACGCAGACGCGACATAGCCAGACGGCGATTGGCGACGCCATCGATTTTGCCGATGGTGATCAGCGGCTCAGCCACGCGGCGGAGTTCCTTGGCTTTCGGCAAGGTGGTACGGATCAGTTCGTGCTTGAACAGGGAAGCCGCCATGTTGACGAACATCGCTTCGCGGTGGGCACTGGTGCGGCTGAATTTACGGCCGGATTTTTGGTGACGCATGGTCGTGATTCCTAATCGGAGCGCGGATAGATGTCCGCGCTGTGTTTAATTAACCCAACATTCCCAGCTGGTGGCTGGCCGGCGGCCA
>Ga0315907_10001520_pt1 | contig 31263 bp, 25 predicted proteins | sample LakEriMetagenome_3_FD_203525 | JGI IMG/M metagenome (GOLD analysis project Ga0315907, IMG submission 203525) | Freshwater fungal communities from buoy surface, Lake Erie, Ohio, United States - Buoy 12 MA123 | ecosystem: Environmental > Aquatic > Freshwater > Lake > Lake biofilm | place: USA...
TTGGGATCCATGGTGGTAGACCAGAGCTGCTCAGGGTTCATTTCTCCCAGACCTTTGTAGCGCTGTATGCCCACGCTATCCTCTTTCCCATCCTTGGCCATTTCTGAAATCAACTTTTTGCGCTCCTCCTCCGTCCAGCAATAGCGCTCGTCTTTTCCTTTTTTCAATAAATACAAAGGAGGAAGAGCGATATACACGTAGCCCCTTTCCACGAGCGTTCGCATGTAGCGGAAAAACAAGGTAAGAATAAGCGTACGGATGTGAGACCCGTCGATATCGGCATCCGTCATGATGATGATCTTATGGTAGCGCAAGCCAGATAGGTCCAGTTCCTTGTCGTCGTTGACAGTTCCAAACTTTACCCCAAGGGCAGTTAGGATGTTCTTGATTTCGTCATTGTCGTAGATTTTATGTTCGTGAGCTTTTTCTACGTTCAATATTTTTCCCTTCAAGGGTAGAATGGCTTGAAAATCACGATCTCTTCCTTGCTTGGCCGATCCTCCTGCAGAATCCCCTTCCACCAAGTACAATTCACAAACTTCTGGATCAGAATTGGCGCAATCGGCCAATTTTCCAGGCAAACCTCCGCCGCCAAGGATATTTTTCCGCTGCACCATTTCTCGTGCCTTCCGGGCCGCATGACGGGCTTGTGCAGCCAATATTACTTTCCCTACAATGGTCTTGGCTTCACGTGGATGCTCTTCCAACCAAGCCTGCAACACATCCGACACCGCCGAATCTACAAAACCAACTACATCGGAATTCCCCAATTTGGTTTTGGTTTGTCCCTCAAATTGAGGTTCTGCTACCTTCACCGAGATGACTGCCGTGAGTCCTTCCCTGAAATCGTCTCCTGAAACTTCAATTTTTAATTTTTCCAGCATTCCCGATTTGTCGGCATAGGCCTTGAGCGTACGGGTCAATGCTCGTCTAAATCCTGTCACGTGGGTACCCCCTTCGTAGGTATTGATGGTATTCACGTAGGAGACCACATTTTCGGTGTAGGAACTGTTGTAGTTCATCGCTACTTGCACGGGTACTTCTTGGTTGAGGGACTCGATGTAAATCGGGCTTTCAATGATTTTTTCTCGGGTTTCGTCCAGGTACTGTACAAATTCAATCAATCCACCTTCAGAGAAAAATTCATCCGATTTGGCTTGTCCATCTTCGATTTCACGCAAATCTTTTAAAAAGATTCGGATTCCTGCGTTCAAATACGCCATCTCTCGAAGCCGGTTGGCAATGGTTTCGTACTTGTACTCGGTCACTCCAAAGATGGAGTCGTCTGGTTTGAAATGAATGATGGTGCCCCGCTTTTCGGTTTTTCCTACTTCTCGCGCTGCATATTTGGGAATACCTATAGAAAACTCTTGTTCGGTAATCACCCCATTTCTGTGTACGGTAGCTTTTAAGTAGGTAGATAGGGCATTGACGCAAGAAACCCCCACTCCGTGAAGGCCTCCAGACACCTTGTAGGTATCCTTATCAAACTTTCCTCCCGCATGCAGCACAGTCAACACTACTTCTAGAGCCGATTTTTTTTCTTTGGGGTGCATGTCGGTGGGAATTCCTCTACCGTTGTCCTCTACCGTGATAGAATTGTCTTCATTTACGGTAACGTGAATGGTATCGCAGTGCCCTGCTAGTGCCTCGTCTATGGAATTGTCTACTACTTCCCAAATCAGGTGATGAAGACCTTTGATGCCCACGTCTCCGATATACATGGCGGGACGCTTTCTTACCGCTTCTAATCCTTCTAATACTTGAATATTGCCAGCGCCATAGTCTGCTGGGTTGCTCAGTTTTTCTTCACTCATACGTTTTGGAGTCCCTCAAACAAAGGGTGATTTTCCTTGAGGGTTTTGTCTCGTTTTAGTTGCCGCAATTTAGGAAAAAAAAGTGACTTCCTCAGGTTCTTTTCCAAAGACTTTGTAGGGAAAATTCCCAAGGAATATGTCACATCCCAAACCAAATAATATTCTGTTTTTTAAGCTTTTTAAAAAATCGAATAAAAATTTTTATATCTAAAAAAACGCTGTATATCTCTGATTTTCAGCGTTACATTTTTTTTGTTGTATTTTTTTACATTTTTTTTAAACAAATTTTTTTCGGCAAACTTAATTAGTTGTAAATGTTAGTTAACATCAACCAAAACCAAAAAAATTATGAATTACAGCATTCTATTAGACGTAGGAACAGCTGCCACTGATGCAACAGCTGCTGTCGCTAATTCAGTGGACCTTCCTTCACTTAAAGAAATCGATTCCTTAAAGGACGCGATTGCCATTACCTTCTTCATTGGGTACATGGCCATGTTAGCATCTTCAGTGTTTTTCTTCGTAGAAAGAGGCTCTGTAGACGGTAAGTGGAAACTTTCCCTTTTGGTATCCGCATTGATCACGGGTATTGCCGCAGTACACTATTATTACATGAGAGAATTCTACATGGAATATGGTGTGAGCCCTACCGCTTTGCGTTACGTAGACTGGACCTTGACGGTTCCTTTGATGTGCGTAGAGTTTTATTTGCTGACTAAGCCTTTTGGCGCCAAAGGTGGCACACTCTTTAAATTGATCCTAGCTTCAGTGGTGATGTTAGTGACTGGTCTACTTGGCGAAACAATTTTCAAAGAAGCTGGAGGAAACGTCCTATGGGGTTGGTTATCTACTGTAGGTTACTTATACATTGTGTATGAAGTATTTTTTGGAGATGTAGCCAAATTGACAAAAAGCTCCAACAGCCCAGCTTTAGGAAGAGCGATGTTCCTAATGAAGATTTTCATCACATTGGGATGGGCTATTTACCCAATTGGATACATGGTATTACCAGGTAATTACCTTAATACAGCCTTTGGTGGTAATGAAGCTTATATCGACTTGTTCTACAACATTGCTGATGCCATCAACAAAATTGGTTTTGGCTTGGTAGTTTACACAGTAGCAGTTGCTGAAAGCAGTAAAAAATAATTTTTAAAGGCTGTCTGAACCGGTGTTCAGGCAGCCTTTTCTTCTATGCGCCACTACGACTACATATTAGCAGGAGGAGGATGTGCAGGCTTGAGCCTGGTCTACCAACTTTTGGAGAGTAGCTTGAAGGAGGCGAATATTTTGATCATTGATCCCACCGAGGGAGAAATTCCCAACAAAACCTGGTGCTATTGGAGCACCGAAGCCCTTCCCATTCACCCAGAGTACGCTCGCTTTTCTTGGAAGTCCTTCTACTTAAAAGATACCCAAAAAAAGCTTTCCAAATCCTTCGAACATCTGGCGTATTACCACCTCAATTCTCATGATTTTTATGCCCATGTCTTGGGCAAAATTAAGGCTAACCCTCAAGTACATTTTTTAAAAGACGAAGTGATCCAGGTAAGCTCCACTGCTTCCTCAGCCCAAGTTGAAACCAAGTCTTACGGTAGCTTCCAATGCTCCTATGTTTTTGATTCACGCATTTGTAGCAATGAGAATACCCAAAATCTTTTAAATCAAGTTTTTATCGGTCTAAGAATCAAAAGCGAAACAGCCCTATTTGACCCAAAGAGTTTGGGCTTGATGGATTTTGATACCGAAGCTTCCACTGACTTTGATTTTGTATATACCCTCCCGTTTGCTACCCATGAAGCGCTGATAGAATACACCGCTTACACCACGCAAGAGCGAGAGGAACAAGTGTTGCTGGACGCATTGACTTCTTACTTAACTAAAAAGTATGGGACCATTTCCTACGAAATTCAATTTCGAGAATCTGGAAAAATCCCCATGACTACAAGAAATTTGTTTGCCCCAAGCCAAAGTCGGCTCGTTCCCTTGGGAACAGCTGCAGGATGGACCAAACCTTCCACGGGGTATACCTTTGCCCTTATCCAAGAAAATTGTGCGCAAATCGTAAAGCAACTCGAACAAGGGCATCTTAAGAACTTAAAATTTCCCAGAAAAAAGCGTTTTATATTTTACGACAATATTCTTCTCACCATTGCACACAGGTGGCCTAAAAAACTTCCAGGAGTATTTCTCAATCTATTCTCAAGTGCTTCTCCAGATTTGGTATTTCGCTTTTTATCTGAAAAAACTTCTTTTAGAGAAGAAATACGGCTTTTATCGGGACTGAAATTTGGAATTTTTATAAAAGGACTCCTGCGCTATGGCACGCATTGAAAAGCTCGCTAAAGGAACAGGAATTGTCCTTGCCTTTACTTTTTTGATTTTTCCACAACTCCCCCCTTTCCTCCACTACGGACTATTTGGGTGCACCTTGCTTTTTGTAGGTATCCCCCACGGGGGTATTGACCACCTCATCCACAATCCTCAAATAGGCAAGCAAGGATTGGTTTACTTTATCTTTCGCTACTTGCTGGTGATGCTCGGTTATGCTTTGCTCTGGTGGCTGTTACCCCTTGGCGCTTTACTCGCCTTTTTACTCATGTCTTCTTACCACTTTGGACAATCTCATTTTTTAGATCGACTTAGAAATTCCTCCGGAGAAGCCTGGCTTTATCTCATCAAAGGCAGTTTTTTCTTAGCAATTCTCCTTTTTGGAGACTGGGAAATGACCCAAAAAATCCTCCAGCCTATCCTAAACTTGTCCTTCACCGAATTGCAGCGTCTAGGAATCGTAGGTGGACTTATGGCTAGCTCTTTACTTATACAGGGTTTGCTGGGGCGAACTTTCACTGCAGGGGATGCTGTTGATTACTTAATTTTGGCTCCTCTGCTCTATTTCAGTCCTTTACTGGTGGGGTTCAGCATCTACTTTGGACTTTGGCATTCCCTTCCTAGCATGCTAGCAGAATACGAATACCTGAAAAAGTATCCAGCATTCAGTACCCCGCTAAAGTTTTGTTTGCAATTACTTCCCTTTTCAGGCATTAGCTTACTTGGGATTGCTCTTCTCTTTGGGGTAGGCATTCGGTATTTGCCTACTCAAGAACTCTATTTGCTTTTCTTTGTGATGCTCTCGCTCATCTCTTTACCACATATCCTTTACATGGATACTTTTTTGAGGGAAAAAGTTAGTATTGACTCGTAGTCAACATAACCAAGGTGCAGGCGTTTAAAGCTTCTATCCCTGCTGCTTTAGCCCGAGCATAAAAGGCAGGATTCTCCGTTCCAGGATTAAAAATAATTCGTTTGGGGTGAAGGCTCAACAAATAATCCATCCATTGCTCCTGGTTCTTGGGCCCTAAATACAAGCTTAGGGTATGGATTTCTTTAAGGGCTGGTTTTTGTTGCAAATCCAAAATGTCCTGACCTAGGACATTTCCTTTTTTAATCCCGATAGGGATAAAAGGAAATCCCTTTTGCTGCAACAATTGTGCTGCGGAGAAGGCGTACCGTTCGGGATTTTCTGAGGCTCCCACAAGGAGCGTCATCGTAGACTTATTCTGGTCTTTTTCCATATACCCTGTCCCGTTCAAAGGTATCCATATGCCTGTGCTTTTTACTTTCGTAAATATCGGCTAGCGTGATGAGAATGCCCGTTTCCTCCACTTCACCAAACTCATCGTTTAGGGCAGTACCAAAGGACTTCATGCTCGGAGATAGGTTCATGTAGGTGTTGATCAGGGGAGGAATGTTTTCTCCCCAAGCCCTAACTTTCCCATTTAAGACCTTGTAACCTTCCTTGTACTCCAAGCCTTCAAAGGGATTGGCTTGAGATAAAATATCGGTTTCATAGGTCAAGTAAAGCTCCTTCTTAGGCCTTACTAAACCTTGAGGATCAGGAAAATAATGATTTAAAAAATAGAGCAATAGGTCCCTAGCTTCTCGATGGTAATGGGGATACATGGTTACTTTTCCAAAGAGATATTTGATGTCTGGATGAAGCAGAACCACAGCGCCCAGGCCATCCCACAAGTTGTCCAAGCTAAACATTCCCTTTCGATTGTCTACACTGGGTTGGTACTTGGGTTGGACAAAAGACCTACCCAATTCCAAGGTATAGGGCAAGTAGTCTTTTACAAACTCAGGAGAGAAATCAAATAAATGGGTAGTAGACAAGCGTATGGAACCGTCAGGCCCCAGGGCATCCTTGCAGCATATCAATCGGTAGCCAGCCACGATTTCCTCATCTTCCTCATTCCAGGTGATCAATTGATGGTAGCAGTGTTCACTGGTATCGTTGTGATCTAAGTCTACTTCTTTTCCGGTCCCCCCTCCTGCTGCTCTAAAAGTCAATTCTCTGAGTCTTCCTATTTCTCGGACTACCTGAGGCGCATTGTGATAATTAACCAAGTAGACCAGGTTGTCTCCATTGTTGGTGTAGCGCAGAAAACGTTCTGGGGTGAGCTCTGCCTTCAATAGCTCTCTAGCTACAGGGGGAATTAGTGCTGTGGGCTCAGTCATTTTGTTTTCCAAGTTCATAAACCTTTTCTTTCATGTAATCTGCCCATTGTGCATCGCTAAGATCCTCGGTAAAATGGGTAGACGACACGGGCTTCCCAAGAGTAATTTGTATAGTATTTCCACGCTGTCTATACATTTCATCCACCAACCAAAACATTTCAATATTGGCTTTAATCCCTAGTTTTTTCCTGATGTTAGCAAGATTGTAAAAAAAAGTGGAATTCCTACCTGAAATATGGCAAGGAATAATATCAAGTTGGTTTTTTTTGGCTTTCGCAATAAAACTTTTCTTCCAAAGCAAGTCTTTGATTACCCCATCCTGTTTTCGAGAGACCAATCCTGCGGGAAAAATCAATACCGCATGACCCTCTGCATAGACTTGCTCTATGATTTGGTTAGCCTCCGGTGAATTCTTTCCATACTTGTTGACCGGCACAAAATGAGGTTCAAAGTTATTGAAGGTCATCAAGAGGTCGTTGACCAACAGCCGGACATCTTTTCGGTACTTGCCTATGGCATGCAAAAAAGCAATCCCATCCAAGCCTCCCAAAGGGTGATTGGATGCCAATATTACCCCTCCCGTCTTGGGAATATATTCTGCACCTACCACAGTCACCTTCATCTCAAACTCCTGGATCAGGGCTGCAGCGAAATCTAAGCCTTTTTTTTCTAAGTGCTTGTTGAGCACCTGATTGAGCCAGGCTTCGTGCGTCACTCGCTTGACATAGCGTAGCAAAAATCCAGGCATCCATTGGAGTAAGCGTGGATTTTTAGCAGCAATGGCCTTTTCTATGTCTATAAACTTGGCGGGCATGGTAAAAATGAGGGAAATAGAAGGTTTAAAGGATTAAATGCCAGAGGAACGGTAGTCAAAAATAGAAAAAAATAGCACTAAATCAGGGAGCATACTTTAAAGGAATCTATAGATCCTTGAAAACCAGCAAATTTTTTCTCCTTCCCTAGCAAAATTTCTAATGTCAACTACTAGGGCTAGCCTAAAAGGAAAAGATTGCCTTAGACCAAAAGGAATTCCGTAGTTTTGTATTTATGCATGATTCCATTCTTTCCCTCTGTCCTGGCCCTTGGAAAGGGTATGAATTGATTGATACGGGCGGTTTTGAAAAATTAGAACGCTTTGGCAATTACATCCTTAGTCGTCCCGAACCTCAAGCCATTTGGGATAAAAGCCTTCCTGAATCGGAATGGAGAAAAATGGCCCATGCGCATTTTGCCAAGGAAAAAAACAATCCTGAAAAAGGGCAATGGCAACAGTTGAAAGCCATGCCCCAACAATGGCAAATCAGCTATGAAAATGAAGAAGGGCTAAAAATGAAATTGAACCTGGCTCAAACTTCCTTTAAGCATATCGGTCTTTTCCCAGAGCAAGCGGTGAATTGGGATTACTTGTATTCCAAACTTAAATCCTTTCCTCAGGGCACTCCCAAAGTATTGAATCTCTTTGGCTATACGGGCGCAGCCAGTGTGGCAGCTAGAGCGGCAGGAGCCGAGGTATCTCATTTGGATGCGGTCAAACAAGTAGTCACCTGGACCAAACACAACATGGAATCTTCAGGCCTAGACGGGATCCGATGGATAGTAGACGATGCTATGAAATTTATCAAAAGAGAAGCAAGAAGAGGCAATGTATACCAAGCCATAGTCATGGATCCTCCCGCTTACGGAAGAGGCCCAGAAGGGGAAAAATGGGAATTAGAAGAACAAATCAATGAAATGCTGAAAACCTGCAAGGAAATTCTTGATCCCAAGCATCACCTCTTGCTGCTCAACATGTACTCCTTGAGCTTTTCATCCCTGATCGCAGCCAACCTCATCCAATCTACTTTTGGAAAGGTAGCTCATGCGTCCCATGGAGAGCTTTTCCTTCAGGAAAGTCAAGGAAAAAGGCTGCCATTAGGGATTTTTTACCGATTTTCTAGTTTTTGACTTTCATTCAAAATTATGAACCATCGTTCTCTTTTTCTAGCGCATGTGGCTCAAACGACCGATTTTCCTCTAGCTATAGAGGTAGAGAGAGCAGAGGGAGTTTACCTTTATGGGCCAGAGGGAAAGAAGTACATGGACTTAATTTCTGGAATTGGGGTGAGCAACGTAGGCCATCGCCATCCCAAGGTCCTAGAAGCCATACGTAACCAATTAGACCGCTACCTCCACCTCATGGTCTATGGGGAATACATACAATCCCCTCAAACACTACTGGCAAAAGCCTTGATTAACACGCTACCCAAACCATTGGACAACGTATATTTTGTCAATAGTGGTTCGGAAGCCATAGAAGGAGCCATGAAATTGGCTAAAAGATATACCCAAAGACAAGAAATTCTTTCCTGTGCACAAGCGTACCATGGAAGTACCCAAGGAGCCTTGAGCCTAGGAGGAAACGAGTCCTTGAAGAGAGCCTACCGCCCCTTACTTCCGGGTACTTCTCAAATCTGCTACGGGAGCTTTTCTGATTTAAGTAAAATTTCGGAAAATACGGCCGCCGTGGTCATCGAAACCATTCAAGGAGAAGCAGGTGTTCGGATTGCCTGTAAGGAATATTTTAATGCCTTGAGAGCCCGTTGTGATCAAACAGGCACCCTCTTGGTTCTAGATGAAATACAAACAGGGTTTGGTCGAACGGGTAAGTTTTGGGGCTTTGAGCACATGGAAGTAATCCCTGATGTGGTGGTTTGCGCCAAGGGAATGGGCGGTGGCATGCCTATAGGTGCTTTTATAGCCAACAAAGAGGTCATGAGCGCTTTTAAGTCCAATCCCATGTTGGGCCACATCACCACCTTTGGGGGGCATCCCGTGTCCGCAGCAGCCTCCTTGGCTACCTTACAGGTGATACGGGAGGAACAACTGCTCCCCCAAGTGGAAGAAAAAGCCCAGTTAATTAAATCGCTGCTCGTTCACCCCAACATCAAAGCTATTCGACACAAAGGGTTGATGATGGCCGTGGAGTTCGAATCCTTTGACCTCCTCAAACGCATTATTGATCGGGCCATTGGCTTAGGGGTGATTACGGATTGGTTCTTGTTTTGTGACGACAGCATGAGAATTGCACCTCCTTTGACCATTACCAAGGAGGAAATATCCCAAGCTTGCCACCTAATTTTGCGTGCCATAGAAGAAGAGTCCTTGGTTAATCCCTAGTCTTTTCCATAGAAAGCGAGTTTTAATGCGTAAATTCACCTGATTTCTTACTATCCTTTCCCATGAAAAAATTTCTTTACATACTAGGCATTCTCTTTTTTATTCTCATTCTTTCCCTGCTAGGATTTATTTACTGGAATAGCCCCCAGTACGATGGTGAAGTGGCTATTGATGGTTTGTCTGAGGAGGTAGAGATTCACTTTGATTCCTACGGGGTACCCCATATCTATGCACAAAACCAAACCGATGCCTACCGTGCCTTGGGATACGTACACGCCCAAGAGCGTCTTTTTCAATTGGAAATGATGAGAAGGGTGGGTTCGGGTACCTTGGCAGAATTGCTGGGACCTGAAGTACTCCAAATAGATCAATTTTTCCGTACCCTAGGTATTCCCAAGCATGCCAAAGAAAGTACTCAAGCCTTACTAGCCCAAGGCAATTCTCCTTGGAAAAGTGCCGCAGAAGCCTATATCGATGGAGTAAATCAATTTATTGCTGAAGGAAAATTACCTGTAGAATATCTTCTTTTGGGAGCTAGCCCCAGACCTTACAGTCTAGAAGACATGCATGCCGTTTTGGGATACATGTCATTTACTTTTGCCATGGGCTTGAAAACAGACCCCTTGGTCACGGAAATTTCCCGTAAATGGGGGCCGGAATATCTCAGTTCCCTGGCAGTAAATACGCTCCCCTCTCACCACGTGATCCCGGTGAATTATAACGATTCCTTGGGACATACTCCTGATCCCCAAACTCCTAGCCTCAGCGCAGTTCTGGATCGCTTGCCCGTTCCCCTACTCCAAGGATCCAATGCCTGGGTCATTTCTGGGAGCAGAACCGAATCTGGAAAAGTACTTTTCGCCAACGATACCCACATTGGATTTGCTTCTCCTTCCGTATGGTTTGAAGCACATGTAGAATACCCAGGATTTAGCTTTTATGGCAATCACTTGGCAGGAATTCCCTTTGGGATGGTGGGGCATACCCGACACCACAGTGTAGGATTGACCATGTTTGAAAACGACGATCAAGACTTTTTTGAAGAAAAACTCAACCCTGCAAATCCCAATGAAATCATTATTGGTGATTCAATTTTTCCCATCACCTCTCGCACCGAACTGATTCAGGTAAAAGGTCAAGATGCAGTGGCTATGGAAGTGAGGGAAACTCCGCATGGCCCCATTCTCAACCCTGTGGTCAAAGAAATCGCTGCCATGACCTCTAATCCGGTATCTTCCTGGTGGGTCTTCCTTCTTGAGCCTTCCCGCGCCCTAGAAGCTGTATACCAAATCAACCACGCCAGCTCCCTGGAGGATGTGGCTCACGCCGCCTCCTTGATCCATGCTCCTGGACTGAATATCATGTATGGCGATAGTGTGGGAAATATCGCTTGGTGGGCAGCTGCCAAGCTACCTATCCGAGGAGCCAAAGCCGATGCTAAGATTTTTGCAGATGGCTCTAATCCGGAAGCTCAACCCCAAGGGTGGTACCCTTTTTCAGAAAATCCACAAAGCATCAATCCTAGTTCTGGGTTTGTTGCCTCGGCCAACAATCAACCTGATTCCACCAGGTCTGGTCTCTTTGTACCGGGTTACTACTACCCTGGAGAACGCTGGAACCGTATAGCAAAAACCATCACGTCAAGAGAAGATTGGGATCAAGAATCCCTACAAGATTTGCAACTCGAAACGGTAAATGAAGTGTCGGTACAAAATGCTACTTTCCTCCTTTCTCAAATAAAAAAAGAGGATTTTAGTGCCCAAGAAGCTATTTTGCAGGAACTTGAAGAATGGGATGGGGATCATGATTTGGGTCTTACAGCCCCTACGCTATACTACAAATGGCTGTACCACACCCTTCGACTCTCCATGGAGGATGAACTTGGAAAAGAGGGATTTGAACGGTACCTCCAGACTTTTGTCATGATCGGAAGTACCCAGCACTTCCTCACTCAGGAAAACAACAAATGGTGGGACAAGAAAAATACTACCCCAAAAGAAAGTAAGGCCGAAGTGATCCACGAAGCCCTTCGCCTCAGTTTGGATGAACTTACTCAGCAATTTGGAGAAGATGCGGACGATTGGGAATGGGAAAAGGCGATTACCGTAGAGCATCCCCATCCCCTAGGTGCCAAAAAACCCTTGGACAAGCTTTTCAATGTGCGTACCGAAGCCGTAGAAGCAAATGAAGAAGCGGTAAACAAACTGGCTTTTAAACTCAACGGTACTGGAATCTACCCGGTTACTTCTGGACCAGCCATGCGTATCCTGTTGGACTTCAATGAGGTGGAAGAGTCGGTATCCGTGTTGCCTACGGGTAATTCAGGAAATAGATTTAGCAAGCACTATTCAGACCAAAAAGATCTTTATGTGGAAGGCAAGTACCGACCGCAATTGATGAATAAGGAAGAAATTTTGGATGACGCAAAAGGAACGCTGAAGCTGGTACCGAGGAGATAGCAGAAATTTGTTCAAGGTACCATATACAATGTTTGAAATACGAAGTACGAAGTACGAAATACGAAATACGAAATACGAAATACGGATTTGTACAAAGTACTAGGTACAATGTACCTTACAAAATAGGATTGCTTTAAAAATGAACTAGCAGAATACCCCTGCTAACATTGTTCCATACTTGGTACTTGGTACTTGGTACTTGGTACATAAAAAAGTACCCGCCTGCGGCTGGCAGGCGAAATACGGGATTGAAAATATCGAATGCCGAACGTCGAACTCCAAATATTGAATTGAAACATCCAATTACCCCAATGCCCTACTTTGTACTTGGTACTTCGTGCTTTGTACAACATACTTGATACTTCCTACTTGATACTTATGTCTAAATCCTACCCCATACAAAAATCCGAAGAGGAATGGCAGCAGCAGCTGGATCCATTGTCTTACGAAGTGTTAAGAAAGAAAGGCACAGAAAGGCCCTTTACAGGTGCTTACACCCTTAATAAGGAAACAGGCATCTACTCCTGCAAGGGTTGTGGTAATCCCATTTTCCACTCCGAGGCCAAATACGATAGCGGCTGTGGTTGGCCTAGCTTTACCCAACCCATCCGACCCGAGGCCATTCAAGTGCAGATGGACTACAGCCACTTCATGATTCGCGAAGAAATCCTTTGTTCCTCCTGTGGTGGTCACCTGGGCCACCGATTTCCGGATGGACCCCAAGCGGCAGGAGGCATTCGCTACTGCATCAATTCGGTAAGTATGGAGTTTGGGAAATAGTATAATGTACATTGTACAAAGTACGAGGTACGAAATACGAGGTACGGAATTGAAAATATCGAATGCCGAATTTCGATTTTTGAATGAAGAAGTAGAAAACATACTCTTACTCGAATCCCCTACTTGCCTGCCTACCGCAGGCAGGGTACTTCGTACTTGGTACTTGGTACAAAAATTTTATATTTGCTCTCGAAATGAAATCAAACGCAGCAAATCTTATTTTTTCTTTGCCAGCACAGGTACACCACCTGAAGCATCATTTCCATCATTCCTCCTGAGAGGAAGACTACACACCCACCCGGTGAAGCCAATGACAGGGATTTGGCGATGAACCACCCGAGTTCCCTTACTAAAAATTTTAATTTTCATTCCTTATGGATCAACTTGTACGCATTGCCGTTCAGAAAAGCGGCAGACTTTCCGATGATTCCTTGAACCTCATCAAAGAATGTGGTATCAAATTTTACAATGGCACAGGAAAACTTAAATCCACCTCCACCAACTTTCCAGTTGAGTTTTTATTTCTAAGAGATGACGATATTCCTGGATATGTAGCAGACGGCGTGGCAGACATGGGCATAGTAGGCCACAACGAAGTAGCAGAAAAAGCCAAGGAAGTAGTCCTTCTCAAAAAACTAGGATTTTCCAAATGCCGGCTTTCCCTGGCCATACCTAAGGGTACTCCCTATTCCTCAATAAGTTATTTTGATGGCAAAAGCATTGCTACCTCCTATCCCAACATCCTTGGAAATTTTCTAAAGCAACATCAGATCAAGGCAGAAATCCACGAAATCTCTGGATCGGTAGAAATCGCCCCAAGCATAGGCCTGGCCGATGGTATTTGCGATTTGGTAAGCTCTGGATCTACCCTCATGATGAATGGGCTAAAGGAAGTAGAAGAAGTATTTACTTCCGAAGCCGTGTTGATTGGGAATCCCAAATTGACGGATTGGAAAAAAACAATCCTAGACAAACTCCTGTTTCGAATAAACGCCGTACAAACAGGAAAAAGCAACAAATACGTCCTCATGAATGTGCCCAATAGCGCAATACCCAAAATCATCCAATTGATCCCTGGGATGCGGAGCCCTACCATTTTGCCCCTAGCTGAGGAAGGATGGTCTTCGGTACATTCGGTCCTGAGCGAAGAACAGTTTTGGGAAAATATGGACGAGCTTCGAGCTGCAGGCGCAGAAGGAATCCTTGTGGTGCCTATAGAAAAAATGGTGATCTAATTCTTTTATCCCTAGAATCATGAAAATCCTCCTAGACCCAAGCCCAGAACAAGCTAAAAAGCACCTGGAAAGACCTGCGGTGAATTCCAAAAAAATGAGGCGAATCGTAAAGCCTATTTTTGAAAAAGTCGCACTGTCTGGAGATAAAGCTTTAAAAAAGTTTGCTAAAAAATTTGACCAGGTCCACTTAGATTCCCTTTTGGTCAGTGCCGAAGAGATCGCCTCGGCCAAGGGAAAGGTAAGTAAAGCGCTGCAAAACGCCATGGCACTTGCCAAGGCAAATCTTGAAAAATTTCATGCAGCACAAGCCAGTCCCGAGCTACACCTAGAAGTCATGCCCGGGGTCACCTGCAGTAGAAAAAGTGTCCCCATTCAGCGCGTAGGCCTTTATATTCCAGGTGGCACTGCTCCCTTGTTTAGTACCGTGCTCATGTTGGGTGTCCCTGCCCAACTGGCAGGTTGCCAAGAAATTGTCCTGTGTAGCCCGTGCAATGCAAAAGGTGAAATCCACCCAGCCATTTTGTATGCCGCCTCCCTAGTTGGGATTCAGAAAATCATCAAACTTGGAGGTGCCCAAGCCATTGCCGCGATGACATTCGGCACTGCCTCTGTGCCCAAAGTGGATAAAATATTTGGGCCTGGCAACCAATACGTAACTGCTGCCAAGCAATTGGCTACCCAATTTGGAGTGGCTATAGACATGCCAGCAGGACCCTCCGAAGTGTTGGTCTATGCCGATGAACAAGCCATTCCCTCTTTTGTAGCTGCTGACCTCCTCTCGCAAGCAGAACATGGGGTAGACTCCCAGGTGGTCTTGGTCGCTACCTCCTCCACTTTTGCAGAAAAAGTACAAGAAGAAATTGAAGTTCAACTTAAAAATCTTCCACGTAAAGATATAGCAAACAAAGCTTTATCTCATTCCTGTATTTTGGTTATCGGGGACAGAAATCAAGCCCTGGAAATCATCAATTCCTATGCCCCAGAACATCTTATTTTAGCTGGCAAGCATGCAGAAAAAGTTGCTCCTCTCCTATCCAATGCAGGCTCGGTATTCATTGGAAATTTTACTCCCGAAGCGGCTGGAGATTATGCCTCAGGCACCAACCATACCTTGCCCACCAACGGATTTGCACGAAGCTACAGTGGAGTTTCTTTAGATAGCTTTGTGAAAAAAATCACTTATCAAAAAATCTCACCCAAAGGACTACAAAACCTAGGTCCGGCAATCGAGATCATGGCAGCCAGCGAAGAGTTGGACGGCCACAAAAGGGCAGTTAGCCTAAGACTAGAATACATAAAACAGAAGAAATCATGAGCGTAGACCTCGCTTCCCTTCTCAGGCCCCACCTGCTCCAACTGCAGCCCTATACCTCAGCTCGAGACGAATATAGTGGCAAGGAAGGAGTTTTTCTAGATGCCAATGAAAATCCATTTGGGTCTAGCACCTTGCAGGAATACAACCGCTACCCTGACCCCTATCAAAGCACTTTGAAAGAGCAAATCGCCAAAATAAAAGGCGTAAGAACCTCCCAACTCTTCTTAGGTAATGGATCGGACGAGGCCATAGATTTATTGATTCGTGCCTTTTGCGCACCCGGGGTAGATCACGTCCTTTTACTTCCACCCACCTACGGAATGTATGGGGTAAGTGCAGCCATCAATGGAGTAGAAGCCCGTCAAGTACCTCTCACACCAACGTTTCAGTTGCAACCCGATAAGATTCTTGCAGAAACAGATACCCGTTCCAAAATTCTTTTTATCTGTTCCCCCAACAACCCCTCCGGAAACGACATGAATCGAGAGGATGTTCTTTTTTTGATCTCACATTTTCCAGGAATTGTGGTGGTAGACGAAGCCTACATTGACTTTAGCCCACAAGAAAGTCTGATCGCCGCATTGGATCAATACCCCAACTTGGTGGTCATGCAAACCCTTTCCAAAGCCTGGGGATTGGCTTCCCTACGCCTAGGAATGGCTTTTGCTGGTGAAGAAATTATTGCTATTCTCAATAAAATCAAGCCTCCATACAACATCTCTGGGTTGACTCAGGAAACAGTATTGCAGGCCTTAGAAAATAAAACCCAGGTGGATGAGTTTATTCGTCAAATCTTGGTTGAGCGTGCTTATTTGCGGGGCAAACTGGAAAAATTACCCTACATTCTCCACGTGCATCCTTCCGATGCTAACTTTTTGTTGGTTCGAGTAGCTGACGCAAAAAAGGTCTACGAGCGATTAATACAAGATAAAATCATCGTTCGCAGTAGAACAAGCGTGCTGCATTGTGAAGGATGTCTACGAATCACCGTAGGAACCAGAGCAGAATCCAATTCCTTATTAAAAGCTTTGGATCGTATCCACTCGGAACAGCCCTAATTTCACCTTTATCACCCAAGTGATCCCATGAAAAAGAAAGTACTCTTTATAGATCGAGACGGCACCATCATCAAAGAGCCTCCCGTTACCTTTCAAATCGACTCTCTTGAAAAATTAGAATTTGTTCCCAAAGCCATTTCCAACCTTCGGAAAATAGCGGAAGAACTTGACTACGAGTTGGTACTGGTCAGCAACCAAGACGGTTTGGGAACAGACTCATTTCCCGAAAAGGATTTTTGGCCTGCACAATACAAAATGCTCAAAACCTTAGAACAAGAGAATGTGCATTTTTCAGCCATTCACATCGACCGAAGTTTTGAGCACGAACAAGCACCTACCCGAAAACCTAGAACGGGAATGCTCACTAGCTACTTTAGCGAGGCATACGATTTGGAAAATTCATTTGTCATTGGAGATCGCATCACAGATGTCCAACTCGCAAAAAATTTAGGTTCCAAAGCCATTTTTCTAGGGAAGTCTCAGGAAGGAGCAGCATTTTCCGCTCAAGATTGGGATGATATTTATACCTATTTAAAACTTCCTCCACGACAAGCCAGCGTCTTAAGAAAGACTTCTGAAACGGATATTTCCATAGAATTGAATTTGGACGGCTCTGGTACATGCTCCATCTCTACCGGCCTTCATTTCTTTGACCACATGCTCGAGCAATTGGGCAAGCACGGAGGCACGGACCTAAAAATTCAGGTAAAAGGAGACCTTCATATTGACGAACACCATACCATAGAAGATACCGCACTTGCTCTAGGAGAAGCTTATTCCAAAGCCCTTGGAGATAAAAAAGGTATCTATCGCTATGGATTTGTCCTTCCCATGGACGATGCCCTAGCCCAAGTAGCCATAGATTTTGGAGGCAGACCCTGGTTGGTGTGGAACGCTAGCTTTACCCGAGAAAAAATAGGTGATATGCCTACGGAAATGTTTTTTCATTTCTTTAAATCCTTTTCTGATGCAGCCAAATGTAACCTAAACATCACCTTGACGGGAGAAAACGAACACCACAAAATAGAAGCCGCATTCAAGGGCTTGGCAAGAGCAATCAAAATGGCCGTGCAGCGTGACCCCAAAAGCTTGAATCAATTACCCAGTACCAAAGGGATGCTTTGAATTGAAATCTTGAAGGAAAGGAATTTCAAAATGGGTTCTTTTGGCTTTCCTTACTTTCCCAATAGCCTCTTTCGGAGGGCGGCTTGGTAGTTGGGGATAGCTTGGTCTGCCAGACCCAAAAACAAATAGGGTTCAATCAATTCGAGTTCCATCAAATGAAACACCCCATTGATCTCCACCCCATCCACTCGGGCGTACAGGGTATTTTTAGCAAATCGGTCCACCAAAGCCTGGGCCGCAGACAGCATGGCTTCACGGGGCTCCATGGCCCGAATGCTGCCCCCATAGTAATGCTGCACCCTAAAATCGGAAGCAGCAGGGGATTTGAGCACTGCATGAGAAAATACTTCATTGAAAAAAATGAGGGAGTACTCACCTACATGCTCTATTTCTTGAATAAATGCTTGAACCAAAAAATCTTCCTCTAGCAACCAGGAGGCAACTTGTCTTTCAAGGGTAGAGTCTCCCTCCTTTTTTAATTTGCAGGTTTTATTGGCCCCGCCACTCACCAAGGGTTTGAATACCAAAGTGTCCGATCCTAAGTCTTGGCGAAATCGAGGCAGATCAAGCATACTTCCTTTAGGTAGTAGCTTTCCGGCAATGCAAGGAAATCCTGAAGACTCTATTTCCATCAAATAGGACTTGGAAGAATTCCATCGCAATATTTCCGTCTCATTGAGCGTGGGGATTCCCAACTTTTCCAAATGTGCAATCCAAGACAAAAAAGCAGGGTAGTGATCGAAGTAATCCCAAGTAGACTTAATCAATACGTGAGAAAATCGAGACCAATCCACCTCGGGAGCTGACCAAGCAACTAGCTCATGGGAAATCCCCAATTGGGTAAGAATTGCCTTGGCCAGGGCATCCTCATCGAGGGCATTGGCATCGTAAGCTCCTGTAGAAATGTAACTAGCGATGGCTACGTGCAGCATGGGATTTTTTTTGCAAACATACTACTTCCTTCTTTTCGAGCATTGCTTTCACTGAAAATCCATCAGAACCCTTATTTTTGAAAATTGATCTTCCCATGAGCCACCGTAAACTCGTCATCATCCCTACTTACAACGAACTGGAAAACATCCACGAGATGGTACAGACGGTCATGTTGTTGGAAGGTAATTTTGAGTTGCTGGTGATAGACGATGCTTCTCCAGACGGTACTGCGGCGCAAGTAAAAATGCTTCAAGACTCTTTCCAAGGGAGGTTGCATCTCCTGGAGCGAGAAGGAAAATTGGGCTTGGGCACTGCTTATATCGCTGGTTTTAACTGGGCACTTGCCCAAGGTTATGATTTTGTCTTTGAGATGGATTGTGATTTTTCCCATGATCCCAAGGACTTGATTCGGCTTTACGAAGCCGTTAAAAACAGGGATTACGATCTGGCCATTGGTTCCCGCTACATCACCGGAGTCAATGTGGTCAACTGGCCCATGGGACGGGTGCTCATGTCTTATTTTGCCAGCAAATACGTGCGCTTGATCACAGGACTACCTATTCAGGATGCTACTGCAGGATTCAAATGCTACCACAGAAGTGTATTGGAAGGAATCTCACTTGAAAAAATTCAATTTATAGGCTATGCCTTCCAAATCGAAATGAAGTTCACCGCTTGGAAACTCAAGTTTAAACTGGTAGAAGTTCCCATCATTTTTACCGATCGGACCAAAGGTCAATCTAAAATGAGCCCAAATATATTTAGAGAAGCGGTCTTTGGAGTCATTTGGATGAAACTCAAAAGCATTTTCAAACCCTACAAACTAGTCAAAGCGAATTGACTTTACCGGATCTACCCTGGAGATAAATCCCACCGGTATCCACAGCACCACGGCAGTGAGTAGGATCAATCCCAAATTGAGCAGTAAAAAAGCAGGCCAATTCCAATCAATAGGTACAGCCGGCATGTAATAGCTTGCTGGGTCTAAGGGAATCAGGTGAAAATAGTATTGCAATCCCCCAATAATCAAACCTACTGCATTACCGAGCAATAGTCCTTTCCCCAAAATATGGAGTCCACTCCAGAAAAACAGTCTACGAATTTGGGAGTTTTTTGAACCCATGGCCTTTAAGATGCCAATCATTTGGGTTCGCTCCATGATCAGAATAAATAAAATTGCCCCCAGATTCACCAAAGCCACCACCCCAATTAAGGTGATAAATACGATGACATTGGTGTCTAATAACTTTAGCCAGTCAAAAATATCCAAATACCGTTCCCTACTGTCGATGAGCCGTAGGTCATAATCCAATTCCTCTTCGATGAGCGTGGCATAGTCGTCAGAATGTGTGGGATCCTTGAGGTGAATTTCTAATCCTCCCACCTGCTCTTTGGACCAGCCGTTAAGATTACGAATGGTTTGAAGTTCTCCTAAAATCACCTGCTCGTCAAAATTTTCCAAATACGTCTCAAAAATGCCTACCACCTCTACCCGTCTAAATCGGGGAGGCTGCTGTACAAAATACAAAGTCACCTTATCCCCCAGCTGGAGTAGAAGCTTATTGGCCACTAGTTTACTGACCAAAATCTCATTGCTTACGCCAGAATCTGGAAGATGCAACATCCTGCCTTCTACCAAGTACTTTGCAAAACCTAAGGTGTCCAGGTCCCGGTCCACTCCCTTGAGTACCACTCCCTCTACCTCCTCCCCACCCTTAAGCAAGGCAGCCTTATGGGCATAGGATTGGACCTTACCAACGAAAGGAAACTCCTTGGCTTTGGCTAAAAATTCAGGATCCACCGAAAAGGGCTGTTCTTCGTAAGCAGAACTCATTTGGTATTTTTGTACCTGGAAATTGCCGGTAAACCCATATACTCTGCTGGAAACCGATTTTTGAAATCCACCCAGCACCATAATGGACAGCATGGCCACTCCCAGGCCAAGCGCAAGGCTGGCCACCGCAATGCGATGGAGAATTCCAGAAAATCCTCCAGCTTGCTTAAAACTTATTCTTTTGGCTAGGAAATAGGAAAGGTTCAACAGACTAGCGTAACTTTGTTTACAACTCTTTGCAAAATAGCATGAAGCCAGGGAAAAATTTAGTTTTCATCTTTTTTTTGACCTTTTTCTCCAATGGGGGAAGTCCTCTACAGAGTCTAGGTCAGCAGGTACTCACCGGGGCAGAACAATCCTCCCTCTATTTTCCCTTGCTGGAAGGGAAAAGAATTGGAGTGGTAGGCAATCAAACAAGTATTTTACCTCAAAGCGCTTCCATCCACCTGGTAGATTTCTTACTTGAAAAAAAGGTAGAAGTAGTGAAGGTGTTTGTGCCCGAACATGGATTTCGAGGCACAGCGGATGCAGGGGAAAAAATAGCTAATTCAACAGATCCCAAAACGGGCCTTCCCATCGTGTCTTTGTATGGAAACAATAAAAAGCCTACAGCAGAGCAACTCCAAGATCTGGACGTGGTAATTTTTGATCTTCAAGACGTAGGAGTCCGATTTTTTACTTACATCAGTACACTCCACTACGTGATGGAAGCTTGTGCCGAGCAAGGTAAAAAACTCATCCTACTCGATAGACCCAATCCCAACGGATCCTACCTAGACGGACCTATCCTGAAAAAAGGCTACGAGTCTTTTGTGGGCTTGCATCCCATTCCTATTGTTCACGGACTTACTACAGGTGAACTTTCCCAAATGATCAACGAAGAAGGCTGGTTGGGTGCTGACCTAAAAGTAGAGCTCACCGTTATTCCTGTGGCCCATTGGACCCACGATCAGCCCTATGATTTGCCTGTTAAGCCCTCTCCTAACCTTCCCAATGCCCAAGCCATCCAGTGGTATCCAAGCACCTGCCTCTTTGAAGGAACGGTTGTTTCTCTCGGGCGTGGCACCCACTTTCCCTTCCAAGTGTATGGATATCCTGATCCTCGCTTTGGAGCCTTTACCTTCACTCCGGTATCCATAGAGGGCATGTCCAAAACTCCCCCTCACCAAAACCAAAAATGCTACGGTAGAGACTTGCGCGAAATTAACCCTGTTCCTTCCTTCACCTTGGCTTACCTGATGGATGCTTACCAGCGCTCCGGTATGAAAGAAAAGTTTTTCAACAACTACTTTAATACGCTGGTAGGGACGGATGAACTCAAAAAACAAATTTTAGAAGGCAAAACCGAGGAAGAAATTAGAGCTACCTGGCAGGAAGGCCTTCAGGAATACAGCCTACTTAGGGACAAGTACCTGTTGTATCCCAAAACTCTTGATTCACCCCATCCAAACTTCCTGCCCTGATGAATCCCAAGCCCTTGGATCCTTCCTTACGCCTCATTTACATGGGGACACCCGAATTTGCTGTGCCAGCCTTAGAATTGCTGTCAGCCGCGGGGGCCAATCTGGTGGCGGTAATCACAGCTCCCGACAAGCCTCAAGGCAGAGGGCAGCAGCTTGAAGCTTCTCCAGTAAAAAAAGCAGCTGAAAAACTAGGTATTCCTGTTCTGCAACCCAGCAACTTGAAGGATCCGGATTTTTTGCACACCCTCAAAGAACTTAAGGCAGATTTACAAATTGTCGTGGCCTTTCGCATGCTCCCAGAAGCGGTCTGGAATATGCCTCCTTTAGGTACCTTTAACCTGCATGCCTCGCTCCTACCTAATTTTCGAGGTGCCGCACCCATCAATTGGGCCCTAATCCAGGGAGAAAAAGAAACGGGAGTAACTACCTTTTTTCTGCAGCATCAGATCGACACCGGGGACATCTTGTTTCAAGAAAAAATTAGCATCAGACCTGAGGATAATTTAGGCTCGCTCTACGAAAAATTAAAAAAGTTGGGCGCAGATTTGGTCGTAAAAACCGTTGATGCCATCGCTAGAAAAGAAGCACATCCCATAGCTCAAGATGAATCCAAAGCGGTGTATCCAGCGCCAAAAATCTTCAAAGAAACGTGTGCCATTGATTGGAAGGCCTCTTCTACCGCCATTCACCATTTGGTACGGGGACTATCTCCCTACCCAGGAGCATTTACCCTGTTGCAGGGAAAAACATGTAAAATTTTTACCTCAGCGCCCCTAAATTCCTCTCTTCCAGGAAAAGTACCTGGAGAATGGTGCAGTGATTTCAAAACCTACCTCCATTTCCAATGCGGGCAAGGTACTCTTTCGGTTATTGAATTGCAGCTGGAGGGCAAGAAGCGCATGAAGATAGATGAATTTCTTAGAGGGTGGAAAGAGGGCAATCCCACCAATTCGGGATAAGAAGTGAGGCCCTTAAGGATTTAACAATGGAAATTTTTTCTTTTAAACTTATAGGATGTTTTTGGGTTTTCAATTCACAAACATTCTTCCAACAGGTAATTTCAACTCCAACATTAGGCTCGTGAAAATCATTCTTCTTGTTGCAAAAGCAAAAAACCGAGTGATCGGAAAAGACAACCAACTGGTATGGAAGCTTTCGGCCGATCTCAAGCGCTTCAAGCACCTGACCACGGGGCATTACCTGCTTATGGGCCGAAAGACCTTTGAGTCCCTAGGAAGGCCGCTCCCCAACCGCACCCACTTGATCATTACCCGCAACGCCGCATTTGAAGCTCCCGATGGGCATTTTGTTTTTCATTCGGTGGCAGAAGCTTTAATTTTTTGCACCAAGCGGAAGTTGGAGAAATTGTTTGTGATCGGAGGAGGAGAAATTTACAAGGAAGCGCTTCCCCTCTGCGATGCTCTGGAAATCACCGAGGTGGATGCAAGTCCTGAAGGAGATACCTTTTTTCCTGAGCTTGATCCAAACCAATGGATTGAAAAAGACAGAGAAGAATTTCCTGCAGACGAAAGCAACGAATACACTTATGCCTTTGTATCCTACGAAAAAAGATAAGTCATGGGAAAATCAATAGTTTGGATTACTGGCGCATCTTCAGGAATTGGAGAAGCAGCGGCCAAAAAGTTTTCGAAAGAAGGATATGCCTTGATTCTTTCTTCGAGAAATGTATCGGAACTGGAGCGGGTCAAGGAATCCTGTGCCTTTCCCCAGGACGTCCGTTTGCTCCCTTTGGACCTAAGTGAAACGTCCTCCTTGCCTGAAAAAGCTGCTACTGCCATCGCCTTGTTTGGCGGGCTAGACCTCCTCTTGCATAACGGGGGCATCAGCCAACGCTCTTTGATCAAAGAGACCCAACTGGAGGTAGATCGCCGATTGATGGAGGTCAATTACTTTGGTACCGTTGCCCTGACCAAGGCGGTTCTTCCCTACTTTATCCAAAACAAAAAAGGACATTTCGCTGTGGTAACCTCCTTGGTGGGAAAATTCGGTTCTCCCTATCGCTCCTCCTATGCGGGAGCAAAACATGCACTCCATGGTTTTTTTGATACCTTGAGGGCCGAGCATTACCAAGACAACATCGCTGTTACCTTGATTTGCCCAGGATTTATACATACCCAAGTTTCGGTCAATGCCGTCACCGGGGATGGCTCTCCTTTGGGTGAGATGGACCAAGCCCAGGCTCAAGGCATGTCAGCTGAAGCCTGTGCCGATCAACTCTTCCGAGCCCTGCTCCGCAAAAAAGAGGAGGTCTACATTGGAGGAAAAGAAACTTGGGCCGTGTACCTAAAACGCTTCTTTCCTGGGATATTTTCCCGTATTCTACGAAAAGCTAACGTAAGATAAGTTTCCACATGCCTACTGTAACCGCAGAAATTATTGCCATAGGTGACGAGCTCCTCTATGGACAAATCATGGATACCAATTCCCATTGGATCAGCCAAGAATTGGATGCCCGTGGGGTGAGGGTGGTGCGGAAAACCACCGTCGGAGACAATAGAAAAGATATTTTGGAGGCCTTTGAAGCCGCTTCTCAAAGGGCCCATCTCATCTTGATCACTGGGGGCTTGGGTCCCACCCAAGACGATTTGACCAAACCTCTCCTTGCCGAATATTTTGGATGCGAGATCGTAGAAGTGCCTGAGGCGGTGGCTGCTGTTTCGGAATACTTTACTCGGCGTGGCCGAGAAATGACCCGCCTCAATATCCTTCAAGGTCACCTTCCCACCTGCTGCACCTACGTTCCCAACGAAGTGGGTACGGCACCCGGCATGTGGTTTGAACAGAAAGGATGTTACTGGATGTCCATGCCAGGGGTCCCCCATGAGATGAAAAAGCTCATGAAAGACTTTGTTTTACCCAAACTCTCTGAAGTATTTGCGCTACCCGTCATTTACCACAAATTGATTAAAACGGTGGGTATAGGCGAATCTTGGCTTGCCGACTTGATCAAGGATTGGGAAAATGCGCTACCCCCACACATCCGACTCGCGTACCTTCCTTCTCTAGGGCATGTTAAACTACGTCTGACAGCTTTTGGAGAAAATAAGGAACTTCTGGAGCAGGAGGTAGAACAGCAGATTCAGGCCGTACTCCCAAGCATTTCTTCCTATGTCTATGGCTACAATGAGGAAACCTTGGAAGCTGTAGTAGGTAAACTCTTGAAGCAGGCTGGGCAAACGGTAGCAGTAGCAGAAAGCTGTTCGGGGGGATTTATTTCCCACACCCTTACTACTGTGCCAGGAAGTTCCGCTTATTTCAAAGGAGCGGTAGTTCCTTACCAAAACGAAGGAAAGAAATCTATCCTTGGAGTAAAACCAGAAACCTTACTACAATATGGAGCGGTGAGCGAACAAACGGTAAGGGAGATGGCTACTGGAGTGAGGTCTCTATTTGGGGCGCATATTGGACTTGCCAGCAGTGGCATCGCAGGGCCGGATGGGGGTACTGCCGAAAAACCGGTAGGTACGGTTTGGATTGCTTGCGCTGGGGAGGGTTTTGTAGAAACAAAAAAACTTCAGTTAACCCAAGACCGCATGATCAATATCCAACTCACAGGGGTAGCGGTATTGAACTTGCTCAGAATCTGCATTTCAAAGGCAAGGCAATGAGCGCAACAGGATCAAGTACTCCTCTATTTTCATTTGCTTCTTGCCTGCCTACCGTAGGAAGGCTATTCCTTACTTAATGCTTGATACTTGATACTCTTCTCCTCACTAAATCAGATTCTATAAATAAATTTTTACCCTAAGGACTTGGGTAGCAGTACAATAAAATATACTTTTAAACTTTGGATATAAACCCAATGAATTTACCTAAAGTATCATGGCAAGTATAGAAATGCTGATGCCCAAAATGGGCGAAAGTATCATAGAAGGCACCATCATCTCCTGGCTGAAAAAGGAAGGAGACCTTATCGAAGCCGATGAGTCTGTACTGGAGGTAGCTACAGACAAGGTAGATACGGAGGTTCCAGCTACCCATGGGGGTAGATTGAAAAAAATCCTTGCCCAAGAAGGAGAAGTGGTGAAGGTTGGTGCGGCTATCGCCTTGATTGAAACGTCAGGGGAAGCTTCCTCGGCATTCCCATCAGCATCTTCAGAAACAGAAACTACCCAAGAGGAATGGAAGCAAGAGCTTCCCGTTTTGACTAGTACTCTCTTGGAAGAGGTACCGCAAGAGACCCAGGCAGCAGCTGACGGAAGATTTTATTCTCCCTTGGTAAAAAGCATAGCCAAAGAAGAGGGCATTTCCTTCGAAGAACTATCTAAAATCCCTGGAACAGGCAAAGAAGGAAGGGTGACCAAGCAAGACATGTGGGACTACCTGTCCGCAAGGAACGCTTCCACCTCTTCTGTAGAAAATACTCCCCTTTTCCCTTCTTCCCCTTCCCTAGCCCCTAGCCTGAGTGGCTCAGATGAAATCATAGAAATGGACCGCATGCGTAAGCTAATTGCGCAGCGCATGGTAGAATCCAAACGCATCTCTGCTCATGTGACTTCTTTTGTAGAAGCAGACATGACCTCCATCGTGCTTTGGAGAGAGAAAAACAAAGAGGCGTTTAAAGCTGCCTACGGAGAAGGAATTACCTTCACCCCATTCTTCATTGAAGCCGTTGCTAAGGCCATCAGAGATTTTCCCATGATCAATATTTCAGTAGAAGGGGAACGAATCATTAAGAAAAAAGACATCAATATTGGCATGGCAGTAGCCCTGCCTTCTGGCAACCTCATCGTCCCAGTCATTAAGCATGCCGATAGATTGAGCTTGGTAGAGATTTCCAAAAAAGTCAACGATCTAGCGCAGCGTGCCCGAAACAACAAACTGATTGCTGACGAAGTCACGGGAGGGACCTATACCATTTCTAATGTGGGTTCTTTTGGCAATGTCATGGGTACTCCCATCATTCCCCAGCCTCAGGTGGCTATTCTGGCCATAGGGGCCATCGTCAAAAAGCCGGCTGTAGTGGAAACTCCCACGGGAGATGTGATCGCCATTCGCCACAAAATGTTTCTTTCCCATTCCTATGACCACAGGGTGGTAGATGGGGCTTTGGGGGGCATGTTTGTAAGAAGAGTGGCAGACTACCTAGAAGCTTTTGACTTGGAGACTGCTTTGTAAATTGAGTAGAAACAAGAGCCCTGCCTGGCGGTAGGCAGGCAAGATATCTTTCTGCCGACAGGCAGGCAAGAGCCAAGATTGAACAATTTATGAGGAGACGAGATTCGAATGGTTCTCCAATTCCCACATCAATATGCACCACTCAGCGTTCGCCATTCAAATACTCCCAACTAAATAAGAATGGATAGGGCTAAGTTAAATCGGCTGTGGTCTGTGGTCTGCGGACTGTTAGCGATTTCCCTGAGGCTGAAGTTTTAAATTACGATAGTAATATTCCAACTTCCCCGCCAAGTCGGTCAATCGAACGGGTTTGGTAAGGTAATCGTTCATCCCCATCTCTAAAGCCTTTCTTTGGTCATCTTCAAAGGCATTGGCAGAGAGGCCTATGATAATCAAGGAATCCATTTTGGGTAATTTCCTAATCTCACTGGTCGCTTCTAGTCCGTTCATCACGGGCATTTGTACGTCCATAAATACCATATCGAAGGGCTGTGCACTCACTTTTTCCAGGGCTTCTCGTCCATTTTTTGCCACATCGTAGGTATAGCCCAATTTATCAAACATCATCCCCATCAGCTGCAGATTGAGCTCGTTGTCTTCGGCAAGCAAGATGCGTAGTGGAAAATCCTTGGCCATGCCGTTTCTATCCTTGCTGACATCATGTTGTATCTCCGTCGACACCAAGGGGCGGAAGATGAGCTTGGCTACTACCGAAAACCGAAACGTAGCTCCCTTCCCGGGACTGCTATCTACTTTCAGTTCTCCTCCGAGCAATTCAACCATTCTTTTGGCTATAGCCAAACCCAAGCCAGCCCCCTGATAGGACCTAGAGGCCGAGCTTTCTACTTGGAAGAAAGGATCAGTCAATTGGAGTAAGTGTTCTTTGGAAATCCCAATTCCATTGTCCGAAACACTGTAATTGAGGAGAATCAGTTCATCGGTGAGGGGCTCATGGCTTAGTGAAATCGAAACAAGTCCCTGATTGGGTGTAAATTTCAAGGCATTGCCTATCAGGTTGAGTAGCACTTGGTTGATTTTGTCTCGGTCGGCCTCTACCACCAAATCTGGTAGCAACTGAAAATCCACATCCAAGCTGATGTCTTTTTTCTTAGCTACCCCACCCAAGATTTCCACTTGTGCTTTCACTTGCTCCTTAGGGTCAAAGGTACTAGGATGAAGTTCCATCTTACCTGCTTCAATCTTGGAGTAATCCAGGATATCCCGAATGATACTCAACAAGGAGTTCCCTGAGTTTTTGATTATGTCTAGGTATTGCTTTTGGATGGATTCCATTTGGGTTCCTTCCAATAAATCAATCATGCCCAAGAGGCCATTCAAAGGGGTTCGGATTTCATGGCTCATGTTGGCCAAAAATTCAGACTTGGATTTATTGGCTTGCTCTGCCGCATGCATCGCCTCCAGGATGCCTTTTTCCCAAATTTTCTGGTTGGTAATATCCTTGGAGATGGACACCATTTGCTGCTCGTCCAAGGGGAAAAACCGGGTTTCGTAATGCCTTTCCTTCGGCTCCCCCTCCAGGGACCAAGATACATGGGCGGTTTGGAGCTGCCCCGTAGCTCTGGCCTTTTGGAAGGCGGCATCCAATTCTTCGCGCTGATCTGCTGGAACAAAGTCTTGTAGTTTTTTACCCAAGGCAGCACCAGTCAATGCCAGGTAATTTCCTTGGGTCTGAATATGAAAATCCAGCACTTTCCCTTCGTTATCGTAAATAAAAATTTCGTCAGGAAGGTTATTGATCAGGGAACGTAAGCGATCTTCGTTCTGAATGATCTTCATTTGGGCCGCATATTGCTCTGTAATATCCGTACAGATCCCCAAGCCTCCATCAAACCTTCCTTGTTCGTCAATAATTATTTTTTCAAAAACTCGAATCCGAATGGTTTTACCATCTTTCTTCAAAAGGTTGTACTCCAATTCCAAAAATTCTCTTTTGCCTAGGAAGGCCTTCTTTATTTCCTCTTTTATGAGCTCCACGATCTCGTAAGAAGAATCCTTACTGAAAGCCTGATTAAATTCCTTTTTGGTATATCCCAGCACTTCTTCTACTTCTTCACTGACTCGCAAAATTTCTCCCTTGTAATTGTGAAAAAATACGAAGCCTCGAAGTTCCTTCAGAAGCATGTTTTGCTGTTCAAACAATCGGGAAATCTCCTGAAAACTATCCTCCCTAGTTTTGGCCAACTCTAAGTAATTTTTCAAAGAAATCACAAAAAAGGAAAGGATGATCACCATGATGACGATGACCGAGGAAAAAAGTAAAAAATAGGTTTTATAAATTCCCGAACTTAGATCATCTATTGGATATACCATGACCAAAGCCACGTGCTGGGCCAATTCTCCAAAAGAAAATGGGTATTGTGCCAAAAGGGCATTGACCGTAGAGGTATCATTTTTCCAAGTCACAGGATAAAGACCTTTGATCCCTTGGTATAGATCCTTTTTTATACCTTCAAATTCTTGGATTTCTTTACCTTCCAACTGAGGAATATCCTCAGCACTAATGGGGAGTAATTGTCCTCCTTGAAAAAGATAATTTCCTCCACCTGGTACTTGGTAAAAATTAACTAGGTATTGTTTGGAAAATTGCCTCAAATTGGTCGAATACAAGACTTTTAAACCAGATTTTCCTTGCAAATACAGTTGGGATTTAAGGCTATCCTTCGGAAAATAAGGGACTCTTTGCTGAATAAAATCATTTCGCTGGGTATACACATACATCCAGACCGAATCCCGATTATTGGCTATCCACAAGGTATCAATCAAACTTGGGAAGGCGGTTATTGCCTTGCGGGCTAGCTTTCCAAATTCCTTGCTACCTCTTTCCTGGATTTGCTCTTCCAGTTCCAATACAAAAAGTCTAGATTCTTCCTCAAAGCGATTTAGTTCGTTTTCCAAGCCCCTACCTGCGAGGTCCGTTTGCTGCCCCAAAAAATCTTGCCTTCTTTCCAGCTGAGAGGAATAGATGGCCCAGAAAAAACTAATTCCCACCGCAGCAACCAACACAATCAGGAAGACCCCAAAAGCGATTGAAATTTTAAAATTTGTGGTTGCAAAGAGTTTATTTTTCATTTCGGTAGCAATTGGATTTCAAGCAGAAACCAATCCACATTTGAAAAAGAAAGTCCCAGCACTCTTTTCATCTGTGAATCCTGCTCAAAATTGAAATGAATTTTTTTATCCTCAAGAATGACTTTCGCCATCTTGCGCACCTCTGCATTTTTACTTTGAAAGAGATTAAAATCAGGATCTCTAAAATTATTTTCTTGAATAGATTCCCTATATACGTGATTGTGCAATACGGGCATTCCCAAAAGTTTTAATGCCTCATTGGTCCCGCCTATGATATCTCCCTTTTGGTTGACCAATACAAAATAGCCCTCTTCCGAATCCAGGAAAGCATCAAAGGCCTCTTTAATGGGCAAGTCTATACCCAACACCGCTACTAGCTCTTGCCCATCGTACACCGGATGTACCAGAGAAAAAATCCACCCCTTCCCTGCAGGATCCACGTAGGCGTCAGGCAACCATACCGTACCTTTTCGAGGATTATGTGCAAAATCTGCCTCGTAGTAAAAATTGAATGTGGTAATGTCGATACTAGGATCTACGATATTTTTAGCATCAAATGCAGGATATATTCTACTGGCCTGTACCGCTGAGTTGGAAAAGATCTGAACCACCTCCGGATTGTTTGCTAGGTATTTGGCAAACAAGCTGTCTAAGGAATTGGTCAAGGTTATAAATTCCTTGGACTTTTCAAGATCCTTGCTCGAATTGAGTAGAATGATTGAACTCAGGGTACTATCTTCTCCAGGTTTATTGGAAGAAAAAGAACCTTCAAAATTGTATTTAGATGGACCTGCAATGGCTAAAATAGAATCCTTTTTTTCCAATAGCATTTCGTGGTGAGCAACTATGACCTTCAGTTCTTGGCTCAAGTCATACATATGCCCTTCAATCTTAGTAATCAAACCAATGAGTTTATCAAAATCTTTCTCCTCAGGAGAGTTTCCATTGATTTGGCAGGCGCTTAAGAGGAATAAAAAATTAGTAATCAAAAAGTAGTTTAAAAATTTCATCATCGTAGATTTTTAGAAAATTACGTATTTTCTAGTTTTCCAAGAAGAGAATCTCCCATTTCTTTAAATCGTGCCTGTACTTTTTCAAAAAATTCTCCTTCCAAAAATCCATTCAATTCGGTTTCTTCCAAAATATCCGTCTCACCAAGTTTGAAAGTCTGCTCCATCGGCCCCAGTTCGAACTTCAGGATATATTTGGAGTTCCAAGAAAAAATACTCACCCGTATTCCTTCCTTAACCAATTCTCGTACCACCCTCATACCGACCTCCTGATTTCTGAGGTGTAGCGTATAGATGACTTGAGCGAAGAGGCTACCGAGCAGTACTT
>Ga0315907_10001521_pt1 | contig 31222 bp, 29 predicted proteins | sample LakEriMetagenome_3_FD_203525 | JGI IMG/M metagenome (GOLD analysis project Ga0315907, IMG submission 203525) | Freshwater fungal communities from buoy surface, Lake Erie, Ohio, United States - Buoy 12 MA123 | ecosystem: Environmental > Aquatic > Freshwater > Lake > Lake biofilm | place: USA...
GATCGCCGTGGCGCTGCTGGCCGGCGCGGCGGTGCAGGTGCTGCGCGCGGTCGTTGGGCAGGGCGCGCACCGCTGGGCCTCGAATGCAGCCTCGGCCACGGCGCTGGTGGCGGGAACCTGGTGGTTCGTGGAGCGGCTGGTGCTCCAGGCTTGAAGCGCCCGCTCAGGGCGGTGATGGGGCACCGCTCCTGGCCGGGCAGACTGGGTCGCGGCGGTACAGCGCAAGTCCTGACCGACGGGTCGGCGGACCCTTGTACCGTCCCGCGTCGTGGGTTTGCCCGGGTGCCTGTAGCCGCTTGCCTGCACCGCATGGTCCGCCGCCGCGGCTGCGCGTGGGTGCGTTTGGGGATGTTGGGGTGGGCTTCGAGCCTGCTTTCAGGACGCCTGCGGTTCAAGCCGGTTCAGGCTGGTCTGACCTTGCGGGGCCGGCGCGTCCTAGCCCGGATGATTCGCCAGGCGCGGTGCTGTATGCAGCTTCCGGCCGCCGTCGCTGCTAAGGTCTCCGCCGGTGAAATCAGCTTGGAAGACGCGCCGGCCAATGCGCCCGAAATCGACCTTCGCGTCAACCCGTTCAAGTCATCGGTCATCGCCCCGATCTCGCGCACCGGCTCCTCGCCAGCGGCTTGGGCCAAGTGCCGCGGCACTGCCACCCAGTGACTCGACGCCCCGATGTCTATGCCCGTAGCATTGGGAAATACCTCGTCTTCTCGCTTGCGCATTGCCATGCTCTGCTCCACCATTGTTGATGAACGGCAGCGCCATGGGAAGCGTCGAGTTCGACTCAATCTCACAAACGGGACGCGGCTCGCGCCGCCCGCCACTGTCGCCGACGATTCCCGGACCATGCTCACAAGCGGGCTCGCTAAAGCTCGCACCAATGCTGGGTCGGTAATGACGGCGCTGCCGTTCGCCTTGTAGCGCAGCAGCGCACCCGTTTCTTCGCGAACGCCGAGCGCGGTCTTGGGCCTGGGATGCTCAGAACTTGTATGTGGCGACCAGCACGCCGCGAGGCTTGTCGATCCGGCGCAGACGGTCACCTTCTTGAACGACGAACAGCGCAGGTGTGCGCACCTTGGCGCCAAGCCATTGGGCCGAGAGTTCGAAGCGCGCAATCTTCTTCGCCATGCTCAGGGAGTAGTCCGAATAGCTGGCCTCGGGGAAGTTGCGCACGATCTGTCGTCCCGCGTGCACGGTCAGTGACAGGTTGTTCCCAAGGTCGAACTTGTAGTTGGCCTCAATCAACCAGCTGCCGCGCGACGTCTGGTCGCCACGCCCGAAGCAGTTGAAGGTGGCGGTAGGGTCTGAGGAGAACTGTGCCAGCGTACCGCAGACGCCACCGGTGCTGGCACCGACGAAGTTTTTCGACGTGACGGTCGAGATTCGCGTTTCGAGCGCGCCCCACCCGATCTCCAGGCCGGCGTAGGACGAGTTGTAGTTCGTGCGGCGGAAGTCGGTTGGCGCAAACGTCTCCGGATCCAGCGAGTGCGGAGCGTCGAACGACGCCCCGGGGTAGAGGTCTGCCGCTAGGCCAATGCCGAAGTGCCATCCGTCCGGATCGCCGAATCGATAGCCGCCGGCCAGGGTGACGCGGCTGCCTCGCCCGCGCAGGTACTGGCGCGTGCTGACGCTGCTCAACTCCCCGAAACCGGTCAGGCCGCTTTCGTGCGCAACCAGCACCGCCGCGCGGGCGCCGGGCCGCAGCAGCGATTCCGAGACGCCTCGGTTGCGCATATCCGAACGCACCTCGACTTCGGTCTTCATGGTGACAGACTCGATATCCTGCGCCAGTGCGGAGTGGACGCCTAAAGCCAGAATCACAGCAGACTGAAACTGAATCTGGTAGACCGATCTCATCACTTGTCTCCTTGTTGACTACGAAGGTCGATCTCTCGCCGCCTCAGGGCTTCTTGCAAGTGGGCGCGGTCGGCAGCGAGTTCACGCGTGTCATGCGTTCGGTTTCGCCGAGAGCCTCAACGCCGATGTAGGCCCGAATTTCGAGTACCCCTCCCTTGACCCGCAAGGTCCCGCGGTAGCGCTTCTGGTCTCGCGGGTCGAAGACCCAGCCATCACGCCACGCATTGCGTTCGAAGCCGTTCAGCTCCAGAACGCGCAACCCGCAGGTGTTGTTCGGGGCGTTGGCTTCGGCGTCCCAGACCACGGTCGCGCACTTGGCCCCGGGCTTTTCCGCGCAGCTTGCCACCTGGATGACCCCGTCCTTGGCAGCAGTCCGCCAAAGGCCGTCGACCTCGTCGCCACTGGCCCGGGCAGTCATCGTCGAGCAGGCGCACAAAAGTGCAAAGGCCAATCGCGTGCAAGGTCGCATGAGCATGTCCCTGGAAAGCCAGCGTTCAATGGGAAGGGCCGAGCGACGGGTCCCGCCCGTCCCGCGGCGCCATGGCGCTGGCCGCGGCTGGAATGGGGGCGCCGACCGTCTTCGCCAGCGACGCCAGGTACTTCATGTATTCCCCGTGGCGAACGGCGACCTTGTGCCGCTCGTTGCGAACGTAGCGCACTCCGCCGTTCAGTTCAGGCGCGGGAACGTTGCGCAGCTGATCGATGCGCCGATGGCCGGCCGCACTGCGGCGCCGGGAGTCGAGATAGCCTGCGATGACCCGGCCTTGGTACCAGGCCGGGACATTGAAGCTTCCGTCGTTGACGTACAAGCCCACCATGAACAGGTCGTTGCGGCCGGGAACGAACATGTGCGCCCAGAGGTCCGGGTAGGTTTCGTTCCAGTTCAGCAGGGCCTTGTCGATGAACGGGTAGTGGTACCGGTACCCGGTCGCCCACACAATGACGTCGTACTCCTCGCGGCAGCCATCCTTGAACTGCACTGTCCGGCCCTCGAGCCGGTCAATATCGGGCCGCACCTGGATCTGGCCCTGCGACAGGTGGTAGTACAGCAGGCTGTTGATGACAGGGTGCGTCTCGAACACCCGGTGGTCTGGGGCCGGCATGCCGAAGCGTGTAATGTCTCCGTAGACTCGTCGGAGCAGCCACTTGCTCAGCGCCTGCTGCCAGCGCATCGGTAGGGGCGGGTTGCCGTAGCGCGCGGCGTACTCGTCGGCCGGCATGCCGAAGACGTGCTTGGGAATGAAGTAGTAGCCTCGCCGCACGCTCAGGCTGGTGTGTCGCGCGTGGGTAGCGGACTCCACCGCGATGTCACAGCCCGAGTTGCCCGCACCAACCACCAGCACGCGCTGGCCCTGCAGCACATCAGGGCGCTTGTAGTCGTGCGAGTGCAGCGTCGCCCCGGTGAACTCACCCGGGTACCGCGGCATCTTTGGGTACCAGTTGTGTCCGGTGCAGATCACCACGTTGGCGTAGTGCCGCGCCGCACCATCGGAAAAGTGCGCATTCCAGCCTTGCGCCAACGGCTCCAGCCGCGTTACTTCGGAGCCGAAACGAATGTGCTGCCGTAGTCCGAAGTGCGTGGCGTAGTTCCTGAGGTAGGCCAGCGCCTGGTGGTGGTTGGGATAGTCGGGGTAATCTGCCGGCATCGGAAGGTCCGGGAACCCGGACCGCCGGCTCGACGAGATGAAGTGCACCGAGTCGTAGATGGGGCTGTCGGGGTTGGCGTAGTCCCACAGGCCGCCCAGGTCCTTGTAGCGCTCGTGCACTTCGAAGGGCAACTGCAGGGTTTGCAGGTTGCGGGCTACGGCTAGGCCAGCGGCACCGGCGCCGATGACCAGCGTGCAGTCGGTGTCTGGCATCGTGCACCTCAGGCCGGTCGGGTCGCCGCCTTGGCGGAGGAGGCTGGGTCGCGCGCGAGGCCGCGCTGAAGCTCGTCGACATAGCGAGCCGTGAACCGCCGTAGCGGCCCCTCCACCAACGAGTACGGTCCCGGCCGGTAGGCTGGAGAGGTCACACCGCGGTGGTTGTCTTCGGCGAGTCTCTTGTCCTGCTCAGTGGTCACCCGCCACATCCAGGCCACCTCCTCAGGCTTGTAGTCACGGCCAGGTTCCGCGCGCTGATCGACCAGCCAGGTGACCACCACCTCCGTGCTGCCGGCATTCACGGGCGTGAATCGGAACACCGTTGCGTGGTCGTTCGCGGCACTCACGAAGTGCGTGGCCCCGAACGCAACCACGGACTCCCCGCCGTCGTACTGCAGGAAACCGCCCATCAGCGGCGCGACGGGGGCGCCGTCGCGGCTCAAGGTGCGGAAGCCTTGCCGGATGGGCTGACGGTAGACCACCACCTCCTGCTCGTGCGGCAGCGAGAAGTCGTGCGGGCCGGTCAGGTCGGGCGCCGTAACGAGCGTCGAAGCCCAGGCCCGCGCAAATTCCTGGTAAGCCTGCAGCGACTCGGCCTTGCCGGACGAGTTGCCTTGAGCGTGGGCATTCACGCTGCAGTATTCGGGATGCGTTGGGGTGCAGTGGTAGCACTCCAAAAAGTTCTCGCTGACCAGCTTCCAGTTCGCGGCCACGCGGTAGACCTCACGGTGCGCCACGCGGGCCCGGTCCAGGCCGTGCAGCGCGTACAACTGGCCGAGCAGAAGCGCTGGGCGTTCGATGTCCTTGGGCGTGGCCGAGAGGCTGACGTACACCATGTTGGCGATCACGCGGACCTGCAAAGGCCGCAGGCCGTGTGCAGCGGCGCTGAACTCATCGTCCATGGCCCGTGCGTGCTGGAGTCGGCCGTGCAGGTCGAAGCTCCATGCGTGGTACGGGCACACCAGACGCGTGCTGTGGCCCTGCTCACCCAGGCACACCATCGAGCCGCGATGCGGACAGACGTTGTGGAACGCGCGGACCGTGTCGTCGTCGCCGCGCACGACGACGAGGGATGCCGCGCCGATCTGGTGGGTGATCCAATCTCCTGGCCGGGGCAGCCTGCTGGCGTGATCCACGAAGTGCCAGCCCGGGCCGTGCAGGTGCTCCATCTCAGCCTGGAACACGTCCTCGCGCAGATACAGGCCCTGGGGCAGCGACCGCCCCGGCACGAACTGCTCAAGAAGAGCCGGCAGCGGCGAAGGCGCACCCCAGGCCAGCGCCACGGTGGCAGCGGAACGGGGAGTCGGTGCTGGCGTCCCGATTGGTGTCGGTAGCGTGACCGCTACGGCCGCTGACTTCTCGTCTGGCGTGACGCCGTCCACTGGGCTGGCCGCTCGGGCCGCCTCGGCCAGCCCATCCAGGCCTTCGTTCACCAGCTTGCGGACAAAGCCGGCGAAGGGCCGCATCGGGAGGCCCAGGTCGATCTGCACCCGCACGTGGCGGGCATCGACGGCAAGTTCACCTTTCAGCGAGGTGCCGCGAAGGTCGCAGCGGTTGCCGCGCCACGTGGCCGTCAGACCTTCGCGGGCGGCCAGCTGTGCGACGAACTGTTGGGCAAGTTCCAAGGCGCGCCTTTCGGCTAGGCTGTGCGCGCGCTCGACGTCTATGGTGGCCATCTCGTCTATCTCGCTTTCTCCAATTCAGATTCGGGGTGCCCACGCGCTGGCGGAGGTGGGAGCCGGGTGTCGCTGTGCCAGCGCGAGCAGGCCGGATGCGAACACGCTCAGGGCCAGCGTCGCCACGCCAACGCCAGCAAGGCCTGCGGTGCTGTCGATGAGCGCACCGCCCACCCAGGGGCCGGCCGCCATGCCCATGAGCGCGAGCCCCGAGGCCACGCCGGCGAGGCGACCGGCTGGATCGCGTTCGGCCGCGATGCGCATGACGCCCGGCAGGGCCAGGCAATACATGAAGTTGTAGGCCACCACGCCGGTGATGCCAGCTACGGGCGTGCGCCACGTGATCGTCCCGACCGCTGCCGCGGACATAGCGACGATGGACGCAAGCGCCAGATGCGTCTGACGGCTGTGGTGCCGCTGCGCGGTCAGGACCGAGACCAGCGCACCCGCCAGCCCCAAGACCAGCGCCGCCGCCAGCACGCCGCCGGCGGCGTCCGAGGCCACGCCACCCGCAATCAGCGCCTGCTCGGCATAGGGCCAGTAAATCCCCTGTGCAAAGTACCAGGCGAAGTTGCCAATCAGCACCGACCCGCCAGCGACGAGTGGCACAGCGGGCGCGATGCCGGTCTCTATCGAGGTCGACGCGACGGTCTCGGACCTGCGAGTTGGTTCGGGCTGCCCTGCAGCGCCAAAGAACAACAAGGGCAGGCAGGCGACGAAGCCCACCGCATAGCCCGCCAGGGTACCGCCTTGCGCAGCGCCGACGTCGGCCAACGCAGCCCACACACCGGTGGCAACGCCGCTCACCAGCGTCGCCCACGCGAAGGCGCGCCCTGGCTGATGCGCCTTTGCCAGTTGGGTAACCCCGGCCGCCAGGGCCAGTCCGTACGCGAGACCGGCAAGAGAGCGGCTGGCCAGCAAGGCGGGCACGCCCGACCCCATCAGCAGGGTCAGGAGCGCAGCCAATTGCAGGCCGAGCACAGCCCATGGCCAAGATCTGGAGAGTCGGGCCTCCGGCCTGAGCCCGGCACGGATCGATGCCACCATCGCACATGCCGCCAGGGCCGACAACTCGGTGGTGGCTACCAGGCCGGCTTCAGTGGCCGATAGACCGTCGCCCATGCGCAGACTTTGCACGATGATGGGCTGTACGGCCGCCGGCGCTGTGCCCACGGTCATCGCCCAACTGGCGGCCAGAAGGCGATTGCGGTTCATGCGCATCCGTGCGAGCCGGGAGTCCGTGCCTGCGGTGTCATGCCGGCCGGCGGGCAGTCTGCCCTTGCAGCACGCCCTGGTATGACACGAACAAGCGGGGCAAGAACCACAACGGCGGAAGCACGAGCAGGAGGTTCGCGGCCCACCACGCCATGTCGAAGTCGCGCGCAAAGGTCCAGTACGACAGCGCCATGAACCCGCTTGCAAAGGTGAGGGCCAGCGCCACCACGGACAACAGGTAGGCCAGTTCCAATCTGCCGCGGCGAGCGGCCGCCACTGCCGATAGACCACTCGCCGACAACAAGAGGTCGAGCGGCAGGAAGGACCAGTTCCACGCGACCACCTGCGGCACGTGATAGTCCTTGAAAGCCCAGTCGATTGGGATCAACCCAAGCGCCGTCACCGTCCAGTAGACAAGAAATCCGACGTCCACCAGGACCAGATAGGACGTCAGCGAGCGGGAGAGCAGTGGGGGCATGGCTTCTGGGCGCGGGCTGGGGGTTTCGCTTCCCTGGTGCCGCCCTTCGACGGCTGCACGAGGAGGGGATTCATGCGCTAGATCATCACTGCATGCAGGTCGAGCCGATGGATAATCTGCGGATGAAGAGTGGGTCCCGGCCGGCCAAGTTGTTGCACTCAGACGGCGCCGAGGCGCCAGATTGGTCGCAGCGCGCAACGATCACGCCCCTCGCACTGCGTGCGCTGCTGGCGGTGCTGCTGGAGCGCGGTGTCGATGTGGAACGGCTGTGCCTGGGTTCCGGAGTCACGCCGCACCAAATCAGTCAGCCGACGACGCTCGTCTCGCTGCGCCAGTGCTGCAGCCTGATCCGGCGCTCGCTGGCGGTCACTCGAGACCCGCAGCTCGGACTGGAAGTCGGCAAGCGCGAGTCGTTGACGGCGTGGGGGCTGGTCGGATTCGGGATGATGGCCTGCCCGACTGCGGAGTCCGCGCTCCACTACGCCCTGGCGCAACAGGCCAACGCCGGAGCCATGCTCGACTTCGAGTCTGCCACTTCGGGTCGCGAAACCTGGGTTCGGGCGAACATGCGCTTGGCGGCCCCCGACCTCGAGCCCTTCATGGTCGACGAGGCCTTCGCAAGCCAGCTGGTCGTAGCCCGTCAACTGCTTCAGGCACGGGTGCGGCCTGTGCGGGTGGAACTACGCCACTCGCGGCGCCAGCGTGGCGCCTACCTCGAGTTCTTCGACTGCTCCATGCATTTCGAAGCGGACTTCAACCGGATCGTGTACCCGTCACAGTTGTTGGCTCAGCCTATCGCGGAATATCACTTTGACGTCGCGTCGCACATCCATGCGCAGATCGAAAATGCTCTGCCTAAAGCGGAACCGCGGGACGAGCTGATCGAAAGTGTCCGGCGCGACCTGTCGGCCACGCCGGGTGAAGTCCCGAACATGGGGGAGGTTGCAAGTGGGTTGAACTTGTCGGAGCGAACGTTGCGCCGCAGTCTGGCGGCGCATGGCACGAGTTACTCGAGGCTGGCGGATGACCTCCGGCGTGAAGCCGTCCTGACGGCCTTGTATTCGGGGCAATCGCTCAGCGCGATCGCGACGCACCAGGGGTTTGCCGACTGGCGGGCATTGAAGCGTGCCTTCAAGCGGTGGACTGGCCAGACACCGCGCAGATGGCTTCTGACTCAGGCGAACGGCCGCGAGTCTGATGCCGTGAAGGCAACGGAGGGCCGCCCTGCCATTGAACCCTGAGCATGGCAGCCACTGGCAGTCGTCGTAGCCGGCGCCGCAGCGCCCCTCGACGTCGATCTCCATCAGGCGCTGGGCCATGAACTGCACCATCTGGCGCAGCACGTCGACGTCTTGGCCCTTCTCGGCCAGATCGGCCAGTGTCATCATGGGTGCGGTCATCGTGGATCTCCTTCTGATCCAGGTGGATGGGTCGCACCTCAACCTTATCCGGGACCACGATGGCCACCCCAGACGGGACGGCCGCCGACGCGCGGCAAGCCGCTACGGGTTATGCCCTACGGGCTCCACCCTTCTCGGCTTGCCGCGTACTGAAGGACTTACACCACTTCCTGGGACACGAGCCCTGTAGCCGCTTCCCTGCACTGCACGGGCCGCCACCGCGGCCGCGCGTGGGTGCGTTTGGGAATGCTGGGGTTGGCTTCGAGCCTGCTTTCAAGACACCTGGGGTTCAAGCCGGGTCAGGCTGCCCTGACCTCGTTCGGCTGGCGCGCCCTGGACGTTGAGGGCGGGCTGCAGTCCGGGACTGAGTGGAGTCGCCCGGGTCACCGGGCTTGCCTTCCGACATGCGGGTCGCTCCTGTGGAGGCCCAAGAGAACTGCGGCCGTCGGGGCGGCCGCAGATGGGCGCTGTTCGGCTCCCGGTTGAGAGCCGCTCCCGGACCCGGCAGCGACATCGACCTCCCGCTGGAGTTCAAGCCCGGTGGCGTTCCCGGACGGCTCGAACCGAGCGCCGTCGAGATTGAACGGGGGCAGTTGTTCCGCGCAGGTGGAGACGCTGGGCCGCACCGGCGTGGAGATGGAGGCGCTCACCGCCGTGCAGGTGGGCCTGCTCACCGTCTACGACATGTGCAAGGCCGTGGACCGCGGCATGGTCATGGGCGACATCCGCCTGCTGGAAAAGCGCGGCGGGAAGTCGGGGGATTGGGCCGTGGCAGGGTAGTCGGACGGCAGGGTTGGCGCCCTGAGGCTCCAGATGGGGTTGCAGGCAGCCCACGCTGAACCAGTCCTGTGCGCTTTCTCCGCCCGCTTTGCGCTGGTCGGAGATCACCCACGCCATCCCACCCAGGATGGCGAGCGACCACAGAGCCAGGCGCACGGCCACGGGTGTTCGCTCAGCAAGGCCACGCTGCCCAGTGCCATGAACCAGCGGCAGACACCAATGCAAGGCTTCGCGAAGCTGGCGCTGTACCCCTGGAGAAAGCTCATGGAAGGCGCGATCTCCTGGAAGCCTCTATGAGATCAACAGCCCTCGGTCCGCATCCCTGATGAGATGTCTCTGGACCTGTCGTCGTGCGGCCTCCTGGCGCGACCGACAGGTAAGTTGTCGGTAAGACCACCGGATAGACGATGCCTTCCAAGGCGTCGGGCCACACCGCTTCTTGCGGTCACGACGGCGCCGAGCGCGGTCGTTCCGGCCGCTGGTCCATAACGTTCGAAGGCGTCCTGTCGATCTGGCGTCCGAACCGCAAGGCTTCCATGCCTTGCTGCTTGCGAGGAGTCGAATCATGAAAATTCTGAACGGGCTGCTGTTGCTTTTCGCGGCCCTGCTCGCCGCCTGCGGTGGCGGCGACAGCGGCCCCAGCCCCCGCGTTGTAGCCCTGAGCGAATTTCACCGTGCGGTGGCAGGCCACCGGGTGGTCGAGGTTGCGGTGCCCGGCGCCGACGGCGCGCGTCTGGCGACCTATGTCTACCTCCCAGCCCAGGGCGACGGGCCATTCCCGACGCTGGTCATGCGAACGCCCTACGACCTGCCGATCACCCCGGTCAGTGGCTTCCCGGAGGATCATGCCAACGCCGAGACCGAGGCTCGCGCCGAGGACGTCGGCTGGACCGAGGCCACCGACCGCGGCTACGCGCTGGTGGTTCAGGTGATGCGAGGTCGGCTGCAGTCCGAGGGCGTGTTCAGCCTCTTCCTCGAAGACGAGGTGGGCGACGGCGAGGCCTTGATCCGCTGGGTGGAGCGGCAGCCCTGGTCGAACGGACGCATAGGCATCTTCGGCGACTCGGCCAGCGGCGTGGCCTCGCTGCAGGCGGCGGCCTCCGGACGCTCTTCAATCAAGGCGGTGTATGCGCAGGCCACCTCACCAGACTTCGTGGGTGGGGTGATCTTCCCAGAGGGTCGCGTCAAGTGGGAGGCACTGCTGCCGTTCGTGCTGAACCAGGCCGCCGAGAACGGCAAGGACCACGACGCCAAGCTGGGTCTGACCGCCGCGCAAGTCGCTGCGCTGAAGGACCAGGCCGGCGATGCCCTGCAGGAGATGTTCGGCGCCGTCGAGGCCGGTGATCCGTCGCAGTCGGACTGGTGGACCCGCGCCATCACGCCGGACTTCCCCATCGTCAGCCAACTGTATCCCCGCTGGGCTGAGTTCCTGACCACCGCGAGCAACCCCGTTACGCGGGCCGCGCTGGACGTGACCGACCGCATCCGTGCGCCGGTCTTGCACGTGTCGCTATGGCACGACTTCTTCCAAGCCAGCGCATTCAAGGCTTTCGGCCGCCTTCAGGGCACCCGCGGCGACCAGAAACTCATCGTCCTGGACGGCACGCACTACGACGTCGACGACCCCGAGCTGTGGCCATTGCAGCCGATGTTCGAGTGGTTCGATCACTGGCTGAAGGGCGAGGCCAACGGCGTGCGGGACTGGCCGGCTGTGCAGTACGTGCTGGCCGGACAGCCAGAGGGCCCGCTGCGCAGTTCGCCGGTGTGGCCGCCTGCGGGGACGTCATTGGCGACGTCGACGTTGACGGTGCCCCCGCGTGCGCTGACCCTCAACCCCGCCGCGCCTGCCCCCACCCTGGGGGGAAGTCATCTGACGCTCAGCTCGGGCATGCTGGATCAGCGGCCACTGCTGGAACGCGCCGACGTGGTGGAACTGCAAGGCGCATCGCTGGCTGCCGCCGCGCTGCTGTTGGGCACGGCTGAGGCGGAGCTGACCGTGCTCCAGGCCGGCGCTGGCGATATTGTGATCAAGCTGGTTGATCGCCGGCCTGACGGTGAGGTACGCCTGCTGCGCGAGGCAGTGGTCGCGCTGGGCGGCGCGGGTACGCTGCGTGTGAGTTTCGCGCCGCTGGCCTATGCCTTTGACGCCGGCAGCGCACCGGGGCTGGTGATGGCGGGGGCATCGCTGCCGGGCTACCGATCCGTGTCGGCTCCACTTGCTGGCACGGTCCGTCTGGCCAGCGCAAGACTGGAGCTGCCGGTAGCTGCCCAGTGATGACCGCCCCAACCCCAAGGGCGACACGGCGGTGCACGCTGTCGATCATCGTCCCCGTTTTCAATGAGGAAGAGGCACTTCCGGCGCTGCACCGCCGGTTGGTGCAGGTCCTGCGCCACTCGGGCATAAGCTGGGAGATCGTCTACGTTGATGACGGCAGTTCGGACGGCACGGCAGCAGTGCTGGCGGCGCTGCAGGCCGGCGAGCCGGCCGTGGCCGTGGCTCGACTGAGCCGAAACTTCGGCAAGGAGGCGGCCATGTCGGCCGGCCTGCGGCTGGCTCTGGGCCAGGCCGTGGTGCTGATTGACGCAGATCTGCAGGACCCGCCCGAACTCATCCCGGAAATGGTGCAGGCTTGGCGAGAGGGCGCCGACTTGGTTCAGATGCGGCGCCGCACGCGCTTGGGCGAGACTTGGCTCAAGCGCGCCACAGCGCACGCTTTCTACCGGGTCATGAACCGGCTTTCCCAGGTGCCGATCCCGCCCGACGTGGGAGATTTCCGCCTTCTCAGCCGCCGAGCCGTGCAGGCGTTGAACCGGCTGCCCGAGCACAACCGCTTCATGAAGGGCCTTTTTGCGTGGGTCGGATTCCGTCAGGTGACGATCGACTACGACCGCCAACCGCGCGCGGCCGGCACGACCAAGTGGCGCTACCGCAAGTTGTGGCATTTCGCACTGGAAGGCATCACGGGCTTCTCGGTGGCGCCACTCAAGCTTGCCACCTGGGCCGGGCTGCTCAGCGCGCTGGTTGCGTTCATCTACGCGCTGGTCTTCGTCTTCAAGACCCTGGTCTTCGGGGAACGGGTGGCAGGCTTTCCCACCCTCATCGTCACGACCCTGCTGCTTGGCGGCTTTCAGCTGTTGTCCATCGGTATCCTGGGTGAGTACCTGGGACGCTTGTTCATCGAGACGAAGCGGCGGCCCCTCTTTCTGCTGGAGGACCACCGCCCGTCCCGGCCGGCCAGGGCCGGCGAGTTGAAGGCTGACGCATGACACACCCACCACTGCGCGCACCTCGCAAAAGCCAGGCGGCTCCAGCCAACCCCGCCAATGCGGAGGCTTCAGGTACCAGCACGCTTCTGTGGGCCGCGCTGGGCCTCCTGCTGCTCGTACGGCTGCTCTCACTGGCGCTCGTGCACGTGGAGGATTCGAGCGAGGCGCGCTACGCCGAGATCGGGCGGCGCATGCTGGATCTCAATGACTGGATCACCCCGTGGTTTGACGACGGTGTGCCCTTCTGGGGCAAGCCGCCGTTGCATACCTGGATGACGGCTGCTGGCATGGGTGTCTTCGGCATCCACGGGTTCGGGGCCCGGCTGCCGCACTTCCTGGCCGGCTTGTTCGTGTCCCTGGTGGTGTGGGACTGGCAGTGCCGCGAGCGGACAGCGGCGTCGGCGCAAATGGCTGTGGCTCTGCTGTGGGGGACTGCGCTTTTCTACCTGTGCGCCGGTGCGGTGCTGACCGACATGGCCCTTCTCACAGGGCTGGTGCTGGCCATGCGCGGGTTCTGGCGCGGCCTGCACGCGCCGCCCGCGCAGGGGCGCCGCGAGGGCTGGCTGCTCTTCGTCGGACTGGCCATCGGGCTGCTTGCCAAGGGGCCGATCGCGCTGGTGCTGGCGGGTGCGCCCATCATGGCGTGGCTGATCGCCACCCGGGGGTACGCCCGTGCTTGGGCCGCCCTGCCCTGGCTGCGCGGCACGCTGTTGATGTTCATCGTCTCCGCGCCCTGGTACCTGCTGGCCGAGCTCAAGACGCCCGGGTTCTTGGACTATTTCCTGATCGGCGAGCACTGGCGGCGGTTCCTCGTGCCGGGCTGGGAAGGCGACCGATACGGCAATGCCCACCTCGAACCGCGCGGCACGATCTGGCTGTTCCTGCTGCTGGCCTGCCTGCCCTGGACGTTCATGTTGCCGCTGCTGGCCTGGGGACGCGGTGCGAACCGAGTCATGGTCACGTCGCCCTCGCCGCGCGCAAACACGGGGGAAGGCTTGTACCTCTGGGCCTGGGTGGTGTGGCCATGCGTCTTCTTCAGCGCCTCTCGCAACATCCTGTGGACCTACGTCCTGCCGGGACTGCCTGCACTGGCCATCCTGGGGGCGGCCTGGCTCGCACGCGATACGCGTTACCAGCGCCGTGCGCGCCTTGTCTCGCTCGGGCTGCTCGTCACGGCCGCCCTTTTTGTCGGCGTGACCACGAAACGGGCGGCCGACGACCGCGTGAAGTCGGCCAAAGAGGTCATCGCTGCCTTCGAGGCCCAGCGGCAAGCCGGGGACGAGCTCCTCTTCGTCGGCCACCGGCAGTTCTCGGTCGCTTTCTACGGGCACGGCCGCTACAAGCCGCTGTCTGACTTCGAGGCGCTCGCGAATCGGCTGGATCCATCCGCTGCCCTGAGCCCGGGTGGCGGACGTCGCTTCGTGGCCCTTCGGCGTTGGGAAACGCACCCTCCGGCGGCGCTGCGCGCACGGATGCAGCACGTGGCTTTCCACCAGGGCTACGAGTTGCTGGAGGTGGTGCGGTGACGAGCGTGCTCCCGGCGCGGGTTCCTGCCAGACACGCGGTTCGGCGGTGAGCTCCAGCGCAAGCCTGCGGGGTCTGTGGCGTTACACGGCGGCCGGTGGGGTGGCTACGGCCTCGCACTACCTGCTGGCAGGCGCACTGATAGTCACTCGCGACTGGACGCCCGGGCTGGCGTCCATGATCGGGGCGGTGGTCGGTGCTGTCGTGGGCTTCGGCCTGAACCACGTCTGGGCCTTTGCGGGACACGGGGTGCCTCATCGCCGGGCACTGCTGCGCTTCATGGTCCTGGCCGCGATCGGAGCGCCGCTCCATGGCGGGCTCGTCTGGGGCGGCACCGCCTTGTTGGGAACACACTGGCTCGCTGCCCAGGCTGCGGCAACGTTTGTCCTGCTGTTGGCAGGCTATGCCGCCAATCGACACTGGTCCTTCTCAGGCAAAGGCTGATCAACGATACCTGCCCAACCGGCACCGGCTTCAGTTTGCCCTTGTATGGGATTTGAATGCGTCGCTGAGAGCTGCCCCCACCAGATCACAGCTGCCAGCGCACCCTGAAAGAAGCTCCGCCGCCGAGAGCCTCGCCACATTCCACTGACCAGCCATGTGCCACGGCAATCTCTGACACCAAAGCCAAGCCAAGGCCCGAGCCTGGACGGGTCTGCCCAGGCGCGCGCCAGAAGCGCTCGAAGACCTGTGCACGGTGCTCGGAGGGCACGCCAGGGCCGCGGTCGTCGACGCGGAGTCCTGCGCTGTCCAGTTCCACCCGGACCTCGGAGCCCGGGGGTGAGAAATCCAGCGCGTTCTCGACCAGGTTCTTGGTCATGATGAACAGCGCCCCAGCATCGGCCTCGATCTGCACTTCGCCGTCCGGTTCCTGCAGGTGCAGGGTGACGTCGGCACGTTGGGCCTTGAACGCGAGGTGGTCCAACACCGCCCGCGCCACGTCCAGCGGCCGCACCAGGCCCCGCCGCATGGCATGCGGATCGGCCACCTGGGCCAGTTGCAGCAACTGCTGGACCTGGCGGCCCATGGTGTCGAGGTCTTGCAGCAGCTTGGTACGGTCGCTCTCGTCCTTGAACCCGGCTTCGATGCGGGCGCGCGCCAGCGCCAGGGGCGTCTTCAGCTCGTGGGCTGCGTTCGCGACGAAGCGCTCCTGCTCCTGGAACGAGCGCTCGAGCCGCTGGAGCACCCCGTTGAACGCCTGGACCAGAGGCCGGATTTCGGACGGCATGTTCTCTTCAGGCAGGCGGGCCGCAAGGTTGCGGCCGCCGACGTTGCGCGCCGCCGCCTCTGCAGCGCGGATGGGCCGCAGCACCGACCGCACAGCCAAAGCGCCGGCCAGCGAAAAGATCAGCGCCGACAAGGTGCCCAGCAACACGACCGTGTCGGTGATGGCCGGCGTCACCGCTTCGCGGGCCAGCAGCTCGAACCGGTCGCTGCGCGCGAGTTGCAGCACATAGGGCCGTCCTTGCACCTCGCGCTGCCAGGCTCCGACGAAGAAATCGCGCCCGTCGAAGGGCACGACACCGAAGAAGCCCGATTGCTCGGCAACCCCGCGGCCCGGCAACAGCGACCGCCTGTCCGGCTCGCTGCTGGCCACAACCTGTCCCGACCCGTCGAGCACGCGGAACTTGAGGTTGGCAAAGAAGTCGTCGAACCCTACCCTATCTACGGGCGGCAGGTTCACGCCGACAACGCGCTGCTCGGCATCAAGCACGAATCCGTCGAAGATGTCCTCGGTCTGACCCTCCATGCTCAGGCGTGTGGCCAGGTTGCCGAAGCGATCGGCCAGCATGGTCTGCACACCGGCCACCAGGATGGCCGTCGAGGCGAACGCCAGGGCGAAGCCCAGCGCCAGGCGCAGTGCAAGGCTCGGTGTGCGGCCGGCGGCACTGGCTTGCCGGCCTTGCACCGGCCTACCTGGCCTGATCACCCTGCTCTCCCGCGGTGCCGTTCGCTTGCTCAAGCGCGTAGCCTACGGCCTTGGTGTTCACGAGTCGCACGGTGCTGCCCAGCACCTCTAGTTTTCGCCGCAGGCGGTGTACCGCCACATCGAGGGCGTTGGGCGTCACCGGCTCGGTCAGACCCCAGGCCGCTGATTCCAGCGCTGCGCGGCGCACCACCTTGCCTTCGGCACGCACCAGCGCGAGCATCAACTGCAGCTCGCTGGGCGCCAGGTTCACGCTCGACCGCCCGTGGCTCAGGCGTGCACCGACGGGGTCGACACCCAGCCCAGCCCACTGCGGCGCGCTGGCGACCCAGGCGCTCTGCCGGCGCAGCAAGGCCCGCACCCGGGCCACCAGTTCGTCGCGCTCGAAAGGCTTGGCCAGGTAGTCGTCCGCGCCGGCTTCCAGGCCATCGACGCGGTCGTGCAGTGCGTCGCGGGCGGTGAGTAGCAGGCAGGGTATGAGGACCTGCCGCTCGCGCAGGCGCTGCAGCCAGGGCAACGCGTCGCCATCAGGCAGCCCGCGATCCAGCACCAGCGCGGCGTAGCGAACTTGCGCCAGGCAGGCCTCGGCCTCGCGGACCCGCCCTACGGCGTCGGCGGCGATGCCTGCGTGTTGAAGCTCGCGCACCACCAATTCGCGCATGGCCGCATGGTCCTCGACCAGAAGGATGCGATTCATGGACAACAGCGTAGCGCAGCCCGGTGGTCGACTTCGACCCTGATCGATGGCCTCATTTCAGGACGAACTGATAGCCCAGCACCAATTGCGGAATGCCACTGGCATCGATCAAGGGGCTATTGCGGATCTCCCTGGCGTAGCGCTCGTAGTTGAGGTTGGCGAAGAGGAACTGCCGCGGACTGGCCTGCCAACGGACGAGCAGGCCGAGTTCCGAACTCCACGTGCTCTTGCCGGTGTACGCGGGTCGAGCTGTGGTGGCTTCGCCCAAGCGCACGCCGTAGTAGTAGTCGACGTAGCGGCTGCTCTGGTATTCCAGGCCGATGCGCGGAGCGAAGGACCATGAGCCGCTGCGATAGGTACGGCTCAACTGCAACGAGGCGACCGCCCCACGGTCGAAGCCGGCCTCCCGGCTCGCAGCTTTCACGTAGTCGGCCTCAAGTTCGAAGTCGCCGCCGAGCTCGATACTGCCGCTCAGCCCGTAGAACACACCACCCTTGCGGCTTGCCATGCCGCTGAAGATGGCGCCGTCGTTCTGCTCGTAGCCGTCGAACCGGTACTCGATGCGAGGTCCGATCCACCAACTGCGATCCTCGTTACCGATCAGGCGGAGGTCGAGTTGTGGGCCGAACAGGTTGACCCATTTGTTCTGGATCGACACGCCTGGGAGTACCAGCGTCTCTGTACCGACACCCCGATAGCCGTCCTTGTCGAACAACACGGCGGCGCCGATGCTGTAGCGCGTGCGGTCTTCTTCCGACGGCTTGACTTGTGCATGGCAGTGCCCGGTCAGTAAGACCAGTGATGCGGTGACAAGCCCGATCAAGGGGCTGGCAACGGGGGGGATGGGGAGGTCTGATGTGTTCATTGCGATAGAGGGCTGAGGATGATGCCGCCACAGGCAGGGGCCGTCAGAATCGATACCCAAGCCGCGCCATCACGGTTGTGGCCCGGTACTTGGTGTCGATGCTCGAGGAACTTCCCGTGGCCTTCAAGCGGACGGTTCCGGCGTCCACCATCGTGACGCCGATGTCAGCGACCCAGGGGCTGCCGTAGTCCCATCTCAGGCCTGCCATGAATTGGCGTCCACTGCCGGAGCCCGAGTACTCGCGGGCACTGCCTCCGACGCTGAGGTCGGTGTCGACTTCCTGAGCGCGGCCCACTCCCAGGCCTACGTAAGGCCGAACGTTCGCCTTGCCTAGCCGGAACCCGTCGAAGTCGTACAGCGCGTTGACTGTCACGAACACGGATGCCCAGTCGGCATCCTTGGGTTGCGGATCGAATCCAGGGCTGGAGACCTTGCGGACGGGATTGTTGCGATACATCACCGCCGCTTCGACGCGCCAGTTGGGTCCGATGTGGCGACCAATGGCGCCGCCGTAGGCAGAGCCCTGTCGAGTTGTCAGCCGACCGCCCGAGAACGTGGGGTCGCTGGCGTTTGTGATGCCTGCGTCGAAGGTGGCATACCACGCATCGTCCTTGGCTTGTGCAGCGGTCAGCGAAGTGGCTGCGAACAGCCCGCAGAGGGCGCGAGGAATGAATCTGAGCATGTGGATCTCCTTGGCTTTTCGCGCATGGGCGCTTGTCGGTTGACGCGGACTGGAATGCCGCTGCTGCGCAGCCACTGGACGTTACGGATACGCTTACGACAGTTGCTGTGCCATGACTTGAATCCTCGGCGGGGTTGGCTTACTGACGACTTTCCGGCTTCTGAGGCAGACGGCACTACTTGCCCCCGCGTTGCCCCGCAATCACCCACGCAATCCCGCCCAGGATGGCCAGCGAACACAGGGCCAGGCGAAGGGTCACGGGTTCGCTGAGAAAGGCCACGCCGCCCAGGGCGGTGAGCACGGGCACACTGAGCTGGACCGACGCGCTGCTGGTGGGGTGCAGGCCCTTGAGGGCGGCGTACCACACGGCGTAGCCCAGACCGGAGGTGAGGGCGCCGGAGCACAGGGCCCAGAGCAGGCCGGCTGGATCGACCGTCGCCCAGGGCAGGGCCGCCAGGCCCAGCACGAGCGCCAGCACGCCGGCGCGCAGGAAGTTCCCCGCCGTGACGGCGGTGGGATCGCCCGCGCCGCGGCCGCGCAGGGAGTACACCCCCCAGGCGCCGCCTGCGGCAATCATCAGCAATGCACCGACAACCGGCGGCGCGGTGACCCCCGGCAGCAGCAGCGCCACCAGCCCGCCCATCGCCACCGTGAGGCCCGCCGCCTGCCCGCGGCTCAGGCGTTGGCCGCGCCACAGGCCCCAGCCCAGCATGGTGGCCTGCACGGCGCCGAACAGAAGCAGGGCACCGGTGCCGGCAGACAGGCTGAGGTAGGCGAAGGAAAAGGCCGCGGCGTAGACGAAGAGGGCCGTGGCCGAGGCCCAGTCGCCCGCGCTGCGCTGCCCCCGCCAGTGCACCAGCGCCCAGAGCACTGCGGCACCCGAGACCAGGCGCACCGCGGTGAAGCTCGCGGGGTCGATGTCGGTGTGCTGTAGCGCCTGCCGGCACAGCAGCGAATTGCCGGCAAAAGCCCCCATGGCCAGGGCGGTCAGCCACAGCACGCGAGCGGCCGGCAGCGCCGTGCTCATGCGCGGGCCAGCGGGCGGCGCCGCCGTGGGTGTCGGGCGGCCCTCACCGTCGCCGCGCCAGCTTCGGGTCCATCAGGTCGCGCAGACCGTCGCCCAGCAGGTTCAGGCCCAGCACGCTGAGCACGATGGCTATGCCGGGATAGACGGCCAGTAGCGGGGCCTGGAACATCAGCGTCTGTGCCTCATTGAGCATGCGGCCCCAGCTCGGCTGCGGCGGCTGCGTACCCAGGCCCAGGTAGCTCAGCGCCGCTTCGGCCAGGATGGCGGTGGCAAAGGAGATCGTGGCCTGCACGATCAGCACGCTGGCGATGTTGGGCAGCACGTGGTCCAGCGTGATGCGCACCGGCCCCTTGCCTGCCGTGCGCGCGGCCAGCACGAACTCGCGCGCCCACACGGCGTTGGCGCTGCCGCGCGTGATGCGCGCAAACACGGGGATGTTGAAGATGCCGATGGCCACGATGCTCATCACCAGGCCCGGGCCGTAGATGGCCGTGAGCATGATGGCCAACAACAGCGCAGGGAAGGCGAAGGCGAAGTCGCTGCCGCGCATGATGAGCTCTTCCACCCAGCCGCGCCGGGCTGAGGCCACGCAGCCCAGCAGCACACCGAAGCCCAGGCCGATACCCACGGCGATGACACCCACGACGATGGAGTTCTGCGCTCCCACCAGGATCTGCGAGGCGATGTCGCGGCCCAGGCTGTCGGTGCCCAGCCAGTGCGCCGCCGAGGGCGGCTGCAGCTTGCTGGGGATGTCGATCTCGGCCACCGGGTAGGGCGTCCACACCAGCGAGAGCAGCGCCATGGCGGCCAGCAGCGCGGTGAGCAAGCCGCCGGCGACGAAGCTCTTGTGGCGCAGGGCGCGGTGCCAGAAGCCTTGCATGAGAACCCGTGTCCAGCCCGTCAGCTGCCGCGCAGGCGCGGATCGATCAGCGCGTACAGCACGTCGACCACGAAGTTGACGATGACCACCACCCCTGCCAGCAGCATCACCACGTCACGCACCACCACCAGATCGCGGTTGCTGATGGCCTGGAAGATCAAGCGTCCCACCCCCGGCAGCACGAAGACGTTTTCCACCACGATGGTGCCGGTGATGAGGTTGGCGAACTGCAGGCCCATCACGGTCAGCACCGGGATCATGGCGTTGCGCAGCACGTGGCGCCACAGCGCCTGGCGCCGCGTCAGGCCCTTGGCGCGCGCAGTGCGCACGAAGTCCTCGCGCATCACCTCCAGCACCGCCGAGCGCGTCACTCGCGCCAGGATGGCCGCCTGCACCAGCGCCAGGGCGATGGCGGGCAGGATGAGCGCCTGCAGCCCCTCCCACAGGCCGCCGCCGTCGTCCTCGGTCCAGCCCGGAAAGCCCCCGGCGCTGACCCACTGCAGCTTCACCGCGAACAGCAAGATCAGCAGGATCGCAAACCAGAAGTTCGGGATGGCGATGCCCACCTGGCTGGCCGCCATCACGCCCACGTCGCCCAGCCCGTTGTGGCGCGATGCGGCGTAGATGCCCAGGGCCAATGCCAGCACCACCGTCAGCGCCATCGACAGCACCGCCAGCGGCAGTGTGACGCGCATGCGCTCGGCGATCAGCTCGGCCGTGGGGGTGTCGTAGCTGATGCTTTGCGCCGTCTGGCCTTGCAGCAAGCCGCCCACCCAGTCGGTGTAGCGCTGCAGGGCGGGCCGGTCCAGGCCCAGCTTGGCCTGCAGCGAGGCCAAGGATTCCGGCGTGGCCGTGTCGCCCAGGATGACCTCGGCCGCGTTGCCCGGCAGAAGCTCGAGCACGGCGAACACGAGCACCGACGCCACCGCCAGGGTGGCCAGGAAGGTGGCGAACCGCTTGAGAAGAAACACGCCCATCGAGAACTATCATGCCTCAACCTGTTGCATCAACCGCCCCCGCCGGCCTTGAGAACCCCGTGCCATGAACCTCGTGCCCTTTGACGCCTCCCAAGTCTTCATCGCCGGGCGCTGGCGCGCTGGCGACAGCGGCCAGACCCTGCCGCTGATCAACCCCTCGGACGGCAGCGAACTCACCCGCATCGCCCGCGGCAACGCCGCTGATATCGACGCGGCCGTGCGCGCCGCACAGGTGGCGCTGGAGGGTGAGGGCGGCATCGAGGGCGAGCGTGCCGGGGCGTGGGGCCGCCTCACCGCCACCGAGCGCGGCCGCATCCTGCTGAAGATGAGCGCCCTGGTGCTGGAGCAGGCTGACGAACTGGCGCGCCTGGAGGCGCTGGACGTGGGCAAGCCGCTCAAGCAGGGCCGGGCCGACGCGGTGGCCCTGGCTCGCTACCTCGAGTTCTACGGCGGCGCGGCTGACAAGGTGCACGGCGACACCATCCCGTTTGCCAACGGCTACACCGCCCTCACCCTGCGCGAGCCTCACGGCGTGACGGCCCACATCGTGCCCTGGAACTACCCGATGCAGATCATCGGCCGCAGCGTGGGCGCGGCCCTGGCCATGGGCAACGCCTGCGTGCTCAAGCCAGCCGAGGAAGCCTGCCTCACGGCGCTGGCCTTCGCCCGCATCGCCGACGCCGCCGGTCTGCCCGCGGGCGCACTGAACGTGGTGCCGGGTCTGGGCGAGGAGGCGGGTGCGGCCCTGTCGGCGCACCGCGGTGTGCGCCACATCTCGTTCACTGGCTCGGTGGCCGTGGGCACCTTGATCCAGACCGCTGCCGCGAAGAACGCCATCCCCGTCACGCTGGAACTCGGCGGCAAGAGCCCGCAGATCGTGTTTGCCGACGCCGACCTGGACGCGGCGCTGCCCTTCCTGGTGAACGCCGGCATCCAGAACGCGGGCCAGACCTGCTCGGCGGCCAGCCGCATCCTGGTCGAGCGCGCCATCTTCGACGAGGTGGTCTCGCGCATGGCCGATCGCTACCGCGCCCTGCGCGTGGGCCCCGCCCTGGACGACCTGGACATCGGCCCGGTCATCTCGGCGCGCCAGCGCGAGATCGTGCAGGGCTACCTGGACGTGGTGAAGGACGGCGGCCTGCACATTGCCGCGCAGGCGCCCCTGCCGGCCACCTTGCCGCCCGGCGGCTGCTGGGTCGCGCCCACTCTGGTGGCCGATGTGAACCCGGGCCACCGCATCGCGCAGGAGGAGATCTTCGGCCCGGTGCAGGCGGTCATCCCCTTCGAGGGCGAGCGCGAGGCCCTGGCCATCGCCAACGGCACGGCGTTCGGGCTGGTGGCCGGCGTGTGGACGCGCGACGGCAGCCGCGCCCTGCGCATGGCGCGCAAGCTCCAATGTGGCCAGGTTTTCATCAACAACTACGGTGCCGGTGGCGGTATCGAGTTGCCCTTTGGTGGCGTGAAGCATTCCGGCCACGGACGCGAGAAGGGCTTCGAGGCGCTGTATGGCTTCTCGGTGCTCAAGACCGTGGCCGTGAAGCACGACTGACCACCGACAGTGCCCTGACCAGAGGCGGCCCTATGCAACTCCTCACCCTGTCTTTCAGTCTGACCACCGGATGGAGCCGGCCGCTGCCGGTTGAACTGGACGGCCCTCGCACGCTGGTGCTCGCGTTCGGCGCGCCCCGCTACGGGCAAGACGCGGCGGCTTTGCAGGCCTTGCGTGATGCCTTGCCGCAGGCGGTGCAGGTCGGATGCTCCACCGCAGGGGAGATCTTCGAAGGCGAAGTGCGCGACAACACCCTGAGCGTGGCCGTGATCCGCTTCGAATCCACCGATCTGGTGCGGGCCGTCACCCCCTTGGCCGGCCGCGAGGACTCCGCCGCCGCCGGACAGCGACTGGCGGCCCAGCTTCAACGCCCCGGATTGCGGGCGGTGCTGGTCTTCAGCGAGGGTGTTCAGGTCAACGGCACGGCACTGGTGGGAGCCCTGACCCGCCACCTGCCGCCTGGCGTGGGCTTGTCCGGTGGCCTTGCAGGCGACGGTGACCGCTTTGGCAGCACCTGGGTCTGGGATGGTCGCAGGGCACTGGACCGCAGCGTCGTGGCCGTCGGCCTGTGCGGCAGCCACATCCAGGTGGGTCTGGGCAGCGAGGGCGGGTGGGCCGATTTTGGGCCGGAGCGCCGCATCACTCGTGCGCAGGGCCAGGTGTTGTACGAGCTGGACGACCGGCCTGCGTTGGACCTGTACAAGGACTACCTTGGCGACCTTGCCGCGAGTCTGCCCGCCTCCGCCCTGCGTTTTCCGCTGTCGGTGCGGCGCGACGCAACTGATGGTGAGGCCGTGGTGCGCACCATCCTGGGCGTGGACGAAGTGAGCCGCGCGCTGATCTTCGCGGGGGACATTCCGCAGGGTGGCACGGCCCGGCTGATGCGGGTCAACCACCTGAACCTCATCGAAAGTGGCGGGCTGGCCCTGACTGCTGCGGCTCAGGAAGCCAGTCCCCAGGGGCCGGCTCTTTGTCTGTCGGTCAGCTGCGTCGGGCGCCGTCTGGTGCTGGGCGAGCACACCGAAGAGGAGCTGGAGCTTGTGTCTCAAAGGCTACCGCTCGGCAGCGCCCAAGTGGGTTTCTATTCCTACGGCGAGATCTCGCCAGCGGGGGGGCGGTGCAGCCGGTTGCACAATCAAACCATGACGGTGTCCGTGCTGTGGGAGCGCCCGGACTGAAAAGGGCCAGTGGCTGCCTCCACGCCCGATCGGAGAAGAGTTTGCAAGTCTTGCGCAATGCTGTACGGAGAACGCTGAATGTCTGAAGGTGTTGAGGCTGCGCACCCGCTGATGCGCAGGCAGCTTCGGCGCCTGGGCCTTGACCTTCAGTCCGTACCTGACCTGCAGGGCTGGAAGGCTTTCGTTGACCGCGTGTCGCGCGCTTATGGCGAAGCCGACCAGGACCGTTATCTCATGGAGCGGTCGCAGTCCCTGGCTTCGCAAGAGATGGCCACACTCAACCAGGCCCTGCGGCATGAGCGCGACTTGCTGGAGAACCGCGTGGCTGAGCGCACCGAGGCTCTGCGGCGCAGCGAGGGACGCCTTGCGAGTCTGGTGTCGTTGTCCTCCGACTGGATCTGGGAGCAGGACACGCAGGGCCGGCTGACCTACCTCTCCGAAGGCGCCATGGTCGCTATGGGTCTGCCCGCGGCGACCTTGCTCGGGCGCAGGGCGCAGGAGCTGGACGGCTTCGAGTGCGATGACAAGACGGTTCAGCGCTATCTGCAGGCTTGCGCGCAGCGCCAGGCCTTCCGTGATGTCGTTCACGGGGTGCGCATCGCGGACGGCAGCTCACGTTTCGTCAGCATCAGCGGCGAGCCGGTCTTCGATGCGCAGGGCGTCTTCTTGGGCTATCGCGGCGTGGGCACCGATGTCACGGCCGCCACGCTGGCATCGCGGCAGTTGACCATGATGGCGCGTTTTGACGTGCTCACCGGGCTTCCGAACCGCGCACAGTTCATCGAGGAACTCGATCGCGCTGTCGCCCGCGCCCGTCGCGCCGAGGGTCATTTCGGTCTGTGCTTCATCGACCTGGACGGCTTCAAGCAGGTCAACGACCTGCACGGCCACGCCGCAGGTGACGAAGTGCTGCGTGTGACGGCCGCGCGCTTGCGTGAGCAGCTGCGGCAAAGTGACTTCGTGGCGCGGCTGGGCGGGGACGAGTTTGTCGCTCTGTTGCCGGGCAAGTCCAGCCCGCCGGGGCTGGCGCTTGCGGGAGACAAGATGCTGCAAGCTATCGGGCAGCCCATCGGCTTTGAGGGGCGGCAGCTTCATGTCCAAGGCAGTATTGGTATCGCGCTGTACCCCGAAGACAGCACCGACGCCCACCACCTGGTGGAGCAAGCCGATGCCGCCATGTACCTGGCCAAGCAGGAGGGCAAGAACCAGGTGCGCTTCTACACCGGCGAGCTGGCCCGCAACGTGGCCCGGCACTTCGCCATGGAGCTGGATCTGCGCCAGAGCTTTGCAGCCGGGGGGCTGGAGCTTCATTTCCAGCCCCGCATTGAGCTCGCCTCCGGCCGCATGTCGGGCGTGGAGGCGCTGGTGCGTTGGGAGCACCCCCAGCGCGGGCCGGTGCTGCCGGAGGAATTCGTGGTGCTCGCCGAAGAACGCGGACTCATCCTGCAACTGGGCCGCTGGGTGCTGGACACGGTCTGTCGGCAACTGCGGCGCTGGCGTGACGCAGGCCTGCGGCCTCCGCGGTGCTCCATCAACCTGTCGGCGCATCAGTTGGTCAGCGATGCCATCTTTTCCGACGTCTGCCACGCGCTGGAGAGGCACGGTATTGAAGGCTCCGCGCTCGAGCTGGAGCTCACCGAATCCGTGATCACGGCCCAGCATGGGCGGGCCGACGCCGTGTTGTCGCGGTTGCAGGCGCTGGGTGTGAACCTGGCTATCGACGACTTCGGCACCGGCACTTCGTCGCTGTCGCTCATGAACCGGTTGCCGGCGCAGTCGCTCAAGGTGGACCGTTCCTTCGTCGGCCGACTGCCCGACGACGATGCGATGAGTGTGACCCGCGGTGCCATAGCCCTGGCCCACGGCCTGGGCATGCGCGCGGTGGCCGAGGGTGTGGAGTCAGCTGCGCAACTGCAGACGCTCAAGGAACTGGGCTGCGATGACGCTCAGGGCTTTCTATTGGGCCGGCCATTGCCGGCCGACGCTTTCGCCACACACCTGCGCGGCTGACGCGCCTTCAGCTCAGCACCGCCGCCATGGCCTGCGCCGTGCGCTCCACATTGCCGGTGTTCAGCCCGGCCACGCACATGCGGCCTGAGCGCACCAGGTACACGCCGAACTCCTCGCGCAGGCGGTCCACCTGCGCCGCGCTCAAGCCGGTATAGCTGAACATGCCCCGCTGCGTCAGGAAGTAGCCGAAGTCGCGTGCGGGCAGGCGCGCACTGAGCACCCCATGCAGGGACCTGCGCATCGCCAGGATGCGCTCGCGCATGGCGGCCACGTCCGACTCCCACGATGTCCGCAGGGACGGGTCGGTCAGCACACGGCTGATGATGCCAGCCGCGTGGATGGCGGGGCTCGAGTAGTTGCGCCGCACCGTGGCCTTCATCTGCCCGAGCACCCGTTCGGCCTGGCCTGCATCGGCGCACACCACGCTGAGTGCTCCGGCGCGCTCGCCGTACACGCTCATGCTCTTGGAGAACGAGTTGGCCACGAAGAAGCTCAGGCCTGCCGAGGCCAGGGCGCGCACGGCAAAGGCGTCTTCCTGGATGCCGTCACCGTAGCCCTGGTAGGCCAGGTCCAGATAGGGCAGCAGTTCACGCTCGCGCAGCACTGGGATCAGCGCCTCCCACTGCGCCTGGGTCAGGTCGACGCCCGTGGGGTTGTGGCAGCAGGCGTGCAGCAGCACCACGCTGCGCGCAGGCAGGCCGCGCAGCGTCTGCAGCATGGCGTCGAACTTCAGCCCGCCCGTGGCGGCGTCGTAGTACGGGTAGGTGTGCACCGTGACGCCGGCGCCTTCGAACATGGCGCGGTGGTTGTCCCAGGTGGGGTCGCTCACCCACAAGGCGCTGCCGGGGAACCAGCGCTTGAGGAAATCAGCCCCCACTTTCAGGCCGCCGCTGGAACCCACGGTCTGCAGCGTGGCCACGCGGCCACTGGTCACGGCCTCATGGTCGGCGCCGAACAGCAGCTTCTGCACCGCCGAGCGCGCCGCGGCCGCGCCTTCGATGGGCAGGTAGGACTTGGGCGCGCTGTCGGCCAGCATCTGCGCCTCCGCCTGGCGCACGCAGTCCAGCACCGGGATGCGCCCCGCGTCGTCAAAGTAGATGCCGATGGACAGATTGATCTTGCCCGGTCGGGGGTCGGCCTGGAAGGCCTCGTTCAGGCTGAGGATCGGGTCGCCAGCGTAGGGCTCAAGGTGTTGGAACATGGTCGGTTGGGATTGGACGGGAAGGTGTACCGGCAGCTTGGGGCAGGCCCAGAGCTGGAAATGGCTAAGCCGACATCGTAGCTGTGGCAATGTTCACATTCAGTTTCCGTACGTTCTGCCGAAAAACACTTAAGCTGGGTACCGGCCTTTAGTGTGTCTTCGTCTTGTCAGGTCGTGGGGGGCTTGGAAGATGGTGTGTACGCAAGAGGGACGATGCACCTTGCCTGGAACGCCTTCAGGCAGGGCAATCCAGGCGGTCTGTAGCGATTACGCGGTCATTCATGCCAGTTTCACATTCGGTAGCGTTGCTGGGATTCGGGCCCTTCGAGCGCAGCGCGCTGTCTTCGGCATTCCAAATGTCGATGCTGCGCGAGGTGGGCTATCGCCTCGTGGAACGGCTGGAAGACAGCCGCTTCGCCGTCGTGGACGCTGATGGACCCGAGGCTTTCGATGCTGTAAGCGGGGGTCGCAACCTGGAGGATGCAGTCTTCGTGGGTGCACAGGCGCCTGCTGGCGCTCGGTCATGGCTGATGCGGCCCTTGGACGCGGCGCGGGTGCTGCAGGAGCTTGATCTGATGGCTGCGCGCACCATGCTCGAGAAATCGGACGAAAAGACACGCTCGACCACCCTCACGGGTTGGCCGCTGCCCGCCATGCGGGTATTGTCGGCGGGCGGGCTTCCCGTGCCCTCCGATGCCCTGGGCCGCCGCCTGGGCGATGCCTTGGGCGCCACGCCACGACCGGGGCGTTCAGACCGCAGGTCTTGAGGCGCGGCTGAAACCGAACCCCTGGACGGGGTCCGTTCGGTTAGCGTGGTGCCGGCGCCTCAGCGCCGCCAGGCGGCCAGCAGCGAGGCGCCCACGATCAGCATGCCTCCCAGTGCCAGGGACCAGCTCATGGAACCTGCCCCCAGGGCCACGGCCGAGCCTGAGGCGAACAGCACCTCGCTGACCATGATCACCGCGGTGGCGTTCGCCGGCAAGCGGGCGGTGCCGTACTGAAGGGCCAGGTTGCCCACCAGGAACACCGCAGCCAGGGCAAGCAGGCCCGCCACCCAGCCCGCTGCTGGAGAGGGAGGCCAGGGCACTGTCCCCATCCCTGCCAGCCACAGCGCAGCCAACAAGGACACCAGCGCGCCGCCGGCGAACATCGCCAGCGCCCGGGCCCCTTCGGGCCTGTGGGCTTCCCGGCGCAGCATCACGTTGTTCAAGGCAAAGGCGAAGCCGCCCAGCAGCGCCAGCGCCTCCGCCGTGGAGGTGGGTACCGGCCAGCCCGAGCCGTCGGCCGGCCACAGCACGACGGCCGCCCCCCCCAGCGCCAGGCCCACCCGAAGGGCAGCCAGCGCTGTCAGGCGTTCGCCCAGCAACACCCGCGCCAGCAGCACGGCCCACAGCGGCATCAGGTAGAAGAGCAGCACCACGCGCACCACGTCTCCGATGGTGACTGCGGTGTTGAACGAGGCGTTGGTGGCACCTGCAGCCAGTACCAGCCACCACAGGGAGCGTGTGCGCCATAGTTGACCCCATGACTGGGGGCGCCACACGCTGATGAGCAACACCGCCACGGCGTACACCAGCACGGTGGCCCACAGCGGGTGCAGACCCCGCTCCTGCAGCCAGCGGAAGGGCCACCAGGAGACGCCCCAGGTGAAGGCGTTGAAGGTCAGGGCAAGCGCTGCGAGGCCCGCCTGCGGCGCCACCATACCCATCCCAAGGCCAGGGCACCGACACCCAGCAAGACAAAGATGCCGATCTGGAACTGGTGCAGCACCTTGAACATCCAGTCGCGATTGAGAGCGCCGAAGTAGCCCAGGTAGATCCAGATGGGCACGCTCACCAGCGCGGCCAGGCCATCCATCACAAACCAGGTCGTGAACGACACCCGGCGTGACATGCCGGCCGAAAAGAACACTGGCGTGCGCAGACCGGGCAGGAACCGCGCCACGAACATCACCCACTTGCCGTACTTCTGGAAGGCCTGCTGGGACTTTTCGAAGCGTTCGGGCGTCAAGACCCTGCGAAAGCCCGGCAAGGTCTGCACCCGCTGCCCGTAAACCCGTCCCAGGGTGAACATCAGGCCGTCGCCGATCAGCACGCCGGCCATGCCGACGGCGAACATCACGTGGGGGTTGGCGTAGCCCAGCCCGGCAATCACGCCGCCGGTGACCAGGGTCACATCCTCGGGCACAGGCACGCCGAAACCACAGATCAGCAACATCACGAACACGGCGATGTAGCCGTACTCGGTGAAGATGGGCATCAGGAAATTGAAGACTTCCATGCGAGTCCGCAACGGGGTGGGGCCGCACGGGGTGACGACCGGAGCGGGTTTATAGCATTGGCCTTGCTGCGCGATAGGATGCCCTGACCATGCCCCGTCCTATTGAAGCCTTCATTCATGTTGACGCCTTGAGGCACAACCTGGCCCGCGCCCAGGCGGCGGCTCCGGATGCCCGCGTGTGGGCGGTCGTGAAGGCCAACGCCTACGGCCATGGCGTCGAGCGGGTCTTCGACGGCCTGCGTGGGGCCGACGGCTTTGCTCTGCTGGACCTGGCCGAGGCCGAGCGCGTGCGGGCGCTGGGCTGGCGCGGCCCCATCCTGCTGCTGGAGGGCGTGTTCGAGCCGCGTGACCTGGAGTTGTGCTCGCGCCTGGGGTTGTGGCATGCGGTGCATTGCGCAGAGCAGATTGATTGGCTCAGCCGCCACAAGACGCAGCAGCCCCACCGCGTGTTCCTGAAGATGAACAGCGGCATGAACCGCCTGGGCTTCACGCCTGAGGCCTTTCGCAGCGCCTGGGCGAGGCTGAACGCCTTGCCGCAGGTGGACGAGATTTCGCTCATGACGCACTTCTCGGACGCCGACGGCCCGCGCGGCATTGCCCACCAGGTGGCCGCCTTCGAAGAGGCCACGCGTGACCTGCCCGGCGAGCGCAGCCTGTCGAACTCGGCGGCCACGCTGCGCTACGGTGCGCAGCCCGGGCAGCAGCCGCAGCCGCCCTTGCGCAACGACTGGGTGCGCGCGGGCATCCTGTCCTACGGCTCTGCGCCCGACTTCCCTGAGCGCAGCATCGATGACTGGGGCCTGCGCCCAGCCATGACCTTGCGCACGCGCCTGATCGGCGTGCAGTCGCTGCGCGCTGGCGACACGGTGGGCTACGGCAGCACCTACCGTGCCGAGCGGCCGATGCGCATCGGCATCGCCGCCTGCGGCTATGCCGACGGCTACCCTCGCCACGCCGGTACGGGCACGCCAGTGCTGGTGGACGGGGTGCGCTGCAGCACCGTGGGCCGGGTGTCGATGGACATGCTGGCGGTGGACCTCACGCCCGTGCCCGGTGCCGGCCACGGCAGCGAGGTCACGCTCTGGGGCGAAGGCCCGGGCGGCAGCCGGCTGGCCATCGACGATGTGGCGCAGGCGGCGGGCACCATCGGCTATGAGCTGATGTGCGCCCTGGCGCAGCGCGTGCCGGTGCGGGTGCTGGAAGGGGCCGCCTGAGGCCATGACGCTGCTGCGCCACCCCCGTGTCGACCCCGATGAGGTGGAGTTCGCGGCCATCCGCGCCCAGGGCGCGGGCGGGCAGAACGTCAACAAGGTGTCCAGCGCGGCGCACCTGCGATTTGATGTTCGCGCCTCTTCGCTTCCGGTGGACGTGAAGGCGCGGCTGCTCGAATTGCAGGATCATCGTCTGACGGCCGAGGGCGTGGTGGTGATCAAGGCCCAGGAACACCGCAGCCTGGCCATGAACCGCGAGGCCGCCCTGGCCCGCCTGCAGGCCCTGGTGGACCAGGCGGCCCACCCGCCCATTCCACGCAAGCCCACCCGGCCCACGCGCGCCTCGGTGCAACGCCGCATCGAGGGCAAGGCGCGGCGCGGGGCGGTCAAGGCGATGCGGGGAAGGGTCGCGGGGGATTGAGCCGCAGCAAAGCGATTGCTGGTCAGCGCCCGGTTGCCCTGATGACGTGGGGCTGCACCCACACGGATGGACCCCATGCCTTGCGATTAACACATAATATGTGCGCACAGGAGGTCATGATGAATATCACGCTGTCCGTTGACGAACGCGTTGCCGAGCAGGCGCGAGCTGCCGCCGCCACCATGGGCAAGAGCCTCAACCAGGCTGTTCGGGACTACCTTGAGCAACTGGCTGGCCGACAGCAAGTGGCAGCGGAAGTCG
>Ga0315907_10001522_pt1 | contig 31209 bp, 24 predicted proteins | sample LakEriMetagenome_3_FD_203525 | JGI IMG/M metagenome (GOLD analysis project Ga0315907, IMG submission 203525) | Freshwater fungal communities from buoy surface, Lake Erie, Ohio, United States - Buoy 12 MA123 | ecosystem: Environmental > Aquatic > Freshwater > Lake > Lake biofilm | place: USA...
GCTCCGCCAAAACGGGGGCTTGGCTTTCAAATACTTCCATCCTCGCTCGAGTCCCCGGAAAGGGAAGAAGGGCTGCATTGTTGGGGAAAAAAGTGAAGTCTTTAAATTCTTTTTTTTCAAAATCCTCCAACACACTGTAACGAAAATCAATCCCCGATTTGCGGTACAAAAAATCTAGTTTCCTGGCCTCCTCAGGGCTCACTTGGTGAGCCATTTGCATAAAGCGGGAAATTTCCGCCTGAGGAATGGGCTTTCCTGGATTGGAAAGGCCAATACTAATTATACTGGAATTCATGAAATCAAGTTACAGAAATAGTTCTAATTTAGCCGTAAAGAAGGCATATTATCCAACTGCCTTACTATCCTGTGCGCTATGATTTCTAGATCCACTTTTTTACACCTTCGCATCCCTTTTTCCTTCTTTTTGATGCCTGTATTTTTCTTTGCTTTGGCCTTGACACCCAACCACAACGAAATGCGCATGCTCCTCGTTTTTTTAAGCCTTCACCTCTTTTTGTACCCCAGCAGCAACGGCTACAACAGTTACTTCGATAAGGATGAAGAAAGTATTGGAGGCCTAAAACGACCCCCAAAAGTGACCAAGGATCTCTACGGGGTTTCTCTTGTATTTTTTGTCCTAGCATTGGCTTTAGGGGCATGGATCAATCTTCACTTCGCCAGCATGATGGCCCTCTACGGATTAGTAAGTATGGCGTATAGCCACCCCTCCATTCGATTGAAAAAATATCCCTGGATCAGCTGGATCATTGCTGGTCTTTTCCAAGGCTACTTTACATTTGCCATGACTTACGCAGGCCTTAGCAATCTGGGCTGGGAAGTACTCTTCAAAACTCACGTGCTTGTGCCAGGAGTTTTGAGTAGCCTATTGCTTTGGGGCAACTACCCCCTCACCCAAGTATACCAGCACCGAGAAGATGCCCGCAGAGGAGATCGTACCTTGAGCATCCTGCTTGGCACCAAAGGCACGTTTGTCTTTTCAGGACTCTTTTTTGCACTGGGTGCAGCAGCCTTTACTTGGTATTTTCTAGAGAAAAACCAATCCCACATTCTTGCCTATTATTGGGCGGCCATGGCTCCCATCGCTCTATTTTTTTTAGTTTGGATGGGATTGGTTTTTCGCCAGCCGGATAAATTCTCCACCTACAGCTGGGCCATGGGAATGAATTTTCTGTCTGCCATCTCCCTCAACGCCTTCTTTATCTATTATTTCCTCGAGAATACCCAAATCCTACAAGTCTTTGGGTAGTCACTAGAAGGCTTGGCCGTGTGTATTTTTGAGTAAGAACCTGGCCACAGGGGGCAGATGGGTGATTAAGTTTCTAGCTATAATTGAGCCCCTTCCCGAACCAAATAGGCCTTGAATCGCTCTGCCTATCCCCAGACGCTGGTAAAACTGAGTATTCCACAGGCTAGTATATCGCTGCTCTACCTCTTGGCGAGTACCCCCTAGAGCCAATACTTCGGAGCAAAGTTTGGCCGAATGCATGGCCATGGCCATACCGTTGCCACACAGTGGGGTTATTAGCCCTGCGGCATCCCCAAGCATAAGCAGGTGGTTTTCGACAGGCAATTTGCGCTCGAAATTGATTTCATTGATGACTTCAGGTTTGTCAAAGAGAAATTCACTTTCTCGAAAAATGCTCTCCAAAAGAGGATTTTTCCAAAGAATTTGCTTTTCCATCTCCTCTATGCTTCCATATTCCCTGAGTTGCTCCCTGCTCCCTAGGTAGCAAAGGTTGAATTTTTCCTCTTCGATGGCATTGATCCCACAGTAGCCTCCATTAAAATTATGCAAGGCAACCGTTTCTCGGGACCAAGAAGTGCGGATATGGTATTTGACTCCAATGTAGGGACTACGCCGCCCAAAAAATTTTCTTCCCAATACTTGATCCAACTTGCTTCGCTTACCAAATGCCCCTAAGACATAATAGGCCTGCCTTTCTTGAAAATCAGACAAACTTACTCGGAAGAGGTCCTCTTGGGCATTAAAGTAAAGGTCGGTGACTTGAACCCCCGTAATCACCTCCACCCCCTGCCGGATGGCCAGCCGGTAAAGCCATTCGTCAAAAACATATCGGCTGATCCCAAAGCCTCCTAAATCTAGAGGCATGGTGATGGATTTTCCTTGGGTATCTGAAAACTCAAATTTTCGGATTTGTGGCAAGTCTAACCCAAGCGGATATAACTCATTTCTTTTTAAGAAGTCCACAACTTCATTGGAAATGTACTCCCCACATACCCTATGGAAGGGATATGTCTTTTTTTCTACTAAGGTGACGGGGAATCCCTTTTGAACCAAAAGGAGCGATGCCACAAGGCCCGCAAGCCCTCCACCCACAATAAGTACCTGTTGATTTCTGTAATTCAATGCCATTAAATTTAGGATGCGACCGCCTGTCAAAAAATAACTTATTTGAATGGCCAAACACTATCCTTTGGAAGTTAGTATATTTTGCAAAAAAATAGAAACATCATGAATTCACCTATTTACAAGTTGCTTAAGAATACCACCCTGGCCCTAGCCCTGCTGGCTGCTCTGGTACAGTCAGAGGATTCTTTTGCTCAAAGAAAAAAGAAAAATGATCCTGCACCTTCTGCAGCAGCTCCCTCTGCAGCTGCTAGACCAGGAGCTACACCTGCAGCCAATGGACCAAAACCTTACAAAGAGGTGATCACGGCCAAAGCCAAAACCAAGGCAGGATTGTTTAAGGTCCACCAAGTGGAAGACAAGTATTTTTACGAAATCCCAGACTCCCTACTCGGAAGAGACATGTTGATGGTTATACGCATCGCAAAAACTGCCGATGGAATCGGCTATGGTGGAGAAAATACCACCAGCATGATGGTAAGATGGGAAAAAAACCAAGACGATATCCTGCTCAAAGTGGTTTCTCTAAACAATTTTGCTGCTGATTCTTTGCCCATTTCCATGGCGGTAGAGGCCTCTAACTTGGAGCCTATCCTTCAGAAATTTGCAATCAAATCCAGAAAAACTGACTCTACGGGGACAGTAATTGATGCCACAGACTTGTTTACCAAAGACAACCAAGCCCTTGGACTAGATCGCAATAGAAGAACTCAGTACCGGGTCACCCGTCTAGACAACGAACGTTCCTACATCCAACACATCCATACCTATCCCATCAATGTGGAAGCCCGTTATGTTTTGACCTATGCCGCCTCCGAGCCACCTTCCAATAGCGTGACCGGCTTGATCACCCTAGAGATGAATGCTTCTATGGTACTTCTTCCTAAAGAACCCATGATGCAGCGCTTGGCTGATCAGCGGGTGGGCTGGTTTGCTAGGTCCTATGTGGACTATGGGGCAGACGAACAAAAAGCAAGCACCCGCAGGTACCTCGACCGATGGAGACTGGAAGTAAAACCAGAAGACCGAGAGAAATTTGCAAGAGGGGAATTGGTAGAGCCTGTCAAGCCCATCGTGTATTACATCGATCCGGCTACACCAAGTAAGTGGGTTCCCTACCTAAAACAAGGTGTTGAGGATTGGCAAAAGGCCTTTGAGGCAGCAGGATTTAAAAATGCCATCCTCGCCAAGGAAGCTCCAAGCCCAGAGGAAGATCCAAGTTGGAGCCCTGAAGACGCTCGATTCTCGGTGATCCGGTATTTTGCTTCTGATATTCAAAATGCCTACGGTCCGCACGTATCCGATCCTCGTTCAGGAGAAATCATCGAATCAGATATTGGATGGTATCACAACGTGATGAATCTGCTTAGAAACTGGTTTTTCATCCAAACCGCCGCCATCAACCCAGATGCCCGCAGTGTAAAATTTGATGACGAGGTCATGGGAAGATTGATCCGCTTTGTATCGGCACATGAAGTAGGCCATACTTTAGGTCTACCTCACAATTTTGCTTCTTCGGTAGCCTATCCGGTAGAAAAACTCAGAGATCCAGAGTTTACCAAAGCCTTTGGTACGGCCCCTTCCATCATGGACTATGCCCGATTCAACTATATAGCCCAGCCTGAAGACAAGGGAGTAAGCCTCATGCCTGATGTAGGGCCTTACGATAAGTATGCCATCATGTGGGGATACAAACCTATTTTGGGAGCCAGCACCCCAGAAGAAGAACTTGCCACTCTGGATCAATGGATCTTGGAGAAAAAGGGCGATCCAGTGTACCGCTACGGACGTCAAGGAAATAACTACGATCCTACCACCCAATCCGAAGATTTGGGAGACAATGCCATCACGGCTTCAGAATATGGAATCAAAAATCTACAGCGCATCCTTCCCAATTTGATGGAATGGACTGCTGAGAAAGAGAAGCCCTACAAAGGATACGAAGACCTAGAAGAAATGTACGGTCAGGTGATTGGACAATTTAACCGATACATGGGCCATGTACGCACCCACGTGGGAGGAGTTACTGAAATTTACAAATCCTCTGGTCAAGGGGAAGCGATCTACACCCATACCAGCAAAGAGAAGCAAATAGCTGCAGTAGAGTTTATCAACAAGCAACTCTTTGCTACACCTAGCTGGCTTATGGACGAGGCCATCATCTCTAGAACAGAGGATTTTGGAGCTTTAGAGCGCATCCGTGGAATTCAAGTGGGTACCCTCAACGGCATTTTGGAATGGGGCCGATTGGGTCGGGTAATCGAAAACGAAGCCTTAAATGGAACCCAAGCCTATAAAATCACCGAACTCTTTGATGACCTTAGAAAAGGGATTTGGACAGAACTGGCCACAGGAAAAACCATAGATGTACACCGAAGAGCACTGCAACGGGCTCATATCGAGAGGCTTGAACTCTTATTGACCGGTTCGGTAGCCCCACTTCCAGCTCAATTTAGAGGTTTTGCAGGCGCGCAAATCAATGCCTCCCAATCTGACATCCGCCCCATGGCCAGAGGAGAACTTGCTACTTTGCAATCGCAAATCCGCGCTGCTATCGGAAGGACTACTGATCGCATGAGCAAGTTACATTTGGAAGATGCTGCCCAGCGCATCAAGAAGATTTTGAATGAAACCTCAGGCGAATAAGCCTTTAAAGGGTGCCAAATTTGGCGCCCTTTTTTTTCGTCTTTGATTTTTTAAGTTACTTTGAAAAGCAAATGAATTCCATGCACACTCCTCTAGCCATATTGCATTCCCATAAGCTTCGCATTACGGACTGCAGACTCTACATCATACGGGAGTTTTTGGAAAAAAACGTGGCCCTTTCCCATGCTGACTTGGAGCAAGCCCTCAAGCAGCAATTTGACCGCGTTACCATCTACCGAACCCTCAAGACATTTTTAGAAAAAGACCTGATTCACAAAGTTTTGGACGATAGCGGAGGGGCCAAATATGCTTTCTGCACCCATCACGAAGCCGCCCATCAACACAATCACGAACACGTCCACTTCAAGTGTGAAAAATGTGAGGAAACCACCTGCTTGGAAAGTATTTCCTTACCTCCTATTCCATTACCTAAAGGATTTGAAAAAAAGGAAATGAGCCTATTAGTGCAAGGCATCTGTGAAAAATGCCACTAAAATCCTAGGTGGCTTGGAACTCTCTCCTTGGGCTTATTCAAAGAATCACTATACCACTCTACCCCCGGAGGTAGGTCCAAAGTAGGTGGAGTTTCCTTAGGACCCTCCCCTCCCTCTGGCCCCTTGGGTTTTTTGCGGAGGTACTTTACCCACAGCCCCAAGGCATAGCTAAAGGCCACATAAGCAAATCCACTCAAAAGCATTTCAATAAGGGAAGCACTCACAGGAATTTTTTTTAGAAATTTACTGGTTTTCGCACAAAAATCAAGAGCGCAAAGAAAGGAAGCGTGCAGAATACCCCTCCTGCATTTGTTTAATCAAGGGGATAGGATGATATTTGTCGGAAGAACTTTTGTCCTGATGATCATTAAAACCAAAAAATACCAACTCCCAACCACTACCTACATAAAAATGGGCTTGATTTCCGTGCTCAAAGAACAGTGGTGGGTGATTTTGATTGCCCTCGCTATTTGCTGTGGCTATTTTTGGATTGCTTCCTTTTGGTGGATAGGTGGAGCACTTATCGCCTACAGTTTGTACGTATTATTCTGGGCTATCCAATTTACCGGAGTCACCCAGATGGAACAAAACAAACCTATTTTTCAAAAAATGGCCTATGAAATAGATAGCCGTCAGATCTTGATGAAGATCAGTGTGAAAGAAGGCATGCCCGTACAATGGAACATGATCAAAAGGGCCGTAATTACCAAGGATGCTTTTGTACTCTACCTTTCTAAAGCCCAATTCATCCACCTTCCTTTCCGAATTTTCAATTCAGAGAATGATAAAAAATTCTTAGAGGCCATTCTCAAAAGAAAGGAATATATCAAATAATTACGCTCGCTAGCGATTTTCGACCTCAGGAGAGTAATGAAGTGGGGCACCTTGACCTAATGCAGCATGCATATCAAACTTTTGGCCATAGGGAAAACAGATCAACGAGCCATTCACGAACTTTTTGAAGAATACGCTCATCGCTTGAGCCATTATACCCGCTTTGAATTGGAAATTATTCCAGACCTAAAGCAGGCCAAGTCCCTGACCGAAGCCCTACAAAAAGAAAAAGAAGGGGAAGCCATTCTTAAAAAACTTAGTCCATCCGAAGAGGTTCACCTACTGGACGAGCGTGGAAAGTCGTATTCCTCTCTGGAATTTTCTGAATTTTTGCAGAAAAAATTAAATGCTGGAGTTCGCCAACTTACGTTCGTTATTGGCGGTCCATATGGCTTTTCGGAGGCCGTCTACGCACGGGCCAATGGAAAAATTTCATTTTCAAAAATGACTTTTTCTCACCAAATGATTCGGCCTTTTGTGGTCGAACAACTCTACCGCGCCTTTACCATCCTGCGCAACGAGGCCTACCATCACGAATAATTCTCTCTCTGCTTAGATTACCCAAAAGTTAATTTTTTATTCCATTTGTTTGTTTAATGTTAAGGAATTGTTAACTTTCAAACAATCAGTTAACATTGACTTGATGGATCATGAGAAAAATGACCGCCCTCTTGCTCATTTATTTGGCTTTGGCCCCCATGGGGGTATGCCAACAACTGTATCTTTCTGAAGAGCATACTTCCTCTTTTCCTGCAGCTAACACGAAGTCACAAGATCTCACCCCGAGTTCGTTTGACTTGTTTGTACCTCTTCAAGAGCAGGAAATAAATTCAAGCAAATGGCAAGAATTATTGGCAGAATTGGATGCTAAGGCAGAAAAAAATCCAAATTCCCTCTCCTTTGTTCGTAGTATTTTTCAAAAAGCCCATCAAAAATTATTCAAAGACTACTCCATGCATTCTACCTTTACGGAAATGCTGCAGACAGGAGCATACGATTGTGTAAGCGGTTCGGCCGCACTAGGAATGCTCCTAGATCGCTATGGTTATGCTTTTGATGTGGTCGAAACAGACTACCATGTTTTTCTCCAAGTATACCTAGATGGCAAGACACTCATTCTAGAGAGTACCCTTCCCGTGGGAGGGATGATTACCTCAACCTCCGAGGTTAATAATTACTTGGGAGCTTACCTTAGCGAAGGTGTGCCTGGAGCAAGAAATATCAACGAAGGCTTGGCCGGTACCAAGGTAGATGTTTCGGACAACTCCATTTTTAGAAAAGTAAATTTGACTGAGCTGGCAGGATTGCAGTACTACAACGAAGGCATAGTATTTTTTAATCAACAAGACTACAAGCAGGCCATTGACCAATTGAGCAAAGCCTATGCCCTATATCCCTCCGAGCGTATAGATGGCCTTCGCGAACTCAGCAGGGAACTTGCCTACCACAGCTACGGGCTAGATATTCGAAAATAATTAGTAAAATCTGCCTAAGAGGAATATCATCCTATTGATTCCTCCTCCTCAAACTCAATGATGCGCATGGTGCCCGTCCGGACCATGGGCATGGCCATGAGCCATCTCCTCGGGTAGGGCTTCCCTTATACTTACAAGCTTCCCATCAAACTGTAAATCCAATCCGGCCAAAGGGGAATTGAAATCAAGATGTACCCCCATATAATCGACTTTCAGCACTTCCCCTCGCATGTGGTTTCCCTTATCGTCTTGCATGGGAATGACATTGCCAACGCGAAGTAGATCTCTATTTTTCTTGCCTTCCTCTTTGAAGTTGGCCTTAGGAATGATGACCCTTTTCGAATCATCGTAATCCCCATAGGCTTGTTCATACCCAATAAATACCGAAAAAGAATCCCCCGCCGACTTCCCTTCCAAAACCTGTTCTAAAGCAGGCAGCACATTGTGGTATCCAAAAAGGAAGTAAAAAGGATCGGTATCAGACACGGTCTCGTACCAGCGCATGCCCGTTTCTCCATCATCAACCATGAGTGTGTAGGAAACAGCAACTACCATATTTTTTGTAGCGATCATGACTAGTAAGGATAAGTATTAGCGAAAGAGGTAGGTAACTGCGATTTGCCCTACAAAATTAGTGCGGTCATAGCCCGGTATAAACCATTTTTCTGGCTTGTTTTCCAAGTACCACTTGTAGTTCAGTGTATTCACGTATTGGAATTTGCCTGCCAGGAGTACATTGCCAAACTTCCATTCTGGGGCGAGCGAGAAGACCAGATCCACGTATTTGTTTCTAAAGTCCTTGACCTCTTCGTAGCGATAGTAGTAAAAGTCGTTGTTGTACTCGATACGCTCCAGTTCGATACCAATTTTTTTCATGCCCTCAATCCAGGCTATGCCGGCAAAAATTTGGTTGCTGGCAGGCCCATTCCCTAATCCAAGCATCTGCCCTCGATGGGTATAGCCATGCCGTACATGGTCGTGAATGTACCAGGTTCGCAATTGCCGGATATCTTCTCGGATGGTCTGCCCTGAAAAGGTCATCTCGGAGCTCAACTCCAAAAAGCGATTCTCTTTTTTCAAGTCCATCAAGTGGGAAAACCCGAAGGTAAAGGCCCTGCCAGATTCAGGTGTTGTGATGAAGTCGATGAAAGGGCGGTCGTTATCCCTAGTCCCAAATTCCCCATAAAATTCAAATCGCCCTTTGGGATCTATCCATCGGAAAAAGCCTGTACTAAACTGCTGTCGTTTGGATTGGATGGTATCCAGCACTTGTTGATTTTTCTTTCGCCCATTAAATACGGGGAGCACATCCTCTAGATCGGATACTTCCGATCGATACACATTATTGACCGAACCATATCCAAAAAATAAACCCGGCACCCACTTGGGCTGGTAGGTCAAGACTAACCCAGAGAGTTGACGATCACCATCCTCCTTTTTCGGATAATGAACAGCAATTTGCTGAAATACGTAATCCGAATGCGGCGGCAGAAAATTGGAGGCTTCCAGTTTTCCAGTCATCACTTGGCCTTCAAATGAGCCAATAGCAGACTTAATAGGTCGACGGGTATTCATCGTATAGTGTAAAAAACCAGGGGCAGAATTTCCCATCAACAAAGAATTTCGTCTTCCGGGTCCCCACCAAAGATTTTCGGTAGATACTCCAACAGATATGGCATCCAAATTCAGACGAAAGCTGGACTGTCCTGGAACCAACTTTTGATAGGCACTTTCCCCAAATCGCTCGGGAAGGTCAATACGGTTGAGGTATTCGTAATAGAAAAGGATGGTAGATTGCTGCTCAATGGGGAAACCTATAAACTCCTTGTTTTGGGCCCTTACCAGTTCAGGCTGTACTTGCAAACTGAATTTCCACCATTCCACAAACGCTCCTAAACTAAAAACTTGTTGCAAACCTCGATTTGGAATCATAGCGCCATCATTCGTGGCAAAAGGATAGGTGGAAGTATACTGGCTTTTAACCAAGCCGGGGAGGAGTAAAAATTTCCCTTTCTTCCCGATCCGGTGGTGATAGCTAGAAGAGTCAAGATCCACCAAGCCTCCATCCAAATCAAAGCCATGCGCTAGGCCAAAAGCGGCGGTAGGAATCAAGGGGCGAATCATAAATGAGGAGGCCGAATCCACCTTGCCGGTCAACTGCAATCTTCGCAGGTAGTCTTCCAAAGAAGGGGCGCCCACAGCAATACTCTGAGCCTCAGTACTCTGACTGAATGCAAGCATCCCAAACAATCCAATCGCCGCTAATAGTAGTCGTAATTGCATTAGGAGTTGGTTTGGATGGCTAAAATGGAAATTTTGGCAATGGACCAGGACTCATCACACTTGGGCGAAAAGCTATTGGCTTGCTTCAATTCATCCCGCATGAAAAACCTTAAAGAGTCGACCTTGGAATGTTCAATGAGCTTCTCTACTCGGTAGCGACTGGTGGAGGTTTGTCCACCAAGACACAAGCTTGGCAGATTGGTTTCAATCGCTCCTGCTTTCGGGTAATTCTGTCTAAAAAACCCGTTTGGAAAAGACTGGTACAAGCAATAAAGCGATTCACAGGGGCTATTGGAAAAGGTAGTCCGGACTACATCCACGCTATCAATACCCATGTACCAGAAATCTGGTCCAGAAATACCATCATCCCAGTTGCCATCCCAGCTGTCGTGAATTAAGATTTCGACAGATAACTTTAAATAGTTGTGCGCAGGTAAGTCGTAAAGCGTAACCGCCACTTCCTCATTGTGGTAAAACCCTGCAATGGTATCGTTTCTCCAAACCAATAGACGCCCGTTTTCAAAGTTGACAAGATCCAATTTTGAGAAATTGTTGTCGTAGATCTGAACCTGATTTTCTACAGACTCCACGCAAGAAGCCAATCCAAGAAACAACAGGAATGCAAAAAGATGAAGGCCAGGTAGCAACTTTCCCATGAAGCAGGGGTATTTAAAAATTTATTACAACAAAGAAACAAAAATCCCAGTACTTCTTCCAATACCCCCAGTAGTTTGTCGCGGCTAAGTGGCAGAGAAAAGAAAAGAGGGTGCTAAGAAGATCTCAAACGCGGATTTGCACTAAACATAGAGGATATTCCCTTATTTTTACGACTCCATTCCTGCATGATATGCCTCTTTTTACGCTAGTCGCTGGTGCCCGGCCCAATTTCATGAAAATTGCACCCATCGTCCATGCCTTACAAAAAAAGCAGGCCGAAGGGGTTGATGTTGAATTTCGCCTGGTGCATACGGGACAACATTACGACCAAAACATGTCTGGGGCCTTTTTTGAGCAATTACATATTCCTGCACCAGATGCCAACTTGGGTGGAGGAGGAGGCAGCCAAGCGGAGCAAACTGCATCTATCCTAGTCACCTTCGAAAAAGAATTAATGGCACATCGTCCAGAAGTAGTCCTCGTCGTCGGGGACGTAACCAGCACGCTGGCTTGCTCGATCACCGCAAAAAAACTCCAAATCGATGTGGCCCACGTGGAAGCAGGGATTCGCTCGGGGGACTTGAGCATGCCCGAAGAAATCAACCGCATGGTCACCGACGCTATCACCGATCACTTTTTTACTACCACCGAAATTGCCAATGCCAACTTGCGCCAAGCAGGTATAGCAGAAGAAAAAATTCATTGGGTAGGCAATACCATGATCGACACCCTTATCGCTCAGAAACCCAACTTTAAAAAACCAGTAGGGTATCCTTTTGATGACCTGGAGCTAGGAAATTACCTGGTCATGACCCTACATCGACCAGCCAATGTGGACCAAGAAGATTCCCTGCGAGAACTTATGGAGGCCATTTTGGAGGGAAGTGCTGGATTGCCCTTGATTTTTCCCGTTCATCCTCGAACAGCAAAGAATATCGCGCGCTTAGGAATTTCAGCTCCCAACTTACACCTGGTAGATCCTTTAGGTTACTTAGAATTCAATTTCCTGGTTCAGCATGCCAAAGGAGTCATCACCGATTCGGGAGGAATCACCGAAGAGAGTACCGTGATGAATGTCCCCTGCATTACTCTGCGGGACAGTACCGAGCGCCCAGAAACCATCCACTTGGGAACCAATGAACTGGTAGGTACGGATCCAAAAAACCTAAAGCCCTACCTAGACCGACTTCTTCGCGGAGCTTGGAAGCAATACCAAGGCATTCCTCTTTGGGATGGTAAGGCTGCAAGTCGCATTGTAGAGGTATTGCTGTCTCAATATTCGTAGATTATTTTTCTCTAGAAATCAAGCAATTAAAAAAAGCCATCCCTTAGCGGGATGGCTTTTTTCTGATACGTGTTTTTTTTAGAAGGAAAATCCTACACTAAAGTTAACCCGAGTGCCTGGCGCAAGCTGGGTGAAGAATTGGTCTTGAGCTCCGTAGGAACTGAAGATAAATTCACGCTTGTCGTTGAGTAAGTTTTGAACACCCAAGCTGGTACGGATGCGCTCGTCTGCACCGAAAGTCTTGTTCACATTCAAGTTCAAGGAATTGAAAGGCACGGCGTAGGTATCGGTACGGTTACCAAAGCCTACCATGTTTAAGGTAGGGCCCTGCACGTTGTAGTAGATGCCTGCTTCCCAACCCGTACTGAAGTCAGAGTAAGCAATACCGGTATTCACAATGTAGGGAGCCTGCCCAGCCATGTCGCGGGTATTTCCGATTTTCTGGCCTTCTCTAGCCGTCAACTCACGAGATCTTTTTTCAGTTGCAGACATGGAGATTTGAGACTCGGTTAGGGTCACATTGCTGGTCCATAAGAATTTCTCTAGGCTAGGGCTAATGAATTTCAAGGACTTTCTGAATTCCAATTCAAGTCCAAGCACGGTGCCATTTCCTACGTTTCTTGGCTGGAAGGATCCTGGATCAGAAAGGAACTGTACGATTTCGATAGGGTTTTCAAAGGTCTTGTAAAAAGCCCCCAAAGACAACATCTCTCCTTTGGGTTGGAACATTTCCCAACGTACATCAAAATTGTTGATGCGGGTAGACTGCAAATTACCATCCCACAGGATTTCTGTGCCTCCATTGGTGGTTTCTTGGAACAAACCTCCTACGAAGGTTCTACCCGTAATCGGGTCAATAATTTCTGCAAACGAAAGTTCCTTGAAAGAAGGACGGGCAATAGTTCGGGTCGCAGAGAGCCTTAGGTTCTGAGTTTCTTTTAGTGCCAGCACCAAATTCAGGGTTGGGAAAAAGTCTAGATCATCTATTACCTTCTCCTCATCAAAAACTATGGTTGCATTTTGGTTAGTTCCTGAATAATATTGGGTGTACTTCTCTACACGAACCCCAAAAATGGTTTTCAGATTTGGGAGTATATTCTCTTCTACACTGGCATATCCACCAATATTGGTGAGGTTAGATTGAAATTTATTCGGGTTGTTTGGAATAAAATCCGGATTGTAACGCACCCCATTTCTATTGGTAGCAGAGAATAAGTTGCTTTCCTTCAAAACTGAATTAGGATTTCCATCTAACGGAGTTGTACCTGTTGGGAATTGGAAGGATTGAATTTCAAAATCACGCTCCTTAAAAGCATAAGAACCGCCAAATTTGATTTTTGCATCTTTATTCAAAAGGCTCAAATTCCTGGTGAGGTCAAGTTTCCCTACTAGGTTATTTTCTTCCAAATTTCTCCAAATACGTGCAGGCAAACCTACTTCTGGAGAGATGGTATTGGTTGGCAATCTAAATCGAGTAAATCGGATATCTGGATCTTCAATGGTAGAGCGTGTAGGAGCCAACTTCCAGTTAACTTCCCATGCTTTACCCTTTAAAAAGTGATTACCAGAGAGTAAAATACTAGATAACCCACGCTGGCTGTATTCTAGGTTGTACTGCTTAGCTTCATAGTTAGCCCCAAGGTTGGAGTTTTCGTAATCGAAAATACCGGCTTTGGATTCTCCATTTTGAAGGTGCAAAAAGTTGAGTTTGAATTTGGAGGCCTTTGTTTTCAAGGCAATCCCAGCTATACCTCCAAGAAGTACGCTATTTACTCCGTAGTTACCTGACTGAATTTGCAGTGCTTCCAACTCATTTTGGTTCGAATCAATTGGCTTAGCAAACAAGTTAAATTGCGCATCTTGATAAAACTCAGTATCGTTTTTGTAGGTCAAGGCGGCATTGTAACCCCAAGTGGCTTTAGGTCTTGCAATCTGGTTACCTAAAGAAAGGCTCAAGCCAAAATCCATCATGGAAGTTTGGGTAGATGCGCCTAAGGTTTTGTTGAAACCTCTCAGCAATTGCTGAAATTCCTGACCTTTTGCTCCATTTGGATTACCGATAACTTCGGCAAATTGTGGGATATTAGTTCTCCCGCCAGTAGGATTGGCACGAGTCCCGTCATCAAAGCCCAACCAGTCGGTCTTTCCACCTTGGTAGGTCAAGTAATTTGAATTGAAGTGCATGGAAGGATTCACACCGCCAGAAATGCTCACGCGGAAGGTTTTTTCTTCAGGAAAATCCTTGGTTTCAATATCTACTACCCCTCCCGTAAAGTCAGCTGGCAAATCAGCCGTAAATGATTTAGAAACTACAATGTTATCAATCACATTGGTAGGGAAAATATCCATTTGAATGGTATTTCGGTCTGGGTCTAGACCCGGGATATCCACTCCATTCAATACGGTTTTGGTGTATCGATCACCTAGGCCACGGACATACACGTATTTGCCTCCTTCGATGGAAACCCCCGTGACACGCTTCACGGCAGAGGCAGCATCTCCGTCTCCAATTTGACGAAAGGTACTAGCAGAAATCCCATCCAGTAAGTTGGGTGCGTTTCTCTTGACTGACATCAAGGCAGACTCGGTGGTCCGAATCGCTGCAGCAGAGACCGTCACCGTTTCCAATTCAGCCTCTTCCTCTTTCAACAGAATATCGGGCAGTACCGTCACCTGACCAGCTTCCACCTTCACTTCGGTGAGATTGATGGTGGAAAAAGAAATGTAGGACACCTGCAGGGTATAAGACCCAGGGGCCAATTGAAGTTCGAATTTACCATCAAAGTCAGCGATGGCTCCTGTGGAGGTTTCTTTCACCAAAATGGAGACCCCGTAAAGAGGCTCTCCTGTTTTTTCATCAAAAATGGCGCCGCGTACGGTGCCATTTTGGGCAAAGACAAATCCAGTGATCAGTTGAAAGGCAATGATAAGCAATAGAATAGCCAAGGGTTTCAAGGACAAATTCTGTTTTTTCTTTTTCATACAGCGTTAAGGGAAAATCTTATGTAAAGGGAAAAAGGAAAGGAAGGGTCCTTGCAAGACCTTCCTTTCCTCAGGAGAAATTTTAATTATTTGAAATCAGCCAATTGACCTGCCTTCTCAGCCCAAGTCCAACCTACGAAAGCCGCTTTAGTCGCGCCAACTGTGTTTGCCTTCAAGGCAACTTCAGCAGCATATACATCTGTTCCGTTTCTAAAGGCAGTAGTCAAAGTGACACCTGACTTAAGGGTAGCCTCTAACTTGTTGAAAACTAGGGGACCTGTCGTCCCTGTGAAGTTAGGCACAGTCGCAGCATCAAGACCGAAGTCCCCTCTACCTGCGTTGGCTACACCATTGTAGGTATCTGCTGGAGCAGGGAAGTTGAAGAAGTATAGGTTTTCGAAAGTACCTCTTGCCTTAGATCTGAAGTCACCCATTTCTGAAGCAGGGTGGCCTTTTACAGAACCGTTCTTTACAGTATGCGCTGCATTGTATGACCCTTCAGGTCCGTCGATTTCCAAAGCATGGTCTGTATTTACACCACAGATCACGATAAAGTTGTCCAAAGTACCTGCCCAAGACTGGTCAGTATCGACTGCATCATCACCAGAGTTCCAGATCAAGGCATTCTTTACAGAAACCGTTCCACCAAACCATTCGATACCATCGTCTTGGTTGGCCACTACTTCTATATTCTCGATTACTGTTCCAGAACCTACACCACCAAGCGTCAATCCGTTGATCTCGTTACTAGCACCAATCAAGGCGCCGCCATGTCGTATGGACACGAATCTCAATATCCCTGAATTATCCGCGTCATTTGTACCACCATACAATCCATTGGTGTCCGATGCAGGGATTCCTTCAATTTGTAGTTCAGCTACGTCACCAGCAAAAGAACACTTGGCTCTTCCTAGAATAATCAAACCACCCCAAAGTCCTTCTTGCGTTGGCTCCAAATTAGGAGAAGCGATTTGACCTGGAGCAATTTCGTCAGCAACAGAAGTAAAGATGATTGGCTCAGTGGCAGTTCCCTGCGCATCGATTTGAGCACCTCTCGGGATCAAAAGCGCAGTTGCATTCGCACCTGTTCCTGCCTCACCTTTCACGATTACCCCTTTTTGGATAGTCAATTTTACACCAGGGTTAACTGTAATTCTACCTCCAAGGATGTATGTCTTACCTGTTACCCAAGTCGTGTTGGCAGTGATGTTGCTCGTCACACGGATGGTAGTTGGCTCAGCACCTACAGACAATACGTGAGTAGCCTTCGCCACATCACCGTCTTTGTCAGTTACCGTAAATTCAAAAACCAAGTTCTTTCCAGCATCAGCTGCAATAGCAGTGTATTCAAAAGGAAAAGTTGCGGAAGTTCCAGTCAATGGAAGCGTAGATAATGGGGCGCCGTCTTTAGTAATGGCCAAAGAAACCAAACCGTCAAGACCTTCAGCAGTTCCTGTTACAGGACCTAGTTTTCCGCCTGCATCAATTTTTGCAGTAGCAGGGATTCCTGAAATGGTTACACCATTGTCTGGCTCTTCTTCTGTACAGCTAGAAAATACCAGCGTAAAGGCAATTAACAAAGTAAATGCGTACGTAAAATTTTTCATTGGTATGTGTGATTAAGAATTTGCGAAGCGATTACGGATACAAATGTGCAGCGGATTTTATGCCTCCAAGAAAAAATCGAATTATCCTTTTTTTAAAAAAATAGGCCGCAATTAACCTTGATTTAACAGCCTAGGCACAAAAAAAGGCTTCCCTATCGAGAAGCCTTCAAAATCGAAGATTTGTGTTACTTTAATGTTACCGACTTATTAATCGGCACTTTTTCAAGTAAAGTTTTTACGAGATCACGGGTACTTATTTGATCCGCTTCTGCCTCGTAATTGAGCAAAATTCGGTGATTCAACACGTCTTCGGCAATTTCTTTGATGTCCTCAGGCAATACATAATCTCGGCCGTCCATAAAGGCTACCGCCTTGGCTGCCAAGTTCAAGTTGATGCTGGCCCTAGGGGAAACCCCAAAGAGAATATATTTTGCTTCTTCTTTCAACCCATACTTGGCAGGGAAGCGGGTAGCAAATACCAGTTCTATGATATAATGCTCCAGGGGCTCTGCCATTTTCACCGCATTGATTTGATCTCGGATATCAAAAATATCTTGCTTGGAAAGCATGGGGCTTACTTCAGGCGCATACTGCATGTTAGACATCCTCCTCATTACTTCCATTTCTTCGCTTTTGGAAGGATACTCAATGTGCACCTTCATCATAAAACGATCCACCTGCGCTTCGGGAAGAGGGTAAGTTCCTTCCTGGTCCACGGGGTTTTGTGTGGCCAGTACCAGAAAGGGACGGTCCAAGGAAAACGTAGTCTCCCCTATGGTCACTTGCTTTTCTTGCATGGCTTCCAGTAGGGCGGATTGCACCTTGGCTGGGGATCTATTGACCTCATCGGCCAGGATCACGTTGGAAAAAATAGGGCCCTTCTTTACTTCAAAATGGGAAGTCTGTTGGTTGTAAATCATGGTGCCAATCAAATCCGATGGCAAGAGGTCAGGGGTAAACTGAATTCGATTAAAATCCAAATGCAAGACCTTGGCCAGGGTATTTACGGTCAAGGTTTTGGCCAAGCCGGGCACCCCTTCCAATAGAATGTGTCCGTTGGTAAACAAGCCTATCAGCAGTCGATTGATCATCTTCTCCTGACCTACCACTACTTTCTTTACTTCCTGAATGACTTCTGCGATTTTTTCCTGATGCATGAATCCTGCGCTTTAATTGTCCTTACTTTGGATCGCCTAAATTAATGGAAAATGTTCCAATACCCAATCTTAGGACTTCCCAACGGGATTGCCGAAACTTTGGATGAAATTTATGATTTTTTAAGACCTGCCGGTCAACCTTTCTTTGCAGGGCCGCCCCTAGAGCGGAGAAATCCAGTCAAGCCAAGGCATCGGTAGGCCTCTTCTTGACTCAAGGAGCGGCATTCTCCAGGCTGCAGACCCGATAGGCTAAGATTTTCTATGGACTGCCTGACTAGCCTTAGCGTAGGAAATCCTACTGCTGCCGTCATTTTACGTACCTGGCGGTTTTTGCCCTCAATCAAAGTCAAAGCTATCCAGCTATCTGGGATGCTAGCCCTGTAGCGGATAGGGGGAATGCGCTCTGGTAGCGGAGGAGCGGGATCAAGTACCCTCACCAAAGCAGGCTTGGTCCGGTAAGGTTTACCTTCTACCTGAATGGTGACGCCGTCCCGCAACTGGGCCAAGGCTTCTTCAGTAGGAATTCCTTCTACTTGCACAAAATAAGTGCGCTGGTGTGCAAACTTCGGGTTGAGCAACTGGTGGTTGAGCCAGGAGTCATCGCTGAGCAGCAAAAGCCCCTCGCTGTCCTTATCTAATCGACCTACGGGATAAACTTCTTTTGGAAAACTTCCCAAGGAAGCTAGGGTAGGTCCTTCTCCAGTAAATTGACAAAGCACCCCAAAAGGTTTGTAACAATAAAAATAATTAGGCACCTATTCTCTTCCTGCTCAGCTTCCGCAGCCCACACAATCAAAATGAGAATCCATAGGCTTCACCCCTTTGAGTTGCATTTCCAGGTTGTGGATTTGATCTCTGATTTCCATATCGGCAAACATGTCTCCAGTTAGCTGTGCTTTGAGTGCAGCGATGGTTTCTTGCAAGGCGAGTAGTTGTTGTTCAGTCATAGCTTAGGTTGTTTTGGGTGAGGACATTCCCTGTCGCAATGAGCAGCTCGGGACTTCCCCTTATGGTTTTCAAGATCTTCTCAAAAATGAGGCCAATTGCAAATTAGTTGAGGGTACTTGGGGTAAATTCTTAGTGGAAATAGCTAAAATTTAAAAAAATTAAAGAGTTTATTTCGGTATTTAGTTATCCAACAGCAGTAAATTTTTTCTATGGGTGGATTATTCTTTGTCCCCTGCAAAAGGACCAAGTCACCTTCTGAAGGGCCTTAGGAGATGCCAATTGGCAGCTCGAGGATAAGAATTGGGATTTCCTAAAGGCTGGACGTTTCTGGTAATGCCCTTTTCTGCTATCTTTGTGCCTTGTTTTGAGCAAGATGTCTTGCGTGAGGGATAGCAGCGGCATCCCCTATTTCCCCCCAGGGGAAAATGGGATACAGCGAATAGCCCGACCCGGCATTCCAGCCGGGGCACGCCCACCCAAGTCGCCTGGCCAAAACCAACAGACAAGAGCCAGTGAAAACGTACCAGGAATTTAAGCAAGTAGATTATCCTCAGATAGGGGAGTCCATCCTTCAATTTTGGAAACAGGAACAGATTTTCAAGAAATCCATTTCCAATCGGGAGGGAGCGAAGACCTTTACCTTTTACGAAGGACCTCCTTCTGCCAACGGTACCCCTGGTATCCACCACGTCATGGCTCGCACGCTAAAGGATATCTTTTGCCGGTACAAAACCCTCAGAGGGTATCAAGTCAAGCGTAAAGGGGGCTGGGACACCCACGGCCTTCCCGTGGAATTGCAAGTAGAAAAGGAGTTAGGCATCACCAAAGAGGACATTGGTCATCGCATCAGCGTAGAAGAATACAATAAAAAGTGTAGAGAAACGGTCATGCGCTTCAAGCACGAATGGGATGACCTTACCGAAAAAATTGGATATTGGGTAGATTTGGATGACCCCTACATCACTTTTGATGCGAGCTACATCGAATCCTTGTGGTACCTGCTCAAGCAGCTGTATGACAAAGGGCTACTCTACAAGGGATATACCATCCAACCCTATTCTCCTGCTGCAGGTACAGGTTTGAGTTCACACGAACTCAACCAACCCGGCACCTACAAGGACGTAAAAGATACCTCCATCACCGCACAGTTTAAGGTAAAGGGGCAAGAAAATACCTACTTTTTGGCTTGGACGACAACTCCATGGACCTTACCCTCCAACTCCGCCTTGGCGGTGGGAGAGCAGTTGGATTACGTGAAGGTAAGTACCTTTAATCCCTACACCCACCTTCCCGTACAAGTGATCCTGGCCAAGGCTAGGCTTACCTCCTATTTTTCTGCTAAGGCAGAGGGACTGCCCTTGGAAGATTACCGTCCAGGAGACAAGCTCATTCCGTATCAGGTGGTAGGGGAGTGGAAAGGAAAAGAGCTTCTTGGCTGGGAATACGAGCAACTGCTTCCCGTTCCAGGCTTATCTCTCCCTCATCCAGCCTTCACTGTAGTGGCAGGGGATTATGTGACCACTGAGGATGGTACCGGCATCGTGCACCTGGCCAAAGCCTTTGGTGCAGATGACTTTAGGACTTTGGTTCAACAAAAAGTGCCTGGCATTTTTGTTCAGGATGAAAAAGGCAACGAAGTCCCCGTGGTGGATCGACAAGGAAAATTTTTGCCTGTGGTAGGAGAATACTTGCTGGCAAAAATGAAGGAGCACGGCATCACTGCCCACAAAACGTTTGGGGTAAATGATTTTTATGTAAAAAATTATCCCCAAGACGACGAGCAAGCCCCCGAATACAAAAGCACGGACGTGATTTTGTCTATCCTGCTTAAAAATGAAAATAAAGCCTTTAAGGTTGAAAAATACGAGCATAGCTATCCCCATTGCTGGAGAACAGATAAGCCGATTTTGTATTACCCGCTGGAAAGCTGGTTTATCAAAACTACCGCCTACAAAGACCGGATGGTGGAGCTCAATAAAACCATTCAGTGGAAGCCCGAGGCTACGGGTACAGGAAGATTTGGCAACTGGCTTGAAAATCTAGTAGACTGGAACCTCAGCCGTTCACGGTTTTGGGGCACGCCCCTCCCCATTTGGAGGAGCAGTGATGGCACTGAAGAGCGATGCCTTGGCTCCATACAAGAACTGCAAGAGGAGATAAAAAAATCCATCGCGGCGGGGGTGATGACCTCCTCTCCTTTTGAAGGAAAGGAACTAGACCTCCACAGACCTTATGTAGATGAGGTGGTGCTCGTTTCTCCTACGGGTAAAAAAATGTTTCGTGAGCCTGATCTCATTGACGTGTGGTTTGACTCCGGGGCCATGCCCTATGCCCAGTGGCACTACCCCTTTGAAAACAAGGCCACCTTTGAAGCCAATTTCCCTGCAGACTACATTGCTGAAGGAGTCGATCAGACTCGGGGTTGGTTTTTTACCTTGCATGCGCTGTCGGTGATGCTTTTTGATAGTGTTTCATTCAAAAACGTAATCGCCAACGGCCTCGTTTTAGATAAAAATGGCAACAAAATGTCCAAGCGCTTGGGCAATGCCATTGACCCATTTGCTACCTTGAAAGAATTTGGCCCAGATGCCTTGCGCTGGTACCTCTTGAGCAATGCCAACCCTTGGGACAACCTAAAATTCAATCTGGAAGGGGTGACCGAAGTACAGCGCCGTTTTTTTGGCACCTTGCAAAATACCTACAACTTCTTTGCGCTCTACGCCAATCTTGACCAATTTGTCTATCCCCCAGAGGGAGCCACCCCCGTTGAAACCCGCCCCGAATTGGATCGATGGATCATCTCCAAACTTCAATCGCTAATCGCCGAGGTGGAAGAGTCCATGGAAGATTACGATGCCACCAAGGCCACCCGATCTATCCTAAATTTTACGGTAGACCAACTTTCAAATTGGTACGTACGCTTGGCTAGGAAACGGTTTTGGAGGGGAGACATGCACGCCGACAAGCTTGCCGCCTACGAAACCTTGTACGAATGCCTGCTTACCTTGACTCAGCTTATGGCCTCGTTTGCTCCATTCTATGCGGATTGGATGTACAAAAACTTGACAGCATCCACCAAAGGAGGAAAGGAATCCGTACACTTGACGGACTGGATCTCGGCCAATCCTTCCTGGATCAATCCTGATTTGGAAAGGAGTATGGAGCTGGCTCAAACCATCTCTTCCTTGGTGCATTCCTTGAGAAAGAAGGAAAAAATAAAAGTCAGACAGCCCCTACAGCGCATACTTTTGCCAGTACTTTCTTCTGCATTTAAGGCCCAAGTGACGCACGTGGAGGAACTTATCAAGACTGAAGTCAATATCAAAGCCATAGAGTACCTGGAGGATGCTTCTGGCATCTTGGTCAAGCAAGTCAAGCCAAATTTACCCGTACTTGGGAAAAAATTAGGACAGAAACTTCGTCACGTGGTGGCCGCTATTCAGCAATGGGGACAAGAGGAGATTGCAAGCCTAGAAAGGGAAGGAAAACTACGCGTCTCGGTAGAAAATGAAGAATTAGAGTTGCTCTTAGAAGAAGTATTGATCAGCTCCCAAGATATTCCAGGATGGTCTGTGGCCTCTGACCAAGGCGTGACCGTAGCCCTGGATGTTACACTCACCGAAGAATTAAAACAGGAAGGAGTGGCTAGGGACTTGGTCAATCGAATTCAAAATATGAGAAAAGATATGGGGCTAGAGGTCCAAGACAAGATCCACATCACGGTATCGGATAGTAATGCCTTGGTCAATGCATCTATTGCCCACTTTGGCCCGTATATTCAAACCGAGACACAAGCACTTCGCCTTTCCATAGGGGAGTTGGGTGAGCCCTTCAGCCTTTTGGACATGGATGATTTCGAGTTGGCTGTGCGAGTAGAAAAGGCCTAAATTCTAGCAAATGAATGCTTATATAAAATATTTCGGGTGCACACTTCTTGTCATTGCAATTGACCAGGCAGTAAAAATGTGGGTCCACTTCCAGATGGATTTCGGTTCCCCAGGGCAAATTTTAATTTTTGGGGACTGGTTTAAGTTGCATTACACCACCAATCCTGGGATGGCTTTTGGGATGGAATTGGGCTCAGAATATGGGAAAATGATCCTAACTTCTTTTCGGCTGGTAGCCATGATTGGAATAGGGTATTACCTATATTACCTAATTAAGAAAAAAACGCATCCCATGTATATCCTGTGTATTTCCATGATACTAGGAGGAGCCATTGGCAACTTGGTGGATTCGGTATTTTATGGCGTATGGCTTGACAATGCGCCTTACAATGCTCCTACACCTTGGTTTCATGGTCAGGTAGTGGATATGTTTTATTTTGACATTTGGGAAGGCTATATCCCGGAGTGGATGCCATTGTGGGGGGGACAATACACGGCCCTTTGGCCTATTTTTAATGTGGCAGATGCTTCCATTTTTATAGGAGTAACTACCATCTTACTTTTCCAAAATAAATTTTTCCCTGAGGCGAAGCCCAAAGAGCCTGCGACAGATCAGGAACCTAGCTAAGCTTGCACAAAAAGGATAGTGTTTTGGTCCCTTAGAATACCCTACTCAAGAGGGAGAGTTTTCTTTTCCGTTAAAGTGAATTAATATCCATTCCTACTTGGCTTTGGCCACCTACTGGAAAAAATACCTTCTACATAGGGGGAGGGATTGATTTTTTATGTAACTTTCCTTTTCGTGTTCCTGTAGCTACCCTATCCCTTGGGATTTTAGAATGAGGATATATACATATTTTCTATATATAATTTTTATGAAAGCATGATTGTAGATCCAAATCAGCCCTTTCAGCTCGTATACTCTATTTTCAGCCATGAATATTTGGGTCTAATCTTTGAGTCTTTTGTTGTTCCCTTAGATGAAAAAGGAAGGCTTTCCTATGCCTACCAAAATATAAGTTCTGCCAATGCCCATGAGTTTGATTCGGGATTGGATGACCAAGATTACGAATTGATCCGCTTGATGGATTCCATGCAGCAGGATGTTATCGTAAAGCCTTTGATGAAAAAAGGGAACTTGAAACCCAAGGAGTTTTTGAGAAAAATTTTTGATCCAAAAACTGCAGATCCAGCAATCCAAGAAATTTTATTTAAAAGCTTAGAGGCCAAACGAGCAAAAATACTTCCTCTTCTAATCGGAAAGCGTTTGTTTGAAACGGCTTCAGATGGTAATCCTACGGGAAAGGAGATTGTAGTACACGCTGAAAGTGCCACGGTGCTCTTTCATTTTGACAAAGGAGAGTTCAATACGCAATATTACCCCATCATAAAATTCCAAGGGCAAAAATTAAACTGGCAACACAAGGGAGGATATTTGGTCTGCAAAGAACCTGCTTGGTTGGTAGTGGACCAACAACTCTTTCATTTTGAAAAAGGGATAGATGGCAAAAAACTGCAACCTTTCCTCAATAAAAACGCAATCCTCATCGAACGAAAGTTTGAGCCCGAATATTATCGAAAATTTGTCACCTCCCTGATTACTCAATTTGAAGTGGTGGCCAAGGGATTTGAAATACACACCGAACAGGGTACTCCTGAGGCCCTTTTGGCAGTGAGTATTCTCCCAGGAGGGAGCAGCACAGAGACCCTTTTTGGAGAAGAAGTTGGTACCTCTTCGGAAGAGGTCATCGTGCTTGAACCCCGATTTAAGTATGGGGATTTTGATTTTGGCACCTTGCTTCATGCTGCTGAGGGCGGGGGCAATTCCTGCAGGTATGAGGAGAAGGATGGAAATTTTAGTTTTTACAAAACCGTCCGCACTACCAAGTTGGAAGAGCGCTACTTGACCCTCATGAAGAAAAAGGGCTTGGAGTTTATTCATGGCAAAACAGCCCTTCCCAAAACTCAAGCCTTTGAATGGCTAGGCAACAACGAAGATTATTTGCGTGAAAATCATATTCGCATCGTCCAAAAAAACTCCCTCAATGGCAAAACGTACCATATCGGTAAGGCTCAAATTTCCATAGAGGTCAATGAAAATATTGACTGGTTTGATGTAAAGGCCATGGTCAAATTTGGAATTTACCTGGTCCCCTTTGCCAAGCTCCGAAGATTACTCATTCAGGGTAAACACGAGTTTGAGCTCCCCAATGGGGAAATCGCCGTCATTCCGGCATCTTGGTTTGTCAACTATTCGGAACTCTTCAACTTTATTGAAGAGCGCAGTGCCGAGGAGCTGGTACTGAGAAAACACCACCTGGCTTTTGCCCGAGAGCTCCAAAATGGAGAACTCATACGCCTCAACTTGAGTCTTAAACTAGAGCGTCTACGAAATTTTGATGCCATAGACGAGTACCAAGTGCCTAGCAACTTTAAAGGAGCATTACGGCCCTACCAAACGGCGGGGTACAACTGGCTTCGATTTCTCAACGAGTACCAGTTTGGAGGATGCTTGGCGGACGACATGGGATTGGGAAAAACAGTCCAAACTTTGGCACTTTTGGCCCATGAAAAAGAGGAAAACTCCGGCTTTCCGTCCTTATTGGTGATGCCCACGTCCTTGCTTTACAATTGGGAGCTAGAGGCGAGGAAATTTACTCCCGAACTTCAGATATTAGTCTATGCAGGTTCACAACGCATCAAAGACCCTTGGAGATTTAGGGGCTATGATGTGGTATTGACCTCCTACGGAATTGTTCGAATGGATATAGATCAATTGAATCAATTCTACTTCAATTATGTCATCCTTGATGAATCTCAAGCCATCAAAAATCCAAGTTCAAACATTGCCTTAGCTGTCAACAAATTAAAAAGCAAACGAAGGCTGATCCTCACGGGAACCCCGGTGGAAAATGGCACCATGGACCTTTGGTCACAGATGAATTTTGTCAATCCAGGGCTTCTAGGTAATGCGCAGGTATTTAAAAAACAGTTTCTCCTCCCCATAGAAAAGCAAAACGACAAGGACAAGGCCACTCGCCTGCATGCCATGATCAAGCCTTTTATCTTGAGGAGATTGAAATCACAGGTAGCCAAAGACCTTCCAGAAAAAATCACCAATATCAAATACGCCGACATGACTGCGGAGCAAGAAAAGGTGTACGAAGAGGTAAAAAGTTATTACAGAGAAAAAATTATGGGAGAGCTGGAGTCGGCTGGCCGAGGCAGTCAACAGTTTACCCTACTTCGCGGGCTTACCCAACTCCGACAGATTGCCAACCATCCCAAATTGGTACGAGACGATTACGAAGGGGAATCCGGAAAATTGGAAAACATCACCTACATGCTTCAAGAAAGCATTTCTGAAAACCACAAGGTGCTAGTATTTAGCCAATTTGTGAGGCATTTAAGTATTATCAGGGAATTTTTGGAAGGAGAAAATATTCCCTATGCCTACTTGGATGGAGCAACTAAGGATCGACAAGCACAGGTAGAAAAATTCCAGACGCAGGAGGAGTATAAGGTGTTTTTGATTTCCCTCAAAGCTGGAGGCGTAGGCCTCAACTTGACCAAAGCAGATTATGTGTTTCTATTGGACCCTTGGTGGAATCCGGCCGTAGAATCACAAGCGATAGACCGTGCCCACCGCATAGGCCAAGAAAATAAAGTCATCATTTATAAGTTTATCACCAGAGGATCTGTAGAAGAAAAAATCATGGCCCTTCAGGACCGCAAACTTGCTCTCGCTGGGGAATTGATTAGCAACGAGGAAAGCTTTATGAAAAGTTTGGGCAACGAAGACATCCGGGCTCTTTTGGATTAATTTTTTAGACCCCTTGGGCAAAGTCTACCCGCTAGTTACAGATTAAGATTAGCTTGTCCCTTACCTTTAGAGGTATAAAAAAAATTATCCTATTGATAGTCAATACTCTAGTAAAAAAGCCGAAATTGGAGGTATAAATTATTGCACAACATGGGCTTTGGCTGGGGATATTTTTTTAAATTTTGTCAGCTTACACCCTTACCTATTTCTTGCTGATGCCTAAAGCCAAATCCGATAAAGATCGGAAAATCTTTGTACTGGATACTTCCGTCATCCTCTACACGCACAACTCCATCATGAACTTTGCCGAGCACGACGTGGTCATCCCGATCACCGTACTTGAAGAGCTGGATCAGTTCAAAAAAGGAAACGATACCAAAAATTTTGAAGCTCGGGAGTTCATTCGCCTTCTCGATACCTTATCAAAAGACAACATGATCCACGAGTGGACCCCGCTGAATGGGAAAACGAAGGGAAATTTTAAGGTGTTGATGAATCCAGACAATAATCTGAATGCGAACGTCATTTTTGGAGAGGAAAAGAACGATCATAAAATTCTCAATGCGGCTCTTTACCTGAAGCAGCACGAGAAAAACAGGAAGGTAATTCTCGTTTCCAAGGACATCAACTTGCGCCTCAAAGCCAAATCCTTAGAAATTCATGCCGAGGACTACGAAACAGGGAAAATTAAGAACATCACCGAGCTGGAGAATACCGGCAAGTACCTGCTAGAGGACTTAGATCCTCAGGCCATCAATACCCTATACGAACAAGGATATGTAGAAGCAAAGCTCATCTTGGGCAACAGGAAGCGAAAGGCCAATGGATTTTATATCCTGAAAAGTCAAAAAAACTCAGTACTAGCCTATTTCAACTCCGATGATAACGTATTGGTTCGTGTAGACAAGCAACTTGCCTACAACATCAAACCAAGAAATGCCGAGCAAACCTTTGCCTTACATGCCATCCTTAATCCCAAAATAAAATTGGTATCTATTCAGGGTGTTGCGGGTACAGGAAAGACCCTATTGGCTTTGGCTGGGGCTTTAGAGCAGCGAAGGGAGTACAAACAAATCTTTTTGGCCAGACCCATCGTGCCCCTTTCCAACAAAGACATTGGGTATTTGCCAGGGGATATTAAATCCAAGCTCAACCCTTACATGGAGCCCCTGTGGGACAACTTGAAGTTTATCCAAAACCAATACAAGGAAACAGACAAAGAATATCAAAAAATCACCGAGTTGGTCAATCAAGAAAAGTTGGTGATACAACCCCTGGCCTACATTCGTGGTCGATCCCTATCTAATATTTTCTTTATTGTAGATGAAGCACAAAATCTCACTCCTCATGAGATCAAAACCATCATCTCAAGAGCGGGAGAAAATACCAAGATTATTTTTACTGGAGATGTTTTCCAGATCGACACCCCTTACCTAGATTCCCAATCCAACGGACTCTCTTACCTAATCGATAGGGTAAAAGACCATCCCTTGTATGCCCACATCAAATTAGAAAAAGGGGAAAGATCGGAGTTGGCCAACTTAGCGAATGACCTACTTTAGCACAAAAAAATCAAGGTGCCTCGGCGTAACTTTTGTATTGATCTAATATAGATTGCCACCCAGATTTTTGAAGTGCTAAGGGATTTTCATTTTCTGCATCAAAGTCAATGGCAACGCTCGTTCCTTTCGCAGAGGGGGTAAAGGTGATATGTACCTCACGCAGATCTGCTAGGACATAGGCTATTTTCTTTAGGTAAACTAGCTCCGTGTATTTTCCCTCAAAATCAAACCCTACACTTCCATCCTTGGCTTCCATTCTCCAATTAAAACTCTCTCCTACTTCCAAGGGGTTGCTGGCAGAGGGGCAGCACCAATCTGGGGAAGCAAAATTCCATTGGGTGATGTGCTTGGCTTCCGTGTAATATGCCCATGCTTTCTCAAGCTTTACGCCTACAGAAGTCTGAATGTGTATTTTTGTATAGGGAGGAAGTGACATGTCCAAAGGGGGTTTAGTAGGGCAATTAGTAGTACGGACAGGTCTACTTACAAGCTCATCATTTCCTTAAATCGAGCAGCCTGCCTTCGGCTCACCTCTATGCGATCTCCTCCTTTCAAGGTCACTACCAGGCCTCCATTAAACCAGGGCTCTATGCCTTCCACCCATCCCAAATTGATGATGTGCTTGCGGCTCGCCCTAAAGAATGACTTTTCGTCAAGCCTTTCGTCCAAGGCATTCAAGGACTTATGGATCATGGGCTTGAAGTTGTCAAAATATACCTTGATGTAGTTTCCATCCGATTCAAAAAGACGCACGTTGGACAAGCGAACAAACCAGCACCGATCCCCGTCTTTGACAAAAACTTGGTCCTCCAGGGTAAGTTTCTTTTGGTGGATATATCCACCATTTTCATCTCTTCGGGCGATCCCTTCTAATTTTCCTTGCAATTTGTTGACTGCCTCTTCCAATCGCTTGGGCTCGATGGGCTTGAGCAAGTAGTCGAGGGCATTGACTTGAAAGGCTTTTAGAGCGTATTCGTCGTAGGCGGTGGTAAAGATGACCTGAGGCAGCTGATCAAGTTCCTCCAAGAGATCAAACCCTGTTTTTTCTGGCATTTGAATGTCAAGAAAAATCACATCCGGCTGAAGTTGCTCAATTTTTTCCTTGGCATCGTCCACATTAATGGCCTCCCCCACTACCTCCACCGTTTCCAGCTGGTTTAACAAATTGATTAGCTCTTTGCGGGCCAATCGCTCATCATCGATTACTAGCGCTCTCATGTCAATTCAGTTAGTTCGTCTAAAGTAAGTCTTTGTTTCGGTATTTTTAATTCAGTAATTACAAATTGGTTTCCAGAAGAAAAGATGCGGAAACTAGCCTTATCCCCATAAAGTAGGGACAATCGTTGCTTGGTATTTTCTAGGCCATGCCCTTCATCTTCCTTGTGTTTTAATGTAGCATCAGGGGCCAAGGATCCACTATTTTTAACTTGAATGTACAAGTCATCCTCTACTCCCTCTCTGCATTTGATTTCAATGATACCCCCTTTGACCAAATTAGAAATCCCATGCTTGATGGCATTTTCTACAATGGTTTGAAGCATCATGGGTGGAATTTTATAGGAATAGGCCTCTTCTGCAATCTGGTACTCCACGTGGAGGCGCTCTTCAAAGCGAATAGATTCTAAGGCCAGGTAGTCCTTTACGGTAGCCAACTCATCTGCAAAATCAATCACCTGTTTTTTATCCATCATCAAGGAAAACCTGAGCATGTTGGAAATACCAGTAATGGCCGTTTTGGCTTTGGTGGGGTCTTCATCCACTAAGGCCCTGACTGAATTCAATGCATTGAATATAAAATGAGGGTTCAACTGGCTTTTCAAATGATTGAGCCTCACCTCATTGATATTTGCCTCGTATTTTAGTCGGCTATTGTATTTGTCTAGGAGGTGAAACAAAAAGTATAGCAATACCCAAAATCCATAATACAGGTAGCTGACAAACAGGTTGACCGAGATCACCAAGGCCCTAAAATCTTCGCTGGGATTGAGGGTGCCAAACAGCAAGTTGATGAGCACTTGTGCCAAGACATTGAGGATGGAAAGTAAGGCCAAGGCAGCAAAAAGTCGGAGCAGTAAGGAAGAGATGGGAAGATCAAACCACTCCTTGGCTTTTACATACTTCCTAAATGCATGGGTAGAGAGCAGGTATACTCCCGCCAAGGCCAAAAAGGCCCAGGTTTGTATGGGGTCAATTCCTCCTTTAGAAAGGGAAGCAAAAAATACATTGACAAAGGCAAAAAAGCCCCAGCCTAAAAGTTGTAATACCCAATAGAGTTTGATCCTATTCATCCTACCTCCAAAGTTAAGAAAGGAAGGCTACGCTACGGTCCTAATGTGATAAGAGGGCAAACTGCTTGATTTTTTGCCCTTTTTCAGCGATGTAATTCCTGCTTTAGGAATCTGCCTGTATGACTTTGTGGGTGAGCTGCCACTTGTTCTGGGGTACCCTGTACGAGAATACTTCCTCCCTTATTACCTCCTTCTGGACCTAGATCGACTACATAATCAGCAAGTTTGATGACGTCCATATTGTGCTCGATGACCAGCACCGTATTTCCTTTATCTACAAGCTTTTGCAATACGGTCATCAACAAATCGATGTCTTGAAAATGAAGGCCCGTGGTAGGCTCGTCCAATATGTATACCGTCTTGCCAGTATCTTTTTTAGACAATTCTGTAGCCAATTTCACCCGCTGTGCCTCTCCTCCTGATAGGGTGGTGGCATGCTGACCTAAGGTGATGTAGCCCAATCCCACTTCGTGGAGCGTGGTAATTTTTCTAAGAATTTTAGGTTGAAATTCAAAAAACTCTAGCGCTTGCTCCACGGTCATGTCCAAGACGTCAGAGATGGACTTCCCCTTGAACCTCACTTCTAAGGTTTCCCTATTGTATCGCTTTCCTTTGCAAGTTTCACAGGGGATATGCACGTCAGGCAGAAAGTCCATTTCTACCAATTTCATTCCTGCTCCTTCACAATCCTCGCATCTCCCTCCTTTCACATTGAAGGAAAATCTACCGGGTTTGTATCCTCGAATTTTTGATTCTGGAAGTTCGGTAAATAAGGTCCTTATGTCTGAAAACATCCCCGTGTAGGTGGCTGGATTCGATCTTGGCGTTCTTCCAATAGGGCTTTGATCTACCTCGATCACCTTGTCTAGGAACTGCAAGCCCTCGATGGAAG
>Ga0315907_10001523_pt1 | contig 31208 bp, 28 predicted proteins | sample LakEriMetagenome_3_FD_203525 | JGI IMG/M metagenome (GOLD analysis project Ga0315907, IMG submission 203525) | Freshwater fungal communities from buoy surface, Lake Erie, Ohio, United States - Buoy 12 MA123 | ecosystem: Environmental > Aquatic > Freshwater > Lake > Lake biofilm | place: USA...
AGCGCAGCAATATCCTATCAATACATTATTGAATACATACACCTCTATGCCTTGGAACCACTATCAGTCGGACCCGCAGGCATTCATGGCAGACAATTTTACTTTTTATCAGAATAATTTAGGTCCAACAGAAAACATCGCATCAGGTTGGAAGCTGCGCTACGAGGACCAAGCAGTGCAGAATTTCCCCGGACAAGATCTGAACGTCAACGATAATGGACTTCAAGAAATCGTGCGCACCGGCAATCTCAACAACTTGATATTTGAACCAACGGTGAATGATAGTTGTGCGACGTTTAATTTCTGTGTGTATCACAATCCAACAGATGCTTATCCGCAGAATGACACCACATGCTTCGAGCAGAAGTTTGTAAACTATTATGCATACGATGACGGTAGCGCGGAGCGCGCGTTTACCGTAGAAGGCGCGGGCGCGCAGGTTGCTTATCGCTTCCAATCAGCCATTCAGGATACCTTGCTTGGAATTTATGTACACTGGACACCAGCAGGATATAATCCATCTACAAACTCTTTTGTACTCCGTGTTTGGAATGATGAAGGCGGACTTCCAGGATCAGAGATCATCGAGAACTTTACCTCATACAATCCGCAATTCTATCAAGATGGATATGATTTATTCACTTATTATCCTTTCGATGATACAGTAGTAGTAAGCGGAACATTCTATGTAGGATGGGTGCAGAGTTCATTCGTGAGATACAATGTAGGTAACGATAAGAACATCGATAACAATACTGGAAAGTTATTCTATAAGCTGTTCAATGGCAATTGGCAGCAATCGCAAATTACAGGATCGTTGATGGTTCGTCCGGTATTCAGAGCGGCGAAAACAGGTCCAGTAGGCGTAGAAGAAATCTCGATGTTGGATTTGAATATTTATCCGAATCCCGCTACAGACAACGTGCGCATCGATGGTCTATCCACCGAACGACCGCTCGATATTTCCATATTTGATTTAGCTGGAAGAGAAGTATATCGCGATCGCATAAGCGGTCAATCGAGTGTAGAATTATCCGTGAATGATTTTTCTCGTGGTACCTATTTGCTAGTGGTGAAAGATGGAGACAATGTTGTTTCCAGAGAAAAATTGATGATTCATTAATCTAAAATGAAAGACGAAGACCTCCCCGAATTAGAGAACGATGATGAGTTGTTTGAGCATCATCGCATCGTAGCAGATGGAGGTCAAGGCCTTGTTCGATTAGACAAATTTCTTGTAGATCGTTTAGAAAAAACTTCGCGTACGCGCATTCAAGATGCGTGCGACGATGGTTTTGTGAAGGTCAATAATGTTCCCGTAAAAAGCAGTTATAAGGTCAAGCCGCGTGATGTCATCACCATCGAATTGCCTTATCCCGTGCGGGAAATCGAGTTGATCCCACAGGACATTCCGATTGAGATCTTATATGAGGATGATGAAATACTTATCCTGAATAAACAAGCCGGCATCGTTGTGCATCCCGGCCACGGCAATTACACAGGCACCCTTGTGAACGCCTTGATGTATCACTTCGATCAATTGCCCAAGAATAGTTCGAACGGTGTTCCTCGTCCAGGACTTGTGCATCGTTTGGATAAATTGACCACCGGCATCATGGTCATCGCGAAGACCGATCATTCATTGACACATTTATCAAGACAATTTTTCGATCGCACCATTGAGCGTCGTTACGTAGCCCTCGTCTGGGGCGATATTGAGGACGATGGTACCATCATAGGACATACTGGTCGCAGTTTACAAGATCGCAAAGTCTTTACCGTATTCCCCAATGGAGAATATGGTAAGCATGCCGTGACCCATTACAAAGTCTTGGAGCGCTTCGGTTATGTGACCTTTGTTGAGTGTAAATTAGAGACAGGCCGCACCCATCAGATTCGTGTTCACATGAAATACAAAGGGCACACCCTCTTTGGAGATCCAGAATACGGAGGAGATAAAGTGCTGAAGGGAACCACGTTTGCGAAGTACAAACAGTTTGTGCAGAATTGTTTTGAGATCCTTCCGAGACAGGCCCTGCACGCGCGATCTCTCGAGTTTGAGCATCCGACGACAGGTGAGTGGATGAAGTTTGAAAAAGCCCTTCCAGATGATATGTCCGAGGTTTTAGAGAAATGGAGAAAGTACACCGCAACTCCCGAATGATCATTCGGTCATCGGCCAGTGATTTAATTTTTTCAATAAATCAATTCCCTCCTTTTTTAGCGTTCGGTGTCCGAGAGGAAGTATTTCAATTTTTACCGGATAATTTCTAACCGCCTTGCCATACGCTGGAAGGATGATCGGATCATGCTTTCCGAAGGCGATGGTATTTTTTCTACTTATTGTATTTTTTACAAAAACCCGATCAAAATCCGGCCATAATTTGGAGAGTGCAGCCCAAACAATTTTGACTTTATCGAGTCGATCTTTATTTTCTACTTGATAGAGTAAAAACTTGATTTTCGTAGCTGGCACCAGACGGGTCTTGCCGATGAGTTTGATTATTTTGACAATAAGAGGAACTTGTCTTAAAAGCCAACGAAATATCATTCGGCCCACCGTCCATTCATTTGCGAAGCGAAAGAAAACCGATTTGTGAAGTCCATCGGGAGAGAACAAGAGCATCGATTTTATCCTTTCGGGAAATAATTCGGCGGTCACCATCGAGATGCGTCCGCCCAGACTATAACCCGCCAAATGGAATCGATCAATTTTTTCCTGAATTAAAATAGCCTCGATTAATTCCTTCCATTCTTCTTTTTGAAGCGGCTGATTTTTTAATCTTTCTTCTGGGAAAAATGACTCACCGTGTCCTATCACATCCACTGCAACCAGTCGTTGATGAGGTGGGATTTCCGATTCAATAAACGCCCAATCCTCTTTTGGATGCCCGAAGCCGTGAAAGGCTAGGATGCATTCATCCCCCGAACCGTAGGTTCGATAAGCCAGCTGAATGCGGTGGTCGAAAGATTTGACGTATTGAATCATCGCAGCGAAATTAGGAGGGAAACGTTCTATTCTATTCACCTTAAGATGTTAATAACGCAACATAAGGTGCTTACCCTTGACCAATGGAGGTTGTAGCTTTATACATTCTATAATCGTCAAGTGTTACTTATGATCGAGGAGATTTCTACTCACTTAAAAAATCGCGCGTCTGTCGCTTCATTAGGAAGCGATGTGCAGTTTTTTTATTTGAATAAAGAAGCCCATCAATTAGCCTTGAGTGAGTTGCTTTCATTGCACCCAGAATGCCTCGTGGTGAACACCATTCAACAGCAACTGAAAGATCTAATCAAATTAGAACATCCTGCAATCAAGCTTTCAGAAGAACAGTATTCAGAAAAAATTGCGGAAAAGCTCAACGGTCAAAGTGAAGATTCGTTTGGCGTTTGGGTTTATTATCCGTGGCGTAACACATTAGTTCATTTGTTAGATGAAGATGATTTTGTAAAAGTGCGCACTATTCGCAACGCTTATAAAATCACACTTGAAGAGCAAGAAATACTGCGAAGAAAAAAAGTAGGCGTGGTCGGATTGAGCGTTGGTCAATCCGTTGCAATGACCATAGCGCTAGAGAGAGTTGCTGGAGAGATCAGACTTGCCGACTTCGATACATTGGAGCTCAGCAATATGAATCGTCTTCGCACAGGCGCTCAGCATATAGGATTGATGAAGGCAGAGATTGTGAAGCGCGAGATCGCGGAGATTGATCCATTCATCAAAGTGAAATTGTATCTCGATGGTGTGAACAGAGATAACATTATGGACTACCTCACATCGAATGGAGGTTTGGATTTAGTGGTCGAAGAATGTGATAGTCCCGATATTAAATTATTGATTAGAAAAAAATGTCAGCCGCTTGGAATACCAGTTGTGATGGAGCTAAGCGATAGAGGCATTTTGGATATAGAGCGTTATGATGTGGATAGAAATTATCCTATTCTGCACGACAGAATCAGCAAAGAACTGCTCGAGGCTGATGAATTGAATGAGCAGCAGAAACGTGAATTGTTATTTCAATTCATGGACATTACCAAGATTTCAGAACGAGGAAAAATGAGTCTGGCAGAAGTAGGCAAGACCATCACTACATGGCCGCAATTGGGCTCTGATGTAGCGCTTGGTGGTGCAGTGGTGACCATGACCTCTAGAATGATATTATTAAAAGAACCGATTAAATCCGACCGCATTTATGTCGATGTCCCGTCAATTATTAATCAATAAATATTTGGAGGAAACTCGTAAGGTAGCGCGTCCGGAGAAGATTCGGATCAGAGCATTCCGCGCACCTGATGATATTCCATCCAGTGTCAAGTTTCACCAAGGACACTCGGAAGTACTTTCGAGTTATGGTTTGAAGCTGACCAGTGCAAACCCTTCTTGGATTGAAGATCCAGATTGCTATGTAGTACTTGTAGAGTCATTAGACGGAACCCAATCTTACGGTGGAGCGCGAATTCAAATTTCAACACCAGAAATTCAATTGCCTTTAGAATCAGCTATCGGTTATTTGGAGCCGCGCATCTATGATGTAGTGAAAGGCTTGAGAGCAGAGGGAACGGCAGAGATCTGCGGTCTCTGGAACAGCTCGGTGGTGGCGGGTATGGGAATAGGTAGTACATTCAGTATACGTTGTGCATTTGCGGTGGCGGGTTCGCTCAATATCAAGAGCATGTTTGCATTGTGCAGCCCATACACTTATCGCATGGCTGCGAGTTTTGGATTTTTGAAAATGAAGGAATTAGGTACCGATGGAGTGTTGCCTTACCCAAGCGAAAAGCAAGTGGCTATTGTGACCTTCCAAGACGACGTAAAGCTCATGAATAACGCTTCAGCGGCTGAGAGAACCTTTATCTTTAATCTGCGTACAAATCCATCACAAATCACTGCAGAGGATGTCGGAAAAACCAACCCTATTGAAGTACACTATAGCCTCGAGCTCTAAATTTATCCTAGTCTTAGGATGGTTAGTGCTATCCTGTTTATCGAGTATTCCCCTTTTTTCTCAAGTCAATTCATTCAAAGGAACCAACTTTGTTTTGGATGAATTTGCTTTGTACAAAGGCACATCAACAGATATTCCAGCAATTATCGCATCAAAGGAATATGAAACCTTAGCTAAGAAAGTTCCGAATCTTGGTGCAAAGGATGGAAGCGTCTACTTAAAATTCACCGTAAAGAACGAATCGAAGGATTACTTCATTGCTGGTTTTGTGGATAATCCTATGCTAGATGAAATCGATATTTATGTGATCGATAAGGAACCACGACTCATTGTTTCTAGCGGAGAAAAAATTTCTCATGCAGAGAGAGGATCAGATCATCCCGGTGTCAATTTTCAATTGTTTATTCAGCCGAATCAATCATCTACATTTTTAGCTCGTATCAAAACGGGAGAGCAGATGGTGTTTCCAGTAAAACTCGGAACAGAGCGTTATATCAATGGAGAGCAATCGCGTAAGGAATTGTTTTATGGTCTTTACCTCGGTTGTGTGCTCGTTATGTTGATCTATAACTTATTTGTATATCTAACAGTACGTGATAAAGTTTACTTGTATTACGTAGCCTATATCCTCACGGTAGGTCTTACGCAATTGGTGTTGAATGGCTATGCTGCAAAGTATTTGTGGCCAGACAGCGCCAATCTGGCCGCGCTGAGTAGTGTAGTGGTGCCGGCATTGAGCGGTATCACCACGGTTATATTTTCTCGCCATTTTATTCAAACAAAAAAGTTTACACCTTATGTAGATAAAGCATTGCTCTTCTACATGGGATTGTATGGTGTAGCGTTGGTGAGTGCATTTATTGGGAAAATTAATCTCAGTTATGTACTACTCGATTTCAACGCAGCATCTGCTTTGATTTTGGTTTATTCAGCTGGTAAGGCAGCTTACAAAGGATATCGTCCTGCGAAATTCTTCTTAGTAGCATGGGTCATTTTCCTTGCTGGGGTAACACTTTTTGCATTGAGAAATTTTGGAGTTATTCCATTCAATAATTTGAGCAACTACGGATTGCCGATTGGTAGCGCACTAGAGACAGTATTGCTGTCATTCGCACTTGCAGATCGCATCAACCAATTCAAAAAAGAGAAGGACGAGTCGCAGCAAAAAATGATCACCGTGATGTCGGAAAACCAACGACTCATCGAAGAACAAAATGTGCAGTTGGAATTAAAAGTACATGAACGTACAATAGATCTTGAGGTGGCAAACGAAGAGTTGAATACAACCCTTCAAAACTTGAAGCTGACACAAAATCAACTTGTGGAAGCAGAGAAGCTTGCATCCTTGGGTCAGATGACCGCGGGTATTGCTCATGAAATCAATAACCCTATCAACTTTGTATCATCAAACGTATTGCCGTTGAAACGCGACGTTGAAGATATCTTGGAAGTACTGAATGAATATTCGGCTATCGAAGATGAATCGCAATTCAAGGAAAAACTTCCTGAGTTGAAAGCGAAGATGAAGCGTTTGGACATTCCTTATTTGAAGACAGAGGTGAATCAATTGCTTTCTGGTATCGAAGAAGGAGCGCGCCGCACCGCAGAGATCGTAAGAGGATTGAGAGTGTTCTCTCGCATGGACAGAGATACATTGGTGTCGAGCAATGTAAACGATTGCATCAATAGCACATTGGTAGTTTTGAAGAGCATGACGAAAGGCAATGTTACTATCGTAAAAGAATTGAGTGCAGAGATGCCGGAGATTATGTGCTTCCCTGGTAAGTTAAATCAGGTGTTCATGAATATTATTTCTAACGCAGTAGCAGCAACAGATATGCCCGGCAGAAGCGTTACAGATCGTGTGATTGAAGTAAAGAGCTCTGTGCAGGAAAAGTCTGTGAGAGTGGAGATATCAGATAATGGTTGTGGCATTCCAAGCGAGATAAAAGATAAAATCTTCGATCCATTCTTTACTACCAAAGGAGTTGGTGAAGGAACTGGTTTAGGACTTTCTATTGTTATGGGAATTGTAGAAGAGCATAGCGGTCAAATAGAAGTGGTAAGTGAAGTAGGAAGTGGAACAAAGTTTATCATACATTTACCACGATTCATCGTTTAACCTTACCTTACCGACCATGTCGGATATTAAAAGAATACTATACTTAGATGACGAGGAAAATAACCTCGTAGCCTTCAAGGCTCTTTTTAGAAGAGACTATGAAGTGCATACGACTTCTTCGCCACAGGAAGCTGTTCAGATTCTCAATGAACAGGAAATTCAGGTGATTCTATCAGACCAAAAAATGCCTGAGATAAGTGGAGTTGAATTTTTTGAATTGACGCGAACCGATTTCCCAGATGCAATCCGAGTTCTTGTAACAGGATATGCAGATATTGAAGCAGTGATCGATGCCATTAATAAGGGTGGAGTCTATCGATACGTTACCAAGCCGTGGGACGAGAATGATTTGAAGATCTGTATCGAAAATGCATTCGATAAGTTTTTTACCAAAAGAGAAGTTGAAAACAAGAATCTCGAATTAGTTCAAGCTAATTCTGATCTTGAAAAATTCATATATAGCGCCTCTCATGATTTGAGAGCGCCGTTAGTTTCCATCAAAGGAGTAATTCAATTAGCAAAGCTTGAAGGGTTAGACCCAGCAGCGATGGGCTATTTGGATATGATTGAAAAAAGTACCTCTAAGCTTGATGCTTTTGTACAAAATATCATTCACTATTATCAAAACATCCGCAGTGATGAAAGTGTGCAGCATGTTGATATGAATGAATTGATTGATTTAATCATCGATCAGTATGCCGCTTATGAGGATGCTGATAAAATCAAAATCACAAAAGATATTAATTCCAGCAGTCATTTTCACGGGGATGCGTACCGATTGAGAATTGTTTTAGGCAATTTACTTGCGAATTCAATTAAGTTTAACGACCCTGCTAAATCAACTAAGACCATTGATATTCATGTAGTTCAGAACGTAGATAAATTGTTGTTGCGCTTTACCGATAACGGAATTGGTATGAATGCAGATGCTCTTAAGAGTGTGGAAGAAATTTTTTCTCAGAAAACAACCAAGAGTCCGGGCATCGGAGTAGGGCTATATTTGGTGCGTGAAGCGGTGAGCAAGATGGGAGGAAAGATCAGTGTAACGTCTGCACCCAATGAATTCACAACATTTACAATCGAAATTCCTAATAAAGCATGAGGCAGTTGGTAATACACCTAGTTGATGATAATGATATTGATATTGCAGTGAACACAAAGTTGCTGCACTTGGCGGAGATTGGCGGAGAGGTATTGGTGTATTCAAGCGGCACTGAGTTTCTTACGGCCATTAAAGCGGATCAAGATCGCTGGAAGGCACAAAAGAATGTTGTTTTACTAGACATCATGATGCCCGGCCTGACAGGCTTTCAGTGCATGGATGAATTCAATCAATTAGATGAAGCATTAACGAATACATTTCATGTATTCATGCTATCAAGCAGCATAGACCGTAGTGATATAAAACGCGCGGAGGATACCCCGCGCGTTCATCGTGTCTTGGAAAAGCCACTCGATGTCTATCTCTTGAAGAAGGCTATCGAGCAGATTGTTCTATAATTTTTATTTGATATATCTCCAGTCTTGATTGTTCTTGATGGACTTCAAAGAATGATAGATCAATTTAATTACATTTTCTACGTCTTCTTTATGCACCATTTCAACTGTAGTGTGCATGTATCGCAATGGCAATGAAATCAATGCACTTGCAACACCTGCATTGCTGTAAGCAAACGCATCCGTATCAGTACCCGTGCTTCTAGAAGCAGCTTGGCGCTGGATAGCGATTTTATTTTTATCAGCAGCTTCAATGATGTGCTTCAAAAGATTATTCTGCACCGCAGGACCATAGCTCAATACAGGACCCCTGCCGCAAGCTAGATCGCCGTTGACAATCTTGCTCATCATTGGAGTTTGAGAGTCATGACACACGTCTGTAACGATAGCAACATCAGGTTGAATGCGATGTGCAATCATTTCAGCACCGCGCAATCCAATTTCTTCTTGCACTGAATTCGTGAAGTAAACCCCGAATGGAAGTTTGTCTTTATTTTCTTTCAGCATTCTCGCTACTTCAGCAATCATGAATCCACCGATGCGGTTGTCGAGTGCGCGGCCCATGTAATAACGGTCGTTGAGAATCGCAAACTCATCATCGAAAGTCACCACACAACCTACGTGGATACCCATCTTTTCTACCTCTTCGCGAGAAGTAGCTCCTACTTCTAAGAAGATGTTTTTCATCGATGGCGTTTCTTCTTTTTCCGCAGTGCGTGTATGAATAGCTGGCCATCCGAATACGCCCTTCACAATACCTTTATCAGTGTGAATGTTTACGCGCTTGCTTGGAGCGATCATATGATCAGATCCACCGTTGCGGCGTAGGTAAATAAATCCATCACCAGTGATGTAGTGAACAAACCATGCGATTTCGTCGGCATGTGCCTCAACCACCACTTTGTATTTTGCATCTGGATTGATAACGCCTACCACAGTACCGTAGGTGTCCACAATATGTGTGTCGATGTATGGACGGATGTAGTCCAGCCAGAGCTGTTGTCCAGGGCTTTCGAAGCCGGTCGGTGAAGCATTATTGATATAGCTCTCAAGAAACTTCAACGAATGTGAAGTGAGAATAGAGCTTTTCTTGCTTTCTTTTTTGTTTCCGGTAGAACTTTGTTTCTTCGCCATATACTATCGTGTATTAGTGCTGCTAAATTATACATTTGTCTTATGAATAAACATACTATTCAACCTGAAATCATCACTACGGCCGACGGTTCACATTCTTTATATATTTCATCATTGGATGAGACCTATCATTCAAGGCATGGAGCGCTTCAGGAATCGCAATATGTTTTTATTCAACAAGGACTCGAAAAAATTGTTTCAGATCGCCCCACTATCCATGTATTGGAAGTAGGATTCGGAACAGGTCTTAACGCACTCTTGAGCGCAGTATTTGCTCAAGCCAATCAACGCGATATTCATTTCCATAGCCTAGAAACATTTCCTCTAGAAGCCGCATTGATGGCGGATTACGGTGATACAAAAACACTGGGAGGACACTCTGCGGAAGTGTTCAAAAAACTGCACGAAGTAGCATGGAATAGTATGGAGCGCGTTACAGATTTTTTTCATTTAAAAAAAGAAGAAATCAGTGTACAAGAAGCAGTGTTAGAAAAGAAGTATGATATTATCTTTTACGATGCCTTCGGACCCCGCGCCCAGCCCGATATGTGGACCCCAGAGATTTTTGCGAAGCTTTATAAATGTTTGGTCCTAGGAGGAATGTTAGTCACCTATTGCGCAAAAGGCCAAGTGCGTAGAGACATGCAAAGCGTCGGCTTCCAAGTAGAAAGACTCCCCGGCCCCCCCGGCAAGAGAGAGATGATACGCGGATCAATGACAAATGACAATTGACAAGTTCAATGACAATTGACAAATTACAAATGACAAATAGAAATGCAAATATTCTCGCGGAACGCGAGAATATTTGTCATTTGTCACTTGTCATTTGTCACTGATTCACCCGATTCTTCTCATCACATTTGAGTTAACTTGTTCGAAGAGTTGGTCGGGGGAGAGGGTGCGCCATTTAGTTTCGTTGAGCTTTCCGCCGAGGACGAAATAGCTGTCGATGTTGGCTGCTTGGAAATCTTCTAATACGTGATCACGCACATTTAAGAGTGCGATCCATCCGTCTTCTCCATTTACTTCTTCAAACCATTCCTCATAGTAACAATCGTCGCTACTGTGGAAGTTGAGAATATTTTCTCCGATTAAAATAAATTTATTGATACCGTGATGCATCAAGTGTTCTACGATATCTCGTTTCAAGAGCATGATGTCATTGTACAATAAATCATTCCATTCGCCCATCATTTCTATGATAGCGAAACCATCTTCGTAATCTGCGAAGATCACTTTCATGAAGAGTGTTTGACTGCCAAAACTATCCCATTGTGGATGGATGTAATGGTTGTAGATTTTATCTGAAAATTCAAACTCAGAATATTCTCTTTCATAGAAAGGAGAAAAAGGATCTTCGCTTGAAATGTATAATTCGCGCCAGTTGTAATATGGTTCTAAATCGTGCATCGGTCTATTTCGATTGGAAGTGGTCGACAGCGTTGCGAACGCTTCCATATTTTAATAATAATTCTTGTGCTGCTTGTTCATCGAGTCCAGTTTGCTCCATGACCATGCGAGTTCCTCTATTTACGAGTTTGTGATTGCTCAATTGCATATCTACCATTTTATTTCCTTTTACTCTACCGAGTTGAATCATAATAGAAGTAGAAATCATGTTGAGCACCAGTTTTTGTGCCGTGCCGCTTTTCATGCGCGTGCTTCCCGTTACAAACTCAGGTCCTACCACTACTTCAATTGGATAATCAACCGCTTGAGCGAGGGGAGAGCCTTGATTGCACGTAATACATCCCGTGAGGATGTTTTGTTCTTTGCATTTATTGACGGCATTGATCACATAAGGAGTCGTGCCCGAGGCAGCAATCCCAATGACCGTATCATTTTCATTGATCTCAAATCCTTGTAAATCCTGCCAGCCTTGTGTGGTGCTGTCTTCAGCGTTTTCAACGGGATATCGAATGGCCTTGTCACCGCCAGCGATAAGTCCTACCACCAGGCCGTGTTCCACTCCAAAGGTGGGCGGACACTCCGAAGCATCGAGGATGCCGAGTCGACCACTGGTGCCGGCTCCCATGTAGAATAATCGGCCGCCTTCTTTCATTCTTGGAACAATCTGCGAAACAAGCTGCTCAATCGCGCCCAAAGCCTTTTCCACAGCGAGAGGCACGGTTTGATCTTCGCGATTAATATTGCCGAGAATCTCAGCAATACTCATGTTTTCCAAATGGTCGTAGCGACTGCTACTTTCGGTAGTCGATTTCAATGGCGTAATTTTAGATAGCAAAGGTAGAAGATTGTAAAATTGCTTACTTTTATCTCAGCTATTATTTATTTTATGAAATTATCATCATTTCTCACACTTACTGCCCTTTTCCTTCTGAACATCACTTCACAAGCGCAAACGGATACAACAGGCACAGGCATTTTCGGACAAACATCCAATGCGGTGAAAATCGTGGCAGCCAAACACGAGTTTAATGAGAACAACATGCGCGGTGCCCTTACTATCTATCGCGAGGTGCTCGATACCGATCCTACCAACGCGACAGCGCACTATGGAATCGCAGAATGTCACTACAACTTGAAGAAATATAATCTAGCTCTTGAATATCTCAATAAGGCGGTTGGTCTCAATGCAGAAGTAACTACCACTACCGATTTCTTCTATGGTCAGATTTATCACCGCGTGGCAGAGCTTGACAAGGCTATTAATTATTTTCAAAAATATATTGATAAAACTCGCGGTAATACCTACGAAAAAGATCTTGCAGTAAAGTATGTGAAGGAATGCAATTTTGCAAAAGTGATGATGGCAAAACCTGTTGACGTAAAGGTTCAAAATATGGGAGAGGCGATCAATACACGTTTTGAAGAATACACCCCATGCATCACTGCTGATGGAAAATTCTTGGTATTCACTTCAAGAAGAAGTGATACAAAGGGCGGAGAGATCGATAAGAAAGGAGACTATAAATTTTTCGAAGACATCTACTATTCAACGTATGATGATGCGGCTGGAAAATGGTCGGATAGCGAACCACTTCCAGGTGATGTGAATACAAATACATATGATGCTGTATTGAGCGTATTTCCTGATGGAAGCGGCGTATATGTTTACAAGAACACAGTCACAACAACGGGAGAAATTTTCTTTTCGAAGAGAAGTGTTTCTGAAAATAAATGGTACGCTGCAGAGCGTATGCCTCGTCCAATCAATACATCTTATTTTGAATCATCAGTGAGTATGACTGCCGATGGAAATACATTGTACTTCATCAGCGAACGCCCTGAAGGGCTTGGCCAAGGCGATATTTATGTGTCTTACAAGAAAGGAGATAAGTGGTCGAATCCTAAGAATTTAGGAAAGGTGATCAACACAGAAGATGATGAGAAGTTTGTATTCATTCACCCAAATGGAAAGACCTTGTACTTCGCGAGCAATGGACATGAGTGTTTGGGAAGCTATGATATTTTCAAAACAGAATTAGTGAATGGTGAATGGAGTATCCCAGTGAATTTGGGATATCCAATTAATACTGTAAATGAAGAATCAACCTTCTCATTGACCAGCGACAACACCAAGATGTTGATGGCAGCCGAGTACAGCGACAGCTATGGCGAACGCGATATTTATATGATTGATGTTTCGAGCTATGAACTCGTTTCGAAAGGTTATGATACCGGAACATTTGGACAAATCATTTGCATCGCAAAAAGCAATGCAACAGGAAAGGTCATTAAAGGCATTAAAGTGAATGTTTTCGATGAAGCAGGCAAACTGATCTCTTCAGGAGAAACAGACAAAGCAGGACGCTTTAAAGCAAGCTTACAAGGCAACAAGTCTTATCGTGTAGAGTTTGTAGACGGCGAAAAGATCGAAACCCGCGAAGTCACCCTCACGATGAAAACCACAGGCGAGACGATAGAGAAGGTTGAGGTGGGGTTGTAAATGACAAATTACAAATGACTAGTGACAAATAAATTCGGAATTCGAAATTCCGCTTCGCTTATTCGGAATGCCATATTCCTCACGGTTTGTCTCGATATTCACTTTCGAATTTCGAATCCTGAATCTCGAATCTCGAATCCCGAATCCCGAATATTCGAATCCCGAATCTTTCACAGATAAAAGTATACCGCGAGCACTGCGATGAATGTCGAGAGGGATAGCCAGAACAGAAGAGTAATCGCTTTGTTGGAAAATTCGAAAGTGACATTGTGATTTCCAGCTGGGGTGTCTACTGCTATCATGGTGTGATGGATGGTGCGATGCGGGGTTGGTGTTCCATCGATGAAGACGGTCCAGCCGGGGTAGTTGTTTTGTGTCAACACAAGTTTATTCGCTGCGCTGCCTGAAATATTACATGTAATTTTATTTGGAGAAAATGCTGTGATAGCAATTTGTTGATCATTGCCTTTTTGTAAAAAACACAAAAAGGGTGTAGCGATTAATTCTTGAAGCGCGGGATCATTTTCTAATACAGATGTGCTATCGAGATAGTAAGGCGTGTATCCATAGAACGTAGGTTTCTTGTACAGCATGTTAATGTTGCGCCACAAGGATGGCGGCGCCTTGAGGGCATTGTCTTGAGAATTTACCAAACTATCATTCAAACTTGGAGTAGGAAAGTCTTGTGGCAATTCTGAAATGGCTGCTTGTGTTTCTTTGAAACTGGAGTCCATATTGTACACGGTCTTTGCGCCATTCATCTGTGTGAAAAGAAGTATTTCTATTACCAGCAACGGAGTGATCCAAATCAAATAATTACTTTTTCTTTTTACAAATACAATAACCGCAAGCAACGTGTAAAGTACGGCCACAATAAAGGCTTGCGCTGCTACACGTTGTGCAATGGTGGATTCGGTGATAAAATATTTCAAGTTCTTTTTTGTCACCAACCACCACGTTTCACCAAGACTAGATACTCCGATAATAGTGATCAGCTGAACCAGAGCAACGGATATGAAGATACCGATGATTTTTTTGCGATCTCTTTGAAGATTTATCTGATCGAAAACATGCGCCGCTGCTACGAGCGAAAACATGATTCCGAATAATCTAAAGATGGTGGGAAAACGAAAGGTGTTCCAAAATGGCAAGTAGTAGAGCAAACGACGCAGTGGTAGGTCATTTCCAAGTGCCATCAAAAAGAAGAGTAGGGCTGCGGAGAAGAGGAGAATCGCTTTTTTATTTTTTTGAAAAAAAGCGAGGATAATAAATGCCAAAGAAAAAATTCCGAAATAGCTGTTGATGATAGACACATCGACATTCCCTAGCTCGCTGGTTTGATTGACCGTGCCGAAGGGATACATCAATGAAATGAAACTCTCAGTGCTGAGTGAACCAAACAGCGTGCGATCAACTGTTAATTGATCGCGGTAGATATGACTGCGAATTTCGAAGCTACAGTATAAGACAACAGAGGATAAACTCAGGAATAGTAAGATTCCTGTCATCATTTTTTGCCAAGGGATCTCGCGGAGATTAGCGCCATAATTTTTCCATAAATAATAAAATGCAATGACTAATACAACATAGCCAGTGATGATGAACAGTCCGGGATATCCTCCCGTCAGTAGCATGAATAATGACAGCACTAGTTGTAGAAGTAGCTTCCATTGCGGCTTTTGAAAGAAGAGCAATGTTGATGCAATGATGATTGGAATCCATGCGGCACTCACGATCCATCCCATGAACTGAGCATTGCCGACAAAGAATCCAGAGCAAACATATGCAAGCGGGAAGAGTAGTAGGGCGATTTGATTTTTTATCTGAAAGCTCTTCAATAGATATCTAAAGCCGAGTCCGGCAATGATCAAATGAAGAATAAACTCAAAGTGTAGCGCATATAAATTATATCCAAAAGGAAGCGAGATTAATGCAGATATAGGATACCATGTCTGCGGATCGGCTTGTTGAGGAAAGCCCAGGGTTATAAAAGGATTCCAAGTGGGGAGTACTCCCTCTTGCAAGCAAGCGCCGATAAAATTTCTCCAAGGAAATGTGATGTCCATCATATCCCAGTTCATGAGCTTTAGTCCAAAGGTGATTTGGAAAAAAGCGACACCAATCAAAAGGATCAATAATGATTTGGAGAGAAGTGGCTTCATTTATTTCTATTTCTGGAAAATGAGCTTACCGTAATTCAAACCATAGTTGGTTCGTTCGTATTGAAACTTAACTACGTGGAAACCTAAGGAAGTGAGTCGGCTTATCAGCGTCTGCGCCGTTTGGTGCACATTTTTCATATCATGGAATTCCATTGAGATGATCGAGGCCTTTATCAATGATTCATCGCTTGATTGAGCAATGATTTCATATTCCGCTCCTTCGCAGTCGATTTTGAGGAAATCTATTTTATCAATGTTCAGTTCTGTCAACACTTCGTCTAAAGCGCGCACGTCAACGGAAGTAGAAGAGTGTTCTTTAGATAAAAGCTGGTAATCTTCAATCAAAGAACTGTTGGTGCTGTGTCCGAGGTGAAGCGAAGCCGTGCGATTTTTTCCGCCGATGGCAAAAGGGAAGGTCTTGATTTTTTTCGAACCTTGACTAGAAATATTCTTGTTTAGAATAGCATAGTTTTTTGGGTCAGGCTCAAAAGAAAAGATACGCGCATTCGTTCCAGAATTCACATCTGCAAATAAAGAGAAGTATCCGTAATGCGCTCCAATATCAACGATTATAGCATCTTGATAGAAGGGAAAGTAATCCGCGTATTCACGATCTACGAAGATGTTTTGCAGCACTTGCAGTCCCGATGAATTATCATCAAAAGAAATGCAGAGTCCGTTGTGCTCGCAGATGTTGTTGAATGTCTTTTTATGGTTCTTTAAAAACATCGCTTCGATTTGTGCGGGAAAGATAGCGAAACTCGATTCTCGATTCGAAATTCCGCTTCGCTTATTCGAAATTCGAAATTCCTCATGGCTCAAGGCTCGCCACTCTATTCATTCTCATTCTCCTACTCATTCTAAGTTTGTCGAAGGGGCGTTCTCGATTCTCGATTCTTGATTCTCGATTCTCGATTCGGAATTCCTTATGCCTTGCGGCTTGTTGTACCATTAGTTTATAAACTCCAAACTAATACAGAATGAGATAGAGAATGAATAGATTGAGGAGAATGAGGTTTGATATTCGGAAGTGAAGATTGAGTCAACTAATGATATACGAATTTCTTATGGTATGTGAGGGTTAAGCAATTTTTCGGTATTCAGTTGAATTGAATCAAAATTGTAGAATTACTGGTTAAATCATTATATTTGTGTATCTAATTAGATACATATGTTTGAAACATATGGCTCCATTATTATTACAAAAACAAGGGGTAAAGGTTTTTATTTATTCAAGAGATCATTTGCCACCACATATACACGTACAATATGCAGATGACGAAGCACTTGTAGCTATACGAACGGGTGAGGTTTTAAAAGGATATGTGCCAAGTCGAAAAATGTTATTTGTGCAAACTTGGTTGAATGAGAGCAATGTAAGATTGCTTCTTGAAGAAATGTTTTTTGAATTGAATCCACAATTAAAATTAAGTAAATGACAACGAAAGCAAGTCGAAGAATACCTAAAATTCTGAGGATTAACAGGATTGAAAAAAGTAAATTACGACTATTTGTATTGTTTAGTACTGGAGAGGATAGAGTGCTTGATTTCAATCGAATTTTTAGGGAGGAATGGGCGGTGAAGAAATCTGATCCAGAGTATTTTCTTTTTGATCCTAAGGAATTTGGCAAGGTTTCCTTAAGTAATCATACATTGTGTTGGACTAATTTGGAAATTTTAATCACTAACCTTAAGGGCAGAAAGCAGAAGGTTTCCTATAGTGTTGGGGCAGACACTTTGTATGATTTGAGCGAAGTAGATGAAAAGCTGCACATCTCCATCGGATCTATTTTTAAAAAAGCAAGATTAGAGGCAAACTTATCTCAAGAACAAGTTGCACTTCTAGCTGGTACATCTCGAACTTATATCACCAAGTTGGAAAGTGATCGCGCTGATATAGAATTAATGACTTTGAAGAAGCTTGTGGAAGCTGGTTTGAATAGAAGTTTGGAGATTTCGATAAAGTAGTATTCTCGATTCCGCTTCGCTAATTCGGAATTCAAGATTCCGCTTCGCTAATTCGAAATTCCTCATGGCTCAAGGCTCGCCCAATCCGTGGAAAGCCTCATTTTGAATCTCGAATTTTGAATTACGAATTTTGAATCTCGAATCCCGAATTTCGAATCCCGAATTTCGAATCGAAAATTTGATTAAACTTTCTTGACCTTTATCGTGCTATATAAATCATGCCGTCGTACTCAGAGTATTGCATACGCAAACCGGCGCTACTTTTCCCAACTAATTTCTTAGTTCTGGTTCTGAATAATTCACCATCGAGTGTGTTTATATTTACAGTAATAGTGCAGTTTTCTGGAGATTTATTGCCAAGCACCTCGGTCATTTTTTTGCTAAAGAAAATGCAGTTGTTAGTCAATGGAAAATGCTCTACTATTTCATCAAAAATGATTTCTCCATTATCGTTAGAAATAAAGATTTCTATTCTAACTAGGGGATTCTCCTGAATTCCATCATTGATATAATGGATGTTGAGGAAGTCATTTTCTACCACGGGGCTAATGAGAATCGGAGCATAAACTTCATATAATGCGCTCATCAATAATTTAGGTTGGTACTTGTAATCAACAGCGCTCCAGGAAAGGGCGGGCCAAACATCATTCAATTGCCAGAACAATGTGCCCATGCAATAAGGCATGTTTCTGCGGTGAGCTTCAATACCCATCAATATTCCTTCTGCCTGAACTGCTTGGGTGAGTTGGGCATAGAATGCAAAGTCTGTGTCGTAGAAATTGTCGCCATCTTTGTGATCTTTCAAGAGTTGGTCTACATCAAACCATCTGCGCATATAGTCATTCATCAATTTATTTCCGCGTGGATGTTTTTGATGGAGCATCATTCCGGGATCATTGATATTGAGAGAATCTGTTGTCACGATTTCCTCGAGTACGTTGAGATTTGGATAGCTCTGCATACCATACTCGCTCATGAAACGCGGCACGCGTTCATTTAATATTTCGAATGGTTCTTCATCATGCCACAAACCCCAATAGTGAGAGTCGCCTTCTGTGATGCTACGCTTATCGCCTCTTCCGAAGCGAGGACTACTCTCCCAATAGTTGATTTGAGGATGGTTTTTGAGTACAGTGTTGGGTAGTATTTCATTGAAGACATCGCTATATGCCTTGGATAATTTTGCTTTGTCTTTATCGCTTAAACCCATTTGCCAGCCCCAGCGTTCCCAGCCTTCTGCGTTTTCATTATTACCACACCACAATGCAATAGATGGGTGATTGCGCAGACGCTTTGTTTGATAATCTGCTTCGAGTTGTACGTTTTGAAGAAAGGCAGGATCACCAGGATACATGCTGCAGGCAAACATAAAGTCTTGCCACACCATCAATCCAAGACTATCACATAATTCGTAGAAATCTTCTGTTTCATAATAACCACCGCCCCATACACGGAGCATATTAAATTGACTGCTTTGACACTGCCATAAAAGATTGGTATAATCTGCTCTTGTCGCAACTCCGGGAAGCATTGTGATTGGAATGTAATTCGCTCCTTTCGCAAACACTGGTCTTCCATTCAGTTCGAAGTAAAATGTTTCTCCGATATCATCTTTATCTGTCACCAAGCGAATGCTGCGTAAGCCGGTCTTGATGTGCTTTTCAGCCACTTTCTTTTCATTAATGGAAGCTTCTAATGAGAAGTCATACAAGTAAGGATCCCCAAGGTTATTGCACCACCACAATTTTGGATTATCAATGCTTAAAGGGATGATGAATTCATTGATTCCTTTCGTCAGTTTAAGAGTAACAATGTTAGGTTCAAGAATATCGGGATATTGTAGCTTAAGGGTTATGAAGCCTTCAACGGTGCTGTGGATAGTAACACGAGCTTCAATCTCAGCCTTTTCTTTAGAAATGAATTTTTGATTGATATAAAAATCGGTGATGTTCGCTTCGTTGTATGCAATCCATTCTATTGGTCCCGTAATTCCCATCGTGACCAATTTAGGCCCCCAGTCCCAACCATAGTGGTACTGCGGCTTGCGTGTCACCGCACGCATGGCATCACCAGGAAGCGGATGACCTAAGTCTTGAATTTTTTGTTTGCCAATCTTGATGGGAGATTTAAACTCCACACGCATGGTGTTCTTTTCTTTTTTGAGAAATGGTTTTACATCTACTTCATAAGCACGGAAAGCGTTATCGGCAACAAATAATTTTTGATCGTTGAGATATACAGTTGCGTATGTATCTAGTTGGTGGAATTTAATTCTGATGATACTAGAATTAAATATTTCATCAGGCACAGTGAAGTCGTAAGTTGAATAGTTCCAATCACGCTCCCCGACCCATTGGCAAAGGCTTTCATTGATTCCTATGAGTGGATTTTCAATCATCCCGAGATTTTCCAGATCGGTGTGAATGCATCCCGGAACTTTTGCAATATTCCATGAGCCGGGTTCCATTTCGAACATCCATTCCAAGTATGGCTGCGGAGTAGTAGATTGAGTAGATGAATTCATTTGAGCAGAGATATTCAATGAAAACAACGTCACAAGAAAAACGATGGTCAGTCGAATCATACGATTATTACTTCGTGGAGTGAATGGTTTGTAGCTTTTCCCAGAAGCGCTGGGCAATGAGATCGCGGGTAAAATTATCTTTAACATATTGATATCCGTTTTCACCTAGCTGAGCGCATTCATTTCTGTTTTGAAAAAGTTGAAGTGTCTTTTGTGCTAGATCTTCCGCATTCTCAGGTTCAAAAGCCAGACCAGCTTTTCCGCTATCAATAAATAATTCTTTTGCCTCTCCTAGTACGCCTAGAAGAATGGGCTTTTTCATTGCTAAATTTTCAAATATCTTGGATGGAATCGCTCCCAAGAAAAGGTCGAGTTTCTTCAGTGGTATAACTGCAACATCCGCTGCTTTCACAATCGCGGGCATTTCTTTTTTTCCAACAGCATCTAAGAAATGGACATTGGTAAGAGCAAGTTCTTCCTTCAAGGCTATTAGCTTGTCGCGTTCTGGACCACTTCCAAGTAGTAACAATTTAATTTTCGAATGAGCTTGAATTTGTTTTGCCGCATGAAGAATAACTTCTAAGCCCTGCGCGTGACCGATGATTCCTGCGTAGAGTAGTAAGAAGTCATCTTCATCAAAACCATTTTCTTTTCTCCAATGACTCTCTACTTGATCGATAGAGTAGTAGTTCATGTCTACTCCATTCGGCAGCCAAAAGAGATCTTTCTTTGGAAAGCGGGTTTTAATGTCTTTGCAAATCCCTTGTGTTTGTCCAGTAATTAAAAATGATTTTTTATATAAAAATTCTTCGAGTATGGTTGCGACTTTTAGAAATGATTTATTTGTTACAATGCCAAGCTTTTCAGCACTCTCAGGCCAAAGATCGCTGACATTGAAAATCATTTTCGAACCTCTTAATCTCGTTAAAGCAAAAGCTGTTTTTCCAAGAAATAGAGGGGGACTTTCAACTAATAGAAAATCATGTTTTGGCAGTTTGAATAATCCGATCCAAAACGAGCTAAATACAAACGAATAATAGTTGAGAAGCCTTTTCAAGATTCCCTTTGATGTTGAGGCATAGATCCATGAGCGGAGCACTTTCAATCCATTCATCTCCTCGGATACAAAGAATTTCCCCTTGTATTGCTCATGCACTACCATCTGAGGATAGTTGGGCATCGCCGTAAGGATAGTGACCTCTGCACCTCGCTCTTGCAAACGCACAGCAAGTTCGTAAAGCCTATTCTGCGGCGCACCAACCTCGGGTGGGAAGTATTGACTTAGAATGACGATTCTCATGAGTGCTTGGAAATTAGGGAGCGATAGAATTCTATCATTTGATCGACGTTCTTTTTCCAATCATAGTTTGCGAGCACGTATTCACGTCCTTCACGTCCCATGCGGTGTCTCAATGCTTCATCGACAATTAATTTTTCTAATGCTGCGGCAGTAGCCTCCGGATCTTTCGGGGGAACAAGCAGTCCTGTATGCTGATCGCTTACTACTTCGGGCAATCCACCTACTTTGGTTGCTACCACTGGCAAGCCACATGCAGAGGCTTCAACTGAGGCAACACCAAATGTTTCCGAATCAATGATCGAAAGAATGGTGAAGATATCGAAGCTGTCTAGTAGAGATTTATACTTTTCGAAATCACTGTTTTGATTCACATAGCCATGAAAGGTAATGTGATCAGAAACTGCTAACTCTTTTGCAAGCGACTCCAGAAAACCACGCTGGGGGCCGTCTCCAACGATGTCGAGATGGATGTGCTGGTATTTCTTTCTGAGAATTGCAAATGCTCGAATCAAATATTCAATGCCGTATTTTTCTGTAAGTGTTCTTACTGTTCCAACCCGAACGATCGTTCGGTTGGTACGGTTGCACTCATTAAATTTTTCTGTGGCTACTCCGAAAGGAATTAATCGAACTTCCTTGTCGGTATATTTTTTCATTTCTTCTCGGGTGATGCGCGATAGTACAGAGAGCCCGTCTGCCTTGCGGAAGCTGTATTGCAGCATCTGGCGCATTGCCCATTGCTTTGGACTATCGAAAATATCTGCTCCCCACCCAGTGATGATCAATGGATGGAAATTGCTTTGCGCTGCCATAAAACCATAACTCGTTGCGTAATGGGCGTGCACTAAATCAGGCTTAACGATTCGAATGACTGCTTTCACGCGAGATGCGTTGAGTACGTAATCGAGCTTGGTATTGGTAACTGGTTTTAGAAAATGATAAGTCACATCATCATACATCACTCCGCGCTCATAGGTAATCACATGCATCTTGATGCCAGGTCGGTCCGCCAAAGCACGGATCCACTTCTGGATATGCACACTACCATTTTCACCTAAAAGCAATATCGTCATCGGAGCGATTGGAATTAAGGCTCAAATTTACTCAATAAGCTCGTTTTTTAAGGCTATAGAAGTCCTTGTTTCTTGAAGTTTTCGATATGGTTTTCAATACCCGCCTCAAGGTCTTTGGTATGCTCGAATGAAATGAAACGCTCTAGTTTCTGCACATTGTAGTGCTTGTGAGACGTGAGTTCACGGTACTTTCCTGAATTGAAAAACTGTAATCGCTTTGGCACAAGGTCGAAAAACTTAGCAGCGATAAACACCAAGGGCTTAAGTAATCCAGGAATAGTCTTGGGTTCTGGGGTGTTACCCAAATGTGTTCTGAGAAGTTCAATGAAATGCGCAATGGTCATTGGTGCATTCACATTGAAGAAGCTATTTTCAAATTGATTGGTCTTTATCAGCGCATCTATTGCATGTACGACTTGGGTTACACTCACATAGTTGACCAATGCGCCTTTATCAATAAAGAAGAATTTACCAGATTGAAGTGCTTTGCAGAGCGTCAACAATTTATTGGAGGGGTCTAAAGGACCGAAAACATTCGAAGGTCGAATAGCGATGTAGCGATCTGTATGGCGATCGCCCCAGGCTTTCAATATAATTTCTGCCTCGAATTTACTTTTCTCGTAGGTGTTGTTTGGAAGGCAAATGGTTTCTTCTGTGATTTCATCGAGCTCTTGTTGTTCGATACCATAGATACCTGCGCTAGAAACGTGAAGTACTTTGGTAGGGAATTCAGATATCGCTTCAAGCAAGTGTCGCAATCCCTCGACATTCGTGGCTTGCATGAGAGAGATGTTCTTTTTATCTCCCGCAATGTTGATCACAAAATCTATTTCCGTAAGAATTTCTTTGTGCTGATGAATGGTGCTTAGATCGCCATTCAATATCTCAACCCCATCTATTGTAATGTTCTTTTTTCTCGAAAGAACATAGAGTTGGTGCTGCTGCTTCCATAAAGCAATCAAATGCTGGCCAATGAATCCAGTGCCACCAGTGATGAGTATTTTTTTTGAATTACTCATTGGATGCCATCAGGTGGATTGAATACTCGCTTGAATGTGTAAACATATGCGCTCGCTTTGCGCTGATAGATCACGGAAAAAGGGGACATCAAGCTGAACATTACAAATTTGATGACAACATGATAGGCACTCATGCATTTCACCAAGAAGGTAGCGCTTGCGGAGAAGTGCTTTCTAAAGAATTTTATTTTATTCCAAATTTGATTTGAAATAGAGATGTTGTAATTCTTCTTAGCGCTTTGTCCAATGTGATGAACAACTGTTGCTTCAGGCAGGTACATCAGGGTATTGCCGGCTTTCACTGCGCGATAACAGAAATCAATGTCTTCAATCCAGAACATTTTTTCATCCAGATATCCTACTGATTCAAGTAGTTCTCTTCGGAAGAATATCGCTGCTCCAGAAACACTTTCAGCACTGAATGATTCTTTGAATGATTGATCGCGGTAGTCTTTCTTTCCATTGAGTGCATGCAGATAGTGCATTTCTAAAAAGATCGAAGTCAATGTCGGAAAGCGCCATACACTTTGCTGAAATGATAAATCACTATTCAGAAGCTTTGGCGCACACATGGCTACTTGTGCATGCGTTTCAAGATATTGATATAGCTTACCGATGCTATCATCTTTCACTTCCGTATCCGGATTTAACATGAAGATATAACGGCCTTGAGCTAGTTTGAATGCTTGATTATTCGCGGCAGGAAATCCTGCGTTGAAATGATTATCTAAAAAATGAATATGAGGAAAAGCTTCGGGGATAGCAGTCTTGCTGCCATCTTTTGAATCATTGTCTACTACAAATATTTCTAATCGCAATGCAGGATTGGTAAAAGCATATATGCTCTTGAGACAAGCCAGCACAAGGTCTTTCACATTGTAGTTGACAATAACAATCGATATGTCGATACTTTCTTTCACTTTGCGAGTTTGCCGAATATCTTCGGAATCAAATATAGTGGACTACTCCATACAGCAGCTCGTTTCAAACTCCGTGGAATAGGATGATCCATGACACGCTTCCAGTTGATTTGCTTTCGCACGCGAGCATCAATGATGAATGAGGCTACTGCTTGGAAATAGCGCTCGCGCCAAAGTCTTTTTTCAAAATCATTTCTTACCAACGATAAGTACTTGGCTAGTACGAGCGCTATGTCGCGTCGATTCTTGGTTAGATCTGTTCGTGAAGAGCTACTTCTATGAATACGATAATAAGCACCCACTTGATCATCGTAGGAATATCGAGCACCGTTCAATGAAAAATTGAGGTGTAAGTCCCAGTCTTCGTGGGTTTGAAATTGAGGGTCCATACTGCCCCAACGATCAAAACAACTTTTTCTAAAAAGAAAAGCATGTATCGGAATCATGAGGTCTAATTCCCATCGCGATAAAAAATCTATAAAAGGTTGAGAACCGACTTTGTTTTTCCTAAAATCTTCTTTCCACTCTTTTGTGAAAGGAACATCCACGAAGCGATAATCTGAATAGACAATGTCTATGGCTGGCTGCTCATTGAAAATAGTCAATGCTCTTTCGAACTTTTCTTTCGATATGTAATCATCCGCATCTATGAGTTGGATATAGTCTCCAGATGCGCGTTGTATGCCATTGGCGCGGGCTGCCGCAGGTCCAGCATTCGCTTGTTGGATAAGGATAATTCGCGCGTCATCTTGTATTGCGGATTCAATCAACTCAATGCTATTGTCTGAGCTGCCATCATCTACGATGATACATTCCCAATTGGGGTAGCTCTGTTGTTGAAGACACGCAAAGAGCTCTGGCAAGTAGTGCGCGTAATTATAGTTCGGCACAATCACAGATATTTTTCCTTCGGCATTCATCATGCGTTGGGAATAAATATTCGTTTGATTTTTCGAAGGGCTTTGGTCAAGAAGGATTTTTCTCTTGCCTGAATTTCCAATGATTCGTTTAATTCTTCATCGGTGAAATACTGCGCTTGAACTCGCATGCGCTCGTCGTGATGCTTTGTTGCATGCTCAGGATTTGAGCTGACTCCAGTAGTGTCGAAATGGGATACTACCACATCAAGATGCTGATAGCTTGCATGATATTTCCAAATGGCTTTGATAAAAAAATCATAGTCTGCAGTAATGCGAAATGATTCATTGTAAGGACCGGTTAATTCAAAAACGCTGCGTTTAATCAGCGTTGCAGGATGCCAAATGGAGGTTGTAGCAAATAATTTGAAATCAATATTTTTCGATTGCTTTCTGATTTGTACACCATCATCATATACAAATCCCATGTTGCAAAGTATGAGGTCGGCCTCTAAATTTTGCGACATGATTTCTGCAATTGCATTATCATTTGCAAGACAGTCTCCAGAGTTTAAAAACAAACAATAGTCGCTGGTAGCCTGCGCCAAACCTTTATTCTGAGCATTAAAGATTCCTTTGTCTTTCTCTGAAATGCTGTAATAAAATTTATCAGAGTATTGCTGAATGTACTCTGCGCTTCCATCGGAAGATCCGCCATCAATTACGATGTACTCTATGTCTTTGAAGGTTTGAGAAAAGACACTTTGCGTGGTTTTTTTCAATCCTTCAAGATCATTGTAATTGATAGTGATGATGGATAAACTAGCCATTCTTAAAAGGCGTTGAGTGCATCAATAACAGTTTGTATTTCTTCTTTTTTATGGAAAAAAGAAATAGGCAAGCTCAAAGTAGTGGCGTGAATCTCTCTAGCAATTTCACTGTCTTGTCCGTCCAATATCCCTTTCATTGCTTGTTGATCAATAGGTGCGACAGGATAATGAATATCAGTCTTGATGTCTTTGCTCAGTAAATAATCACGCAATTCATCGCGCTTTGGGTGGCGAATATTGAAGATGTGATACACATCGAAATATCCATCTTGCACGATTGGTTTGATAAACTGATCATTCAACTGATCAAGATACATTTTGGCCAATTCACGTTTGTGTGCATTTATATCATCAAGTCTTCTGAGCTTGATGCTCAAGAATGCGGCTTGCACTTCATCCAAACGAGAGTTGTATCCTACTACTTCGTTGTAATATTTTTTTTGACTACCATAATTGCGAAGCGTACTCATTTTAAGTGCAAGCGTATCATCATTGGTAGTAGCAGCTCCTGCATCGGCAAGGGCGCCTAGATTTTTTGTTGGATAAAAACTGAATGCACCGTAGTGTCCCCAATTACCAGCCTTCTTTCCGTTGAGATGCGCTCCATGTGCTTGCGCGCAATCTTCGATGACAATCAAACCGGCGTTGTTAGCAATGGTCATGATGTCATCCATCGCACACATTTTTCCATATAAGTGAACCACCAAAATCGCTTTTGTACGAGAAGTGATCTTTTCTGAAATGCGCTTAGGGTCTATGTTGTAGGTGGTAATGTCTGGCTCAACGAGAATTGGTTTCAATCCGTTGTGAACGATGGCGAGTATGGTAGCGATGTAAGTATTGCTTGGCACTATTACCTCGTCGCCTGGTTTGAAATCATATGCTTTCAATGCAAGGATCAATGCATCGAGTCCGTTTGCAAGTCCTATTGAATGTTTCGTGCCGCAGTATGTAGCGAATTCAGATTCGAATTGCTTCACTTTATTTCCAAGGATATACCAACCGCTGTCCATGACTTCTTGAAATGCTGTTGCATATTCCGCAGCGAATGGGGCGTTTACTTTTCCAATATTCTCGTATTCTATCATGCCTTAATAGGGTTCATGAATATAATCTGCTGGATCAAATTCTTCACTTGCAAATACCATCAAAATAGCATCTGGGGTGAAGTCAAACATGGTATGCCAATCTTGAGGTTCAAGAATGAGGCATTTATTGGGTTGATCCAATCTCCAATCCGACTCACTTTTGTTGTCGTTGTTGTAAATAGTGCATGCACCTTGAATACAAACCGCTGCTTGAATTGTCTTGTGATGACGATGTCCTCCGCGCTTTGAATCATCTACTCCGTAGATGTAAAAAACACGCTTGATATCAAAGGGTAATACCTTTTCAACCACGGTCAAATTTCCGCGCGTGTCAGTAAAGGTTTTTAGATCGATAAGATGGGCCATAACTTGTATTCAGCCCAAAGTTAAGCATGAAAATCGTTATCGTTGTAGAAATAGTAATGGCGGGCGATGCGGTCGCGCAAACCCGCGCCTAGTACGTTTTTCAATGATCTCTTTACTCCGCTTAGATAGAAGCGAATAATGGTGGTGAAATTTAGAGGCGGATAAGGAGAAATGCCGGCAGAACCATGAGGGTTGAAACTATTGTCTACAGCCGATACTTCGTCCTTTGCGCGATTGAGAAGAGCTACATAAGGTTTGTAGAATTGCTCGATGATTTCAGGAGCAATCTCATAGTATTCACCAGTAAGACTTAGGATATTGTTTTCGAAGAATTTCAACCCGTGAAAGTGAAAGAATACCGGATTGAATGTCTTGCCAGTTGCGCTTTCGGTGCCGATAAGCTCTTGGCCATTTTTTCCAAAAGTAAATTGCTGAATATTCCAAGGTGCGAGTCCACCCCCGAGGTGCTTGAGCTCGTGCACATTTCCAAAACGAGGCTGGAATTCATCGAGGTATTTCTGATCTCCAAATTTCCCATCTTCAACTCTTGCATAGCACCAGTCAAGGCAAGACTGACGCCACCATTCGAGCACTTTCATTCCTGCTTCGTTGTTCTTGAAGGTCACAAATTGTACGCAGTATCTTCCTGAAATGGCAGATTGATCATACTTTGCAGTGTAGCGATGTGCGGTGATCAAAGTGGAGTTGTTACCCATTTCATCGAATAGCACTCGCGGATCGCTGTAAAACAACATATCGGCATCGATGTAGGTACAATTGCTGAGGTTGAAATGTGTGATGGAGTGGTGAATCGTGGAGGCGCTGCATGTCCAACAATATTCGGCCGCCGAACGATCTTTCTTGACAGCTAGTAATTCAGGACTTTCAAATTCCTTCAGGCTAATAATGGTCGCGTGCGTGAGATTTAGCTTGCGCAATACTTCGAATGATTTATCATCGAAGGCATAGATATATAAATGAAAATCTTTGCAATGCCTTTCTAAAGATTGATACATCACCAATCCACGACTGAGGTAACTCGAGTTAAAAAGGGTGCAAAAATTTATGGTCATTTTTTTCTTTTCAAAATAAATCCATTGCGATAAGTCCACTCGTCATCAATTAACTCGGATGGGTCGAAACCGCTGTCAAATGTATCTTCCATGGTGTATTTATCACTCCAGAATTCAATGAATTTTTCTTCATTAAAATACCACGCTGGGTAACTCGCTTCGTAAATGGATGGTGGTACGATTTGTTTTGTGATGCGATTTTTTTCTCGTTTCACAAAAGCTGTCCGATCGATGATGATGGTGTCGAAATCGAACTGTTTCATTTCCAACATCCAATCGAATGGATTGGGCAAGTATTGCAAAACACTTGATAAAATCAATACATCATGCTGATGTTCTTGCTGTGCCTCTTTGATGGTATTGTAAAAATGAAGCTCGTCGGATGCGAGGTAGTCTTTCCCTGCGGCTACGTAGTTAGGCTGTTCAACAATACTCCAGTGGCATGATTTAATATTGTTTAGATAGTCTCTGTTTTGAAAATAAGTACTACCCAATGATCCGCCGAAATCGATGACGTGAAGTTGACCGTCTCTGCTATCCGCTACTTTTTGTAAATTATACAATAAGGTTTCACAGATTTTTACTTCATCAAAAAGTACAGAATCGCGCTCGTATTTCGCTACGCCATATTTCACTTTTAAAAGCGCATCCTTTACTGTTTCAAGGATGATTTCTTGGTCGTAGCCTCCGCATTCAGCGCTGGCTTCCTGCCAAGTGGCGTAGTCGCCGAACCAACCGTATTCTTTTTTTGAAGGAGCTATTTTATTTTTTATTCTGGAAAAATAATATCGCGCCCTGCGCTTCAAACCACTGATCACTTTGTGCATCAGTGAAGGTTTACGCTGAGTTTTTTTGAAAAAAGAAATGAATCTTCTTCGATACACCTCTGACTCTACAATGGTATCTGGAAACTTATACGATTTTGCTTCTTTCACGTTGGTGTCAAAAGCATTGCTTGAAGCCACGTTATGTGTGCCCGATCCATCATTTCCAATATTGGCTACGAGTGATTGCGCAGGATATAGACAAAGACCTTTTTGAATCAAAGCACTCGCGTACCACAGTATGGCCCACGATTGATTTTTTCCTGCAATTCTATCTTCCAACATCTGCATGTAGGGATAGCTGCTATTGAAAGAAAACGTCCTTTCTAATTGCTTTGTCTGTATTTCTTTTTTGAGAATACTAGGATTCGTTTGAATCTTTTCCCAACGGTCTATCCATGTCGCCCAGCCCCAACAATCAGCTCCTTTAATAAAGAATGCTTCGTTGGAATCGTGAGGAATAGGGTAGGTGTAACCTGAAATGCAGTGCACGTTTTTGTGCTGCTCATATTTGTCCAATGCAGCATTCATAAACGTTAAGAAGTTGGGTGCAGTAACGAGATCATCCTCTAAAATAATAGCTCGTTTGTGACGCTGCAAAATGCCACTCACTCCATTGATAATGGAAGTGTAGAGTCCTTTGTTTTCTTCTTGAAAAGTGATGTGCAGATCTCTACATCCAGAAATATTTTGTACGATATCACGAACTTGCTTAACGCGCAGAAGTTGCGTCTCTGTAGCGTTCTCCTTTGGTGCATCACAAAAAACAAATACATCCGTTTGATCCCATCCTTCGTTACGTGAAATCGCCTCTATCATCTTGAGGGTATGATAGGGTCTATTGTAAACGAAGAGTAGGAGTGGAGCACTCATTTCTTTCGGTAAATGGTCGTTTTATGAAACCATGTGATGTATGGAACGGGTCCATAAACATCTAGCACTTTTTCAAATTGAGAAGCGAAATTGGCATTGAAATAGGCGTTGTAATATTCTCTTTCGCTATTGTCAATTACAAGATATCCGCCTTTTTTAATCTTGTCAATGCTATGATACACGCACGATGGACGTGAGCGACCATCCACTAAAACCAGATCGAAAAATCCATTCTCAAATCCATCGATTTTAGTAGCGTATGATTTGAAATTTTTAGTCTTATACCCTTCATCATCCGAAGTGTAGTGAAGAGGATTTTCAATCTCAGGAGCTGCTACAAGGTCGCCCTGCTCAGCTTCAATCAAGTATCCATTCCAAGCTGGAGTTGTGGATTGAAATGATTTGGAGATGTTCTCAAACCACTCTTTGTGATGCTCTACGGTGTAGACATGACATTTTTTTTTCTGAAAAAAAACAGTAGAACCGCCACCACCAAATTCGAATACTCGTGAACCTTCTGGAAGGTGTTGATCGATGTAATCTATTGCTTGAAATGTGAACCAAGGCAAGCCAAAATCCAAACTAGATTTTCCTTCGATCAATGTTTTTTTCCAACGAGAATAATACTTCCATGATTGGCTGGAATCAGCCGTCAACGACTTGTGTCGTCTGATTTCTCGATAAAGAGTGAGTGCTTTTTGAAGCATATTATTTCAAT
>Ga0315907_10001524_pt1 | contig 31195 bp, 42 predicted proteins | sample LakEriMetagenome_3_FD_203525 | JGI IMG/M metagenome (GOLD analysis project Ga0315907, IMG submission 203525) | Freshwater fungal communities from buoy surface, Lake Erie, Ohio, United States - Buoy 12 MA123 | ecosystem: Environmental > Aquatic > Freshwater > Lake > Lake biofilm | place: USA...
GCCCAAATAGTTCGAGCACTACAACACCGTTCACCCGCATCGCGCTCTCGGATATCGTTCACCTCGCGAGTTCATCGCGGATCGCAAAACCCGGTAGGCCGTGTCCGGAAATTAGGGGGCTACAACACTTCCCTTGCGCTCTGAATATCTCTTCGTGCGGTGCCATACTAAGTCCGTGACCTATTGCCTTCATAATCTCGAGATCATGTTTGGCGATGCCGTTGAGGTTACGCGTGAAGGCTTCGACGCGATCTTTTGCCAACTCGCGCGTCACTTTCTCTTCACGTTTGAGAATCCACAGTGCGACAAAAGCGGCAACTCCGCCCGAAATCGCCGCTCCAAGGATATTTGCCGCCGATTGCAACCACTCCCCCGGCGTTGGGTGGCTTGGGTCAGTTGCCAATCCCTTAATCAAAAAGGCGAGCACTATCCCAAAAGCGCCCGCTGTGAATCCGATCACGGCGAGCCACGAGACATCGGCGTAAAGACTTCGGTCTCTTCTCATACTGCGAATCGTAACAGCACATTCGAGGCGCCTCAACGGAGGATGGCATATGCCACATTTCGCCAAGCAGCCTTACCAATACAGAGCGAACAGTGCGCGAGACGCGCATTGCCGCCAGAGGCTGGACTTATTTCGGGCGCGACCGTTGGATCTGGCAGTGTACCTTCATTAGATTTCAGTAATTTATACCGTTAAATGAAAAACAGCATAGTTCTTGATGTATACTCACATTTATGTTCGAATCAATCATCGTCGCCGGGGTCGCCGCCGGCCGCGTGCGCTATTTGAAATGTAAAGAAAGACGAGCGGGATTCCGTGTAGCCGGACAGCCAATTTGAAATTCAGGGACAGGCAGTTTGAATTTCTTAAAACCTACCACAAGCGTTAGAGACTAACGCTTGTGGTAGGTAAGCAGTCGCATTTTATGGGATCACTGTCCGATGGACTGGATGCTCGCGGCAGCCTTCATTTGCGCGAGACCGGTCGGGCCGTCGACTCGGCCGGCAACCATTCTTTGCTGGACCGCTGATGCCTTGGCGATGTCGATTCTGAGGTACTTGCGGTCCTCTCCGAGGTTGCGATCAATCAAGGACACGTAGCTGAACCTGTCGAGCCCGCGTTCGCGTGCCGCAAGCCCCCCGGCAGCGCCGGCGACGAGTAGCCAACCGTCGTAGTTGACTACGCGGACCTGGGACACGCAGATAACCGAACACCGCGCGCCGTCGGCAGCCGGGCGGCATTGGCTGCGATGGGTCTCGACCAGCGTGTTGACGGTGTTTTCGATGTCGCGCGCCGCCGACGTGCCGACCGCTAGATCGCACGCAAAAGCGGTCCCCACGAAAGCGACGAGCGCCACAATCCCCGAAATCACGATCTTCATATCTGCGGTCTCCAGGTTGTAGTTGAAACACCATCTTATCTCGGCCGTGTTCTGTCAATCAGAATTCAATCTAAGTCCGCTGACGCAAGGGCACGGTCGAGAGTTCGGTACGCATGCGCTGCAGCCAATGCGAGAACCCCGTTACCGGCGACGCGGGATCGGTCCAGCCGTCGGGCCAGCCCATCAGCGCCTCGAGGAAGCGTGGGTTCAGCGTGCGGGCGTAGGCGGAGCCAATTCTTCCAGGCCACAAGCTCGCCAGGACCGGGCGGGAAGACTCCGATACGAGCGAACGCCTGGCGCCGCCGGCCGCCTGCGTCACGTCCCACAGCACCGACCACGCGAGTGCGGCCCCGCTGATGCTCATCGTCTGCCACGCGTCGGGGATGGGCACGAAACGCAGGCCGCGCGGGCCGATCTGCATCCACACATGATTGCCGTTGCGGATCGCGGTCGGCGTCGGCCAAAGCGAAAACCCTGGCCCGCGCATGGCTCGCGCCGACTTCGACGCCTTCGACGACGCAAGCTGCAACGCGGAAACCCAGTTGCTGAAGGTCGCCGACGACGCGGTCGAAACCGAGGGTGAGATGGCCCCGCACGTTTTCGACGAAAACGCGGCGGGGCTGCATCTCGCCGACGATGTGCTTGATCGCGGGCCACAGATGACGCGGGTCGGCCGAGCCCTTGCGGTGGCCGGCCGACGAGAACGGTTGGCACGGATAGCCGGCAGTGAGGATATCCACTCGGCCGCGCCAGGCGCGCCCATCGAAGGCTTTGACGTCGTCCCAGATCGGGGCGTCGTCGAGAGAGCCGTCTTGCATGCGCGCTTTGAGGATCGCGGCCGCGAAAGGATCGCGCTCGGCATAGCAGACGGTTCGGTAGTTGGGATCGGCGATGTGGAGTCCGAGTTCGAGGCCGGCAGCACCGGCACATAGAGCCACGCCATGCACGTAATTCTCCTTCGAGAGACGCGCGGCGGCGTTCGGGGTTTGATGGGCTCGACGGCCCTTCGGTTTTGAAACGGTTGAGCGCGCCGCAACGCGGGCACTTGATCTCGACGTCAAGCGGCCCGCTGGCCCTCGCCAGCAGCCGCCCGCACGAACAGCGGTAGTCGCTACGCATCGAATCGCCCTACACTCGTTCCCGCCCCAGGCCAGGGGTGGCGGGTCGGCCGCAATGCGGCCGGTTGTGGTCGGGCACGTTCGCGCGTGCGGTTTGCGCTGCGTCAACAGCGCATCCCCCGCCGGTCGCTTTGGCGAGTGGTTCTTCGTCATCCGGGCCAGCCGGCTTCGAGGTCGTAGGCAAGCACGGCGGCGGCCGTATCGAGGGCCGAGATTGCTTCGCTCTTCGCGCGCTCGGCCGAGAAACACGCTTGAACGTGCGCGCGCACGGCTTGCGCGACGCCGAGCAGCTGCACGGCCGAGAGTGTCACGAAGCCGGCCGGCGTCTTCCAATCGACGGTGTAGGCCGCATCGAGCGTGGCCGCGAGTGCAGCTCCGGTAATCAAAGCCTGGCTTTCGCGATCGGTGCTGACGGCAAGCCCGCCGATCGAGACGCCCGCGATCTCTTTTGCGTAGCGTCGCGCCGACAGCTCCGCGAGCTTCGCTGCGCGCACGTCGGCGACCGGCATGTCGGCGAGGGTGTAGACGCCCGGTTCGGTCTCGACGCAGCTTTGAAAGCGCGGATCGTAATCGGGCGCCTCGGGTACCGGCGCAAGCCCCAGATCGGCGCGCTCTTCTTCGGTCATGCCGCCGAGCCAGTCGGCCGGATAGTTGAAATCGCCGCGCGTGTAGCCTTGCCCCACGCGCACGATCTGTCCGTCGGGAAATCTGAAGCGGCTCATGTCAGTTCACCTGTGCGTTGTTGGCGTTTCGGTTGGGGGCCGCGAAGCGCGGTCCTGCGGTGGCGGTCCAGTTGTTGGTGCCGCTCGCATTGTAGGAAGCCGAGGACGTTCGCAGCTTGAAGCCGCCTGCGATCTTGTCGGCGTGCGTGCCCCAAATGACGGCATTGCCGTTGATGGAGATCGATGCGGGCGTTCCTCCGAGCCAAACCACCGGGCCGTCCGACGACGCATTTCCGGTAAAGCTGCCCGAGAGCGCGTGGGCCGCACTGGCAATGTCGCGCGTCGAGATCGCGCGATACCCGGCCGTGGGGCTCTGCGCCCAAGCGCGCGCGCCGAAATTGAAATGCCAGGTGCCGCCGACCGCCGCCTGAATTTCGGGCCACCAGGTTTGGCCCGCGAGGCCGGCCGCCAGCGACTCCAGAACCAAGGTTCCATTGCGGTAAATCGCGCAGCGATTGGCGTCGATGTCGAACTCGATGCGCGCCACGTCGTTGGTCGACCAGAAGGCAAGCCCCGTCGTTTCGCCTGCCGACGAGACCGTGCCCGCGAAGTCGGCCGAGCGCGACCGAATGTAGCGCTGCGCGCCCGTGTTGGAGCGAATGCCGATGCCGGTCGATTCCGTCGATCCCGGAAACCCAGCGATCTGGCCCTCGAAAACCCAAGCGCCCGACGACACGCCGATCGTGCCGAGCACGTTCGGCGTGGGGCCCGCCACCGTGAGGTTGCCGTTGCTCAAACCGGTTGCTCCGGGCGTGAGCGGGTTCATTGTGCAAAAATTGCGCGAGGGCGTATCGAGCGATTGGCCGAAGGAAGCACCTGCTGCGACGCTTATCCCGCTCGGCGTGAAATTGTTGCCGTTGCCCGAGCTGTCCTTGCCGATGGCGGCGGCCGTCGCGGCCGTGGCGTCGTCGAAACGCCACCACCCGCCGTTGGCGCCGTAGGTGCCGACAAAACGGCGAGGCACCCACATGCCGTCGGCCGCGCGGCCGAAACTCTCTGGGTCCACCACCTGCCCATCGACGAAGATATGCTCGGCCGCGACGCCGTCGTAGTACCAGGTGGCGGACGTTGCGTGTCGCCGCCCCAAAGCTTGCACCGCACCCGCCAAATTGAACGGCACCGCCGAATTCAAGGCCGGATAGTTGGCGGTCTGAAAGCTCGTGAGCTGCGTACCGTTGCGGAAAATCCGCAGCCGGTTCGCAGACGTGGCCTGCGTCGTATCGAATTGGATTAGCGTGTGACCGTGCCCGGTCGGATCCCTGAAAAGTGCGTTGGTGCGCAAAGTGAATGCGCCGTAGCTCGGGTCGCCGACCTCGAAATCGCGTTGCGTCGAAGCGAGCGCGTTGTAGCGAATGCACGCCGCTGCCGATCCGGTATCGACGCCGAGCAGCGCTTGCGAGCCGGTGCCGGCCGCCCACTCGTCCCAAATCGAGATCGTGCATTTGCGATTGTCGGTAGGTGCCGCGACGTTCGTCCGCGTGAAAAACGAGCCGTTGGCCGGGCGCAGCGGCACCGCAAACGGGATCGAATAGCGCTCGGCGCCGAAGGGGATCAGCGGAAACATCGTCAGTTGCTCCAGCGGCCGACGCAGCGCATCGCCGCACCGTTCGACATGAAGGTGAAGATCGAAACCTTGTTGGGACCCGCAGGCAAAATCGGCGCACCTTCGAGGCCGAAATCGTAGGCGACGTTCCAAGCCAGTGTGCGCCCACCGGTCGCGTCCTGATTGACGATGAGTGCGAACATGCCGCCGTCGCGCTGATTGCTCGGCGCGTTGAGGCTGCGGTTGCCGCCAAGCGTCACACGCGCGACCGGCTGGGTGTCGAGGTTCCAATCGATCGTCGGGCCGTCGGTCAAATTCTGCGGCGCGTAACGCTGCGCGCGCGTCCAGGCCTGGACGCTTGCGAGATAGGCCACACCCGCCGGCGTGCCGGCGGCGATCATTGCAGCAATGGCGGTGCGCAGCTGCGTGAAGCTGCCGGCGTCGAGTGCGATGCCGGCACCTTCGATCACGGCGGCGAGTTCTTCCTGCACGCCATCGAACCAGGCGAAGTTGAGCGCGGTTGCCGGAACGCCGGTCGCTTCGTCGCCGCGGGTGAAGCCGTCTTTGCCGGGACCGAATTTGTCGATCTGGCGCGAGCTCGTAGTGATGCGGTTCATGTGGGCGCTCCATAAGCAAAAATCACGTGCGTCTGCCCGGGCTTCAGACGCCCGATCACGCACTCCAAAATCCGATTGCCCCAGCTGCGCAAGGGCTCGTCGCACGCGGAAGCGCACGTCATCGTGCGCACCGTGTTGGCCGGTGCGCGCACGCGCCAGGCGTATTGCCATGGCGGCGGATTGAGCGCGTCGATGCAGCGGCTCACGCACGTGAACACGCGGAACTCTTCGATCGTTACCGTGTAGCCGAGCTGGGCGGCTATTCCGACAAAGTAAGCAATCGACTGCCCGCCGCGCGCGGCGAGCTTGGCGACCAATCGTTGGCGCCGCTCGGCAAGCGTCTGCGCTTGCCCAGCGCACGGGTCGGGCAAGCCTGCCACGCGCTCCCAGTCGGGCAGCATCTCGACCGTGGTGCGCGGATCGGCTTCCTCGCGCAGCTCGGCCGCGCGCATGTCGATGCGCGCGAACTCGACCGCAAGGGCCGTGAGCATGTTCCAGCGCGTCGAGCCGGGCTCGGTCGTCCATGCGGCACCGGGCGGCTGCAGCGAGATGAGCTGGTCGCGATAGGCCGCGATCTTCGTTGCGAGGTCCATCACGGCACGCCCTTCATTACGGCACCCAGGCAATACTGCCGAAGATCGGCAATTGACCGACGCTGGCGACGACGTTTGCCGTGGGGGCCACAAGCTGATTGTCCGTTTCGCCGGCGGCGACCGAGATCGCTTCGCGCATGCGGCTCAAGAGCACGGTGCCCGCCACGGCGGAGTCGCGCGCGACGAGATCGCGAAGCTCGGCTTCGACAGCCGCTTGCACGGCGGGCGTGGCCGGCACGATGCGCACTTGGAAATCGATCGGCAACGCGATCGGGGCAACGACCGTCACTTGCGCCGTCACGGGCCGCACGGTTTCGATATGGGCGGCGACGGTCGCAACGTCGGCCGGCAGCGGGATCGGGTTCGGGCGGCCGTCCATCGCGAAGCGCAGCGTGACCGTGCCAAGCCCCAGCTCGCCCGGCGACACCCAGGCGCGCGTCACACCGGGCACCTCAAGCGCCCAGGTGAGATAGTCCGCTAGCGCACCGCCTTGCGGCGGCGACTGGATGCGCGCCAGCAGCCGGGCAAGCAACGATGCGTCGCTTTCGGTTTCGGTACCCCCTGCGAGACCCCCCGCAGAGCCCGACCCGGCCACCACCAGCGCTTCGCCGGACACCCCGCCGATCGGCGAGACGAAGCGCAACTTGACGCCGCCAGCAGCGTTAGCAGCGGCTCCGGCAATGTCGGCCGTTAACGTCAGCGTCGCCGTGCCGCCCGCAATCGTAGCAACGGCCGTGGTGCGATAGGCCGTGCCGTCGCTGCGAACGAGGGCGGTGGCGGCCGGCACCACCGTGCCATTCGTGCCGGTGATCGTGGCCGCGCCGATGGCGGCCGTCGCGGGTTTGCGCGCAATGCCCCAGATCGACGCGTGCCGCGCCAGCTCGGCCGCGTCGGCGGTATCCGGCAGGATGTCGGCGCGCAGAACGTCGAGGAAGCCATAGAGGCCGAATGCGGTACCGGCATGGGCGCGCAGCAAGGCGGGCAAGACACCTTGCGCCAGCAACGGCTCGGAGCCCGGCATGTTGGCTTCGATGTCGCGCTCGCTGCGCGCGACGAGCTCGCTAAGCGTGGGGCGTTCGAACGGCATCAGCTCGCACCCCCTTGCGCTTGGCCGCTCGGCAGGTTCCACACCTTCTCGAAGCGCAGACCGTCGGGCCGCCAAATCTCGATGGTGAGCACGAGCCAGCTCGTCCGCTCGGCAGCGGCCGACACGTCGATGCGGCGCGCAATCCCGTCCTCGAGGAGCCAGGCCAGCGCCTCGCGCGCATAAGTCTCGGCACGCAGCAACGTCTCCGACGTGAGCTTTTCGCGGCGCAGAAGCCACAGGCGCGAACCTGTGCTGCGACGTTTGCCGGTGGCTTGAACGGCCGCAGCGGATTGCGGCGGGATCACGTCGCCCCAGAAGCCGCGCCGATCGGCGAAGACCTGCGGCGGCGTGACTTGATCCCACGGTGCGCGCGCTTCGTCCGGCAAGCGGTCGCCGGGCAGTGCGCGCGCATCGGAGAACAGCGACACGATAACGGCCGACGCCAAGCCGCCGTCGGTCGCGAGATCGCCGCCATCGAGCAGCAGATCGCTTTGCAGATTTTCGGAGTCGAAGGCGAGCGCTAGATCCATCGCAGCATCTCCTTCACGGCAACCGGGGTGCAGCGATCGCGGCCGTGGCGCCGGCGACGGCACCGATCGTCCAGCTGTCCAACTTGTTGGGCAGCGTCGCCGTGCCGTGGCCGTTGCACTCGACGACGGTGCGCGTCGCCGAGCGCAGACGGGCTTCTCCGCCCGCATCGATTTCGATCTTGCCGGGCGCCGTGATTTTGAGATTGCCGTCCGCGTCCATTTTGAAGAGCTGGCCGAAGCGCGCGTAAACCGCGACCTCGCCGGGTGCGAGATTGCGCGGCCGTGCGGCGGGCGCATGGACGACGATCACGACCGGATGGCCGGCCGCACCGCCAAGCTCGGCATACATGCCTTGCGGGTTGTCGCCCATGTGCGGGCTCGCGGCGAAGCCGTAAGGTTCGAACTGTTCGACATCGTCCCGCACCGTGCCGGCGCGCACCTGGACCTGCAGCTTGCGAAACCCGCCCGCTTCGTTGGCGACGGCCAGCAGCAGGCAGCGGCCGAGCATCGACGCCACGCGCGCTTGAAGAGCTGCGAGCAAGCTCATAGCGAGAGCGCCCCCTTGCGTTCCGGCATCGGCAGCAATTCGAACGCCTGGCGCCGTGCGACTGCGATCGACGTGCGGCTGCCTTGCTCGTCCAAGCTGAAATCGACGCCGACGATCAGCATTTCTTCGTCGATGCCGATGAAATTGTCGCGCACATGCACCATCGCATTGGGCCGCCACAGCGTGCCGGCGGCCGTCCAGCCCGCGACGGTGTAGGTGGCGCGTCGGCTTTTGCCGTAGCGCATGTTGGCTTCCCACTGCGCGCGCGTCGCATACTGCGCTTCGTCGCCGGGCTCTTCTGCGATCACGATCAAAGGGCGATGGCGGCCCATGCCGCGATCGCGCACGACGGCACTGGGCGACACGGTTTGCGCAGGCGCTTGCAGATCGACCGTGGGGTGCTGGCCTTTCACGCGGTACTGGCTGAAACGCTGGCTGTCGTCGAACTCGCCGGAAGCCTCGACCACGTTTTGGTCGAACACCAAGGCGGCGGGCGCGCGGCCCGTGCCGGCGCGCGTGAGCACGAGGCCGCCTTTGCCGTCGGCCACGCGCAGCAACCCGCGATGCCGGCACAGTCGCTCGATCGCGGCCGCGACCGTCTCGCCGTCCGTCAGACGGAAGGACTCGAACGCAGCGCCCGTGTCGGCCGACACGCCGACCTTGATGCCGAAAGGTGCGGCCAAAGCAGCCGCGATCGCTTCGAGTTTTTGGCCGCGCCATTCGCCGGGCTCGACGTCGGCCGAGCAGTCGACCAGGTCGCCGGTCGCGTCGCGTCCCGTGAACTCGACATCGTGACTGCCGGCATCGTAGCGCACGCGCACCGCGTCGATGCTGCCGGTAATCACGGTTGCACCGCCGATGCTCAATCGCACCGCGTCGCCGGTGCGGATGCGCTTGGCACCGGCATCTTGCGGCCAGCGTTCGCTCGCCGTGACGCTGAAGCCGCTGGCGAGCGTTTCGATCGACGTGCGAATGCGCGCCGATTTCCAGCCGCCGTAGCTCTGGCCGCCGACCGTCATCGTGAGTGCGGAGAATTCCGGCGCATTACTCATCGAGCAGCACCTCGATGTCGCGGCCGCCCGGCACGAAACCCGGATGCCGCACGCCGTTGCGCGCGGCGATTTGCGAAGCGCGGTCGAGCACCGTATCGGGATCGTCGCCGTAGAGCTGCCACGCGAGCCGCAACGAAGGCTGCGTGCTCGCTGGGCGAATGTTCGCCACGCGCGACAGGTCGCCCGCCCGCGCATTGAGATCGCGTGCCACGGCGTTGCGCAACGCCACCAGGGCTGCCGCACTGCCGTCGTCGCCAAGATCAGCCGCACGCCGTGCGGCCGCCATCAGCCGCGCATTCAAATCGTCGCGATAGGCGAGCGCTTCTTCGCGACTGGCAAACTCGTATTCCGGCACGCGCCGCGCCTCGGCCGCCAGCGCTGCACGGTCAACGAGCTCGGCCAATGCACGCTCGTTTCGCGCGGCCTGGCTGCGTGTTGCCGTAGCACCCGAAACGCTTTGCGCCTGGCCGACCGTGCGCGGCGCCGTACTCCAGTTTGCGCGCTGGCCGGCATAGGGCTCGTTCCAGCTGCGCAGGCTGCGGGCACCGGCAGCGGGATCGGTTTTCGAATAGCCGAGCAAGCGCGCGATCGACGCGGTGCGATTGGCGAGCTGTGTCGGCCTATCGACAAGATCGGCATAGTCGCCCAGCAACAACGAAGACAGGCTCGACATGCCGCCCCGCCCGCCGGTCCTTGCACTGCGCAAAGTTCCTTCGGCGAAGCCAAGCGCATCGTCGCTCGCACCCAGCACGTCGCGGCCGACATCGAGCGTATCGCCGTCCAACGCGCCATCAAGAGAGACGGCGTTGCGCGAGTCCGCGAAGGCGCGCGTCGCCGATTGGCGCATGTCAGCCACGCGGTCGCGCAAGCGCTCGCGCACGATGCTTTGCCCCTTGGTCGAGACGGCTTCCGAATACTCGATGCGCGCGGGCTCGATCGCAGCGTCGGCCGCCTCGCGCACGGCCGCACCTGTATCCTGCACGGCGGCCGGATAGACATTGTCGGCCGCCTCGAAAAACTGCAGCGTGAACTTGGCGGCACCGCGCTCGCGCGCATTGAAGACGCGCTTAGAGGAAAGGCAAACGACGCGCATCAGCCCGAGCCACGGATGCACAAGCTCGCCGGGCCCCTTTTGGCCGCACGCCTCGTGCAGCTTCTTGGCGTCGTCGAGCCAATTGGGGCCGGTCACGATCGCTTCGATTTCGAACGGCTCGTTCTTGCGCCCGAGATCTTCGGCGAACGCTTCGTCGCGTTGCGGATAGCGATGGATTGCGAGACGTCGGCCGGTTTCGTCGTTGGCCTGGAGCGCGCATTCGAAAGGCACGCCCCTGAACGACCCGGTCTGCACGACGTTTGAAATGCTTGCCGTCATGGCATCGCCATCGTGTGGCCGAGATCGAGGCCGAGATCGACGCCGCCGCTGCTCTGCATTCTCTCGACGCGCGCACGGTCCGTGTCGCCTTCGAGGCGGATCACGATTTGCCCGTCGATCGCCTGTGCCCGGTTGACGGTTTCGCGCAAGCTGCCGCCGTTTGCCGACAGGCTCGCCGCCGGCGCTTGCGCAGCCGTAAGCGCTTGGGCGGGTGCTGCAGCCGACAGGCCCAACGATTTGCGGACGCTGTCGGGCAGCATGGAGGTCAGGCCTTTGAAGCCAGCAACGATGCGCCCGAACGTCGCGTCGAAGAGATTGCCGAGCCATTCGAGCGCGCCACCCAACGCGCTCTTGATCGACGTCCCCATGCCGTCGAGCACCGCCGAAATTTGGCTATCAGCATTCGAAGCGAACCCGACAATGTTGGCCCATTGGTCTGCAAAGAACTTCGAAATCGGCCCCCAGTAGACGTAGATCGCGGTCGCAGCTGCCGCGAGCGCTGCAATCCCGACGATGAGCAAGCCGATCGGATTGGCGGCCAGCACCAAATTGAAGGCGGCCATAACGCCCATGCCGCTGCGAATTGCCGTGAAGAGCGCTCCGATCGCGGCAGCGGCCGGCATCACGACGAGTGCGCCGAGTTTGGCGATCATCGACACCAACGAGCTGCCGAGCAGCGTACTGGCGAGTGCGAGATTGGCGAAAGCCACCACGAGCGGACCGGCAACCACGGCGCCCAATGCGACTGCGATCGTGGTGCCGTAGCCGAACGTATCGCCGACCCATGCGATCGCCGAACCCACTTGCTGCAGCACGTCCCAGAATTGGCCCAGCCCGTCGAGCACCACAGGCACCACGTCGCCCAGGCTTTCGAACCACGCCGCGATCTTCGCGGTCACGATCGGGCTTAACGCTGCCGACAGCTCGATGAAGCGATCGACCAGCGGTTCGACATACGGGATCAGAGCACCACCGATCGCGATGCCCGTCATTTTCACGACCTGCCAAAGCTGCGACAGTTTATCGCCGAATGCCTCGGCGGCTTTGATGGTCTTCTCGTCGAGCACCAGGCCCAGCTTCGCCGCCTTCTCCATCAGTTCCTTGATCGAGCCGCTGCCGCTGTTGAGCAAAGGGATCATGTCGCTGCCCGCACGCCCGAGCAGCGCCATCGCGATCTGGGTTTTGGCGGCAGCGTTGGTCGAACCTTTGAAGGCTTCGGACAGCTCGAGGAAGATCGCGTCGGCCGTCTTGACGTTGCCACTGGAGTCGCGGATCGAGATGCCGGCACTGCGGAACGCCTCTTCGGCTTCCGCGCTCCCGGTCAATGCCGATGCGATGTTGCGGTTCAGGAACTTCATGCTGTCGGCAAAGGCCTCGGGACCCACGCTCGACTGTTCCGCCGCAAAGGCGAGCTGCTGGAACGTGTCGGTGGCAATGCCGGTCTTCTCCGAAAGCATCAAAATTTGCTCGCTGTAATTTGCCGTGGCGCGCGTTAGCCCGAGCAACCCGCCGCCGCCGAGCCCTGCCAAAGCGGCCAGCTTCAAACCGGCCCCGGCCGCCGCCATGCCGACCTGGCCCAAAGCATCGCCGGCCACACGCGCGCGCGCAGCGACGTTCGCAAGACCGACATCTTGGCCAAGCTTCCCCAACGAGGCGGCAACGGCGCGCGGAACCTCGCCGACTTTGTCGAGGGCGCGGCCCACCGCTGCGATCGGCGCCGTGGCCTTGTCGATCGCCTGCAGGATCAGCTGGACCGTCATGCTCGACATGGTCTCAATCCTTCTTGGAAACGCGCATTGCCTGGCCGTGCCAGAACATCAGCTCTTCGCGCGTGAAATCCCCGATCTCGCGCGCGCCGAATTTGAGGATCAGGGCGACTTCGCCGGCAACGTCGCCGACGTCGGAGGGCCACCCTCCACCAAAGGGCCGACGATCCCCATGAGGCGCACAAAGTCGCGCGCGTGCATGTCCGCGATCGCGGACGGCGGCACGTTGGCGAGGCGAGCGGCGATACGCGCAGCCTTCTCGGTTTCGCCCTTCGCACCGTCGGCGGCAAAGAAATCGCGCGCGCGCACGTCTGTGCGCAGTGCGAGCTCCGACACGCTTTTGCCCTCGACTTGGATTGGCCGATCGAGCGTGAATTTGATCGTTTCGGTCTCCGACATGTTCTTCGCTCCTTAGCTCGCGCTCGTACCCTGCTCGGTGCAGCTCTTGGCGTTGATGACGACTTTGAGCTTGCCGTCTTTGAGCTCGGACGCGTCGGCGACCCAGGCGTTCGCGAGAACGTAGACCGGGCCGCTGTCGCATTCGAACGTCGCCGTCGCATCGACGATCTTCATCAGCGTATCGACCGATACGTCGGCGCCGTGGCTGACCTCGCATTCGATCGTCGGCACGGTCGTCTCTTCGGTGAAGCCGTGCACCTTGGTGCCGACGACCGGCGTGCGCTTGACGCCCGCGAAATCCTTGAGCGTGGCGCCCGGCAGCGACTGCAGCAGATTGCCGCCGACCCGGACATAGATTTGACCCGTGCGTTGGTTGGCCGACGCCATGTGCGTCTCCCCTTCGGTTAGAGATTGCGGTTAGAGCTGGCCCTTAGAGCCGGACCCATCCTTACAAACGAAATTGCAGCAGCCCCGCGAAGGTGCGGAACTGGTTGACGAGGTCCGGCGGCACCAGCGCGTTGAGCCGGTTGGGGTCGTTCGTGTCGCGCACGACCTGCAGATCGGCTTTGTACTGGTCGAGATTTTCGACGAGCCCCGCTTCCTGCCACTGCACGAACAACGCGACCAACTCGGCGACGATGTCCTTCGGCCGCGCGATCGTGAGGCCGCCGGGATTTTCGTCGCCCGCAAGCTTGTGGCGCGGGAAACGCTGTTGGATGCGCGTGCGCATCGACCAGCGCAGATAGGCGAGCGTGCGCATCGTCTCGACGTCGAGATAGGCCGTGTCGGCGGCACCCGCCGGATTGGTCTTGTACGTCGTGACCAGGCGCTCGATGGCGACGGTGCCGTCGTCGCCGACGATCGTGGTGGCAATGCCGGCCGCCAGCAGCGTCTCGCGCTCGCTGCGGGTGCGGCGCAATTCGCGCACCGGCGCCATGACGTTCGGCAGCGTGAGATACTGGCGCGGGCGCGCGGGGTCCGGTTCGAACGCGTCGCGTGCGGCGATCTGCGATGCCTTGACCCACGGCACGGTCGGCTCGTTGCCGGCATCCGCGATCGTGAGATGCGGCGAGTTGTGCAGATTTCCAAGCGTCTGCAGCGCCGACAGCGTGCCGCGCGCGGCCGAGTGCGCGTGCGCCTCTTTCATCACGAGTGCGCCGAAGCGCCGCACGAGCTCGTTCTTGAGTTCCGTCAGGCTGCCCGACGACGTCCACGGCCACACGATCGTGTCGAAGCGGTCGTCGGCCATCGCCGCGATCAAAGCGGCGGCCGCCGGATCCGACGTGCCGCCCGACAAAGCAACGACCGCGAGCGCCACGCCGGTCGGCAAAGCTTCGCCGGGCCAGTAGCTGTGGCGCACATCGATCGCGTTGCCGAGCTCGCCCTTGTGGCGGCACGTGAGCGTAACGACGCCCGCCGCCGACGCGGCCGTGACGGGCAGATCGAGATTGGCATTGATCGCCGCCGCCGTGGCCGTCGCGATCGCCGTCGCCGTGTCGGCCGAGGCGACGCCCACTTCGATATTCGCACCGCCGATATAGAGCTCGATCGTGCCGGCGGCCGTCGCGGGACCGGTGAAGGTGAGCGTGCCGGTTGCGGTCACGCCCGCACCGGTGTCGTCGGCGGCGAGCGCGTAGGTTTCGGTGTAGGTGTCCACTTGCTTGAACGCGCGCACCATCGCGGCGAGCTGCGAGCCGCGCCCGAACCAGGCATTCGCTTCGTCCACAGTCGAGATGAGCCGCACCGAGCCTGCCGGCACTGTGCCGGCGGCAAGACGCTGGCCGACGATCAGCGCTTTGTGGCGCTGGATCGGCAAGCCCCGCACCGCGCGCGAGGGATCGACTTCGACATAGGCGCCGGGCGTGCGCATTGAAATCGGAATTTGGCTGAAAGCGCTGGACGTAAGCATGGGATTGGCTCCTGTTCGGCCTGTGCGTTCGAGGGGGGGCGTTAGCGCTGCTTGGCCGGGTTGCGCGTGCTAACGGCCTCGCTCGCGGGTGCAATCTCGACCTCGCCTTCGGCTTCGCGCCGACGCCAGTGCACGCTGTCTTCGACCGTCTCGCCGGCCGCATCGAGCACGCGCTTGCCGTCTTGATGCAAGACGGGGTCGCTGGTCTTGGGTGTCACGCGGATCTGCGGCATGGAAATCACTCCCGTGGTTTGATGGTTTGGCTGCCGTCGCGCGGCGGATCGACGGGCAAGGTCTCGGGGGCTGCGTCGTGCGGCGGAATGTCCCAATCGACATTGACGGTCAGCAGCTCGCCAACAGGCTGGCCGCGCGCTTTGCGTGTCGCGCGCACCGAGAAGCCGATGTCGAGCGCGTAGACCGCCAAGCGCTTTGCCTGCACGAGGCCATTGCGAACCGACTGCATGGCGCCGATCGCGACAGGCCGAGTCACAGGGACGCCGATCTCGTCGAGCCCCAGTGCCGAGCCGTCGAGCACAAGGGCTGCGTCGCCGACGAGCTGATAGGCGCCGGGCTTGCCCGATGCACCCGCGCGCCCGCTGCCTTCGTTGAGCAGCGATTGCGCGCACGCAAAAACCTGAAAACGCAGATCGAAGATTTTGTCCGCACCTTGATCGCTCGGCTCGTCCCATCCCGAAAAGCTCACGAGCAAGGCCGGGAACTTGGCGAGGACCTTGCCGACATCGTCGCTGTCGAACTCGCCGCCGTAGCTGGCGATCGTGCCGAGTGCGTAGGGCGCACCAGCACCCGCGAGTGCTGCCTTGAGGGTATCGACCACAGCCCCCTCGATCTTGCCGAGCGGGATCATCGGTTGCCCCCCTCGAGGAAGATCGAAGCGCGCTTGGCGAGGCCCGCGAGATCGCCTTGCGACAGGCCGATAAAGGGGCGTGCCGGCAGGATGGTTTTGCCGCCGCGCCCCGCACGGCCGCCGAATTGATGGATCGCGGCATAGACGAGATTGGTGCCGATCGCGACTTCGCGCGGACCCGCTTTGAACGTGATGCTGTCGCGCAGATGGCCGCGATCGACGAGCGTTTGGCCGTTGTCTTTCGTGGCGCGCTGCGAGCGACGCCAGGCCGTACCGTCCGGCCCGACATTCGTGCGAAAGCGACGACGCGTCGATGTGCGCAAGCTTTGCCCGAAGATTTCGAACAGCTCGGTCATGTCGCCCGCACGGCGACCGATCGCGCGCAGCGCGTCCGCGACCGGCCCCAGCGTGCTTGCGTCGATCTTGATCGCGACCCCGGCCATGGTCAGAACCCCGTCATCGTGTCGCGGGTGAAAAGGCGCGGCGGCACTTCGATCTCGGCCGTCGCCTGGCCGCCGCCGGCGGGCTCGGTGCCGGCGAGCTGCAGCACGAATTGCCCGGCGGCGATTTCCTGCAGGCGCTTGATCGCGCGCGTATAGCCGTTCGTGAGGTCTTCGGACGGAATGTTGCGCTGCAGGCGGAAGCGCGCGATCTCGCACGCAAGCATCGTCAGCACCGGCGGCACTGTGCCCGAGATCGGCAGCGCGTAGCGCTTGGCCAAATAGCCGTCGATCTCCTCGCCCGCGTCGGCAAGCGCCTTCGCCACGACCGCCGCATCGATCGCATCGAGCGGCGGATCGGCGCGATCGGACACGGCGCGGATTTCGTCCGCGCCGTACCGATCGACCAGATCCTGTTGCGTGGCGTAGGGCATGGCTTACTTGGTGTCCTTGCCGCCGTCGCCCTCGCCGGCCTTGGTCTTCTTCTTGGCCGGGTCTTCGACATCGACCTCGACGGCGACGAGCATCGTCTCGGCCTTCAGCCGTTCGAGCTCTTCTTCTTCGAGCTCGGAGATCGGGATGATCGTCGGCGTGGGGCCGAACTGGCGGCCGCAACGCCAGAAGCTGTTGGTCTTCGCGACGACGTGAAGGGCTTTCATGCTGGGTGTTCCTTCTGGAGTCTGGGGCTGGGGTTTCGGGTTCCGGCGCGGGTTCGGCTTACGTCAGATACTGGGTGACGATGGGCTTCGCGGTGCCCTTCCATTCGTTGGACTCGCCGCCCGTCGCCGCGTCGTTCATCAAGAGCTTGCGCGCGGCACCTTCGTTCGACGGCCCGACGACCAGGTGCGAGGGGTTGATGTTGAGCGGGCGGCCGTTGTCGGCCTTGAAGGCCAGCATGGCCGCGCGCGCCGCACTGTAGTTGGCCGCAGTGAGGGGCTGGCGCGACAGATACGCCATCTGCCACAGACCGAAGCCGACATTGCAGCGGGTATCGACGCCGTAGACGTACTCGTTGCGGTCGAACACGTTGTCGTCGGTCGGCTTGTCCTTGCTGACGAACTCGGGCTTTTTGCGCTGCTGGAAGATGAAGGGCTTGATCTCCTTCGTGAGGTCCATGAGGTACCAGCGATTGCCCGCACCGCCGCCGTGGTTGACGGCAACCGACGTCGAGCCGTCGGCATTCAGCACCGGATGGTCGGTGTCGAAGAAGAACTGGCCGTCGTAGCAAAGCGCGCTTTCGGCCAGGACGATGGCCTCGGCCAGCAGCTCGTCCGGGAACGACGCGGCGGCCGAGCCCATTTGCTTGAAGAAGGGCTTGTAGACGCCCCACTCGTCGTCTTCGATGCGCTCGCGCGGAACCGCGACCGTGTTTTCGAAGCTGCGGTTGCGGATCGTGAAGTCGTGGGTGCGCAGATTGTTGAGGATGCGCGGACCCAGCCATTCGCGGAAGCGTGGCATGGCGCCGAGCCACGGATAGACCTCCGACGATTTGGTCGAAGGCACTTCCATGGCGATCTGCTTGTAGAAGGAGTCGACCGCCCGGATGGACTCGAAGCCGCCCTGGAAGGCGGATTTGTAGCCGATGAACAGCGCTTCGATGCTTGCGCGATTGATGATCATTTTTTCTTGCTCCGTGGAATAGCTTGTCGGGGATGGGCTTTACGCGTTGCGGGCCTAACCGATCTCGACCCAGACGCCGCGCGCATCGACGTCGTAGACGCGCCCTGCGATCGAGCGCGTGCTCGCGCCGTTCGTCTTGGCGACAAGATCGTCGTCGGCGATGAAGCAGTTGGCGCCGATGTCGCTGCGCGCGATGAGGTCGCCGGCCGTCGAGTTGCGGAAGCAGAACACGCCGCGCCGCACTTGGACGGAGATGGCGCTGGCTGCACCGCCGATATTGTTGGCCTCGGCCATCGCGACACCGACGGCTGTGTCGGTGGTGGCGACGCGGCCGGGACGCGCAAGGCCCGCCGCGACGACGACGAGTGCGCCCTGGAAGATGCGCACGCCGGCCTCGACCGGCAGGACGCGTTCGACGGGCTCCAGGTACTGGACGGTTTCGCGGGGTGCGGAAAGCGGCATGGGCTAGATCCTTCTCGGTTCTGAAATTTTGAGGGCCGAAAAACTCGGCGGCCGAAGAGCTTGGGGGTTGCTTAGGCCGTCTTCTTGGCCTTGACGAAATCGGCATGCGAGATGCCCATGCCGTCCGCCACTTCGCGCTCGGCGGCCGTGAGGCCGTCGGCACCGGTCGCAGACGCGACCGCCGGCGTGTCGGTGCCGGGCGTCAGCACGGCCGGCATCTTCGCGACGTAGGTTGCGAAGCCCTGCGGGTCCTTGGTCGCGTAGTCGAGCGCCCAGTCTTTCGCGGCGGGTGCGACCTTGCCGGCCGCCATGGCGCTTGCGACGGCAGTCTGTGCCGTTTCGCCGGCCTTGCCCGCCTTGAGCTCGACGAGCTGCTTGTTGAGATCGGCGACGGTCGCATTCAGCGATGCGATCGCCGTCGCAGTGTCGCCGGTCGCGGACTTGTTCTTGTCTGCCTTGGCGATGGCGGCCGTCAGCACGGCTGCGAGCTCGGCGTCAGTGCCGAGCCCCAACGAGGCCGCGGCGGTTTTGGTCGCGGCCGTTGCGGATGCGTCTTTGTCGATCATCGCCTTGACGGCGGCGACGACGTCGGCCGGCGTGGCGCCGGCGGCGAGGCCCAGCAAGGCGACGAGCTGCTGCAGGAGTTCCATGGTCGGTTTGTCCTTTTCGGTTTTGGGGTCTGCTTCGGATCCGGAAGCGGCGGAAGCCACGGCAACGAGCGTGGTGAAATTCGGGTTGTTGGTGAGACCGGCGTGGCTGATGCGCCGCACCGTGCCGTCGCTGTCGTGGTCGAAGACGGGCGAGATGAAGCGATACTCGCGGCTTGCGACCGCGCGGCCGCCGCTGTCGGTCCATTCGACAGTTCCCCAGATGCCGTCCTCGCGCAGCTCGACATCGACGATCCAGCCAGCGGCCGGTGCGGGTGCGCCGACGCGCGCACCCAAGGCAAGGTCCATCGCGTGGTCGTAGTCGATCGGCAGCGGCCGAGCGGCGGCGGCGGCCTTGGTTTCGGCGACGACGCGTGCAGCGTTGGCTTTGTCGTTGCGATAGGGACCGCGCCCGTCTTTGCCCTTCCACACGCCGAGCGGCATCAGATGCACCGCAGGCGGCGCAGCTTGCTTGCCGTCCGCAGCGATTGCTGCGGCAAGTGCGATCTCGGACGATGCGGCGAACACGGCGAGGGTCACGCGATTTCTCGAAAGGCTCGGGTTTGGGTTGCAGCGGCGGGCGACGAATGGCACCGTACGAACTGCGGCACAGACCAGGCAGGACGACGCGCGTCGCCCGGCACCTGCGCAGGGGCTTCCTCCGGCCAATTGCGGGGGGAGACGGCCGATCGGACGGGGGACCGCCCGCCAAGGGCCGCCCGGCACGCCCGAAAATCGCCCGCTAACGCATACCTAACGCATGGTCTGCCGTGCTCCCGCACCAGGGCTCGCCCCCTGGGGGGTGTCGGGCGCCCCAAAGCGTTAGCAGCGGCCCGGCCAAAACCGGCTCGGCGGGCGTTGGGGCGGGCCATCGAAGCGACCGGCCATTGACCGGCACCGGGAACGGGGGCATAAAACAACCACCGTCGTCGGGTGGGTCGCGCCCCAAAGTCCCGACGGGGGAAGCCAGGCTGGCCGACGGACCTGTGCCACCATCCGAAAAATCGCTTCACGATTCCGCCCCCGGTTTTTTCGGGCGACCGCGTTCGTAGATGCGGGTGCCTTTGCGCACGTTTCCGATTTCGCGATCGGACATCAGAAAATTGAAGCCGCTCCAAATGCCGTTGTCCTGCTCGGCGACGAAGGCGACCGAGCGCTCTTTGCCGAGCTGCAGGCGTTTCACGTAGCGACGACGCAAGCGCACGGCACCGGTCTCGGTGCTGCGCGCGAAAGTGGTCCAGATCTCGGCGGGGTCTTCGATGAGCTCGGGGATGAACGGAAAGAACCGCTCGCGGTGCGCAGCGAGGCGCTTTTCGTCCGCAAGCAAATGATCGACGATCGCGCCATTGATGCGCACGCGGCCGCCCGCCGGATCGACGAAGGTTTTTTCGTCGCCGCCGATCGCGTCGCGCAACACGGCGCGCATGGCATCGCCGTCGCCCGGCGAGACTTCGGCTGCTTGCTTCGCGCGCGCGGGCTCGGCGGCCAGCGGCGGCACGCGTTCGGGCGGCGGCTGCAGCGGCGAAGCGATCTCTTCGAACAGGCCCGCGCGTTCCATTGCGAGGCGTTCGGGGCTCAGCGCCAGGCCCGCCGCCTCGCCCACGTTGGTGCCGAATCCGGTGTCGATGCCTTTGGGCACCTGGACCTGCATGTCGCCGTCGGCGGTCTTCACGGTGCGCGTTTCCATCTCGACCGGCGGGGCTTTGTCGGGCTCGATGCCCTCTTCGTCGAGATCGACCTGGTCGAGCGCTTCGACCGTGCAGCGGCAATTCCAGCCGTTGGGCGGATAGTGCGTTTTCCAGAACGCGTCGTCGGCATCGAGCACGAGCCCGTCCCACTGGCGATGCTCGTCGCGCGTGCGGTCGTCTTGGACCGCGACGTAGCGAAGCCACTTGTGCGTCTTCTTCGTGCGCTGGATCTGTGCCCATTGGCCGGCCGCACGCGCGGTGCGCAAGTTCGTGTCGAAGATCACGCCCGTGCGCCAGGCGCGGCCCTTGGCGCTGTCGGCACCCGTGTAGTCCGTCCAGCCATTGGCCGCGACGATCTGCGCAAAATCCTTGCGGAACGTGTCGAGCGTGGTGCCGTCCGCAAGGGCTTTGTCGATCGCGGCGCGAAAGTCGGCGAGCAGCTGCGCGTTCGTCGCACCCGCCACCACGAAGCCGCGCGCGTGCATGCCCTCGTAGAGGGCGCGATAGTCCTTGCTCGGCATGTCGATCTTCTGGCGGAAGAACGCGATCGCCTCGTCGAACGGCAGATCGAATGCGCCAGGCACTGATGCGGGCGAGCTCGTCATGGCTTGCGCCTGGATCGAGCAGTGGGCGGTCGGACTGCGGGCACTGCAGCTGCACCAGACAGATGGGCGAGCGTCATGCCGTCGCGCATGGCTGCCGCGAAATCGTCGGCCGACAATTCGCCGGCCAAACCCAACAGCGCGTCCGACAGATCGTCGAAGCTGCCGGCACTCGCGACGGCTTTTTCGATGCGCGCGAGTTGCGCCGCGATCGCAGGCTCGGCCGCCGCCGCAAGCTTGGCGGCAATGCGCGTCGTATCGTCGCTTGCATCCGCCGCTTGGCGGGATGCCAACGCATGGAAGGCGCGGGCCAGGGCATCGCTCGAAGAGGCAGAGGCCGTTGCTGGCGGCATGGCTGCCGGCATTGTGGGGGCCGGCAGCGCCGGCGCCGGCGCCGGCGCTTTGAGCAGCACCGCACCCGGTTTCGGATCGCCGAAGCCGAGCTTGTCGCGCACGACGCTCGCTTCGACCTCAAGGCCGAGCGGTACCAGCTTCGTCAACGCATCCGACATGGTCGATACGTCGAGCGTCTTGGGCGACGCCATGCGCAAATTCGGATAGCGGCGCTTGGCACCGTTGGGTGCCGGACCAAAATTCAGATCGACAACCGGTTCGACGAGATCGCGCCGCAGCGATTGGGCGAGCTGCAGCGCATCGGCATCGCGAATGTCGATGCGCACCTCGTTCTGCACCTTGCCGACCGCGTAGCCGCCGGCGACGGCATCGGTGGTGCCGGTTTGGCCGAGCACGAGTTTGGAAAGCTGCAGATCGCAATAGGTCGCGAACTTTTCGAACATCGCACCGTCGCGATTGCCGCTCGCTTCGACGAATTCGACGGCCATCGATTGCGGGATGATCGCCGCCGCGTCGGCCGCGATGCTGGCGATCGCGCGCAGCAGCGTGCGCTTTTCCTCCGGCGTGGCACCCGCATGGTATTTGCCCACGCGCAGCGGCATGCCGTAGATCTCGGCGAACTGGAGCCAGTTCTTGAGATCGAAGTTTTTGAACAGATAGACCCAGGCGGCCGGCCGCGCCAAACCGCTGCGCGCGGGCAACCCTGATTTTGCTTGGATGTTGCAGACGACGAACTTGAAGGGCGCCAGCGGCTTCAGCTGGGGCGTGCTGCGCGAGTCCGGGCGTGCGAGCGCGCCCGCCCCGAGTTCGCCCGGTTGGCTGCGCAGCATCGGCGTGCGCCGGTCGAGTGGATCGAAATCGATCCAGCGCGGATCGACCCATTTCAATTTCTTCGGCACCCACCGTTCGCCGGTGAGGTCCCACAGAATTTCGGTAACGCTGATCCCCTTGCCAATCGCGTCGAGCATGTCGAACAAAGCCGTTCGCACCGCATCGCCCGTCACCACGTCGCGCACGAAATCCGCGATCGCGACGTCTTGCGGATCGTCGCTGGCGGCCTCGACCACAGGTTCGAGTGCCGACGCGGCGAGCTTGCGCGTGCGCAACACCGAGACGTAGTGCGCGTCTTTTTCTTCGATGCGCTCGGCGAGCTCGAAATAGCTCTGCGGGTCGCCCGCCTCGGACTCGCGCAGCAGCGACGCCAAGCGCACCGGCGTGAGGCCCGTCGACGGATCCTGCGCATCGACGGTGCGCACGCCCGTGAGCGTGGGTGCGGCCTCTTCGCGCATCAGACGCAAGCGGTCGATCGGCTCGCCGTCGGGTCCCAGCAAAACGCGCATGTTGGGATTTGTATTGGGAACTTCGCGCATCAGAACGAGCCTCCTGCAAAGATGCCGGCCGGCATGTCGTCCCCGTCTTGCGAGTAGGGGCTTTGCGTGTCCGCGTGCATGCGCATGTCGCGGCCGCCGCCCCGTTCCGGCGTGGCTGCCTTGGGCACGGGCGTGTATGCGTATTCGATCGGGTCGGCAGCACTCGCATAGCGCGCGAGTGCGCCGGCAATGCCGGCGTCGCCATGCCGGCCGTTGCCGTCGCTGCCGATGCGGCTGGCACCCGGCGGCAGGCGCGCAACGCCGCCCACCAATTTGAACTGCATCAGATCGTCCACGACGTCCGCGTCGCGCGGCACCAAGAAAATGCCGTCGTCGAGCCCGGCCTTGAGCTTGGGCATATGCTCGCGGTACCAGCCCTCGCTGAGCTGGATCGGTTCGATGCGGCTGCCGTAGGTCTGCATCGCGACCTCGGCGAGATAAGCACCGTTGCCGCCCTTGTCCATCGCACCCTTGACGAGACGCGAGCCGAGCGCATTGCACACGAAGAACAGAATTTGCCGCTGCTGTTCGAACGGCACGCCGCTCATCTCGACAAGGAACGGCGGCCGCCACACAAGCGCTTCGTCGCGCTGGATCGGCCACAACACGGAGCGATCGACCTCGCGGCCGAAATCGAGACCGAATGCGGCGATGTGGTGCGGATGCAATTCGCCAAGCAACGGTGCGACGTTCGCAGCCAACCACGCATCGATGTCGGCTTCGCGCGCCGCGACGGGCAGCATCGTGAAAGCCGCGTCGCGCGCGATGCGCAAAACCGGTACGTCGATCGTGCGCGTTTCGAGAACGCCGCGCGACAGCCAGGTGCCCGAGCCGGCCGCCGGCACGACGTCGAGCTCTTCGCTCGCACCGGATCCGTAGAAGCCGTAGATCTCCGCACGCCAGGCGGCCTCGGCCTCTGGCGTCCATTGCTTGCCTCGCACGAAGCAAATGCGCTTGTAGAGCCCGTCCGCCAACGCATCGTCGAACGTCGTGCGCAGGACGGTCCCTTTGCGCTTGCCGGCACGGATCTCCAGGATCAGCCGATTGAAAGGGTTGTCGGCACCGTCGTGCGAACTGATGACCGCGACGCGCCCGCCCCAGATCAGCAGCGCCATCGCGGCCTTGATCACTTCGTCGAGATCGTCGTGGAACGCCGCTTCGTCGAGGATCACGAAGCCCTGGCGGCCGCGAAGACTGCGCGGCTTCGAGGTGAGCGCCACGATTTCGAAGCCGCTGCCGAACGAGATGCGGAAAGCGTTGACGCCCTTTTCGCTGCCGTCGTCGAACAGAAACTCGTGCACGCTTGCGGCGGCCGGCTCGATCGCGCGCGCAAAGCTTGCGCATGTGTCGATGAATTCGCGCGTCATGTCGAGCGCGTAGCCGAGATACAGCACGTCCATGCCGCCGGCCGCTTTGGCCTTCGCGGCCGCCAGCACGGCGGCCGACGCGACCGCCCACGTGATGCCGATGCGGCGGCTCTTCTCGTACACGACCAAAGCTTCGGTCGAGACCGAATGGAAGAGGCGCTGCTGGTAGGGCAGCAGAACGCTTTCGATCTGGCGCAAGGGCGGGGACGTGGCTGCGGGTGCGGCCGGGGTTTTCGGCTTGCTCGAGGAAGATTTTTTGGCCCCAGCTTTGGTCGCGGGCGCTTTCACGTCTGCACCTGCGGTGCGACGCCCACGCTCGCTGATACAGGGGCCACGCCCAAGATCGTCGCGGCGATCGTGTCGGCGAGCTCGGCCGAGATGCCTGCGGCCTTGGCGGCCGACTTGGCGAGCTCGGCCGCTTTGGCGCGCGCGCGTTTCTCGACGGCTTCGACGAACGCGGCATTGTCGCGGCTTGCCCCGGTAAGGCTCTTGATGGCCGACGCCAGGAACATCGACTCCTTGGGGTCGAGCTTCACGGCGTCGCCCTCTTCCGTGATCATCACGCGCGTGAGCAGCGACTGGGCGAGCTCGACATTGAGGCGCTGCACGTCGCCTTCGCCGCGCTCGCCGAGCTGCGCCACCAAGGCCGTCGCACCTTCGCGTGCGTCCTTGAGGATGGCGCCCATCGCGTCGATGCGTTTGGTGTAGCGGCCCAACGAAGATCGCGAGATTTCGGCGGAAGGTGCGAGCGCTTGAAGATGCGCCAAGATTTCGTCGAGCGTGCAGCCCTGCTCTTCGCGCAGACGCGCGATCTCTTTGCGCAGCGGCAGCGGCAAACGGTCGATGGCGGATTTGCGCCCCATGGGCCTAACGCGTCCCCATGTTTGCGGCGCGCTGCAGGGTCATCGCGCAGAGGGCTTCTTGACGCCGGGTGCGATCGCGCGACCGTTGGCGACGTCCTCGCCGCGCGCGGTCAGGGTCGCGACCGTGAGCGCGTCGAAGCTTTGCAGCGACGCAAGCCCCGCCTCGGCGAGCCATTGCAGCTCGACGCGTACTTGGTCGCGCGTCGCATTGATGCCGGCACTGCGCACGACATCGACGAGGATCGAGTCGTTGAGCTGGTGGGCGGGTGAGATCGCAAGGGTGCGCAGCAATGCAATGCGCAGATGCTCGCGCCAGGCCCCATGCAGACTCGATGGGTGGAGATTGGCAGATGAACCGGTCATGCGCGCCCGCCTTGCGAGAGGATGTCTTCGTGCCGTGCTTGTGTTTTGCGGAGCTCTTCGAGGTCCTTGTCGTGCGCGGCCGTTTCGGCGCGGATGGCTTTGAGATCGCCGCCGACATCGCGCAGCGAAAGCGCCAGCTCGTGCAGATCGTCCTTGCTCGGCAGGTTCTTGAGCGCCAGCTCGACGCGGCCGATCAGGGCGGTGAGCTCGGCCATCCGTTCGCTGCCGGCACTGAAGCGCTCGCGCGTTTCCTTGCGGTGTGTTTCCAGATCGGCGTGCAGTGCACGTTCGGAAACCTTCTTCGAGAGATCTTCGGCAAAGGCCTCGAAGGCGGCCTTCGACACGAACTGGCCGCGCAGAAGATAGAGCAGCAAAGAGGCCACGAAGGTGATGGCCGATATTCCGTAGTGCACGAGTTGGAAAGTGTCGCTTGTCATCGATCACCTGAAGGCGCAAAGGCCGTTGCAGTCGGTCCAGTCGGGGTGGGCTTCGCGGATCGTGCGCGGCAGCGAATTGCCGCAGCGGACGCAGATGCGGTCGGCGAGTCGGGCGCGTGCGACGGCGCGGGCGATGCCGGTTTCGCGCGCGTCGGCTTCGCGGTCCTGCGCGCGCTCGACATCGTCGATCACGTTTTGCCTCGCATCATCGGCCCCTCATCGGCGTTCGGACGCCGCCGGAGCCGCCCGCACGTTGGACGGCTCCGGCTCTGCGGTCTTGCGGGCCATCAGCATCTCGATAAACGTCGGCGGTGCCGCACCCGCCGCAACGGCTTTGTCGCGGCTCCGCTGCACGACCTGGACGCCGAGCACGGAGAGGGCAATGCCCCACATGACCGTCATGGCGCCCATCAGCGCTGCGAGTCCCGCGAAGATCGCAGAACTCTGTTCGGCGTTGAGCGTCGCCCAAACGATCGCAAAGGCGATCGCGGTTGCCTGCAGGCCCCAGGTTACGGCCGTAACGTAGCCGAAGAACGGGCGCCAGCGCCGCGTGAAGACGTCGTCGGATTGCGCTTCGGCGCGGATCGTCGCATTGACCTCGCGCAACGCCGTCTGGAAATCTTCGCTCTCGGTTTTGTCCATCGCCTCGATATGGCGATGGCCCTCGGCAAGCTGCTCGGGCGTGATCTCCTTCTTGCCGATCGCGGTGCCCACATCGGCCAAAGCCGACGACGCAGTCTTGGCGATCGGGTTGTCGATTTTGCCGAGCGCCCCGCCCACGAGATTGACGAGGGCCGGCAGCCCGAATTTGAGCAGCAGGGCGGACAACATCAGAGAAGCCCCCTCAAACCATGAATGCCGACGAGGATGCCGGCGACGAGAAGCACCAGGCCAAATCCGCCGTCGCCGGCACCGCGCGCATCTTTGAGGATCGCGAAACCCAAACTTCCGACGGCGAAGCCGATCGCGAGATAGAGCCAGTCGAAAAAGCTTTCCATTGCGGCGCCCCTAAAAAATGTCGCGCCAGAACACGTGCGCACCGATGCGCACCTGCGGTTCGCGACCTTTCGCCCAGTCGGGCGGATTGCTCTTGAAAAGCCACTCGGCCATGTAGGCGACGGCGCCTTCGGTCGGGTCGGCGAAGCTGCTGCGAATTGTTGCTGCAAACGGTGCGGGCACATCGCGGCCCAGATCGAAAGCCAACGACGACGTGCAGACGGCGATGAGATACGCCAAGCGAAACGCAGCGTCTTCGGACCCGACCGCGCGCAGCTTCGGCAGGTTCGGGTCGTCGGCGTTCCAGCACGAGAACTGCCACGGCCGGCACGCCACGCCGATGATGCCTTCGCCCCACCAGTCGGGTTTGTTGTCGGCACCGATGTCGGCGCGCGCGCGATTGAGAATGACCCATGCGACGGCGATCTGGCCGAGAGGGCCTTCGCCGCGCGCTTCGCCCCAGATCGTACGCGCGAGCACGTCGATCTCTTGCAGGCTGGGTGCAGTCGGCAGTCGCGGGGCGAGTGTCAGGCGGCGGGGAAGATTTTGCATCCGCCGAAGATGGCGGGTTGTGCCGCCTTGCCGCAGGACGACGCGCGTCGTCGGGCGCCCCGGCATACGATTGCACGCTGCGACTTTTGCGGTGCGCGAGTCAAGCGACCCGGCACCAGGCGCGTGTGTCTAGCGTTTGCGCCCGAGCGTGGGGGCGAGCTTGGCTGCGATCTTCAGCGCGCGTGCGGCTTGCGCGCGAAGCTCGGCCGCCAGTGCCGGCAGATGCTTGGCAGGGCAGACGCGCTCGCCGTTGGCATAGGCTTGCGCCAGGCGCTCGCTGATGTCCCACACGCGCGCCATGTGGGCAGGTCCGCCGGCGGCCTTGATGCCTGCCCATACCGCGAGCGTGCGAGCGACATCGCGGGCAGCGCCGTGCGGTTCGGAAACACGCCGGCGCATTACAGCAGTTTCAGCGAAAGTTGTTCGCGGTCGTCGGGTGCGGCGAGCCAGCGCTGTTGCGTGCGGATCGGAATGCGCAGCCGACGCGCGATCTCGGCGCGGCCGACGCCTTGCGCATGCAGCCAGCGGAAAAGATGGTAGTCGGCCAGCGGCACGTAGATCCGAGCACCCACGCCCAAGCGATCGACGATGCGCGCGGCGGCTTCCGTCCCCACGATGGACGGCAGCAATTCGCCGTCGCGTGCGATTTCGAGCAGCGTGGCGCCGCGCTTCTCCGACAGCTTGAGCGCTGCTTCGAGTCCGCCTGGCTCGCCGACCGCCTCGACGATCTCGGCCAGGACGGCCGGCAGCGGCCGACCGTAGGGGTGGCGGTCGGGTTTCATTCCGGGACGTCTTTCGCGGCGGCATGTTTTGCGGCGGCATGTTTTGCGGCGTCGGGGTTTTTGGCGACAAAAGCTCGCAGCCACGCACCGGCCTTCTTGACCAAATGCAACGACCATTGCGCGTCGAGCTCTTCGAAGCGCATGCCCGACGGCACATTCTTCGTCACCCAATTGCCGAAAAAGTATTCGTCGATCGCGGCACCCGGCTTCTCCAACGCCGTCCGCTTCGCCCAGATCGCGCGCACGGCAGCACGGTTCCAATCCGCGTTGGTCGCGGCGTCGGGCATTTGGTGCACGGCGAAACCTTCGCGTTCGCACCAGTCCTTGAGCGCTTCGGTGACGGCGTGGAATTGCTGCGGCGACAGCCAGGCCAGATCGTCGACCCGCGCGACGCGCTTGACGAAGGCGGCAAGCGCGTCCTCGGACGGATCGCGCACGGCGGCCAAGTGCCAAAGCGTGAGCCACAAAGCGCGCACCTTCCGCGCGCGCGCGTCGGCGGCAAGTCGCCGCGTGCCGATGCGCGGCTTCTTGGCGGGCGCGCCGGGCGTCGCCGCTTGCTTCGGCGCCTGGCGCTGGAACCCCAGGCGCTTGAACTCCTCGAGCACGGCGCGGCGCTGGGCGGCATCAAGATCGCCCGAAGAGCGTTTGCCCGTGAGCCGTTCCAGCAAATCGCGATAGCTGTCGTCGGCCAGGGCCAATTGTTTCTTGGCGATATGGATGATCGACAGATCCGTCTGCCGTTGGCCGGCGGGCCCGAGGCGCACGAGCGGCTTCATGCGTACTGGTCCCTTTGCCAATAGGGTTTGCCGGACTCGTCGGCCGGGGCCTGGTGCGGGGGCACCTGATGCGGGGGCATCTCTGCCGATCCCTTCGGCGCCAGTTCTTCGCGCAGCGTTTTCGTCATTGCCGCCTGCAGCGCTTTGGCGCGCACGTCGCGACGGCCGCGCGGCGCACGGATCCAGGCTTCGCGCAATTCGTGCAGCTCGGCGGCCGTCGGCATGGGCATCACCGCTCGCCGCCAGAGCTGCGCGACGGGGCGTCGAACTTGCCGACCTCGTTGCCCCAGCAATCCCAGCCCGCACGGCTTTGGCGCGCGAACAGCTCCGCGCCGAATTCGTTGGGCAAGATGCCGTCCATGTAGCGATGCGCGTTCGGCGGCTTGCGGCTGTGCTCGCGACGGCGCGCGCGAAACAGGTTCGGCGTGCGCGCGGCAAAGCGCATGTCGATCGGCGGCGAGCCGATCTTGCCGATCAGGTAATGCTCGGACACCGAACGGAACCAGTAGCCGGGACCCCAGCTCGTCTTGCGGTGCACCGTCGTCTTGTGCCACGTGCCGGCCGTCACGAATTTGAAGCCCCAGGCGCGCAGCACGTCGAACGCAAAATCCAGGCGCGGGCTCGTCGCCCAAAGCCACAGCGCGCAATCGCGGCCGGCGAGCTGCCCGACCGGCAGTGCCAGCAGCTCGGCATCGGACATCAGCGCATACTGCGCGTGCGGGCTCTTGCCCTCGCCCTTCTTCGAATAGAGATCGAACCACCACGGCGGATCGGCGATGAGCTTGCCGTATTTGAGCGGCAGGAGCCCGCCGAAGGGCCAGCCGGATTGTGCTGCCTTCGGTGCGGGTGCGGCTGGCGTCGGCTCCTGCAGCGTTAGCGCAAACGGCTGCGCGTCTGCTCGCTCACGGTTCGGCGCATCAGACATGGCCCAAGCACTCCAGTTGGGGTTGCTCCGGTTTGAGATCGATATCGATCTGCACGCGCCCGGCAGAAACAGCGCGCGCGAGTTCCCACACTTCGTAGAAGGCAAGCAGATCGGCGATGCGACGGCGCGACGCGACGCGGCAAGCTTCCTTGGCCGGCCGCGCGAATTGCCAAACCAGCATCGCGGCGAATTCCTGGCGCTGGGTGGTTTCGGCTTGCGACATGGGCGACGTCATGTGCGCGCTGCCAATCGCCGGCGGGCGGCTGCAGGGCGCGCCTTTTCCATCGTCGCAAGCGCGTGCTGCAGGTGCCGCGCCTGCAGGCTGTCTTCGCGGTCGATCACTACGAGGGCCGCGATTTTGTTTGCGACGACGTCGCTCAACGCATCGAGCTGCGGCAGCGTCAATTCCAATGAGACCAGTGCAGCGCGGTCCATGCCCTAGACCTTCCCTGCTTTGGACGGTTCTTGCGCGCGCGCTTGCCAGTGCCGGCACGCAGGATCCTTGGCGCGGATGTCGCTGCCCGGTCCGTGCGTCCAGAACTTGCGCATCAGGTCGCATTTGCGCCAGATGCCGCCATAATTGACGCGAACATAGTGGTGGCAGGTCTTGCAGCTTTCGCCCGATGGGCCGCTGCCGATCGGTGCCGCGTGGCCCGTTTTCTTGGGGTGCGCGCGGCTGCGCAAGCTCGGCATCGTACCTTCCAGCATCGGCGCGCCGAAAAGATCGCGATCGGCATTCACGACACGCCCCCCAGCCGCTCGAGCAGGCCTTTGGCGAGGTCCTGCACGCGCTGGTCGAAGCGTGCGTTCTTGGCGGCGGTGCCGACGAACGGTGCGAGGCAGCCGACATCGACGCGTTCGAGATAGACCGACACCGATGCCGCTTTGCCGGCGCGATTGCGCGCCGTCGCGATCGCTTCGCGTACGCGCCGCACCGCCGCATCGTGCGGCGAAAACATGTCGATGGTGTCGAGCAACGGTTCGAACAGCCGCGCGTCGATGGCGTAGCTTCCGGCGACTGCTGCACTCTTGACAGGTGCCGGTGCTGCAGGTGCTGGTGCGGCAGGCTTCAGTGCCGGCGCGGGTTTCGGTGCCGCAGCGGGTTTCGCTTCGGCTGCGGGCGGCGTTACCACGCGCCGTTCGCTCGCGTGCGGATTGATCTTGGCGGGCTTCGGTTCTGCCGGCGGCTTGGCGGTTGGCTTCGATGCGGCGGCTTCGTCGCTCGGCAACACGAGCACGATTTCGTCGTCGGTCTTGACGCGGATCTCGGCGGGTCGCCCGCGTTTGATGTCAGTCGCGTACGCGGGCGGGCACGGCACAAAGACGTGAAGCTGCTCCGCGCTCTTGTTTCGGCGCAGCTTGTATCCCCTGCCAGCCGACAGCGCGAGGCGCAGCAAGCCGTCGTGCTCGCCTTGGCCGAACGAGACTTCGACCGTTGCGCCGGCG